>Ga0326728_10019409_pt1 | contig 13189 bp, 14 predicted proteins | sample MB3enrmetagenome_FD_207602 | JGI IMG/M metagenome (GOLD analysis project Ga0326728, IMG submission 207602) | Lab enriched peat soil microbial communities from McLean, Ithaca, NY, United States - MB31MN | ecosystem: Environmental > Terrestrial > Soil > Wetlands > Peat | place: USA: New York...
AAGTCCACAATGTAGACGTGGTCAAAAATGGGAGGGAGCATTCAAAGCTCCCCTCTGAGTTTCTTCAAATTGGGATGGTTGTGGTCATCTATGGACTTGTCCTTGAAAGCTATCTCGATCGCTTTTACCATGTTCTCCGGTTCCTCAGGCCATTCTGGGTCCGGAAGTTTACTCATTGCGAAAACCGTATCGTAAGCCCCGATTGAGTCATTTGTTTGAAGCTTTACCCAGTGAGTTTCTGCCTTTGTGTAAGCCAACCTTCTGGTACGGTTGTACTCGTTGTCTTTGCCTTCTGCATCAGGTTGGGCGATTTCTGAGATAAAGATTTCACCGGAACCGTAGGTAATACCGGTGTAAATGGTGACCAGTTTCAACTTTTTAGTCTCGACCATCTCAGGGTATAAAGACGGCTCGAGAAGGAATTTTCCTTCCCCTTCACCTTTCCCGCCTAAATCCAACATGTAGGTGTTAAACTGCCATTCTGACCCAGGCCGAATCCTGAAAAATTCCACACCGGGTTTTGGCTTCTTGACAGGAATGGAAGTCACAACACGTTTCACAACGATGGGCAAAGTTTCAGTGACTCGGAGGGCCTCAAAATTAAATGGCATTAAAACCCTCCATTGTTAAATAAAAGGTCGCTAGGCTGTACATGCAACCGGTGGTTGCAGAGCTGAAAAAGGAACTTATATTTACTGTGTAGACCATATTATTCATGATGCATCACTTCTCATTTCTGGGTCGATCTGTTTTTGTAGGTCACTAGCGATGAAAGTAGGCATTTGTAGGGGTGTTTTGCGAAATTTCCGATTGCTTGGCTGCTGCGGTATTTTCAAAACACTTTCATCAACACTTTTGATTAGTATGATTTTTGCCTTTTCAGCCCATCTTTCTAGGCTCGCATACCTTTTTTGAAAACCAAGAATATCAAATTCTGTTTTTAGTATCAAAGCAATCCCCTCTCTCGCTTTATAGCTTGAAGAGTTGTTTCTCCACGTTCAACAGAGTTTTTTATTTGCTGGAGACGATCCTGAGCCATTCGCTCAATTTTGAGCATCGTTTGAAACGCTTTTGGCATGTACTGATTCAGTTCGATGTTTCTGGAAAAATTCTTATCATCTTCTGATACAGGATTCATTGGTATTCACCACCGTGTATATGGTTAACAGCTGCCGTATCTTGTAGGGTATCGCCAGCTATGATTCTCAGTCTTTTTTCACTGTCCATCTCTACTACCACAGTTTTCAAGTCTGAACCCATTGATTTCATCCACTGCATAGGAAGCGAAATCATATAGCTTCCACCCTGTTTGATTACAGTTCTTTTTCCAAATTTAAACATATTTAACCTCTCAACTAATGTTGTAATGCAAATTAGAAGATGTGATTAATCATATATATTTATTTTTTATAGGTAATAAATGTCAAAATACCTATATATAGGTTAATTTGTACAATTTACCTACTATTAACGGGCCGGTTACCAATACCTCTTAATAAATGCTTGAGCTACCTATAAAACATGAAAACGGAAACTAACAAAGAATTAATTTTGGGTAGTTTATTAGTGTCCCCTAAAACGACTGGACAACTAGCATGTGAACTAAACTATGTTAATACAAAGGGCATTGCAGGTTACAGTACAATTAGGAAAGATTTACAAGATCTCGTAGAAAATGGATACATTGAAGGTGAAAAGGTAAAATCCGGGAAACTGGGAATCCCTCCAACATTATATTCAACTGTCCTAAACATTCAGAATCTGAAACCTATACTGGAAGAGTATCCTCGCTTGATGCCAAAAATGCAAAAAAACGCTTCCATTTCCAAAAATATATTATCTCATTATTCGGATATAATTTATGGTTCAAATGATAGTGAATATTATAGCACCCTTGGGAAAAATGGAAATGAAGGCCGGTCTATAGAGTCTAGGGAACTATTTATCCACGCCATGTATTCATTTTCTGATCCACTTTCTGATTCACTTAAGAAGGATTGGGAAGAAAATTCAGGAGATAAACTTTTTGAAAACACAAAAAGAGACTTTGAGAAAAAATTACAATTGTCCCCTGAATTCTTCAGACTTTTTCTGACCAATGACAAGAATAAATTAATGATGGATATTAAACAACTTTCTGAGCTGTCAGAAAATAACATAATATACCTAACGGATTGGGACTATGAGCATTATCCGATAGCTCGCTATCGATATTTGCAATAACTTTATCTATTAATATAGCATTCGAAGCGTGCGTTTCCATGGATATAATAAAAGGACAATCCAATAGAGAAGCCATAAAATACTTGACACAAAAAAAGAACGAAATTTCAGATGCAGGAATCGCACATTTAAGAAACTATTAATATGCATACTAAACTTGCACCTGAGTTTCTTAAAGGGAAAAAATTAATTCCCATCAAGAACCCCAAACTTGAAAAGATAGAACGAGAATTCGAAGACCATGGAGGAAATTACCTAGTTTATTATACTCCGATAAACCGGGGATATAATAACAGGATAGTCTACTAGAATTAAGATTTTGGCAGTTTAATTCTGTCTATTTCTGGTTTTCAGTTTGGGTGCACAAATCCTATATTAAAAATTATTTTTTAAGTTATTTTAGCTAACAGTTCGTTAAGTCTTGTTTCTACCATTTCCTCCATTTTCTTTTTGAGTAGGCGTTCTAATTCGGAATCTATCGGCTTCATTTTCTCGATTTCTGCCCTTAATTCCTGCAGTTCAGAACGCTCTATGACATGCCGGGCTGTCTCAGTCTGTAATATTTGGTTTTCCTGCTTTATCCTCAGGTATTCCGGGCTTTCGCTTATATCGGCTTCCTTTTGAATTGTAAGATAAGGCACGTATATTTATGTATTCTTCTCTCAAGCTCTTTGGATCAGCCCTGTAGTAAGCTTCATGTGTTGCGTCCAATTGATGCCCTAGAAGAAAGTCCACAAAAAATATAGATGCTTTTTCCGCAAGTAAAGTACTGTTTAAAAAACGCCGCATATTATGGCTTCGAATAAGGTTGTATTCTCCATGTGGTGCGCTTGCCTGGGCTTCCTCGCTCAAGCGCCTGTAAAGTGCCATTATTGACTTTTCATCAAACTTTCTAAGTGCTTCTCTTTCCTTTTCTTTCTTGATTTTCAGATATTTATCTGGAACGGTACTGGTAATGAACAGATAACCATCTTTAGAAACAACTCTCTGCTTTTTGAGTTGATTGATTCTTCCTGTATCCTCGTTCTTTCCTGGCCTGCCCCTATATTCAAGATAATCCTAAATGGCCCTTGAAGCTTCAGGAGATAAGAAAGTATAGAATTCATAGTTCATCTTTTGCCGGATCAGGTGAAAAGTGGTAATGCCTGTTTCCTTGTCATAGCCTTCAGTAAAATCGGATATTCTTAATTTAGATATATCTGTGACAAGATAGCCCACTGGAAACCCCCACTAACACAATAGCCCTTTCCAGAGGATCACAGAATTTCAATACTTCTCTAATGTCTTCCTTTGTCGGTATCTTCTTTCTTTTTAGTTGTGGCTTTGCTTTAATTGTGCTTTTTGGGATCACTGGCAATTGTATATTATACGATTTATAAAAACTACAGATACTTGTCATCCTACTTTTTATTGTGAGCGGAGCAAATTCTTTTTTCTCTAAGCTTTCCCTGAAGTCCCGCAGGTACGAGGTAATCTCTCTTTCCCTCATTAAGAGCCCAGCCCTTATCTCTGCTTCTGCTTCCTCTATCAATTGAAGAGGTTTCTTTTTTGTGTATCCTGTGAAGAGTTGCATTGAAGCTAAGTAAGATTGTTTAATGTTATCAGTCGCCTTAATTCCTGAGAGCCAATCTCTAATTATTTTGTCGTCCTTCAATTCATTAACTTTCATAGATCCAACTTCCTAAATATTGAATACAATTACTAATTATTAAATATACCTCCAGATATGGCGGCATTAGCACCTGAAAGAAATAGACCCTGCCTTTATCCACCATAAGGTTTCTACCCCCGGCTAATCGAATAGCAGCTTCGGGTAAAATAAAGCGAAAGATTGCCACTGTTTTGCGTACTTCATTAGCTGTCAGCACAGGAAGCTTACCATAGGGTGTTTCGGGGATTGGACTCAAAATATTTACAGGAACCGATTTGACACCCAACTCCTGAATATCCAAAGCCATATCAATGCGGTCTTCCATTGTTTCACCAAGTCCTATAATGCCACCGTTGCATACTTCAAGTCCTGCTTTTTTTGCTGCTTTTATAGTGTTCATTTTATCTTCATAGGTATGAGTTGTGCAGATGTTAGGAAAATTTCTGCGTGAAGTTTCTAAATTGTTATGATACCTTTGCACTCCTACATTTTTTAATTTTAGTAACTGTTCTAGAGATAATAAGCCGTGGGATGCACATAAAAAAATATCAGAATTTTTTCTGATTTCACTGTAACTGTTACAAACGCTTTCCAGTTCATCCTCAGCCAGTTTCTTCCCAGATGTTACCACAGAATATCTCAATACACCTTTGTCAAAATTATAAATTGCATTTTTCAATAAGCTTTTACAATCCAAAAGAGGATATTCCTCTATGGAAACCTTATAATGAACTGGCTGTGCATAAAATTTGCAATTTTCTGAACACCTTCCATTTTTTCAGTTGATAATTGCACAAATGTCAAAGGCATTGCCACAGAAATGCTGACGCAACTCATTGGAAGCAGTGCTCAGTTTCTCTAAATCAGCATTAATCAATCGCATAGCGTCTTCTTTTTTAATTTGAAATCCATTTAATATTTTATTTTTTATTTTTTGTATCACAAAACATTAACCACCTTTCATAACCCAGTTACAAAACAAATATTATATTTTTCAAATAATAGACACAAAAAAATAAAAATATTTTTCACCTACCTTTTTACTTTTCATAATATCCTAAAAAAGTTGCTCCCATTCAATATGGATTTTTTTCATCAAAAATAACTTCACTTTGCTTATTGACAACATATTATTCTCTGTTGGCTAAAATAATCCTATGATCAATGTTATGGAGCTCTATTTTTTAAGTTTTTTTAACTGCATAAATCATAGCTTTGGCTTTATAGCTTACTGAGGTGAAAAATAAAATGAGGTAAAAATAAATGAAGTTTAAAAAGACAATGACGATTTTATTAGGAGCATCCTTTGTAGCTTCATTGGCATACGGCTATCTCTAACTTTCATGCTCAATACTTAATCTATTTCATTTGTCATCGGTTAACGAATATATATGCACAAATTTGAATACCTTATATATTGATTTTTCCGACTTGAATTATGACCAAGAGAATATACTGCAACAAACATAAGAAAATATAATCGAGATTCCATATTTTTGGAGATTTATATATTAATAAAACAATGAACAGATTTGCCGGAAAATATTTAAAAAATTCATACGAAGAAAAAAAATCAGAGTAAATCGAGATACTTCATGCTTGTAGCATATTAAAAGCAGGGATTTCCAATGCTTTAGTGCAAAAATAACATATCACCATGCTACCTTATATCCGAAAACCGTATCCTGGCATCCTTGACACAGTCCAGAACTTTCGAATTCTCTAATGAACACTTCGTTTCTGAATTCATCTTCATCTACTCTCTCCGCACAGAATGGGCACCTACAGTCTTCAACAATCGCAACTTCTTGCCAAAATCCTAATTCTCTGAGAAAGCTTTTCTTTTCGATATTCATGTCCATCACCTATACTATACAATTCCATGATAAAATATATCCTTATATAAAGCATCGTTTCCATGCCACACACAAAAAATTATATGCAAAAACACTGGTGGCTTCATTTTACTGGCTCAAATGCTGAATTCTCTGCGGTGTACGCATCAACATACGATTCACGCCCGCAGTGCTTACATTTAATACTCTAACCCGTAATTCAAGAACCTTGCTAGCGAATTATTATAAAACAAAAGTAGTAGTAAATCCTTCCAAAATTTTATTCTTATTTTAATGGATCTTACCTGTAAATATAATAATGTGCAATACCATTATAAATCTATTGCCTGGTTAAATCCTTGTTTTGATTTATCTTACTCGTAAATATTTTTTCACAGAAAATCTACAGTAGTTCCGAATTTCATCACTCTCTAGAGCATTTCGACAAATTTCTTAATAGCCAGAGAAGTACCTCATCCCGCCGTGAGCAAACGATTATGTTCGAGCCATCTACACTTTGATATTTTTTAAGCTGAAACTGCATATCAAAAGGAGGAACATGTTATGGAAACTTTTGAAGGATTTGTTTATGTAAAAAATGAGCTAATCGGAAACAAAAATGAGGGGCCAGATTATTATCTTCAGAGATGGGACAGAGAATATCTGCTAAAGTGTGGGATAAGGGCCATTGAAACTGGACTATTACCTTGAATTTTTCTGCCGCAAATTTGTTGAATTTACTTGCGAAGTTGATGAAGAGAAAAATATAGTGAAAGTAACAACTGTCAAAGAAATCTGTGTAGAGATATCCTAAATAAATAGATTATATTTGACCAGACTTTCCGCAGATCTGTTCTCAAATAAAATCGTTTCCTACAATCTTTTCCCATCTACATTATTATTTAAGTTTGGTAGTATCCACTAATTACAATAAAAATTAAATTTATAGTTGCGTACAAAGCTGCAATCAAAGGAATATTTTCGAGTAATAACTCTCATTATAATGGAAATTATTAAAAAGTAAATTGGTAATAGAATTTCTACCAGAGCAGATAAATCATTTACCAGAAAATAATAAGTTATAAATCATTACCTAGATATAGATTAGATAGCAAGAACCTTAACCATATTATATATCAAGAGCAATATCGATAAGCTTAAAACAAATTAATAATAACATATTTTGGCATATGCACATGCTGCAATTTAACGCATGACTATTAAAATCGTATCATCGGTTACGTGTATAATTCTGATTTTTTTCATTCTCAGAAGATCAACAAAAGTCTTGAAATGGTCTATAAATCAACAATCGAGGTATTTTAGATACGATCTGACTAAAAAAGCCCCTAAGAGTCCTAAATAGAGCTGATTTGATATTCAGGAGGATATTTATTACTCCCACGAGTAGCTCCAGTAGCAATACATAAAGAATTATAGGAATAACTGGATCAATTACTGTTTTAAATATTTTATTCAGATTTCCTATTAACATACTAAACTCTCATTTAACTCTATACATAAAAAACCGACGTTCTACAGATGTACACAGAAATATAATTTAGAATTATTTACACACTATTATTCATTAAAAGTTTGATTAATTTTTAAGCTACTGTCATATTTAGAAAATAGATGACATTCTTGTGTGTATATGCAGAAAGTGGGATACAAAATTCTATAAACTTAGATAATAATTAAAACAACCAAAAAAATTCGTTGCTCTGATATCTCGTTTTTACCCTATAGAGATCTAAGTCAGAGCAAAGAGGATGGGATGCTTACCAAGAAATTGGTAGAAAGATGTCACCTTCTTTAAATTGACATGGTTGAAGATGTACACAAAGGTTTCTCGGAATTCTCCAGTTAAATGAGTTAAAAAATTTATTAGTAAATTTATAATAGTACCCCGTTATGTCTACCAATTCATCAATCGAAAGTGCTATTTCAATAAAACTTGAGCTGGACATTTACTTCAGATATATAGTCAAATGTCAGAATCAAATATTTTGTATAAAGTTCATTTGGCCTGCAAAATTGACCTTATCTAACTTATTAAATTTAGGATATTTATTTAATTTACAATATTTACTAAACATAGAACATTTCGATGAACCTCTTATTTTCACGAGTCATTTATTATACTATCTATAAGCATATGATAAAATTTAGGAGTTTATCGAAATCATCTATACAATAGTTATATATTCGACATTCTACAGACGTACAAGGTACATAATTTGTTTGCCTATTTGGGCACTATTAATTCATTAAAAGTTAGATCAATTTTTAAGCTACTGTCATATTGAAAAATAGATGGCATTCTTGTGTACATCCGCAGAAAGTGGTATATATACCACAAATAGATTTTCGATCAAAAGAATTTTCCTCTCACTTTCTATCCCTCTTAAAAAGGAGGTTTTCTGAATTACAAAACATGTAAAAGCCTGTTCACTTGAAAATGGATATATTCAAGAAATAAGCCTTAATGACCCTTATACTGTATCTTACAAGGGCATTTATGCAGTCTGTGATGCAAAAAATGAATATGCTGAAGTAATTGAGCACACCAACTGCTTCAGCGGAGCAGCTTGGTCTATCTACCATTACTCAAAAGCTCCCCTTGTTCTGAAAGCCCGTTCAACTGGGAATATGATCCGCTATTTTATGAAAATTGGAACCTCAAAACTTGAACTCAAATCATCAGTCGGAGCTGCAGGCATCGAATCCGTTGTCGTACGGGGAAATGAAGTAGAGATCACATATACCGGGTTAGGAGGCGGAGGTGTGGGTGCAACCCGTTGCAGAGCATTTGCGGATGGAGTTCTCAGTTATAAGATTTCAGAATCCGGGGGAGAGAAATGTGCCAGAGGGACTATTGTGGTACCCCGCAGAGACCGCATCCTCATAGGTGTAGATGACACAGACTCCAAGGATGTAGGTGCTACCTGGACCCTGACTCATAACATAGCAAAAGAACTGGATTGCCAGGAAGCCGTTTATCTCTCCCATTCTCTTGTGCAGCTCTTCCCTGTCCCGGAAAGAACTCAGAATTGTATGTCTACTGTGCTTGAATTTGGTTGTGTGAACCAGAAAACAAAATTAGTGCTAATAGAATCCTTCAAAAAAGCCCTTCAGAAATATAGTGCCTCTAGCCAGACTGGAATGGTTGTTCTTTCTGATTTCTATGCAAGAGAATTATATGGATTCAGCAATCGCTGTCGGATTGAACGGGTCTCGAAAGCTGATGCTTTGCACTGTGTTGAAGAAAACGGCGTGGAAATCCTTCTTGAAGGCAATGGGATAATAGGTGCACTTGCCTCTTTGCCCTGGTTCGGGAAGCCTGAAGAATCTATAATTCCAGGTACTGAAATCAAACCTATGGGAATACAAAAAATTAAAAATGGCATTCAATTAGACAAGAATCAATAGATGATCTTGTCTGTTAGTTATTGATCAAGAATGAAAAAAAGAGTACTAGCTAGAAATTTAAAGAAAATATAGAGAGATTCTTAAGTTGATGTTTTTAGTAACTCTCAGAGATGATCTTAAATAAAACCGTAAAATAGGGATCTCATAAAGAAGTTAAATCCAAAATATTTTATATTCCAACAACGAGGAATAAGCTTGAAAGAAAAAGCAGAAGAATGCACCGGGTTCAAAGCCCTTTACCTTGCAGCGCTTGACAGTAATGTCAGCCTGATAACAGGTGTCCCAGGGTATCCTATCAACTCCCTTATGAAGCTTTTTTTGGATAAAACCACAGAAGAGGGAGTGGTAGAATCAAGAACCGTGATTTCCAGAGCAGGGCATTCCGATAAAATGTGCAGTTCAGCTTATAGTGCCAGATGGCTTACAAATGAAAAAGTTGCCTTTGAAATTGCGCTAGGAGCATCAATTTCTGGGAAAAGGGCCCTTGTTATTGTAAAGCATGTTGGGATGAACATTCTTTCGGATCCCCTTATAACCTCCGTTACACATACCATAGGAGCTGGCCTTGTTATAATTGTAGGAGATGACCCTGGAGCTAAAGGCTCACAGAATGAACAGGACTCCCGCTGGTACGGCCGGATAGCTGAGATAGTAGTGTTTGATCCGGCTGATCCAGATGCTGCATACAGGGCTCTAAGAAGAGCTTACGAGCTTTCGGAAGAGACGAGGACTCCGGTTATCCTTAGGGTCACTCAAAGCTTTGGAAAAAGCGAAGGAAAAATAAAGCGCCTCCCCAGATCTTCATCCCTTCATCCTGAATTCGATCGCTCTATTTGGAAAAGCCGGATGAGGGTAAAACACCGGCTATTTCACTCCATAGTCTACCCTTTACTGGAAGCTGAAGCTGAGAATACTGACTTGAATAGAACAATATTGAGGACAGAAAAAGAAACAGAATACAGTTTAGGATCTAGAAGGATAGGAATCATTTCCTCGGGTTTTACGTCCTCAATAGTGAAAAAAATACTGAAAAAACGAGATATTTACTGTGAAATTTCTCATCTGTCCCTTAACCTTGTAAATCCACTTCCCATTAGAAAAATTGGGACATTTCTGAGGAATAATCAAATATTACTTGTAGCCGAAGAGTCCGAACCCTTCATAGAAGAACAGATTCGGATTGCAGGTAGAGTATGTGGAAAAAAAACTGGGCATTTGCCATATGGACAAGTTATGCCTCAATATATAGAATTTGCCCTTGAACATATAGATGAGGAGGAAGTTTCAAAATCTATAGATACTCCTTTTTCCAAATTATCTACTGAAGGAAAGGTAACTATCTGCGATAACTGCCCTTATCTGCCTCTTTATCATTTCCTCAGCACGATTAACGTGTGGATTGCGGGAGATATGGGTTGTTCCATCCGGAGCGCACCTGAGCCACTTGCAGCAGTTGATGTTAGCTTTGCCCTGGGCTCTGCAATCTCTGTTGCCTGTGGATTTAAGAAAAAAGGCATCGCAGTAATCGGAGATTTCGCACTGGCACACTCAGGTATCCTGGGACTCCTAAATGCTGTAACTTTCGGATGCGACATGCTTGTACTCGTACTCCAAAATGATGTTGCAGCAATGACTGGTGGTCAGGAAGCTCCTGATATAAGAAAAGTGGTGGAGACAATAACTCCCGACGTTTCAGTCTTTAATATCGATGAAGGAAAAATGGTGGAAAAAATAGAGACTGAAAAAGAAATTGGATATAAAATAAAAGAACAGATCCTTAATCCCGCGCTTTCTGAACTGATTCAAACAAAACTTGCACTACCTGGGATTTCTGTAATATACTTAAAGGGAAAGTGCAGAAAATATTTATTATAGAGCCTATTATCCTATATATCCTTTAAGTTTTTTTAAATCAACTTTTTAGCCTGATTTTTTTCAACCAAATTGGCATGAGAGTGCATAGGGATATAGTCCTCACATAATCTCCTAGTTATCTTTCCCTATAATTGTGATTTCTAATAATTCTTTTTATACGTTCTCAACCGAGAATCTCTAAGTCTCAACAATTAGTCTCTTTTTAATTTCTCTCTTCTAATGCCCGTTTTCATCTTCGTACATTTTGTCATTTGTAGTCAGATGCCATACAATTTGGGCAATTTCCCTTGCTAGAGTAATAATTACCCTTGCGTGTCCAATTGATTTCTTCTTCCGGTTAAAAAAACTCTTTTAATTTGCTATTTTTTTACTGCTGCCTGAGCAATTTGCGTTAGAATCCACCTTACTTCCTTTGATCTTTTTTTTGTGATTATTCAGTTATAGAATTTTATACGCAGATTGGTATACATTCAGAATAACTCCAAGCCAAGAAGCAAGCTTATCTACTTAATTGAAATACTTGAAATTGCCTGTTGCATAGATTAGAGCTAATGTGTCAATTTTTCCAATACCTAAAACAGACATTAAAATTTCGATCTCGCTTTTATGCTTTCCATGAGCATAGCTGAAAATTTCTTTATCCAAAGCTGCGCTTTCATAATCAAGCTTTTTTATAAAATTCAGACATGTCTGAAACCTAACTACTAATCAGCTCATAACCCCTGGATACTATAATATGAAGTTTATATCCAAAATGTAACTTACCTCCCTTTTTTGTCCAAATTCGATCTCTGCTTCTCCTTTTTTTTGCTTTATTTTCTCGAGGTTTATACTCTTTTGCATGTCCAGAATCTTAATAGATAAAAATAGTGTCCTGAATCAGTCCCTTTTTTATTTTCAAACACGGTAATCAATTTGGCTTTGCAACTGCCCCATATTTCTTCTTTGCAGTCATCAATTATTATTTTTCTGAATTACCAAACTTTGGTAATGTCTGTTATGTATTCAGAAAAACCAAGAAATTTCTTGAAAGAAATTCGATCAATACTTCGTTTCTCAAGTTCAATGTCGAAAGGTCATCACATCACTGTAGAACAAGCATTTTAAAAATAACGATTACTTCAGCTTTAGGTCTGCCTATTAAACTGTTTTATTTAATATATAAACTCAAAAATGATATGAAAAGGTTCCCAATTAATTAAAGAATCAATTTCAGTAAGTTTGTCTACAACTGACTGAAGAAGTTTGTATTTTTCTTTAAGAGCAAAATTAGTAAAATTTTTCATGAGGAAAAATTATTTTTAAGAGATTGAAACTCTCCAATGCTCAAATGCCTGCAGGTTTATCGAAATTCTCTAGTTATTTGTTGCCATTGAAATGATCCGTCCTATTTACCTGAATTTTGTATTTCTCAGCAACTTCCTGGAAAGTATCTACCATATAGTGAACTTTCTCCCAGGAAAGGCCATATGTGTTCAATTTCCACATGCGTGTAGCTCCCGCAAATTCTCCAACGATACCCTTGCTTGAGAGTTCGTCTGAAAGGAAGAAACCTTTGCGTTTATGGCCGTGTGCTACGATATCGAAGTTACCACTGGTATCTATTTTTGACAGGGTATGCTTGCGTGGGTACTCCGATGAAACACGACTTCCTTCTATGGCAAGTAAACCATCGATCAGATAGTTTGACTTCTTTACTTCTTCTTCCCAATTATGCACTCTATTCTTGACAGTAGGAAAAGAAGCCATCATACCTATTAATGTTGAACCCATTAGTGTGCAGCCAAGCATCTCGACTTCTTTGACGCCAAACTTACGTAGAGTGACATCCCCCACCATCTGCGTTGTACGGAATACCTTGGGAGCCCATTCATTGGTTGTTGCCAGCACTCCTGAAGGTGCAGGTGATGCCATGCTTTTGTGGCCGGAACCTACGACAAAATCTGCACCAATATCCTTCCCATCTACTGGCATGATTCCAACAGTGTACGCACCATTATATAGGAAAGGAATATCGTACTGATGTGCAACTTTTGCTATTTTTTTTACATCATGTTCATTGGCATACTGGTAATCAAAGTGATCAATTATCACCAGTACAGGCAGTTTGCCTGTTTCCCGTTTAACTACCTCAATTTTTTCAGCAGTAAGATCTGCAGTTACAATATTATGC
>Ga0326728_10019413_pt1 | contig 13187 bp, 15 predicted proteins | sample MB3enrmetagenome_FD_207602 | JGI IMG/M metagenome (GOLD analysis project Ga0326728, IMG submission 207602) | Lab enriched peat soil microbial communities from McLean, Ithaca, NY, United States - MB31MN | ecosystem: Environmental > Terrestrial > Soil > Wetlands > Peat | place: USA: New York...
TCGACAACATCTTCCGCTTCACCCAGGCGGGCTCGGAAGTTTCGGCGCTGCTCGGCCGCATGCCCTCGGCGGTCGGCTATCAGCCGACGCTGGCCACCGACATGGGCGCGCTGCAGGAGCGCATCACCACCACCACTAAGGGCTCGATCACTTCGGTGCAGGCGATCTACGTGCCCGCCGACGATCTGACCGACCCGGCGCCGGCGACCTCGTTCGCCCATCTGGACGCGACCACCGTGCTTTCGCGCTCGATCGCGGAAAAGGGCATCTACCCCGCGGTCGATCCGCTCGATTCGACTTCGCGCATGCTGACGCCCGCGGTGGTTGGCGAGGAGCATTACGCCGTGGCGCGCCGCGTGCAACAGGTGTTGCAGCGCTACAAGGCGCTGCAGGACATCATCGCCATTCTCGGCATGGACGAGTTGTCCGAGGAGGACAAGCTCACCGTGGCGCGCGCCCGCAAGATCGAGCGCTTCCTGTCGCAGCCGTTCGACGTCGCGGCGGTGTTCACCGGCGCGCCGGGCGTGCAGGTGAGGATCGAAGACACGGTCAGGGGCTTCAAGGGCATCGTCGACGGTCAATACGACTATCTGCCGGAAGCCGCCTTCTACATGGTCGGCACGATCGAGCAGGCGGTCGAAAAGGCCAAGAAGCTGGCGGCGGAGGCGGCTTAAAGCCGCCGCGGATTCGAGGACGACCATGGCCAGCTTTCGTTTCGAACTCGTTTCGCCGGACAAGCTGATGTTCAGCGGTCTGGCCGAATCGGTTCTCGTGCCCGGCAGCGAGGGCGATTTCGTCGTCCTCAAGGGCCACGCGCCGGTGATGGCTGCGCTGCGCCCCGGCGTCGTCGCCATCAAGGACGCGCGGGGCAAGCGGACGCGGGTTTTCGTGCGCGGCGGCTTCGCCGACGTCGGCGCCGACGGCCTGATCCTGCTCGCCGAGACCGCCATCCCCGTCGCCGAACTCGACCGGGCGCATCTCGACCAGGAAATCCAGAACGCCGAAGAAGACCTCGCCGACGCCCCCGACGACCAGAAGCGCCTCGCGCGGGAAAAGCTCGACCGCCTGCGCGAACTCAGGGCCGCGATGAAGTTCTGAGCCTCCACGCCTCCCCTCCTGCGACGACTGCGCTTCCGGCGTGATCGAGACGTTGCGCGCCGAGGCGTTGAGCGCCGGCGTCGTCGCGGCGCCGCGCAAGGCTCGGATGCGCGCGTCGACTAACGCCCGGCCAAATTTCCTGCCTCGGTCTCCGGCGAAAGGCGATTCGACGCGCCGCGGCGCCCGTTCGACGCGAGGCCCGGGCTTTGCCTGGCCGAGCGAACGTGCTTTATGCTCCCTCCCCGCGGCGCCGAAGAAGGAGGGCTCGAAATGGCGGATCGCCTCATCCCGCATTTTCACAACGACCCCGGCGTCGCCGCGATCAAGATCGGCGTGAAGGAATTCATGTGCACGGGCGCCAAGCCGCCGTTCGACCATCCGCACATCTTCATCGACATGGGCGGCGAAACGGAAGCGATCTGCTCCTATTGCTCGACGCGCTTCGTCTATGACCCGACCCTCGGGGACCGGGCGATTCCCGCCGAGTGCGAATTTCCTCAGGCGGCCTGAGCCATGGCCCGTCGCGCGCTCATCGCCGGCGCCGGGATCGGCGGGCTGACCGCCGCGCTGGCGCTCGCCAGGGAAGATTTCGAGGTCGAGGTCTTCGAACGCGCGCCCGCGCTGGAGGAGTTCGGCGCCGGGCTGCAGCTCGGGCCCAACGCGACCCGAGTCCTCAGGCGATTGGGCGTCCTCGAAGCCGTCAGCGGCCTCGCCATCGCGCCGCGTGCGATCCGCGTGCTGCGCGGAAGCGACGGCGCCGAGATCACGCGGCTGCCGGTCGGCGACGCCGAGCGGCGCTGGGGCGCGCCCTATCTGGTCATTCACCGCGCCGATCTGCAACGCGCGCTCGCCGAAGCCGCGACGCGCCTGCCCAATGTCGCGCTGCGTCTGGCGACCGAAGTCGCCGAAATTGGCGCCGACGACAACGGCGTCGCGGTCGGCCTCAGGCGCGGCGTGGCCGCGATGACCCAGGCCGGCGACGTTCTGATCGGGGCGGACGGCCTGCGCTCGCTGGTGCGCGAGCGGATCGGCCTCGGCGCCGCCGACGCCCCGGCGTTCTCGGGCCGCGTCGCGTTCCGCGCCACGGTCGATGCGGAAAGAATCGCGCCGCGCTGGAGCGCCAGCGAGGTCACGCTGCGCCTGGGCGCCAAGGCGCACTTGGTGCATTATCCCTTGCGCGGCGGAAGCATCGTCAACCTCGTGGCGGCGATCGAATCGAGTTGGCGCGGCGACGAGGGCGATCCCCCCTGGGACGGCGTCGTCGACCGCCCCGCCCTCGACCGCGCGTTCGGCGATTGGTCGCGCGACGCGCGCGCGCTGATCGGCGCCGCGGTCGACTGGCGCGCCTGGCCGCTCTACGTGCGCCCGCCGATCGCCTACTTTTCCCTCGGCCGGATCGCGCTGATCGGCGACGCCGCGCATCCGATGACGCCGTTTCTCGCGCAAGGGGCGGCGCAGGCGATCGAGGACGCCGACGCGCTGGCGCGGCGCCTCGCCGATGCCGACGACGTCGCCGACGCGCTCGCCGCCTATTCGGCCGATCGCGTCGCGCGCGCCGGCCGCATCCAGCACGACGCGCTCGCCCAAGGCCGCATCTACCATCTGAGCGGCCCGCTCGCCTTCGCGCGCGATCTGGCGATGGGCGTGCTCGGACCGAAGCGCCTGCTCGATCGCTACGACTGGCTCTACGCGGCGTGAGGCGCGCTTCGACCCCTCGGCTCGGCTTTGCCGGCGCTCGCCCGGCGCCGAGAACGCCCTCCTCCCTTGCGGGTTAGCGGATTCACACATCCGGTTTCGAAAACTTCTGGGTTCGCCGTGCCTGATCCGTGCTCGGCGTCAATGTCACGCCCGCTTTCGCGGGTTGCTCGCTTCGCTCGCAAACATTGACCCCTGCGCGCGGCTCAGGCTCTTGGCCTCCATGATCTTTGCTGAGCGAAGCCGGCCCTGCGGGCCGGCTTCGCTCAGCAAAGATCATGAAAGCGCCTCGCCGCATCGGACCGTCGCAGTCGCCGCGAAGCGGGCGAAGCGCAGCTTAAGCAGCCGCGCAGCGGCTTGACGGCGACGGGCCGATGTGGCCGCCGGACAACAAAGATTTGTGAATGTCGTAGCCCCTTGTGGGGGAGCGGATTTTCGCGCCTATCTTAGCGCCTATGGGGATTGTCCCGGCCATGACGGCGGTCAATATTTTCGGCAATTGGCGTCAGAAGCGGTAGGCCGATTTGGCGAGGCCATAGGCGAGCGCATGCGCTAAGTCGCCCGCCTCGTCTTCGTCGAGCTGATGCGCAGCGACGAGTTCCGCCAGGAACGCGCAATCGACGCGCCGCGCGACGTCATGGCGGCTCGGAATCGACGGAAAGGCGCGCGTGTCGTCGTTGAAGCCGACGGTGTTGGCGAAGCCGGCGGTTTCGGTCGTCAGTTCGCGAAAGCGGCGCATGCCGTTGACCGAATCGAAGAACCACCAGGGCGGCCCCAATCGCAGCGCGGGATAATGGCCGGCCAGAGGAGCGAGTTCGCGCGAATAGGCCGTCTCGTCGAGCGTGAAGAGAATGACGGTCAGGCTCTTTTCGTTGCCGAAGCGATCGAGCAGCGGCTTCAGCGCATGGACGTAATCGGCCTGCGTCGGGATGTCCGCGCCCTTGTCGCGGCCGAAACGGGCGTAAACGAGGGGATTGTGATTGCGCCAGGAGCCGGGATGGATTTGCATGACGAGCCCGTCATCGAGGCTCATCGCCGCCATTTCGGTCAACATCTGCGCTCGGAACAGTTCGGCGTCCGAATCGGAAGGGGCGTCGGCCATGACGCGCGCAAAAAGCGCCCGCGCTTCGGCGGGGGCGAGATCCGCGGTCGCCGCGCTGGGGTGTCCGTGATCGCTTGCCGTCGCGCCATGCGCCTTGAAAAACGCGCGGCGCTTGCGATGCGCGGAGAGATAGCCGGCCCAGGTCGTCGCGTCCTCGCCGGCGACGGCGCCGAGCTTGACGACGGCGTCGCGAAAGCCGGGAAATGCCGGGTCGACGACCGAGTCCGGCCGATAAGTCGTGACGACGCGCCCGCGCCAGCCCGACTCGCGGATCATTTTGTGCCAGCGCAAATCATCCAACGCGCTTTCGGTCGACGCGAGGACTTCGATATTGAACTTCTCGAACAGCGCCCGCGGCCGGAACTCGGGCCGCCGCAGCGCGTCGGCGATGACGTCGTAATGACGATCGGCGTTGGCCGGCGACAAGCGCTCCGTGAGGCCGAACAAGGTCTCGAACGAATGATCGAGCCACAGGCGGGTCGGCGTGCCCGCGAAGAGACGATAATGCTCGGCGAAACGCCGCCAAATGCGTCGCGGATCGACTTCGACCGGGCCGCCGTCGACGCGCGGCACGCCGAGGTCCTCCAGCGCCACGCCTTGGCTGTAGAGCATGCGAAAGACATAGTGATCCGGCGTGACGAAGAGTTGCGCGGGATCGGGGAACGGTTGGTTTTCCGCGAACCAGCGGGGATCGGTATGGCCGTGCGGCGATACGATCGGCAGGTCGCGCACTTCATGGAACAGGCGCCGCGCGATGGCGCGGGTCGTAGGTTCGGCCGGGAAGAGACGGTCGTCGTTCATCATCGGCGTTTCGTTTGTCGTCCTGCGGCGGCGGTTACGCGCTTACGGCGACGTGGCGCGCAAGGCGACAATTCCCGAGGAGGAACCAGTCGTTCTTGCGGTTGAAGCGGATAATATCACATTGCGCGCCGCGTCCCTGCAGCCGACCAGAACTCATAGGGTCGGCGGTCAAGCGCACGGTCATCGTAACCCCTTCCCCCCTCGCGGGGGAAGGTGTCACGCGAAGCGTGACGGATGAGGGGGCGCGCGAAGCGCGGCGGCTTCGTGCAGCTCCGCTCAGTCGGCCAGTGCATCTCGAATCCGCGCCACCGCCAATTCCGTCGACCCTATCACAAGTTCGTTCGGCAACCGCAGAACCCGAAACCCTCGCTCTCGCAGCCAGACGTCGCGCAATCTGTCGGCGACAATCTGCTCCGCGTCCTCGTGGCTAGGCCCGTCGATTTCAATGATAAGGCGGCGCTCAAAACAAACGAAATCGACGATGTGCGCGCGCAGCGGAACCTGCCGTTGGAACTTCGCGCCGTCGCATCGCCGATTGCGCACGGCGCGCCAAATGAGCGCCTCGGCTTGAACGCGCTGGGCGCGCTGTTCGCGCGCGAAGCGCCGCATAATGGATCGCGGGATTTCGTCCGCCATTGCGTTACGTTAGCAGGCGTCTCTCGCGCGTGGAACTTTCGAAGCCGTCGCGCTCCCGCGCGACCCCCTTCCCCCCTCGTGGGGAAGGCGCCACGCGAAGCGTGACGGATGAGGGGGATCGCGCGGGAGCGCGATGGCTCTCGATGTCCAACGCGCAAAGCAACTGCAACGCATGAACTGACAGTTACGCAGATTCAGCCATGCTATCGCAAATTCGCCGGCGCTCATCGAAGCCGTCGCGCTTCGCGCGACCCCCCTTGCATGTTCGCTTTGGCCCGAATCTGCCAAGATTTCGAGCTGACGCTCGGGGGATGGCCATCCCCCGAGCGTCGGGCGGGCGGGACCGTACGCCCCTTGGTTTGGAACCGCGGGTGAGCTTGGTCCGTCCGTCCTTCGCGCTTGTCCTGAACAGATGATAGGGAGCGAGTCCCGCATGCAAGGTCAGAAATCGCCCGAACGAAGCGCTGAGCCGGGAGTCTACGTCGGCGTCGATGTTTGTAAAGATTGGCTCGACGTCTATCTCCATCCCATTGGCCGAAAACTCCGCGTGGCGAACACGCCCCAGGGCCTGAAAGCCGTCAAGCGTCGCCTCGCGGAACTGCCGGTTGCGCTGGTCGTCATGGAGGCGACCGGCAAATTCCACCGGCAGGCGCACCGCACCCTGCACGCCGCAGGGCTCGCGGTCGCCGTCGTCAATCCGTTGCGCGCGCGTTTGTTCGCCGAGGCCGTCGGTCAGCTCGCCAAGACCGATCGGCTCGATGCGCGCGTGTTGGCGCTGATGGGCCAAGCCCTCGAGCCCAGCGCGCTCGCCCCCGCGCCCGAAGCGCTCGAGGCGTTGCAGGAATTGGCGCGCGCGCGAGCGGCGGCGATCGCCGACCAAACCGCGCTGTCCAACCGGCGCGGCGCCAGCCAGACCGCCTTTCTCAAGGCCGAACTCGGCCGGCGGCTGAAGGTTCTGGCCGCGCACATCGAGCGCCTGGACGCCGAGATCGAACGCCGCATCGACGCCGACGCCGCGCTCAAGCGCCGTTACGATATCGTGCTCACCATCCCCGGCGTCGGTCCCGTCGCGGCCGTCGCCCTCGTCATCGGCCTGCCGGAGTTGGGCGCTTGCTCGGGCAAGGCCGCCTCTCTCCTCGCCGGCCTTGCGCCGCTGGCGTGCGACAGCGGCGCAAAAGCCGGCGAGCGCCACATCCGGGGCGGACGCGCCTTCGTGCGAACCGGCCTCTATCTGGCGGCCCTCGCCGCGGCCAGGTTCAACCCTCAACTCCGCGACGACTACAAACGCCTCAGGGACGCTGGCAAAAAAGCCAAAGTCGCCATTGCCGCGATCATGCGGAAGCTCGTCGTCCTCGCCAACGTCCTCATCAAAGAGGATCGCCCCTGGCGGCCAATCCATGCTTGACTTCCAACACAGATGCTCATCCGTCATCGCTGACGCGATGGCGCCTTCCCCCACAAGGGGGGAAGGGGCGCTCACCCCCCGTGCAGCGCCAGATAAATCTGATACACCGACGCGATCAGCTCGAGCACGATCAGCGCGACCACGGCGAGCTCGAGGCGGGTGGCGCGGTCGGCGTCGATCATCTCGGTCATCGCGTGCGCGGTCTCGACGATGACGTCGAGCTTGAGCTTGAGCGCGCCGCCGCGTTCCTTCAGCTCATACTCGTCTTCGAGCCGCGCATAGAGCCGCTCGAGGTCGGGGCGGTCCCACAGCACGTCCGGCTTCTCTTCGACCGCGACGCGGCCGGTGACGCGATGCTGGGCGAGCAGCGCCTGGCCGATCAGTTTCAGCATCGCGCGGCGGCGGAACGGCGGCCGGCCGATTTGGGCGAGCTGGCGGGCGAACGGCTCGATGACGTCGAACACCGCGTTGACCTCGCGCTCGTCTCTGGCGAGCGCCACGGTCTTGGCGAGCGCGTCGGCGATGACGAGAAAGCACGGCGGCAAAAGATCCTTGATGCGGATCGGCCCGCCCCCCTCGCTCGGGCTCTTGTCCTCCGGGGCGATTTCGAACACCGCCGTCTCGTCGTCGCCGCGCGCGCGCGGGCCGGTGACGCGCCACTCCAGCTTGGCGAGCGTGTCCTCTTCTTCCAGCGGCGTCAGGCCGACCATCACCGCGGCGCCGAAGCGGAACAGCGCCACCATGCCGGTCGGGCCGACGCGAAACGCGAGCGGCAGCGACGAAATCATGTCCGGCCGCTCCAGCCCCGCCGTGTCGATGCGCTCGCCGACGATCAGCGCGCGCGCGGTGAGGCGGGTCGGCGTTTTCGAGGGGCGCGCTTCATCGGTCATGCCCGCAATCTACGCCGCCGGACCGAGCGAGGCCAGCGATGCCCTTGGGCGACGACCTATTCGACCCGCCGAACGCCGTCGGCCTCGACGCGCCACAGCACGCCGGTGTGGATGTCGAAACGGAAGCCGTGCAAGGCGAGACGGCCGGCCGCCACCGCTTCGGCCACCCAGGGAAAGGTCATGAGATTGGCGAGCGACAGTCGCACCACCGCGGCCTCGATCTCGTCGAGCCGCCGGGTCCCGTCGCCGGCGGCGCTCAACGCCGGCTTGGCGATCTCGACCCAGGAGGCGACGAAGTCGCGCGCTTGCGGCGGCGCGCCGAGCGCCATCGCGCGCACGCCGCCGCACTGCGCATGGCCGAGCACGACGAGGCGCGAAACCTCCAATACGCGAACCCCGAACTCGATCGCCGCGCTCGTGCCGTGATAATGCGCGTCGGGCTGGTAGGGCGGCGCGATTCCGCCGATGTTGCGCAGCACGAAGATTTCGCCTGGCGCCGCGCCGAAGACCGTCTGCGGATCGACGCGCGAGTCCGAGCAGGAAATCACCATCGTCTCAGGGCGCTGCCCCCAACGCGCCAGCGCCTCGTAGCGCGCGCGCTCGGCGGGCCAGATTTCCGAGCGAAAGCGATGGTAGCCGTCGATGAGTGCGTCCATAATGTTCGCCGGTCTTGAGGGAGACGCGTTGCCGCTGGGCGAGTATGCAGCCGCGGCGGCCGCCGACAAGGGCGCCGCGCGGCGAGCCCGGCTTGCGGGGGCGGCGCGCGGGCCATAGGGTTGCGCTTCGCCCGGCGGCGATCGCCGAGCGGCGAACGGAAAAGGAGCTTGCGCATGGCCGACGCCCGAACCAAGACCATCGTCGTCACCGGCGCCAGCAGCGGCATCGGCAAGGCGACCGCGCGGCTGTTTCGCGACAAGGGCTGGAACGTGGCGGCGACGATGCGCAATCCGTTGGCCGAGCGCGACCTCGTCGAATCGGCGGCCCTCAAGCTCATCGCGCTCGACGTGCAGGACCCCGAGGGGCCGCGCGCGGCGACGGCGAAGGCGCTCGACGCTTTCGGGCGCATCGACGTGTGGCTCAACAACGCCGGCTACGGCGCGTTCGGCCCGGTCGAGGCCGGATCGCGCGCGCAGATCGAACGGCAATTCGACGTCAACGTCTTCGGCCTGATCGCCTGCGTGCAGGCGGTGGCGCCGCATTTTCGCGCCAACCGCGCCGGCGTGCTGGTCAACGTCTCCTCCATCGGCGGATTGATGACCCTGCCGTCCTTCGCCGTCTACAACGCCTCGAAATTCGCGGTCGAGGGCCTTTCCGAGGGGCTCTGGTACGAACTCGGCGCGTTCGGGATCAAGGTGAAGGTCGTCGAGCCCGGCGCGATCGCCACCGATTTCGCCGGCCGTTCGCTCGACGCGTGGGACACTTCGGCGTTTCCCGACTACGCCGCCTTCATGGAGAAGGTGAAGAGGACGCGGCAAAGCTACGTCAAGAACTCCATCTCGCCCGAGCGCGTCGCCGAGGTCGTCTATCAGGCGGCGACCGACCCGAGCGACCGCATGCGCTATCTCGTCGGCGCCGACGCGCGACGCGTCGTCCCGCTGCGCCGGCTGCTCGGGTCGCGGCTGCAAATGCGCCTGGTCAAGCGCGCCTTCAAGATTTGAGCGAAGCGGCGCGATCGGGGTTCGCGCCCCGACGCAAGCCCTTGCGCGCGCGGCGCCTTTCGCCTAAAAGCGCGCGTCCATCCGAACCGCCCGGCTGAACAGGGCTGCCGTGGCGGTTCTTTTCGCTCAATTCCGACGCGAACGGACCCACAAGGTCCGCCAATCCAAGAGGGCGTCAAGCCTTAGGAGAGCCAAATGCCCAAGCTGAAGACGAAATCGGCCGCCAAAAAGCGCTTCAAGATCACGGGAACCGGCAAAGTGGTCTACGCCCAGGCGGGCAAGCAGCATGGCATGATCAAGCGCACCACCAAGCAGATCCGCAATCTGCGCGGCACCGCAGTGCTGTTCAAGACCGACGGCGAGAAGGTGAAGAAATTCTTCCTGCCCAACGGCTGACTTAGCCCCTGCCCCAAATTCCCGGAGAAAAGCGATGTCACGCGTCAAACGCGGCGTAACCAGCCACGCCAAGCACAAGAAGGTGATCAAGGCCGCGAAGGGCTATTTCGGCCGCCGCAAGAACACCATTCGCGCCGCCAAGCAGGCGGTGGAAAAGGCGATGCAGTATTCCTATCGCGACCGCAAGAACCGCAAGCGCGAGTTCCGCGCGCTGTGGATCCAGCGCATCAACGCGGCGGCGCGCGAGCACGGCCTCACCTACTCCCGTTTCATTTCCGGCCTGATCGGCGCCGGCGTCGAAGTCGACCGCAAGGTGCTTTCCGACCTCGCCGTCAGCGAGCCGGCGGCCTTCGCCGCGATCGTCGAGAAGGCCAAGGGACATCTGCCCAAGGCGGCGTGAGAGGCGGAAGGGGCAGTAGGCAGTAGGCAGTAGGCGGCAACGGCCCGCTCCGCACTCCCCGCTCCCCACTCCCCACTCCCCACTCGCCACTCGCCACTCGCCACTCGCTATTCGCTGCTCCCGACCGCCTACTGCCTACTGCCTGTTGCCTACTGCCTATCGCCTCCCGGCAGTGCAAACGCCGAGGCCCCGATCATGACCGATCTTTCCGCCCTTCGACGACAGACCCTCGCTTCGATCGCCGAGGCTCGCGACGAAGCCGCGCTGGAGGCCGCGCGCGTCGCCGCGCTCGGCAAGAAGGGCGCGATTTCCGCCCTGCTCGCTTCCCTTGGCAAAATGTCGCCCGACGAGCGCAAGACCCAGGGCGCCGCGATCAACGCGCTCAAGGACGAAGCCGCCGAGGCGCTCAGCCTACGGCGGGCGGCGCTGAAGGCGGCGGCGCTGCGCTCGCAGCTCGAGCGCGAGGCGCTCGACATGACGCTGCCGGTCGGCCACGCCGGCGTCGAGACCGGGCGCATCCACCCGATCAGCCAGGTGTTCGACGAAATCACCGCGATCTTCGCCGACATAGGCTTCTCGATCGCCGAAGGCCCCGACATCGAAAGCGACGACACCAACTTCACCAAGCTCAACTTTCCGCCCGGCCATCCCGCGCGCGAAATGCACGACACCTTCTTCTTCGCCCCCGGCGCCGACGGCGAGCGGAAGCTGCTGCGCACCCACACCAGCCCGGTGCAGGTGCGCACGATGCTGGCGCATAGGCCGCCGATCCGGGTGATCTGCCCCGGGCGCACCTACCGCTGCGACGCCGACCAGACGCACACGCCGATGTTCCATCAGGTCGAGGGGCTGGTGGTCGACACGTCGTCGACGCTCGCCAATCTGAAGTGGGTGCTGGAGGAATTCTGCAAGGCGTTCTTCGAAGTGCCGCATGTCGGCATGCGCTTCCGGCCAAGCTTCTTTCCCTTCACGTCGCCCTCGATGGAGGTCGACATCCAGTGCCGGCGCTCGGGCGGCGAAATCCGCTTCGGCGAAGGCGAGGATTGGCTGGAAATCCTCGGCTGCGGCATGGTGCACGCCAATGTGCTGAGGAATTGCGCCATCGACCCGGAAGTCTATCAGGGCTTCGCCTGGGGCATCGGCGTCGACCGGCTGGCGATGCTCAAATACGGGCTGCCGGACCTGCGCGACTTCTTCGACGCCGATCTGCGCTGGATCGACCATTACGGCTTCAAGCCGCTCGAAATTCCGACGCTGGCGGGGGGATTGAGCGGGTAGCGCTGCGCTCCTATGATGCGCGGCGAATTGTTTCCTCGACAACCGGCGAAGGTCGAATCCGTCATGCTCCGCAAGCAGAGAGAGACAGACGCCGAGAGGGCGCTAACGCAAATCATTCGCGAACGGTTTGAACCCGCGGCGCTGGCGCAGATCAAGATTCATCCCGGGGTCGATCATGCGGGAGAGCCCGCGCTTTTCGTTAGTGTTCGCCTAAAGTCTGGCAAGGAACGACTCGCGCCTGACAAGTCAGTTGATCTGCAGATCGCGATGCGCGACGCACTTCAAGAAATCAACGATGATCGCTTTCCTTACTTGACGTTCAGCGCGCCCGATGACGATCTCGCGCAGCCCGAAGCGCGCAAGTCGGCGTAGAGGCGCGTGAATGTCGGAATTGGTTGCTGATCTAATTGAAATCGCGCAATTCCTTACCCCCCGCGACAAACTGCGACCGCGGGAGGCGTAGCTGCGGCGTGCCATCTCGACGGTCTATTACGCCCTTTTCAATCGACTCGCGGAACTATGCGCGGACGAGCTCATTGGCTGGAGCAAACCTTGGGAGGTCTTTTCACCTATTTATCGCTCTCTCGAGCATGGGCACGCGCTGAAAATTCTTTCGGAGCGGTCAGCGGACAAATCCCATCCGCTCGGTCGCGACGTCGAGCGACCCGGCACGATTTTTCGTGAACTCCAAGGCGCGCGCGAGTGGGCGGATTATAACCGGGAACCGAATCCTGATCCGCTCGAAGCCCAGAGCGGCCGTCGTTTCTCCCGCGAGCAGACAACCGAACTCGTCGCAAACGCGAAAGAGGCGATTGCGATCATTGACAATCTCGACAAGTCGGCAAAGCTGAAGCTTGCGACGCGCCTCGTCGCAAGACCCCGTGGCAAGGCGCGATCATGAAACTCACCGTCTCCTGGCTCAACGACCGCTTGGAAACGACCGCCTCGCTCGCAAGAGTCTTCGACGCGCCGACGCTGGCGGGGGATTGAATGGGCAGGACATGACCGCATCGGGGATAGAAGTTGAAGACGCGAGGCCGGTCGCGGCAAACTGCGACGAGTCCTATCTCAACGTCACGCTCGCCGACGGCCGCGTCTTGCGCGCGCCGCTGTGGTGGTATCCGCGTCTCTTCGCCGCGAGCGCGCGGGAGCGCGCGGCCATCGAAACGTCGCCGCTCGGCGTCCACTGGCCGGAAATCGACGAGGACATCAGCGTCGCGAGCATCTTGCGCGGACAGAAGGCGCCAGGGGCGCAGGCGCCATGAAAGTCACGACCGCCTCTGCCGCTAGTCGCGCTTTTGGAAAGTTCCTCAGCGCAGCGCGGCGGCCGCGGTGACGCCCGTGATCTTCTCGGCCGCTCAACCCAATCTCGGATAATTGGTGATGTGGCGAATGCTCTGATAGAGCGGCGCCAGGCGCGGGTACATGCGCGCGTACACGTCGGAATAGAGGCGCTCGTAGAGCCGGGCGTTTTGCGCGATCGGCGTGAACGTGCGACCCGAGCGGCTCATTTGCGCCTGCGCCGCGGCGTGGTCGGCGTATAGCCCAGCGCCGACGGCGGCGTTGATGGCGGCGCCGAGGCCCGAGGCCTCGAAGGTGTGCGGCCGCTCGGCGGGCATGCCGAACACGTCGGCGGTCAGTTGCATGACGCCGTCGCTTTGCGAGCCGCCGCCGGCCACTTTCAGACGGCGGATCTTCACGCCGTTGCGCCGTTCCAGCCGCGCCGCCGCCTCGCGTAAGGCGTAGGCGATGCCTTCGATGATCGCGCGGTACATGTGCGAGCGGTTGTGCACGTCGCCGAAGCCGATCATCGCGCCCTTGGCCTCGG
>Ga0326728_10019414_pt1 | contig 13187 bp, 8 predicted proteins | sample MB3enrmetagenome_FD_207602 | JGI IMG/M metagenome (GOLD analysis project Ga0326728, IMG submission 207602) | Lab enriched peat soil microbial communities from McLean, Ithaca, NY, United States - MB31MN | ecosystem: Environmental > Terrestrial > Soil > Wetlands > Peat | place: USA: New York...
CGGCTACGGCCGCAATTTTCTGCTGCCCCGCAAGCTGGCCATGCAGGCCACCGAGGCCAACAAGGCCGTCATTGAACAGATGAAGGTCTCCGCCGCCCGCCGCTCCGCCACTGAGAAAGCGCAGGCCGAGATCCTGGCCGGCATGCTCGAACCCGTCGTGCTCACCTTTACTCGCAAGTCGAGCGAGGCCGGCCATCTCTTTGGCTCCGTCACCTCGTCCGATGTCGCCGCCGGACTTGCAGAGAAGGGCTTCGAGGTCGATCGCCGCAAGATTCAGTTGGCTGATCCGTTCAAGAGCCTGGGCGACTTCACCGTAGCCATCAAGCTCTACCGCGAAGTCACCGCGCACATCGGCGTCAAGGTCGTGGGCGAAGCCCCGGCCGCCGAGCCCCAGGCGGAAGCAGTCGCCGCCGAATAGCCGGAATTCACACGCCACATGCCGCCTCTCGCTTCGCCGGGGCGCGGCGTGTGGCTCTGGCGCGGCTGCCGGCCTGGAGCCCTGCGGGCGCCGCATCTCCTTCGCCGGCTTTGCGGCTATCCGAGGTTTACAAGCGGCAAGGGCGGGCGGTACGCTTGGCCAATGCGTCGATTCGTCGCAGGCCGCGCGGACAAGATCTGTCAACCTCAAGCCCGGCTTGCGCCCGATTCCCCTGCCATGCGCCCCTTTCGATTGATCTTCGCGCTCTTCCTTCTCCTTTTCGCGGGACTGTCCGCGCAGGCCCAGCCTTCCGCCCCAAACAGCGAGCCGAGGGACACGAAGGCTTCCTTCGACGCGGACCATGTGCGTGTGGAACTCCTGGTGCCGGGCAAGGATCTCTACATAGGAGATTGGAACGATGCGGGCATCTACTTCAAGCTGGAGCCGGGCTGGCATGTCTACTGGAAGAACCCGGGCGATGCAGGCCTGCCGCCGCACGTTGAATGGATGCTGCCTGCCGGAATTACCGCTGGGCCGTTGCAGTTCACTGCACCCACTCGTCTGCCGCTTGGCCCGCTTATGGACTATGGCTATGAAGATGAAGTCCTCTTTCCAGTGGCCCTGAATGTGGCAAAGACAACAAAGCCCGGTCTGGCTGTCCTCCAGGCGCACGTCGATTGGCTGGTCTGCCGCGGGAGCTGCGTTCCCGGCAAAGCAGAGTTGGAAGCGAGCCGTCTAGTAAGGCCTTCTCGGTCAGCAATAATTCCATTGATTTCTGAAAGTAATGTATATAACCGCCTGATTGGCCGACTCCCCAAGCCGTTTCCCGCAGATCGCAAAGCCGTTTTCCAGCCCACGCCAACAGGCTTTCGCCTATCCGTCGAAACCGGCCAGCGGGAATCCGCCGCCGTATTCTTCCCTGAAGACGAGAACATCCTCGACAATCCCGCCCCGCAAAAGTTTACGCCCACAGCGAACGGCCTGATTCTCGACCTCAAGAAAGACGCGAGTCTTGCCGCCAATCCGGCTCAACTTCGAGGCGTTCTGGAGCTATCCGGCGGACGCGCATATGAGATTGTGGCGCTGCCGGGCTCCGTCATAGCTGAGACCCCAGCCTCTGCGCCCCCAGTTCCAGCTTCTGCCACTGGGACTCCCTCACCCGCGCCGGTCGGTGCAGAAACGTCTTCGACTCAAGAACGAACCAGCGCGCCGCCGCTCTCATGGGCGCTCTTGGCGCGTGCCTCTGGCCTCGCCTTCGTAGGCGGATTGCTTCTCAACCTCATGCCCTGCGTCTTTCCGGTGCTCTTCCTCAAAGGCCTTGCGCTGGTCAACTCCGGCAGCGAGGAGCGCCGGACGCTGCGTGCGCATGGGCTGGTCTACACAGCGGGCATTCTGGTCTCATTCTGGGTGCTGGTGGCTGCGCTGCTGGGGTTGCGCGCCGCAGGAGGCACGCTGGGCTGGGGATTCCAGTTCCAGTCGCCGGCTTTTCTGGCCCTGATGGCCGGGCTGCTCTTCTTCCTGGGCCTGTCGCTGGCCGGGCAATTCGAAATAGGCCTCACCCTCACCGGCGCGGGCGACTCGCTCGCCGCCAGACAGGGCTACACGGGCAGCTTCTTCACGGGCGTTTTGGCCGTGGTGGTGGCCACGCCCTGCACCGCGCCCTTTATGGGAGCGGCCATCGGCTATGCGCTCAGCGCGCCCGCGGCGGTCACCTTTGCCGTCTTCACGGCACTCGCCCTTGGCCTGGCCGCTCCCTATCTCGCACTCACTTTCCAGCCGGCTTGGACTCGCCTGTTGCCCAAGCCCGGAGTCTGGATGGAACTCCTGCGCCAGGCCACCTCGGTGCCCATCTTCTTCACCGTCATCTGGCTGGCTTGGGTGCTTGCTCAGGCTTATGGAGCCAATATGCTGGCGGCGCTGATGGCGAGCTTTCTCCTGCTGGCCATCGCCGGCTGGTTCCTGGGCCGCTGGCCGGCCAGGCGCTGGGCCACGGTGGTCGCCGCGCTCATCCTGCTCATAGTGGTCCTTCTGGCCGTCTTCGGTCAGCGATTGGCTCAAGAGACGAGCGGAAAGTCGAATCGGGCAGGGATGGCAGACCGAAACTCTGCCGTGGGAGATGCCTGGCAGCCGTGGTCGGCCGATGCGGTCAGCCGCTACCATGCCCAAGGGCGGCCGGTCTTTGTGGACTTCACCGCCAGTTGGTGCCTGAGCTGCCAGGTCAACGAGCGTGTGGCTCTTGATCGGCCTGAGGTGCAAAAGGCATTTGAAGACCGGAACGTCGTTCTGCTGCGCGCCGACTGGACCCGCCACGATGAGGCCATCACCCACGCCTTGACCGCCCTGGGCCGCAGCGGAGTTCCGGCTTACGCGCTCTACTCGCCTGGGGAAGCCAGCCCGCAACTCCTGCCGGAGGTGTTGACGCCGGGAATCGTAATGGATGCGCTGGAGAAGCTCGCCAAGAATCCCCGTTGAGCTCGTCGAGCGCAATTCCCATAGACTGTTCGAAGGAGAGCCCGCATGACCGTCATCCGCCAGGAAGATTTCGTTTCGAGCGTTGCCGCCGCGCTGCAATACATCAGCTACTACCATCCGGTGGATTACATAACCAGCCTGGCCAAGGCCTATGAGCGCGAGCAGTCGCCGGCCGCCAGGGATGCCATTGCGCAGATTCTCATCAATAGCCGCATGTGCGCCGAGGGCCATCGGCCCATCTGCCAGGACACGGGCATCGTGACCGCCTTCCTGAAGGTAGGCATGGACGCGCGCTTCGAGCCTGCGCCCGGCGAAGAGCAGAAAGACGTACAGCAGATGGTGGACGAAGGCGTGCGCCGCGCCTATCTCGACCCCGACAACAAGCTGCGGGCCTCCATCCTGGCCGATCCCGCGGGCAAGCGGACCAACACCAAAGACAACACGCCGGCCTGCGTCAGCGTTGAGCTGGTCAAGGGAGCGACGGTCGAGGTGACAATGGCGGCCAAGGGCGGCGGCTCAGAGGCTAAGGCCAAGTTCGTCATGCTCGATCCCTCTGACTCGGTGGTCGACTGGGTGTTGAAGACCGTCCCCACCATGGGCGCGGGCTGGTGTCCGCCGGGGATGCTGGGCATTGGCATCGGCGGCACGGCTGAGAAGGCGATGCTGCTGGCCAAGGAATCGCTGATGGACCCCATCGACATCCAGGAGTTGATCGCCCGCGGCCCCGCCACCCGCGCCGAGGAGCTGCGCATTGAGCTTTACGACAAGGTGAACCGGCTGGGCATCGGCGCTCAAGGCCTCGGCGGGTTGACCACAGTTCTCGACGTGAAAGTGCGCGACTACCCTACCCACGCCGCCAACCTGCCGGTGGCCATGATTCCCAACTGCGCCGCTACGCGCCACGCCCACTTTGTGCTCGACGGCTCAGGCCCGGTCTATCTCGATCCGCCCAGCCTGGAGAACTGGCCGAAGCTCGTCTACGACGTCTCGACGGCCCGGCGGGTGAACCTGGAGACCGTAACCCGCGACAAAGCCGCCGCATGGCAGCCGGGCGAGGTGCTGCTGCTCACCGGCAAGCTGCTCACCGGCCGCGACGCCGCTCACAAGCGCATGACCGATATGCTCAACCGCGGAGAGAAGTTGCCCGTTGACTTCAGCGGCCGCTTCATCTACTACGTCGGCCCGGTGGACCCGGTGCGCGAAGAGGTAGTGGGCCCGGCCGGCCCGACTACAGCCACGCGCATGGACAGGTTCACCCGCCAGATGCTGGCCGAAACCGGCCTGCTGGGCATGGTGGGCAAGGCCGAGCGCGGTCCCGCCGCCATTGACGCCATCCGCGAATTCGGGGCGGTCTACCTGATGGCCGTGGGCGGCGCGGCTTACCTGGTTTCAAAGGCGATTCGCGGTTCCCGCCTGCTGGCTTTTGGCGATCTGGGCATGGAGGCCATCTATGAGTTCGATGTGCGCGATATGCCGGTCACGGTCGCGGTCGATTCCAAAGGTACAAGCGTCCACCAGACCGGCCCCGCCGAATGGCAGCGCCGCATTGCCGGGATTCCAATTCTGACTTGATGGCGAGCACCGGAAGCCTCTTTGCGGCGGGTGGTGAAAGGGCTGCTTCTGCTTCCAAATCTCCGCTCCACGCACCCAACCTGCATAACGTTTCCTTATCGCTTCCCTAATAATAATAACTTTGCCTTATGCAGCCCCGATAAGAGACAATGGACTGGTTGGTAAAGGTTTCTCTCGGCAGGCGAGTCGATGATTTCAGATCGTGTAGTCTTCTTCGATACCACGTTGCGCGACGGCGAGCAGTCCCCCGGCTGCAGCATGACGACGCAGGAAAAGCTCACCATGGCCCATGCCCTCGAAGATCTGGGCGTGGACATCATCGAGGCCGGCTTCGCCATGGCATCCGAGGGTGACTTCGCGGCCATCGCCACCATCACCCAGGCCATCCGCAAGCCGCGCATTGCATCATTGGCCCGCGCCAAGACCGAAGACATCGAGATGGCCGCGCGCGCGCTGCAATTCGCCGACCGCGCGCGCATCCATATCTTCCTGGCATCGAGCGATCTGCATCTCGAATACAAGCTCAAGATCGGCCGCCAGGAGGCGCTGGACCTGACGGGTGAATCCATCCGCCTGGCGCTCAAGCACGTTGAAGACGTCGAGTTCTCGCCCGAAGACGCTACCCGATCCGATCGCGATTTTCTGGTCGAGATGGTGCGCGTGGCCGTCGAGGCCGGCGCCACCACCATCAACATGCCGGACACCGTCGGCTATTCGACCCCCGAAGAGTACGCGCAGATGTTCCGCGAGGTGCGCGAGCGCGTTCCGGCCATTGACGAACATGGCATTACTCTTTCTTCTCACTGCCACGACGACCTGGGCCTGGCCGTGGCCAACTCGCTGGCTGCCATCCAGGCCGGCGCGCGCCAGGTGGAGTGCACCATCAACGGCATCGGCGAGCGCGCCGGCAACGCGGCGCTTGAGGAGATTGCCGCGGCCCTCTACGTGCGCGGCGACCGCTTTGGCGTCTCCACCGGCATCAAGCTCGAAAACCTCTATCCCACCAGCCAGGTTCTCGGCCAGCTCATCACCTTCCGCCCCTCGCCCAACAAGGCCATCGTGGGCGACAACGCATTTGCGCACGAGTCCGGCATCCATCAGCACGGCGTGCTGGCCAATCCGCTCTGCTACGAGATCATGACTCCCACGCTGGTGGGCGTGGCCAAGAACCATCTGGTCCTGGGCAAGCACTCCGGCCGCGCCGCGCTGAGAAACCGATTGGAGCAGCTCGGCTTCACCCTCACCCGCGACGAGTTGCAACATACTTATTACCGTTTCGTAGCACTCGCCGACCGCAAGAAGAACATCTACGACCAGGATCTGATCGGCGTGGTGCCCGATCACGTCCGCGAGAAGCGCCGCGAACCGGTCTCCGAGCTGGACTAGCACTCCGCACTCGGGTCGCAGCTTTGAAAGGGCACGACTTCAGTCGTGCCGAATTCACCGTAATTATCAACTTGGGCTTCAGCCCCTGAAGGGATCGAAGCCGCAAACTGACCACTGGCCACTGACCACTGATAACTAACCACCAAGGAGAGCACGAATGAAGTTGAAAGTCCTGGTAACCCCCGGCGACGGCATTGGCCCGGAAATCACTGAAGAAGCCATCGGAGTATTGCAAGAGGTTGCGGCCGCCGGCGGTCACACTTTGGAGCTGAATTACAAGCGCATTGGCGGTGTGGCCATCGAGCAGGATGGAACGCCTCTGCCCGCCGACACCGTTGCCGCCGCACTCGACTCCGAAGCCGTCTTTTTAGGCGCGGTGGGCGACGACAAGTTCAATTCTCTTCCTCCCAGCCAGCGCCCCGAGGCCGGCCTGCTCGGACTGCGCGCGGCCCTGGGCGGCTTCGCCAACCTGCGCCCCGTCTTTGCCTTCAAGGAGCTGACGGTCAACAGCCCGCTGCGGCCGGAGATCATCGACGGCACGGATATCATGTTCGTTCGCGAACTGCTCGGCGGCCTCTACTACGGCCAGCCCCGCGGCTGGGACAAAGAAAAGGGCGTAGCCTTCAACACCATGATCTACAAGCGCGACGAAGTGGTCCGCGTGGCCCGCGTGGCCTTCAAGCTGGCCCAGAAGCGCCGCAAACTGGTTACCAGCGTCGACAAGGCCAACGTGCTTGAAGTCTCGCAACTCTGGCGCGACACGGTGATCGAGGTGGCCAAGGAGTTTCCCGATGTGACGCTGGAGCACCAGTTCGTCGACGCGATGTCCATGCATCTGATGAAGCGTCCGCGCGACTTCGACGTGGTGGTCACAGAGAACACATTCGGCGACATCCTCACCGACGAGTCTTCCGTGATCACCGGCTCGCTGGGTATGCTGCCCTCGGGGACTGTCGGCGGCAAGATCAATTTGTTTGAGCCGGCGCACGGCTCCGCGCCCAAGCACGCCAACAAGAACATCGCCAATCCGCTGGCCACCATCTTGACGGGCGCCCTGCTCCTGCGCCACTCCTTCGGGCTGGATGCGGAGGCCGACGCGATCGTCAAGGCTGTCCGCAAGGTGCTGGAACAGGGCTTCCGCACGCAGGACCTGGCGCGCACCAATCCCGAGGGCTTGACCGTGCTCGGAACCCGCGAGATGGGCGCGAAGGTGCGGGAGACGGTGAAGGAGCTGCTTGCGTAGGTTTGTGGTTTCCCACCCTTGCGCCAGAAAAAAGGCGCAAGGATGGGGCACCCGGCGAAGGTGCGGGAGACGGTGAAGGAGCTGCTGAAGTAGTGATCAGTGGTCAGTGATCAGTTCGTTTGTAAGACAGATCGAGAATATGGGTGCCCCACCCTCGCCGCGTATTTGTTTTTGCGGCTAGGGTGGGACAAGCAACCACTCAGATACCAAGAATCAGGGAGTTCAATGAGCACCGAACCAAGAACGTTATTCGAAAAGGTCTGGCAGCAGCACGTGGTGGTCGAGCCGCAAGGCGAGCCCACGTTGCTCTACATCGACCTGCATCTGATCCACGAGGTCACCTCGCCGCAGGCCTTCGAGGGTCTGCGCCTGGCCGGCCGCAAGGTCCGCCGCCCCGATCGATGTATTGCGACCATCGATCACAACGTGCCCACGACCATCGAGGGCCGGCTGAATATCGTGGACCAGATCGCCGCCAAGCAGATCGCCACGCTGCGCCAGAACTGCGCGGAGTTCGGCATCGAACTCTACGATGTGAACTCGCGCGAACAGGGGATCGTCCACGTCATCGGCCCCGAACTGGGCATCACCAAGCCGGGCATGACCATCGTCTGCGGCGACTCGCACACCAGCACGCATGGCGCGTTTGGCGCGCTCGCGTTCGGCATCGGCACCAGCGAAGTGGAGCACGTGCTGGCAACGCAGACGCTGCCGCAGTCCAAGCCCAAGACCTTCCGCATTGCGGTCGAGGGCGAGCTGCCGCGCGGCGTCACCGCGAAAGACATAATTCTCGCCATCATCGGGCAGATTGGAACCGACGGCGCGACCGGCTGCGTCGTCGAGTACGCAGGCTCCGCCATCCGCGCCCTCTCCATGGAAGGCCGCATGACCGTCTGCAACATGAGCATCGAGGCCGGCGCGCGCGCGGGCATGATCGCTCCCGACGAGACCACATTCGCTTACCTGGAGGGCCGGAGATTCAGTCCAAAAGGCGCCGCGTGGGACGAGGCCGTCCGCGAGTGGAGCAAGCTGCCCACCGACCCCGGCGCGAAGTTCGACCGCGAACTCGCGATCGACGCCGCCACGCTTGTGCCCTACGTGAGTTGGGGCACCAGCCCCGGCATGGTCGCGCCCATCACCTCATCCGTGCCCGACCCCGCCGCCGCGCTCAGCGATCAGGAGCGCAACGGCCTGGAGCGCGCGCTTGAATACATGGGCCTTACTGCCGGCACACCGCTCGCGGACGTTTCGATCGACCGCGTCTTCATTGGCTCCTGCACCAATGGCCGGCTTGAAGACCTGCGCGCCGCGGCCCGCATCGCGGCGGGCTACAAAGTCTCGACGCACGTAAGCGCGATGGTCGTTCCCGGCTCGCAGGCGGTGAAGGCGCAAGCCGAGGCCGAAGGCCTGGATAACATCTTTCGCGAGGCCGGCTTCGAATGGCGCGAGCCCGGCTGCTCCATGTGCCTGGGGATGAACCCCGACATTCTTTCGCCCGGCGAACGCTGCGCCTCCACCAGCAACCGCAACTTCGAGGGCCGCCAGGGCCGCGGCGGGCGCACCCACCTTGTCAGCCCCGAGATGGCCGCCGCCGCCGCCATTGCCGGTCACTTCGTAGACATCCGCAACTGGGCAGTACGCGAGCCCGCGCTGCAAGGAGGGAAGGCCTGATGCAACCCTTTCGCACACTCACCGCGCTGGCCGCGCCTCTGGATCGCGCCAACGTCGATACCGACCAGATCATACCGAAGCAGTTCCTGAAGCGCATTGAGCGCACCGGCTACGGCGACTTTCTTTTCTTCGACTGGCGGCGCACGGCGGCTGGCGAACCGGACCCGGCGTTCGTTCTGAACGATCCGCGCTACAGGGGCGCACAGATTCTCATCGCCGGCAAGAACTTCGCCTGCGGATCGAGCCGTGAGCACGCCGCCTGGGCCCTCTCGGACTTTGGCTTCCGCGCCGTCATCGCGCCCACCTTTGCAGACATCTTCTTCTCGAACGCGGGCAAGAACGGCATCGTGCTGGCTCGCTTGAGCGAGGAGCAGGTCGCCGAACTGCTCCAGAACGCAAAGACGATTCCGAACTATCAACTGACCGTCTCGCTTGAAAATCAGACCGTCACTGACAACCGGGGCTTCAGCGCAACCTTCGAGGTGGACCCGTTCCGCAGATTCTGCCTCCTCGAAGGCCTCGACGACATCGGCCTGACCCTGCGCCACGCGGCGGCGCTCGACGCATTTGAAGCAAAGCACGAGCAGGCCGGCTGGCTGAAAGCGAAGAGCTAAACGCAGCTTCTAGCTGCTAGCTTTTAGCCTCTAGCTAAAAGGCTGAACGACATTGGCTCATGAACGAGGAAGGTTGCGGAAGTGCTTTCACAATGGCTTTCTGGCCATCTTCTTCAGAACAACAGAACCAGGCTGGCAATACCCGGAAACAAGCTAGAAGCTAGAAGCTAAAAGCTGAAAAAGGAGTCCACCATGGGAACCAACGCAACTACGCAAGCATCGAACGCCCACCTGACCACCCCCACCCGGCTGACCGGCGCAGAGATTCTCTGGGCCACGCTGGTAGGCGAGGGCGTCACCGACGTCTTCGGTTACCCCGGCGGAGCCATCTTGCCCGTCTACGACGCGCTGCGCAAGTTTCCCATTCACCACACGCTGGTGCGCCACGAGCAGGGCGCGGCCCACATGGCCGACGGCTACTCGCGCGCTTCGGGCAAAGTGGGCGTGGCCATGGCCACCAGCGGTCCCGGCGCAACCAACCTGGTCACCGGCATCGCCACCGCCATGCTGGACTCGATTCCCATCGTCTGCATCACAGGCAACGTCTCCAGCAAGGTTCTCGGCACTGACGCCTTTCAGGAGGTTGACATCACCGGCATCACCCTGCCCGTGACCAAGCACAACTTCCTCATCAGCCACGCCGAAGATATTGCCCCCGCCGTGCGCCACGCCTTCCAGATCGCCCGCTCGGCGCGCCCCGGCCCGGTGCTGGTCGACATTACCAAGGATGCGCAGCAGGCCACGGCCCTCTTTGACTATGAGGCCGCCAAGCCGCGCCCCCATCGCGAGCATCCCATGCGCAAGTTTGAGGACTCCGGCCTTGCGCAAGCCGCGGAACTCATCCGCAACGCCAAGCGCCCCGTCATTCTCGCCGGCCACGGCATCATCGAATCCGGCGCCATGGAGCAGGTGCGCACCCTGGCCGAGCGCGCTCAGATTCCCGTCGCTCTCACTCTCCTTGGGCTTGGCGCATTTCCCGCTTCGCACTCGCTCAACCTGGGCATGATGGGCATGCACGGCGAGGCCTGGGTCAACCATGCCATTCAGGAAGCAGACCTGCTCATTGCCTGCGGCATGAGGTTCGACGATCGCGTCACCGGCACTACCTCGACGTATGCCACCAAGGCAAAGAAGATTCACATCGAGGTGGACCCTGCCGAAATCAACAAGAACATCAAGGTGGATGTGGCGCTGATCGGCGATCTCGCCGAGGTGCTGGAGCAGTTGCTGCCCCGCATCGCCGGCCGCGACGGCCAGCCTTGGCTCAAGACCATCGACGGCATCAAGGGCGACGCCGCCGTGCGCGACATCAAGAACCTGCCCGACTCCGGCCACCTCTATGCGGCCCACGTCATCCACGACATCTGGCGCATCACCGGCGGCAACGCCATCGTGGTCACCGACGTTGGCCAGCACCAGATGTGGGAGGCGCAGTACTTCCACCACGAGATGCCGCGCTCCCTCATCACCTCCGGCGGCCTTGGGACCATGGGATTTGCGCTGCCCGCGGCCATCGGCGCAAAGACCGCCTGCCCCGACAAGGAGGTCTGGGTCGTCGCTGGCGATGGCGGCTTCCAGATGACCGCTGCCGAACTGGCCACCATCGTGCAGGAAGGCCTCAAGATCAACATCGCCATCATCAACAACGGCTATCTGGGCATGGTCCGCCAGTGGCAGGAGTTCTTCTACGAGCGCAACTACCAGTCCACGCCGCTGGTCAGCCCGGACTTCGTCAAGCTGGCCGGCGCTCATGGCATTCAGGGCCTCACCGTCAGCACCCGCGCCGAAGTGGCCGGGGCTGTCGATGCGGCCCGCTCCGCGCCGGGCACATTTCTGCTTAACTTCAAGGTCGAGAAGGAAGACTCGGTTTACCCGATGGTTTCCGCCGGCTCCGCACTGCACGAGATGATCCGCCGCCCCGGCAGCGATCCGCTGCTGGAGTCGCCGGACGAGAAGTAAACACAGCTTCTAGCTATCAGCTACTAGCCTTTAGCTCTCCCGTCTTGGATTGCGGCGGTCGAGATAGAGCTGAGTAGTTACGAGCTAGAGGCTAGAAGCTAGAGGCTAGAAGCTATCATGCTGCACACATTCGTCGCATATGTCGAAGACCTTCCCGGAGTGCTGACGCGCGTAGCGTCTCTCTTCCGCCGCCTCAACATCAACATCAACTCGCTTACCGTGGGCCGCAGCGAGCGCGCCGGCCTGTCGCGGCTGACGCTGGTCTGCGAAGCCTCGGCCGAGGCCGGCCATCGCGTTCAGGCAAGCCTCTACAAGCTGGAGAATGTGGTCGATGTGGACGACATCGCCAAGGCTCCCGCCGTCACCCGCGAACTGGCGCTCATCAAGGTGGCCGCCACGCCACAAAACCGCTCCCGAATCTTCGAGCTGGTCGAGGTCTTCCGCGCCCGCATCGTCGATCTGGCGCCGGAATCGCTGATGATCGAGATAACCGGCGTGGAGAGCAAGATCGAGGGCCTCATCGAGATCCTGCGCGAGGATGAAGGCCGTATTCTCGAGATCTGCCGCAGCGGCAAAATGACCATGCGCCGCGGCCATCACGTCTCAAGCGTTGTCAAAGCCATGGGCGCCGGTCCCAATGAGCCTGAAAAGGAGGCCGAGCCGGCGGAGAACTTTGATGACATCGCCGCCCGCGAGCCGGAATAATGATAAGAGCTGTCATCCTAAGCGGAGGTCGCCGCGGCGACCGAGCCGAAAGCCTGCCCTGAGCCCGTCGATGGGAACCCGCGGTTGCTCTTCGGCGCGATGATGCGGGCTTGAAACAGAATCGCGGGTCTGGATGGACCGGCCCACTTGAAAGAAACCCAAACTCAACCAAGCAAAGGAAGAACCGAGAAAACCATGGCAAAGACTTTTTACGATCACGATGCTGACCTGTCTCTCATCCAAGCCAAGAAGGTAGCCATCATCGGCTACGGCTCGCAAGGGCACGCTCATGCCCTCAACCTCAAGGACTCCGGCGTCCAAGTCAAAATTGGCCTGCCCGCCTCTGAAGCGGAGTCCGTTGCCAAGGCGCAAAAGGCAGGCTTCGAAGTGGTTCCGGCGGCGGAAGCGACGAAGTGGGCCGATGTGGTAATGATCCTCGCGCCCGATCAGATTCAAGCCCAGATTTTTGCCGCGGATATTGAGCCGAACCTGACGGCGGGCAAGCTGCTGATGTTCGCGCACGGCTTCAATATCCACTTCAAGACCATCGTCCCGGCAGCGGGCATCGACGTGGGCATGGCCGCGCCCAAGGCGCCCGGCCACCGCGTCCGCGAGGTCTTCATTGAAGGCGGCGGCGTCCCTGGCCTCATCGCCGTCCACCAGGACGCGACCGGCAACGCCCACGCGCTCATTCTCAGCTACCTCAAGGGAATCGGCTGCACCCGCGCCGGAGTTCTCGAGACCACCTTCAAGGAGGAGACCGAGACCGACCTCTTCGGCGAGCAGGCCGTGCTCTGCGGCGGCATCAGCGCCCTCATCAAGGCCGGCTTCGAGACACTGGTCGAGGCCGGCTATCAGCCCGAGAGCGCCTACTTCGAGTGCATGCACGAGCTCAAGCTGATCGTGGACCTGATCTATCGCGGCGGCCTCGCCTACATGCGCTACTCCATCTCCGACACCGCCGAGTTTGGCGACTACGTCAGCGGTCCCCGCGTCATCAACGCAGAGAGCCGCAAGGCCATGAAGGCCATTCTGGCCGAGATCCAGGACGGCAGCTTCGCCAAGCGCTTCCTCACCGATCTGAACACGGGCAAGAAGGAATTTACGGCTTTCCGCGAAGCCGAAGCCAAGCACCCGGTCGAGATCA
>Ga0326728_10019417_pt1 | contig 13185 bp, 4 predicted proteins | sample MB3enrmetagenome_FD_207602 | JGI IMG/M metagenome (GOLD analysis project Ga0326728, IMG submission 207602) | Lab enriched peat soil microbial communities from McLean, Ithaca, NY, United States - MB31MN | ecosystem: Environmental > Terrestrial > Soil > Wetlands > Peat | place: USA: New York...
CGTGTAAGTGTCAACAAAGGGCTGGCTATTTTCCCGCACGGGAACAATGCGATCAGAATCCCCGTGCAGGATAAAAATGGGGATCTTCGCCTTCACGAGCGGCCCCGTATGCGATAGAGGGCTGAGGTCGATTAATTGCTTCTGGAATTCCGGCAGGGATGCATACCCATAAGCCGTCGCTGCCTGCCTGAACCGCGGGGAGTCTACCGGCGGCCAACTGGCAAGATTGAGTGCCGGGTAGATTCCCGCCATGCACCGCACCTCGCCGGGGTTTTCCGCAGCCCAATCAAAGCCCATCAGTCCTCCCCGACTCTGGGCTAGAAAGCAGGGTTGGCGGGAGAGGTGAAATTGCGCGGTGACGGCTTCGTAAAACCTGGAGTATTCCGTGCGTCCGGCAGGGGCTCCATACGACTCGCCCACATCCACACCGGCAATCCAGATTCCCTTCTCCAGAAGCCGTGTGAAGAGCCAGTGAGTGCGGGCATTGGGCAATTGTTGATCGGGGGGGAGATTGCGAAACAGCGTGGGCGCGTACCAAAGCCAGGGCCGATCGGCATGCCTGGAATATCCGGTTGGCCGGAAAAGGAACCCCGCAGTCCCGCCCACCTTGATGTCAATTCTCGAAGCTCCCGCCGGGGTGAAGGGCTCGTCCGCACCCGCGCGGGGTGGCGACGACAAGGTCATGAGGGTGCAAAGCAGGATGAGGAAAGTGTTTACCCGTATCATTTCATCTCTCCATTTGCAGCTTCCGCTGCGGGGATGTCAAGATATCTAGTGCGGGGTCCCACGTAATATTTGACGATAGCATATTGCGTGGACCCCCTCACCCGTCCCGCCCCCGCTGGTGAAAGCGCGGGCGGCGGTCCACCCTCTCCGAAGGTGTGAGAGAATTGCGCGAAGAGCCAAAGCATTTCACGCAAAGCCGCAAAGTCGCAAAGGGCGCAAAGGAAACCAAGGAGTTATCCTTTGCGATTCTTTGCGCCTTGGCGTCTTGGCGTGAGATTGTTCATTTTTTCACACCTTCTCCCCCAAGGGGGCGAGGGCGTAAACTCAATCTACTTCGCCATTCTCGCCCTTGGGTCCTCAGCAATATACACCCCACCGACCCCATCGCAGCAAGGCATCTGCCTACAAGACGCCAGCGCACCTTTTGACAGCAAAGTGGGCGCCTTGGGAGCGGAGTCGCCCGGTGCCTTGGCCGGTTTCCCTCACCCCCACACGCTGATATTTCGATTGCTCGCACAAAAGTAGCTGGTATACTCCCAGCCGCGCGAAGGCCAAAAAGTGAATTTCGGATTACCTTTACGGAGCGAAATATGCTGAAGTCACTGGCTTTGTTCATTTCTGTCCTGTTCATGCTGGCAACGGGCGTGGCCAAGGGACCCGTTGACACGCCGCAATTCCAATCCCCTTTCATGCGCGTCGAATTGGCGCCGGAGCAGCCGGCATTTACGGTATTGGCTGTCGATTCACTCGGTACGAAAAAACTCACGACGAATCCATTGCGCGTGCCGGCCAATACTGGCAAGTCATACGCGCTCCTGCGCAGCGGCCGCAGGTACGAATACCGTCCCGCCGGTGCATCTTCCGGGCCTCCGGTATGGTCTTTCGAATTCTCGGAGCGGCAAATACAACTGAGCTCTTCCTATTCTGCGGGTAATCCCCCTCCACCCCTCTTGCTGGACATGAACCCCCACGTGAGCCGGGTAACCTTGCTTGGGCTGTTCAACGCTGACGGGACCATCCGGCTGCCCGCCCTTCTGCACCTGCCGGATTCGGGAACGTTTCGAATCACCTCCCCTCCCGGCCAGGATCTGGCGCTTGGATACGAGGCTTTGCGCTATCACCCTGACGAACGCGTAAACGATGACTTATTGAAGAAAGGGCGGATGAATGATTATGTGAAGGTGATCATTCCCGGCGCCACCGCCGCCACCCCGCACGTTGCCTACACCCTGGAGGTCGTGGATATTTACCCTGACCTGCCGCATCTTGCCGGCGCCCCTCGCTTCGATGGCGTTCGGCGCGATTGGCTGAATGTCTTTCAACTCTCTCCCCGCTTTCGTGCGCTCGCCAACCATGCCGCCAGCGATGTTTGCGCCGACACGGTATTTGAGTACGCGGAGGTGGCGGAGCACACGCCGCCGCTCGCCCCCGGATTGACGGCGCTTGACCTGGTTCGGCAAACCCTGGACCGCTACCTTGGCGGCATGAAGGCTTACGGTATTGCCGGCTATGTTCCCTCCGACCCATCGCTGAAATACGATTTTACGGACGCTTATCCCTCACTGCTGATCGCCGCTGAGGACTACGTCCGCGGAAGCAAGGATGAAGCATGGCTGAAGGAAAACTATCCGGGATTGAAGGGTTGGGCCACGACCATGCTGGCCATGGACCGCGAGGGGACAGGCCTGATTGAGTACCCGCTCAGCGGCAATTCGGGAATTTGGGATAAACAGTTTTCTGAGCACGCGGCCAATTGGTGGGATAACGTCGGTTTTGGCCACCAGGACGCATACGCGAATGCGCTCGCCTACCACGCCCTGGTGGGCATGGCCGAATTGGCCGGGCAAGCCAATCAGCCTGAGGATGCCAGGCTCTATGCCGCACGCGCGGAGAAGCTCCGCTCGGTTTACTTCAAGACTTTCTACGACCCCGCAACGGGAGTGCTGGCCGGGTGGAAGAGCGCGGATGGCCAAATCCACGATTACTACTTCACTTTCGTGAATAGCGTGGCCATTACTTACGGCCTCATCCCGCGCCCCGAGGCGAACAAGATCATGGATCGCCTGCTCGCCAAAATGCAAGAGGTGGGCTATACGCACTACGAATACGGCCTGCCCGGGAACCTGATTCCCATCCGGCGCGACGATTATCTGGAGCCCCGGCAGGAATGGGGCGGCGGCACGAAGGCGGATGGATCTGACGGATTTCAGATCTACGAAAACGGTGGCGCCACCGCCTGCTTCGTCTACTTTACGCTCCAGGCTTTGTACCAATTGGGGCGGCGTAATGATGCCGATGCGATTTTGTTCCCCATGCTCCGCTCGTTTGAAGACGGCCGCTTCCAGGGTACATCCCCGAATGGCCGCTCCTATGACTGGAAGTCTTGGGATGGCAAGCCGTATGGTTACGAGGGTCTCCTCGTGGACGGGTACATGACATTCTTGGCCGTATTATCGCGCTGACAGGATTTCAATGAGGGAGGTAGCATGAGAAGGAGAAGCGTAATCTCTATGCCATTATGGTTGGGAGCCCGCCGGGCCTGGAGCTTCCTTTCGAGCAACCTGGGCTTGTCAAGCTCAGCAGTGTGTGAAGCACCACCTCCTGCGACCGATAACGATAACCGGATCGTGATTGAAAACTCCAATCATAAGTTGGAGTTTGATCGTAAGACCGCGCGACTGCTTTCATTGCGGGCCGGTGTTGCGCCGGACCAGGAGTTCGCGGTCGCGAGCGATGCCGCTCCCGTCTTCGTGATCCAGTACTTGACCGAAACACGGGAATTCCGGCAAATCGCTTCCACCGATGCCAAGGAAGTGGAAATTCAGTCCACCGGGCAGACCCTGATGGCCGTCTTCTCCCGACTGGGTGGATTGAACCTTGCTGTCACCGTGACCGTCCGGATGGCTTACCATGATCCGCTGAGTCGTTGGTCGATATCCGTCCGCAATCGTGCCAACCTCGCTATTACCGACGTCCAGTTTCCCTTTCTTGTCGCATCCTATCACCTCGGCGGGAAGCCGGGGACGGAGGCGCTTCTGCAACCGCTCACCACGGGGAGGCTTGTGCCGGCGCCCAAACCGCAAGACCTGGAGCCTGACAGCCCGCACGCCTGGCAGTTCCGGCCCGAGAATTTCGACACCCATCACTACCCCGGCCTAACCTTTGCGCAGTTCCTCGCTTACTACAATGACCGCGCAGGGGTTTATCTGGGCTGCCAGGACGATTCCGGCTCGATCAAGCTGATCAAGCCGGTTCATAACCGGGCTGGTGGAATTCGGCTGGGCATCGCCCACGTGGGAGACTGGCCCGCCGACGGGGAAAGGGACTTGGGCTATGACGTGGTCGTGCAGACCTTTAAGGGTGACTGGTACGATGCCGCCGATCTCTACCGAGAGTGGTCACTCAAGCAGCGCTGGGCGGCAGTCCCCCTCCACAAACGGACAGACGTGCCGGATTGGTTACTGGATTCCCCCCCGCACATCATTGTGAGAATGCAAGGCCAACTCGACATCGGCCCCGCTGAACCCAATCAGGAGTTCCTGCCCTACCCCAAGATTGTTCCCTTGCTGGAGAAGATTTCGAAACGTATCGAGGCTCCATTAGTGGCGGTGGTGATGTCATGGGAACGGCCGGGGCCGTGGGTCTATCCGGATTGCTTTCCCCCGGTGGGCGGTGACGAGTCATTACATGAATTCACCGAACTAGCCAGAGCACGAGGGTGGCACGTCGGCAGTTATTGCAACGGGACGCGTTGGGTCACGGGTCATTTCTGGTCCGGGTATGACGGTGAGAAGTATTTTGCAGAGGAAAAAGGGAAGGAAACCGTCTGCCGGACACACGACCAACAATTTTGGCCCGAAAACTGGGATCAAACTTGGCGTCCGAGTTACGCCAGCTGTCTTGGCGTCCCAAAAACGCGTGAGATGGCGGAAAATCTGGTTCGAAGGCTTACGGGTGACGGACTGGACTGGGTCCAATTCCTGGACCAGAACGCTGCCTGCTCGACCTTCCCATGCTTCGCGCCAGACCACGGGCATCCACCCACTCCCGGGAAGTGGATGAATGCGGCGATGCAGTCGCTACTTGATGGCTTCCACCAGATTGCCAACGAGCAAGCAAAGGCAAGCCGTGGACAACAGAGATTCGCTTTCTCGGTGGAATCCCCCCCCAATGAGGTTTTCATGCCTAACTTCCATGTCTGCGACCAGCGGATCGCTCCTCCCGGCCACGCCGACCATGGAACCCTGTTCTTTCCCCTCTACTCCTTTCTTTATCATGAGTTTATCATCATCCAAGGTGGATTCGGTGTGGCTCCTACGCCTTATCACTTGCAGATCCGGAGCGCCTACAATCTGGTTATGGGTGAGATTCCCGGTGCTATTCTGTCGGGCGACGGGTCCTTACTAAACCGCGGCGACACGGATGCATGGTGGTCACCCTGGTCGCCGGTCTTCGGAAGTAATGATGATTCCCTGGCCATGCTTCGGTGCGCAAGCGCTCTGCGCCGTGGAAAGGCCCGCAATTACTTGGTCTTTGGTAGGATGTACCGGCCCGCCGATGCCGCGGGCATCAAGATCGTTCATTGGGAAAGCAACGGTCAGGTTCACGAAATTCCGGCGGTGTTTCACTCCGCCTGGAAAGACCCACAGGGCCGTTTGGGGATCGTTCTGGCGAACTGGACGAAGGGAAAACAAGCTGTGGCGCTTTCCGACTCGCGGCTGGGCAAACAGATCACAGAGTCGATCTATGGGGAGGAAATAAGCACGCGGCCGCGCGAGGTGGACCGAGGAAACCTCTTGGTATCGCTTCCACCCTTGAGCTGCGCCCTGATTGATGGTTAAGGAGAGAACCTTGGACAAGCTATGAAGCAATCAGAAGGGGATTCCAGCGAGTCTGAAGCAGGCATGCTGACAAAATATTGGGCTTGTGATCATCTCACCGGGGCCACTAGTGGTCGCAATCACGATTGGCGGATCAAATTCGCAAGTGTCTGTTGCAACCAGGGCGTTTGCGGGGCGGGTCCGGTGGATTCCCTGATCCGTAGTGAGGACTCCAGGACAATCTGGCGTGGCTCGACCATCGCCCCTTCCTCAGCCGCCCGGATGGATTCGAGCAACAGTCCCGCCGCCTGCTGGCCGATTTCGTAAGCGGGCTGCGCAATGGTAGTAATGCTCGGATTGAAGATCGTCGCCCAATCCGAGTCATCAAACCCCATTACGCTGACACACCCCGGGCAGGGCACTTCCATCTCTCTCAATGCGCGCAGGACCCCCAAGAGCATTCGATTGTTCAGAGCAAATATAGCCGTGGGCGGATCGAGTGATTTCAGCAGCTTCATTGCACACTGATACCCGCTTTCGATGTGGGAGTCGCCTTGCTCCATGTACTCCTCGCGGACCGACAGGTTGGACTCCCGCATGGCCTTGCGGTAACCTTCTAAGCGGTCGAAACTCGAGGAAACAACATCTCGCCCGGCGATGACGGCAATTCTCTGGTGGCCCAAGCCCACAAGATAGCGGATGGCTTCGTGCGTTGCTCCCAGGTTGTTCGTAACCACGGACGAAACCTTCGCCCCAATGGGCACGATATCCACAAAAACAAGCGGAGGGTGGCTGCCGATCAGAATTTCGCGCGCGGCATAGGAGTCACACGGCGCAATGAGAAGTCCATCCACCCGGTAGGCATACAGGGCATTCAGATGCCGCATCTCGGTTTCAAATTGATCATTGGAATTGCAGACCATGAGGTCATAAGATTTACTCCTGACCTCATCCTCAACCCCCCGCATCACGTCCATGAAAAACGGGTTGGTGGCATCCAACACGACCAAGCCAATGAGGTACGTCCGACGCATCCGCAAGCCGCGCGCTCCCCGATTGGGATGGAAATTAACCGCCTCGATCGCCTGTTGAACCTTGGAGCGCAACTCTGGACTTACTACAGGTTTGTTATTGACGACGGCTGAAACGGTGGATACCGAAACCCCAGCGAGCCGCGCAATATCTCGCATCGTGTATGAACCAGGCTTATGGACTATTTCCGGTTTTATCATGGGCTACATGGTAAAAACCAAAAGCAGCGGAGCCCTCCTTCAGGTAAACACCGGGATCATGGTCCCCAAACGGCCACTCGTTCCCAAATCATAGGCGTTTCAATCCGGATTGTAAAGAGCTAAGAAATAGCATCTTGGATTCGTAACGTTATTAGCCATCCCGGCAAGAATGGAATCGACTCAATCGGGTACAGAGCTTAGTGCTATGGATCACAGCGGTGAAACTCGAAGAGCCCGCCCATGTGCAAAGCCGTTACCGTTAGTTTGATATTACTGCCGATGGGACCGGCTGTAAGCCACTACGACGCTGCCTAAGAGAGGGCTATGAGGCAAAATCTGAGAAAATCCTGACCTTTTGCATTCGCTCAATTGACCAACTGCAGCCTGATGCTCGGCGTTTCCTGAAAACCTTTCGTAACGTTACGAAAAACTGCTTGACATGCGATTACTACCATGCTAGCGTGGCCTCGCTTAAAGGAATTCATGATGTGCAATTACCGAATTATTCACTAACGTTAGCAACCCGAGGGCCTAGCTTTTTATTGATGTTTGGTTGACTTGTGTGGGTGGAAGAGCACCTGTGTCGGGTCTTGAGGTCAAATATTCTTCGGGAGGAATATGTATGCAGAGAATTTCCATTCTAATCAGGCCTCTTTCAGTAGCAACCTGTTTGATGGGGTGGTTCCTTCTAAACTGCTGTTTGGTTTTTGGCCAGACCGCTACAACACAGGTCACCGGTCTGGTCACAGACCCTACAGGTGCTGCCGTTCCGGCAGCCATTGTTAAGGTGACGAATTCCCAAACCGGAGTAAGCAGGGAATCCAGTACCAACGCTGAAGGCTATTATACGGTGCCGTTCCTTCTACCGGGGAAATACGACTTGGAGGTCCGGAAGGAAGGGTTCAAGATTGCGCGCCAGACCGGTATTGTACTGGATGTGGAACGGGTCGCGCGTATAGACTTCACCCTTTCCATTGGGGCAGTGACCCAGACCGTCGACGTCACCGCGAAAGGCGATGCGCTTCAAACTTCCACGGCCGAACTGGGGACGGTCGTCACACAAACATTTGTAGCGAATCTCCCTTTGAACGGTCGCAACTTTACTGAATTGTTGACGCTATCGGCCGGCGCTTCGCCCATCAACGATAGCCAGGGTGGTGATCCTATCAGCGGCAACAACTCCCCATTTATTTTCAACAGCGGTTTTGTGTTCCCGGGGATGAATGGACAGTCGAACCGCAGCAACGAATACCTGATGGACGGATTGGCCAATACTTCCGACACTCTCGGCAACTATCTGGTTCCGCCCATCATTGACGCCATTGCGGAGTTCAAGGTGAGCTCGCACCAGGATCAAGCACAATTTGGGGGCGTCGTGGGTGGCGTCGTCAACGTCGTTACGAAATCAGGAACAAACTCCCTGCACGGTTCTGCATGGGAATACGTGCGCAATACGGATTTCGATGCACGAAATACGTTCTCGCCAACCAGGCAAGTTTTGAACCAGAATCAATATGGTGTATCGATTGGCGGCCCGTTCACCCTGCCTAAAGTTTACGACGGAAGAAACAAGAGTTTCTTCTTTTTCGGTTGGGAGGGCACTCGATACGTGACCCCCGCCCAGACGTACTTTCAGGTTCCAACCGCATCGGAACTGGAGGGTAATCTCAGTGATTTCCCGACTCAGATTTATAATCCCTTTTCAACGGTACCCGATCCGAACAATCCAGGTTCCTTCATCCGTACCCCATTTCAGGGTAACCAGATTACACCCAGTTTGATCGACCAAGGAATGGTTACCTACGCAAAGGATACGTTACCATCTCCGATTGTGACCGGGGTTGGATCTTACAATGCCGTGGATACTACGCCGACTCGCCAAGACATGGATTCCTTCACGGGGCGTTTTGACCAGAACTTCGGATCGAAGAATGCCATCTTCTTTCGGTACAGTGAGGCAAACTTGACGACCACCAAATCAGGGGGGCGGCCCGAAATTTCTACCGGGCAGCTTTCTCCCGTTTATCAGTGGGTTGCCAGCTACGTCCGCACATTCAGCCCGACTTTGGTTCTGCAAGCCGAATTCGGGAAGGCGCACGAAGACTACAACTCTCCGACGTCGTTTAAAGGGCTGCCTTCCAATTTCGTGCAGGAAGTGGGCTTTGCCAATTCATTTGTTACGGGTTTTACCGGCGCTAGTGAACTCGTACCCCAGGTGGATGTCCCCGGATATTTCTCCAGCGGCCCAGGGGTTAACGATGCCACTCCGGACAATACTTGGGACGGCAAGGCTGTCTTCACCAAGATATGGGGTAAGCATCAATTGACGTTTGGCGGGGACTATAACACGATTGGCTATGTCGGGCACCAGGGTTGGCCGATTGTGACATTCAATCCCGAACAGACTGGGAACCCTGAAAACAGCGCCGACCCTGGAAGCGTACTGGCGTCCTTCTTGCTGGGTGTGCCCGAAGCGGCGCAGCACTATAATTCCGTAACGAATCAGTCAGGGGGGAGTATTTGGGACTTTTTCTTCCAGGATTCCTGGAAGGTAACATCTCGCCTGACCGTGAATATGGGCCTACGCTACGACCGAACCATGTGGCCAATTATCTATCCAAAGGATGCTTACGGGTCCTGGGACTTGGATACCGGAAACTATCTGTTACAGGCGATGGCGCCCCCGTGCGCGTCCGTGAGCGCGCCTCCATGCCTCCCCGGCGGCAGCACATTGCCGCCACACGTCGAGATATCTCCGGATGGAAAACTTGTTCATGACACCCCCACAAACTGGGGTCCACGCATTGGATTGGCCTATCGCCTTAGGCCAAACACCACACTCCGGGGAAGTTTTGGCATTTTCTATGACAACCGTGAGGGTATAAACGAAGGCTTGAATAGTGACCACGGCACTTGGCCTCAGTCTCCCGATTCGGGCATCGAAAATAACGTTAATGTGCCTACGGCGGCAAATCCCACCCCAACAGTTACTGCTGAGAACCCCTTCCCCACTGGTTCTGCCGGGGGGTTCCCGGGCCCCAGTGACTACTACTCCAACGTAAGTTGGTTTCTATCTCCATACATGAAGACCCCGTATTCCCAGCAATGGAATCTCGGGGTGGAGCATCAGTTTGGGTTGTCAACCGTACTCTCCGTGAATTATGTTGGGTCGGGCAGCCGGCGCCTCGAAGTAGGTAGCGTTTACAACACTGCGCTGACGCCGGGACCGGGAGCGATTCAACCCAGGCAGCTTTTCCCATACTACACTCAGGCGTATTACGATCGAGGGATAGGCAAAGCCGACTACAACGCCCTTCAGGCAACCTTAACCAGGCATTATACAAAGGACTTGGCGTATCAGGTTGCTTACACTTATTCCAAGTCTATGGATTACGGATGCACAGGGCTTTACGCCATTGAAGGCTGTTCCATTCAAAACCCCTATGACATTTACATGGATCGCGGCGTTTCCGCCCTGAATTTGACACATATGCTGTCATTAAGTGGTGTTTACCAGGATCCGGTTGGCAAGGGTAAGCGGTTTGATCTTGGAAACTCCGTTGCGAACTATATCGTTGGTAATTGGGAACTCGGCACGGTCTTCTTTGCCCGGTCCGGTCAACCTTTTAGCGTGACGGTTGGTGAAGATGTGCTGAATACCGGCGTCGGTTCGGTTCGGCCCGATGTGGTTGGCAATCCCCATACCACCGATTGGTCGCAATACATGTTCAATCCCTCAGGGTTCGCGATTCCTCCACTCTATACGTATGGGACCTCCGGCCGGGACTCGCTGCGTCTGCAACCGTCCTGGAATCTCGATATGTCTCTTATCCGTCAATTTCCCATCCGTGAGAAAGTAAGGTTTGAGTTTCGTGTTGATGCTTTTAATCTGTTCAACAACGTGGTTTATGGCTTTAACGAGTTAGGTGCCACAACACCTTCGGGCTTGAATTTGGTAGGACCTGACTTCGGCGTAACTGCGGCCCAGGCCAATAATCCGCGTGAACTGCAATTCTCCGGAAAGATCGTCTTTTGAGCAATTGGCTGTTGGGATTGTTTGCTGAAGAGTATTTAACGACGAGAGACGAATTAGGAGTATTTGGCAAGCGGAGGCTCGCCCACTCATCCTGGCTGGGAAGCGGGGATCGAGTGGGCGCAGCCGACGCACTGCCGCAGGAGTTAGGGTTATTCGGTCTTCCCCCCGGCCGGACCTTCCATCGGCAGGGGGCTGTTCCCGCCCCGCATGAGAATTGGTCAAGCATTAATCGAATTTTGGCGGCAGCCCAGGTTGAATGCAGCTTATCCAAACAGCATGAACTTCCGATAGGCGAATGCAAACCCGATTGGACCTTCGACTTACTACACGGCGGTTTGTCTCCCTGGCAGCAGCGGCGGGGGCGGCCCTGTCGCGGAACAGGATTCTAGCCAAGGCTGCTCCGTCCAACGTCATGGCCTGATTCAGGATTGGAAGTCCTGGAATGGAATCCCATCTGGCTGCGCGGGCAGGCAGGATACGTCCCCTGGAGAACCACCCATGCTGAAGATATTGAAGGTATTGGGGTTCGTGGCACCGGCACTCCTCGCGTTTTCACTCGCGGCAGCGAATCAGCCCAATGCAGGGTTGCAGTACCGGTCCCCCTTCTTTAGGGTTGAACTGGCGCCCGACCAACCGGCCTTCGCGGTACTGGCCGTGGATTCATTGGAAACCAAAAAGCTCGGTTTGAGCCCGCTTCGACCCCCGGGCGTGCCGGATAAGAAGTATGAAGTGCGCTGTGAGGGGTCAAGGGTTGAATACCGCGTTGCGGGAACTCCTGCGAGCGCACCGGCGGCTTGGACTTTTGATTTCTCAACCCGCCAGATCCGTTTGCATTCTGCCTACTCGGCGGGAAATGCTCCGCCACCGCTGGTGTTGAATTTCAATTCCAACGTGAACCACGCCACGCTTCTCGGCCTCATGAACGACGACGGAAGTGTACGCTTGCCGGCGCTTCTTCACCTGCCGGATCATGGGACTTTCCGGATCACCTCCAGCGTGGGCCAGAAGCTGGCGCTCGGCTACGACGCTCTGCGCTATCTGACGTTCGATGATCACCTGAACACCGAAGGCCATGAGGAGAACGACTATGTAAAAGTGACTTTTCCCGCGGCTTCCGGCGCCATGCCGCAGGTCGATTACACTTTGGAGGTCGTAGCCATTTATCCAAGTGTACCGGGAATCGAGTCTGACTCCCGTTTTGATGGCTTCCGCCGCAACTGGCTCAATGCTTTCCAGTTGAGCCCGCGTCGGCTCATCCTGGCCAATAACGCCGCCAGCGACGCGTGCGCCGTGTCACTGTATTTCTACTCCTCGATTGCCGAACGCACTCCGCCGCTTGCACCCGGACTGACAGCGCTGGACATGGTTCGACAAACCCTGGAGCGGTACCTGAGCGGCAAGCACGGTTACGGTCTGGCCACCTACGATAACCAAGGGAACCCCGTCGCTTTCCTCGATGCTTATCCCTCGTTGCTGATCGCCGCGGGGGATTACGTGCGCGGCAGTAAGGATGAGGCATGGCTGAAGAAAAACTACGCCGGGCTGAAGGACTGGGCCACTAGGATGCTTACCAGCGATCCCACTGGGGATGGGTTACTTGTTGACCCCGCCAGCGGAGATTTGGGTAAGTGGGACCTGAGGCGATTTTCCAAGCATGCGGCCAACTGGTGGGACACCATCGGCTTTGGCCACCAGGACGCCTACTCTAATGCTCTCGCCTACCATGCGCTGCTGGGAATGGCGGAGATGGCCCGGCGCGTAGAAGAGCCTCAAGACGCCCAGCTTTATGCCGCACGTGCCGAGAAGCTCCGCTCGGCATATTTCGATACCTTCTACAATCCCCAAACCGGAGTGTTGGCGGGCTGGCGAAGCACCGACGGCCAGTTGCACGATTATTATTTCACGTTCGTAAATGGTGCCGCGATCACTTATGGTCTGGTTCCGCCCGACAAGGCGAATCCGATCATGGACCGCCTGCTCGCCAAGATGAAGGAAGCAGGCTATACCCATTTTGAATACGGCCTGCCCGGCAACCTGATTCCCATTCGGCGTGGGGATTACCATGCCGCACACAACAAGCGTTGGGGAGATCCAGAACGGGAAGACGGCTCTGATACCTTTCAGGTCTACGCCAACGGTGGCGCCACGGCATGCATGGCCTATTTTACCATTCACGCCTTGTACCAGTTGGGCCGTCACGAGGAAGCCGACGCAATTCTACTTCCGATGCTCAAAGCCTATGAGGAGGGAGCTTTTCAAGGAAGGGGTGCGAACGGCATGACGTTCGACTTGAAGGCTTGGGACGGAACCCCCTGGGGTTATGAAGGCCTGCTGGCGGACGGGTACCAGACGCTGCTGGCGGTGTTGTCGC
>Ga0326728_10019419_pt1 | contig 13184 bp, 10 predicted proteins | sample MB3enrmetagenome_FD_207602 | JGI IMG/M metagenome (GOLD analysis project Ga0326728, IMG submission 207602) | Lab enriched peat soil microbial communities from McLean, Ithaca, NY, United States - MB31MN | ecosystem: Environmental > Terrestrial > Soil > Wetlands > Peat | place: USA: New York...
ACGGCCCCCATCATAAGAAACGGCTTCAACTGGATCTACTTACTGAGCGACGATCCCAACGTGAGTCCGCCGCAGTTGTCCTATGAGGGCAGCGTGACATTCTACGTTCCCCCCGCGGCCCCCACGGTAGCGCAAGGGGACAACAGCACGAACGTGGCTACTACCGCGTACGTGGACACCGCGGTGAAGAAGATAGCGGTATCGAATCCGGCGTCCACCGGCAGCACGATTACGGAAGCGTTGAATCTCTCCGGCCAGGCGGCGTCCATGGGCTGGACGGACTTCTATACCCCGCCCAACCCTGGAACCTACCGGATTACGGTGGTGCTCAACGTTACTACTCCTGGAACCGGAGGCACGGTAACGGCCACGGTGGGGTGGAACTCCGCTAATACGGTTGCCTCATCATCGCCCATAGCACTGAACAACCGGTACGCCTCTACGTCGTTCACTACGTTGGCTCAGGTGGACGCCAACAGATACCATTTCCTTTACACCACAGCGGTGAGCGGCGCCACGGGCAGCCCTCAATATGCTCTCCAGATTTACGTGGAACGGCTGAATTAGGCGTAGTGTAGGCGGGGCGAAACCCACGGAGAACCCGCCCGCCGGTTCGGCGCAGGAATGGATGCGCGGGCTTGTATTCCGACCGTTAACAATCGAGCGGCGCCCGGCTGGGGTGCTATTCGACTCTTAAGTGGAACCTGAGCACAGGGTCACAATCCTCAGGCGCCACTCGGCTGCCAGAGGTGGTCCCTGATGATCTCCGTTCGGCCTCAAGTGCGAGCGCCTCCTCGACGCTAAGGTTGCCCGTGAGAACATCGCCCTGAAAGGCAAAACCTCTCGAATCCACGGTGCCTTCGTCGGTGCGTGGCATCGTCGGCTGCCTGTCGGCTCGTTTTGAGAAATAACTAAGAACTGACATAAAAAGTCCCCGCGGCTGCTATCATTCGTTCGTGAGCCACCCTCATATAATCCAAATGACGACGATAATGGGGTCGCCTGGCAAAACAGTCCTCCTCCTTGTATTTTAACATTACCCGATGGGTGCCGGGGATGGGGCGTGAGGTTGGGCCTTGGCCGACGAAAGGAATCGTCCGTTTACCGCGCGCCAGGGCTTCCGGCAAGTCGGCGGTCTCGCGCTGGTCGGGGGATCGGACGACGTACGAGGCCGCGTAGTTGTTGCACTTCCAGATGCAGAGCCTCGGGTCGGCACCGCACACGACACCTCGGGGGCAAAGGCCTTGAACCTCGGATTCACCAAATGTCCACCCGTCCCCTTGGAAGGCCAGCCCGTGGTCGACCATCTGGACCACCCGCCCTCTGTGGATGCCCCCAGGCCTCGGCTTCCGAGGCAGCGAGCGATAGGATCACGAGATGAGTTATCCACAAGTATAAAGATGAACTGCTGAAAGCCATCGCATCCATCGACGTGGAAAAGGTCGGCCAGGCGATCGCGAAGGATCGCCCGCCGGGCTGCGCAAGGGGCGGGAAATCTGAGATAGAACGGCCATATCCGCCACTATAACGGAGGTGAAAATATATCTCATCTTCGCGGCCGGTTTCCTGCTAATAAGCTTCCTGTGCCGGGTCCTCTCCTGGCGTGAAATCCACGGCGTTGCCGAGCGGGCCGCTGAAGGGTCTTTCCGCTATTTGCTGGATTCCAATCGAGATTGGTTCCAGCACCAATCCGGGCGACGGTCCGGAGCGACGAAAGAATCGGGATCGTGCTCGGGGAATAGGCCTCTTCCTCCGCCATCAACCTGCGGATAGAGTGCCAGGGGTAGGTATGCCTGGCGATCCAATCAATCGTCATCTCCACGATACCCGCGCTCTTATCGCCGTTTTTTCCCTTTATCGGTTCGACGTCATGGCCGGCGACCAAAGTCAGGGCGCCTCGGGGTGTGGCGACTTCGTGTCCGCCGCGATCCCGCGCCCGGCGGCAGCGCGTAATAGCGCCGGAACAATTCGTAAGTGCCATCCAGCAGGTACACGTCCAGGGCGTCGCCTCCAGCAGACGACCAGTTTACCGCAGGCGCGGTCTATAGCTTGCTACGCAGGAATAACTTCACATCCGGAGTTATCGCCTCTGGCGCGGGAGATACGCCGGGTAGCCTAAAGAAATCCTCAAAGGTGATAAGTGATCTGACGACGCCGATGGTCATAGAAGTGTGCTCCGCAGTGGCACTGTCCGGTTGGAAAACGTGCGCCGTGGATGAGGCGCGGTCGGGCCTCGCCGTGGACCTGCCGCGGTGCGGGCGTAGCTGCCCAAAAAAAAAGAAGAAGTTAGGACCTCTAAACCTACATCTATTTCGCAATGGGCAATCCGAAATGCCGCGGATCACCGCCGGAGGGCGGAGCCGCGCCGATGTCCCTTTTCCGGGGGCCCCCTCTTCACCGCTACGCATCGAGAAGGCGATCCGTTTGGAGCGGAATTCCCACACAAAAACCTATGTCACGACCACCAAGACCGACCGCACCAAGCGGCGCTACCGAGTCAGCGATTCCGAAGCGGTCATACCGGCTGACCGACATTGGTAACGCGGAGCGACTGGTCGACCAACACGGCGAGAGCATTCGCTTCTGCCGGAACGAGCACTGTTGGTACGCCTGGGACGGCGTCCGGTGGGCCCAGGATGAGGGCGTTATTATGCAGTTGGCGAAAAAGACCGTGCGGTCAATGCTGTTTGAACGTGCACGCCTGCTGTCATCTGAACCTGAATATGAGGATGAACACATCAATCGCGCCGTAAGCCTGCTTACCTCCTGGCAAACGCGATCCGAGCGCGCAACTAACCTCAGCGCCATGATCCGGCTCGCCCAGTCAGACCCCAGCGTCTCCGTCTCGTCGCGGGTCTTCGACAGCAACACCTTCCAACTGAACGTCCATAACGGGACCATCGACCTCCGAACGGGCTTCCTGAACGGCCATACGCCGGACGACCTCATCACGCGTTTGGCGTCCGCGGCCTTCGACGCCGCCGCACTGTGTCCCCGATGGAAGCGGTTCCTAGGAGAGGTATTCGCTCCGCACCCCGACGCGATCCTGTTTCTTCAACGCGCCATCGGCTATTCCCTGACTGGGGAGACGAGCGAGGACTGCATCTTCATCCTGGACGGCGCTGGCCGAAACGGGAAGAGCACCCTGATGGGCGTCCTACAAGCCTTACTCGGGAGCTATGCCGGGGTCGCTGAAATCGATGCGCTACTGGAGGGCCATCGCACCGGGCCCCAAGAGGATATCGCCGACATGCGTGGCCGCCGAGTAGTCACCGCACTAGAGCCACGCGCGGGTGCACGATTTGCCACCGCCACGATGAAGTGGCTCAGCGGTGGAGACAGGCTCCGAGCGCGCAGGCTCTACCAGCACGCGGAGGAGTTCACACCCACCCATAAGTTGTGGCTCTCAGTGAACCACTTCCCATGGGCGGAGCCCGGCGACGCTGCCTTTTGGCGAAGGATACAGGTGATACCGTTTGACATTTCGTTTAGTGGGCGCGAAGATCGAACACTAAGATCCGGCCTTCTCCAGGAACTGCCCGGTATTCTGCAGTGGAGTGTGCAAGGATGCCTAAGGTGGCAGCACGGGGGATTGAACGCATCGCCCTCGGTGAGCCAGGCGACCGAGCACCGCCGGGACGGGGGAGGCCGGCATTGAGGCTTCGCAAGGTCTCCCCCCAGAAAATCATAGCTGGCGACCACGCCTTCCTGACCCTCACCGACGAGTGCTACTATCTACAACCTTATGAATGCCCGCACGCTGGCAGCGCAAGCGACCTGATCTTCGGCCTCAAGAACAATCGCCCTGAAGCAATAGCCTACGCCGCCGCTCTACTTTCCTCCCTCCTGCCGAGACAGTGGGTCCAGGCTTATACATTCCTTACGATTCCTTCGTCCTCTCCACGGTTCCCAGAACCGTCGGCGGCCATATTGTCCGCCGCCGGGGTCCGCGATATCAGGGAGATCAAGCAGGTGGCGAACACTCCCCCTTCCCATCTAGCATGGAGGCATCTGCCCATGGACCTTGCCCAGCTTTACGTTCTCGCGGAGCATCCGCAGCGCCCAGCGCCCAGGAATGTCGTCATCTTTGACGACGTTTTGACCACCGGGTCGCACTTCCGCGCCGCGAAGATGGCGGCTCGCCATCGTTGGAAATCGGCCAGTATTGTCGGCCTATTCATCGCTCGTACCTGCCCGCGTTGGCGCCATTGTGCTGGAGGCCCGTGCGCCGACGAGGCGCACGGCCGGGCTGGCCCTCTGTCTATGGCGCACTGGAGCCACGGATAGAGCCCAGGCGGGCCACCAGACCAACCGCGCCACCCCTGCAGCTCTATTTTCAGTATTTTTCGGTCGGCGACGCCGTAACAGGAATCCGCATTGAGGTCATGTCGCCTCTCGGGATTTTAGGACCTTTCGTATAGCTCCGCCGTTGCCCTTTTGCCGCTGAGTTACGTGTCTCTCTACCTCACCTTCCAGCGCCGTGCGCCAACGTTCGACTGCGGTGGCGTACTCGTCCGCAGCGAACTCGATAGTTCTTCGACGTTTCCTCCGCTGGCTGCTAGTGCCTGGACCATGGTATGCGAATCGGCCCTGCGCACTTAGGGCCTGCTCGAGCCTTGCGCCTGCCGCCACCATCTCCCCACGGAGAAAGTCCACCTTGTCGAGTCGTTCCCTGGACTGGCGCTTGGGCACTGATCGAATTCTATCCAAGGGCAACCGCATTGGCGGGTACCAGGGTTACCGGGTGCGTACTGCTCGTTTCGCTTGCCGCTATGGTCTGATGTAACGCGCCGCGATATTCTCCCCGTCCGGGTCAGATTATTCTCCAGCCCGTTTCTCAAGTTGCGTGCCGCCTTTCCCTCCTGTTCGATCACTTCAGAACGGTCCTCGCCGTCAAGGGTTCGCTTCGCCGCGCCTGCCGGCGCGCCCTTGACTGCTGCGGGCCGTTCTCAACCCCTCTCCAGCCACGAGGGGAAGGCGGCCCTCGGAAGGCCTTTTCCAAGCGGTCTCAAGTGACACGTCAGGGCAGCCGCTGTTGGGTCTCATCGGGCCCATTCAGGCCCTCTTGAAGGGACATTGACCTCCGACCACGGCTCCTAGGTGTCCCGGCGGAATCAGGCCCATTGCCGCCCAGCAATTCCTCCAAGACGAAAATCGCATGGTCGATCCGTCGCAGTTCGAGCTTCAGACGCCGAACTATATCCCGCAGATCACCGCGAGACTCCGTAGCCAAGTAGCCCCTCTCAGATTCTAACACCGGTCTGACGGCGATAACGGTCAGGGTTTCGTTAGGGGAGGACCGACTTCGCCCGTCTTGAACCCGGGCAAACCTCCATCAGATTATTCCTAACTGGGCAGCCCGAGGGGCCCATAGCCCCCTGCGTCAACGGAGTTCGCGAAGCCATTCCATGCGGGGGCCTTCGCCTGGAGCTCTCCGCCGCCCATGGATATGTTTCCAGCGCTGATCGTCTTCGGTGAACGATCAGTCTGGCTGAGCCTCGGTCGGGAGGATCACGGAGAGAAACCAGGGCCGTGCAGGCCCGCTGCGGCTCGTTGGTTAGGTCGTACTGGCCACTACCCGTAAGCGCTTCTACAGTCTAGGCTTGTCGCTAGGCTGGGGCCGGTCACCCTGAGCCAGAGCAGTTCGAGGCCCATGCCAGCGAACTGTTGACGATCACCAGGACCGAAGAAAGCGCGGCGTAGCCCTTGGGATCGGAATACACGAAGCTGAAGATCTGGGTGGCGCCGCTTCCCGAGCTGGGCGTTACGGAGACGGGCGACGGCGGCCCCAGGGTGACCGTCCAGGATCCTTCCAACTGCCAGCCGATCGAGCCATACGGATTGGCCGCCGCCAAATAGACATTGCGGCTGCCGGCGAAGGACGGCTGGAAGGAAATCGCCAGGTTCAGGGTGAGTAGGTTGCCCGACGCCGAAACGCTGGAGCCGGCGCCATTCAGCACGCACTGGGAATTCTGCTGGCTGCCGCTGCCCGGGGCGATGGTCCCGCCGGGAGCCGCGCCCGCATCGGTCGCGAGCGCGAGCGTGTTGGCCGCCGGGGTGTAGGTCACCGAGCAGGCGCTGGAGGTGCCGGTGCTGGAATTGATGAGCACCGACACGGTGGTCAGGTCGGAGGCGCCGCTGGTATCGGAAACCTGAAAACTGAACGTCTGGGTCGAGCCGCTGCCGGAATTGGGCGTGACCCCCACGGCCGTCGGCGGAGCGCTGGCCCCGGACAGCACCTTGACGACGAATGCGCCGTAATTCCCGGTATTGATGGACTGGTATGCGTTCAGCACGGGGAAGTCGGGCGAGAGCGTCCAGCCGGCGATATAAATGTTGGCCGCCGGATCCAGGGCCACGGCGGTGGCGGTATCCGAACCGCTGCCGCCGAGGTAGCTCAGCCACAGGAGCGCGCCCGCCGCGCTCAGCCTGGCGGCGAAGGCATCGTAATCACCGCCGTAGGTGGCCTGGAAGGCGCCGGCCACCGGGAGGTCGCTGGAGAAGGTCTGCCCCACGACGTAGGCGTTGCCGCCGGCATCCACGGCAATGGCATTGGCGGTATCCATGCCGGTGCCGCCCAGGTAGGTGCTGTACAGCAGGATACCCGAGGAATTCAGTTTGGCGACGAAGGCATCCGATGCGCCGCTGAGCGAATACTGCAGCGGATTGAGCACCGGGAAATTGCTGGAGCTGGTGACGCCGGCGATCCAGGCGTTGTCCTGGGCATCGAGCGCGATGCCCTGTCCGGCTTCGGGATACCCCAACGAGCCGCCGCTGCCGCCCAGGTAGGTGCTGAACAGGAGCGTGTTGCCGTCCGCGCTGAACCTGGAGATAAAGGCATCCTGGCCGCCGCCAATGGTGGCCTGCCAAGCATTGGCCAGGGGGAAATTGGTGGACCAGGTCGAGCCGGTAATGTATGCCGAGCCCGTGGCATCCACCGCGATGGACGCCCCGTGATCGTCGCCGGAGCCGCCCAGATAGGTGCTGTACACCAGATGGCTGCCATCCGCGCTGACCTTGGCCACAAAGGCATCCTGCCCACCGCCGTTGCCTTTTTGCAGCCCGCCGGCCGGAAAATTGAGGGAGGTGGTGTCGCCCACTACGTAGGCGTTTCCGCTGGTATCGAGCGAGATTCCATTGCCGCTGTCCGAAGCACTGCCGCCCAGGAAGGTGCTGTAGACCAGGGTGTTTCCGGCGGGATTCAGCTTGGCGACGAAGGCATTTTTGGCGCCCGCGAGTTTGCTCTGGAGGGCATTGACCACGGGAAAATTGGTGGAGGCCGTGGAGCCGGTGATATAGGCCGCGCCGGTCGAATCCACGGCAATGCCATAGGCCCGGTCGTCGGCTTTTCCGCCGATGTACGTGGAGTAGATGAGGCCGTTGCCCGAAGAGTTCAGCTTGGTCACGAAAGCGTCGTTGCCGCCGGCATTGAAATTCTGCTCCGGGTTGGCGGTCGGAAAATCGTAAGAGGCGGTGAAACCGGCGACATAGGCGGCGCCAGTAGCATCCACCGCCAGGGCCGTGGCCGCGTTGGAGCTGGAGCCGCCGAGCAGGGTGCTGTAGGCCAGCACCGGATCGATAATCAGCGGGAGGCTGCGGTCATAATCGCTTACGATGAAACCCACGAAGCCGCCGGCGAGCGAAAAGCGGCTGTCCACCGGCACGCGCCGCCCGCCGCGCTCCTGGTAGACGATGGGCGCCTGTTCGCGCAACTCGCGGCCAGCGTTGCTTCCATAACCCAGTGGAACTACCAGGGCGCCGTTCTCATCGATGCGCGCCTCGCCGGCGCCCACATAGTGCAACTGGATGCGCGCGGGATCGGCGCCGGGGGCCACGATGAACTCGGACTTCAGATCCTGCCGGCGGGCGCCATAGACCATGTCGATGCCCGGGTACAATTCCCGGTAGACGACGCCAGTGTAGAGCGGCACTCCCAGGCGCCACTCCTCGGGGGGACCGATCAGAAAATTGGCGAGCCCCGGCTGGCGCTCCAGTCCGGCGACTTCGACCGCGGGCCGGGCGCCCACGAACTCGACGCGGACGGAGGCCTCCCCCACGCGAAACCAGGCTGCTTCGGGCGAGAAGAAGGCGGTAAGGCCGGAGCCCTTGACCATAAACCGGACTGCCTCCGGCGCTTGCCCCTGGTTGGCGATGAATACCAGGGGAACGGAATCTCCGGCGGGGCCGGCGGAGAGCGCGGCGCAGGTTGCGAGCGAGACCATCAGCAGGTTGCGCATATGTATCACCCAGTAATTTCGGCGGAATAGGGGCTTAACATTAGACTGCGGGGGCCTGGGGGGCCGAAACCCAACACAGGCAGGAATGCCTGTGCCACTGACGGAACGAACCCAATTGACAAGTATAGTTGTCGTTTTGGGGAGCGCCGACGATAGAAATCAATGTCTTAGGGACGGCGGGGGACAAGTGCGGTGGTGGTTTGGGGTGGGGGCTACGGGGGGGAAGCCATGGGCGATCTCCTGAAGGTTTTGGAGGGAGTACTGGACGAGGCCGCGGAGGGGAGCGTCTTCCTGGCGGGCGGCGAGGCGGGGGGCGAGGCGGCGGAGGTCGGCGAGCCAGGCATCGAGGCGGGTTTGCAGGCTGGCGATTTCGGGCGAGGTGAGGGTCTCGACATCCTCCTGTGCCTGGCGGAGCTCGGCGCGGAGGCGGTGGACGGCTTCGCGGATGCGGGCGGCGTTTTCGGGGAGGATGGGGACCATTTCGCCCGAGATTTCGAGGCAGTCGTCGTGGACCTTGGGCTGGATGCGGCGGTAGGTTTCGGGCGAGACGGCGATGATATCGGAGAGCTGGAGGTAGGTGTCGCCGAACTCCTGGCGGTTGCGGATGATGGCCTCGACGCGCTGGTGGGAGAGGCCGGCGTACCGGAGGCAGAAGTCTTCCCAGGTCAGGCCGAGGAGTTTGTAGTCGCCGGATTGCCAGACTTGTTCGAAGGCGCGGGCCTGCTCGGCGGAGGATTTGAAGGCGAGGGCGCCGAAGGCCTGGCTGCGGCCGATGGAGGTACCGAAGGCGACGATTTGGGCGAGGTTGGGGATGGTGGTGTTTTCCATGTTTTTTCCAGGAGGCGTGGCTTCCTTCCTAATTTCAGGCTAGCAGGGGGTTATGGAGCGGGCGGGGATTTAGTGAGTGAAGTGATTGAAAACAGGGCGCAAATTTTCGGGGGACGGCTGTGACCGTGATTTTGGGAGGGGTGGAAATGGGGGAAATCCGGTGGAATGGGTCGCGTGTCAGGGAACGCGAGTTAAGCTGGGAGCAGGCGATGAACCGTGACGAGATCATAGCCCGGCTGCGGGAGAACGAAGCCGCGCTGCGCAAGCGGGGCGTGGCGCATGCCGCGTTGTTTGGTTCACGGGCGCGGGGCGATCAACGGCCCGAGAGCGACACGGATATCCTGATCGAATTCGACCCCGCGGCGCGGATCACTGTTTTCGACTACGCCGGTTGAAGGATTACATCGCTGGTTTGTTCGAGGGGCGCGTGGACGTGGTGAACCGCGACGGGTTGAAGCCTTATGTGCAACCGGCGGCGAGCGCTGATGCAATCTATGCCTTCTGACGCTGTGGCCGGCGGCGCGGGCGCTCCCGATTACCGGCCTGCGGCAGCTCGCCGGGGTTCCCGTGCTTCGGGATCACCATACATAAAGGACGTTTATGTTGTACGACTTCGCCGTATGCCTACTTCTGCGCTTGCTTCGAAAAGCCTATCCAGCTCTGCGCATGGTGAGTTGATGAGCGACCCAGCTGATAGGTCCCGTTCAGCATCGCTAGCACGTCAAAAGCGAAGTTGGAGAACTCGTTTGATGTCCACTGCAATGAGGCCGACCAGTACGTTCCATTGAACTGCTTGGATTCCGACCATGCGAAACCCAACAGGTCATGCCCGCTTGGTCCGATTGGAACGGGTGGCGAGTTGGTGTTATGAGTGAGCCCGATTTTGCCGCTCAACTCACGACGGAGGCCTTCGCCACGAAGAATCAGCCCCCCTGGCCATACTCGCAGTTGGTCCGGCACGAACTTGAAAAGCGCTGAGAAAGCGTTGCGATCTTCGTTACGCAGCTCAAAAAAGATAATGGCCGTAAAGAAGCGTTGCGGAAGGAATTTTTTAAATTGCTCTCCCGGTAAATCTACACCGGCGAGAAGGCTATCGAGATCGCAGAGATGTTCAATGGCCGCCGTCACGTTGTGATTGTTGAAGGTGGCCTTCACTTCCATTACACTTCGCACAAATTCAGCGGGAATCGCCCGTGATGTTCCGCTCTCGGTTGCATCCGGACTGTTTTCGATCCAAAGAACGGGAGCTTCGAGGCGGTCGTAAATAATGACGTCAAAATGAGGCAATTTCGTCTCTTCGGTTTGGCCCTGAGAAACAATGTACCCTGAGGTTACCCCGTATCTTTTCGGTAGGAATCTGGCCAACCACTGGCGAACCCAACCCTCACCGACCTTGCCGTGCCAAACCTGAATTTCGTGCGCAGACGCCTCTTCCTTGGCTGCATCATAGGCATCCAGCATCTTCTTTCGGGCGCCCAGAAATTGTCGCCAACCCTGAGTACCCGTCAGAGGGGAATCCAGGCCCGGCGTCAGGATTCTACGGATTTGTGCCATCGAAACTCTAACCGCCCCTATGCACGCGCGGCGTTACGCCGGGATTGCCCCAGTGCCCGTCGTGGCCACAATTGAAATGACAGTTCTCGACGCCACCAGTGCAGAGGATTACGGGAGTGGAGCGGCTTCCGTGATGTGCTTCCCACTGTCCGCGTCCACCGCTGGCGCGGCTGTTCGACCGGGCCAGCACTTTTCCGCAACACTCGCACGATCCACCAGCCCGATCAAAGGCTGCCTCGATCTCGGCGGGGGTGAATTCGTAAATGACAGGCATCGAAAGGAAACCCTCTCCCCGATTTTAGTACGGAACGCCCGCTTCGCTTTTTCTTTGCACCGTATGATAAAGGACGTTATCATACGGTTATGTACGAGCTTATCCTGGCCATTCCAGACTGTCACTTTGCATTTTATTTGGCGTAAAACTTTGCACGCTATTTGGCGTATGCCCTCGTTAGAAGCCGCGACACAGTGGCTGGGTGGACCTTGAACAGCCGCGCTGCATCAGCGGCGGTTTTTCTGCCTTTGGACACCATCTTTCGGACTTTCGGATCTCTGCCTGCTGCTGAGGCGAAAGTTTTGGACGCCGACCACTAGCCAAACTGGCGTCCCGAAGGGTCCTCTTCGCCACACAAATTTCGGAACAGACTTGCCTGTAGTTCGAATTCACTGTCGGGCTTTCCTCGCCGGTCACATTCCACCGGGCAGGCTGGGTGAAACGATCCCGGCTTTCCTGTTATTATGTCGGGGCCGGGATGCGGGCCGGAGGAGAGTGCATGAAGAAAAGCAGCCGGTTTACCGGTTTAGTGCTGGCGCTGCTGGGAGCGATGGTGCTCCTGAATGTAACGAGCCGCGATATTTTCCCCCAAGCCCTCAAATTGTTTTCCGGCTGGTTTCTCAGATTCGTCGGAGTCGTCGGAGGGATCGGCGCCCCCTGTGTGGGTGATCATGTCTCCCAGTGGCTTGGAGGCCTCAGCAACGTGCCTGGAAAGAGGGGCTTACGGCCAGCCCAGGCCGCCACACAGGGGCCAGGGGAGGGCCGCGACCGTCACATCCCAAGCGTGGTGAATGTGGGAAAACCGGGGGAAAATATCGCGGCTCGTTACACAATACCGCACCCCGGAGCCTCGCCATTTGAACAAAACAGCTCAAGTTAGCGCTTATCGGACGGCCCCCCCGGTCCGCCCCCGGTCCGCAGCCGACCCCCTGCTCGCCTCTTTCCCAGAATCGAATTCGCCAGGGTGTGCCGAACTGTCGCGCATTTTGCCCATCCCCCCAAAATCGGAAAAACAGGTGTAATGGTGTAGAATTAACGGTAACCGGGTCGCCGGATCGGCCATCCCGGTTTACGCCGAGCCTGCGCACGTTAGGCCTGCGTCTGCAAAAGGAGGCACATAGCGATGAATTCCAACTCGAAACCGGAGTGCGACAACTCCCGTCGGCACTTCATGCAAAAGCTCACGGCGCTGGCAGCGGCGTCCAGTGCGGCGGCAAGCGCCCAACAGCCGCCTGCGGGTGGCGCCGCGCCCGGCCGGGGCGGCCGGGGCCCGCGTGAGAACCCCGCGGTGCGGCAGCCAGGCCCCCTCGCCCAGCAGCCCATGCCGATGGTCAAATTCGGCAAGTACGATATCAGCCGCCTGATTATGGGAGTGAACGCCCCTGGCGAGCATTTCTCCGTCAAGGAAACCATGGAGTCTCGTGTGTACCTTACGCCCGAGAAGACCCTGGAAGAGAACCGCCACATGGAGGCGCTGGGCATCAACTGCATGGAAGCCGGGACGCGCCGCATGGGCCAATACGCCAAGGAAAACGGCGGCAAAATCCTGTGGGCCACCCGCAATCAGGCGCCTATGGACGAATCCATCAAGCCCGGGCGGGGAGCCAGGGAGATCGTTCAGACCCAGGGCTGCTTCGCCATTCACCATGGCGGCGCCGGCGATACCGGTACCGATGCCTGGTGGAGAAGGGGCAAGCTCAGCCGCGTCCGCGAGTGGTGCAAGAACGTCAAGGATGCCGGCGTGCTGTGCGCCATCACCAGCCACCGGCCGGAAGTCTTCATGGAAATCGAATCCCAGGGCTGGACCGAAGTCGACTACTACATGACTTGCCTGTACAAGTATGGCCGTACCCATTCGGAATGGCTGCAGGCATTCAAGTCCAACCCCGAAATGATGCCCGTCGAAATCGGTTATCCCACCGAGGGTAATTCGGAGTTGTACGGCGGGGAAATCGCGTTCGTGCAAGGCGACCCGCCGGCCATGCTCAAAGTCATCAAGCAGACTAAGAAGCCGTGCTGGGTGTACAAGCTCCTGGCCAGCACCCGCCTCACGCAGAGGGAAGACATCGCCGAGGATCGGTTCAAATACATTCTCTCGAATATCAAGTCCACCGACGCGGTGGTAGTCGGCATGTGGAGCAAGTATTCCGACGAGTTCGCGCTCAACAAGGAGTACGTGATCAAGTACGGCGGAACCTCCATCAAGATGTCGTAAGCGGGCGTCCATGGGCGCGGCCCCCTTACGCCGCGCCCGGTTTTGCCAGTCGTTCACCATTTTTTGAAAAATATTC
>Ga0326728_10019420_pt1 | contig 13184 bp, 11 predicted proteins | sample MB3enrmetagenome_FD_207602 | JGI IMG/M metagenome (GOLD analysis project Ga0326728, IMG submission 207602) | Lab enriched peat soil microbial communities from McLean, Ithaca, NY, United States - MB31MN | ecosystem: Environmental > Terrestrial > Soil > Wetlands > Peat | place: USA: New York...
CCGTTTCGGCTCCGCGGTCATTCTATCGCGAAACGTTCGCAATCGGCGGAAAACGGGAATTCTGGAGAAGTGCTCTAATTGCAGCCGCCCAATCCACCACGGCCCTTAGCTCTTAAATTCCCCCGATAACCGGCTCGCCAGCGGGCGCGTCTGCCCCGCGTACTTGTTGCCCACCTTCTTGCTGTACGGCATCGACGACGGCGAGGTCAACTGCTCAAACGTGAACGAGCAGATCCGCATGCCTGGATACAGCGCCACCGGCATGCGGCCGAGGTTGCTCAGCTCCAGCGTGGCTTTGCCGGACCAGCCCGGGTCGAACAGGCCTGCGGTCCCGTGCACAATGATCCCGATGCGCCCCAGGCTTGACCGGCCTTCCAGCCGTCCGAGAACGTCGTCGGCGAGTTCGAGGCATTCTTCGGTAATCGCCAGCACGAATTCGCGCGGCTGCAGGATGAACGGCTCGTCATCCTTGACAATCACCGGCTTCATGATCTCCTCGATGGCGCGCTTCTCGCGCAGATCAATGAAGGGGTGGCGGCTGTGCTCGAAGATGCTGAATTCGTGGCCCAGGCGGAAATCCACCGAGCAGCTTCCGAACTGCTCCGGCGGCAGCTCGGGCGTGATTTTGATGCGGCCTTCGGCGAGGTAGCGCCGGATGTCCACGTCGGATAAAACCATCGCTACATCGTATCAACGCACGCGCCGCAAGTCTGCTAAGCTGTCCCGAAAGGAGAACCGGACGATGAACAGGCTCGCACTCGCGATCGTCCCGCTGCTGGCTTTCTCCGCCCTCGCCCGGATGGACGACGCACTGAAGAAAAGCACGCCCATTACGAAAGAGCTGGAAGGCGAGTGGCTGGTGGACAAAGGCGACATGCACCTTGTCCTCAAGCTGGCGAACGACGCGGATGGCGTCGGCGGCGGCGTGCTGGTGGCCCCGGAGGAGAACAACGCGGAGGTTCCGGTTACCCGGATCGTTCAAACGGGATCCACGGTTCTGATCGAAATTACTCCTAGAATTGAGGTCACGTTCGAGGGAGAGATGAATAAGGGGGGCACGCAAATCTCGGGCACCTGGACGATGCACTCGAGGCCGTTCTCCATCACTCTGGTGAAGAGAGCTGGCAATTAGGGCGACTCACCGTACCACGCCGCTCAGCGGACTGCTCGCGGTCGCGTACAGCTTCTTCGGCATGCGCCCGGCCAGGTGCGCCAGACGGCCGGCCTCCACGGCCAGCTTCATCGAGCGCGCCATCGCCTCGGCATCTTCGGCGGCGGCGATCGCGGTGTTCATGAGGATGCCATCGAAGCCCATCTCCATCGCCACCACCGCGTCGGAAGCGGTGCCCACGCCCGCGTCGACGATGAGCGGCACATCGGTGATCATCTCGCGCAGGATGCGAAGGTTGGTGATGTTCTGAATGCCCAGACCCGAGCCAATCGGCGCGGCCAGCGGCATCACCGCAGCGGCCCCGGCGTCGATCAGCTTGCGCGCGTTCACCAGATCGTCGTTGGTGTAGGGGAGCACGATGAAGCCCTCCTTCGCCAGTACGCGCGTGGCTTCGAGAAGGCCGGCATTATCGGGGAACAGGGTCTTCTCATCGCCGATGACTTCGAGCTTCACCCAGTTCGAAAGCCCGGCCTCACGTCCCAGCCGAGCGGTGCGGATGGCTTCGTCGGCGGTGTAGCAGGCGGCGGTGTTGGGAAGGATGAACAGCTTCGAACGGTCGATGTAATCGAGCAGGGACTCCTTCGAGCGGTCACTGAGATTCACCCGCCGTACCGCGACGGTAACCACTTCCGCGCCGGACGCTTCATGGCACCGTGCCATCTCCGGAAAACTGCGGTATTTTCCCGTGCCCACGAACAGGCGGGAATTGAACTCGCGGTCGGCAATGCGTAAAACATCGAACATAGTGCCATTGTAGCTTTCGCGGGACGCTGCGCGAGTTTTTCAGTTGCCGGCAGGCCGAAACGCGATGACGACGTCCAGAACGTTTTCGCCATCGCCGGGCGGCAGCGATCTTGACAGCTTAAACTTCGGTGGACGAAGCTCCTTGATCACCGAACGCAGAAACTCGTCGGGATATTCGCCGTTCAGCGGCTCACCCGTGCGCAACGTCCACATCCGCTCGGCTCGCGACTGCAAATCGTCGGGAAGGCCGCTCAACCGCAGCCGGCCGAAACGATATTGCGGACCCGGCGTGATGTGCACGATGACATCGGCCGCGCCCTCGTGGCTGTTCAGGTTTCGTTCCACACGCGACCGCACGGCGATGTAGCCCCTGCGCTTCAGCACCCGCTCCGCTTCCGAGACATCTTCGAGAAACCTCTTCCAATTCGCCAGCTCGCCCGTGTGAAATCCCGCGGCCTGCCGCATCTCGGCTTCGGGGATGCCGGGGCCATCGAGCGTCACATTGCGAAGCGTGTAAACACGGCCATCGATGACGTGCGTTTCGACGGTGAGATGCCCGGAATCGTCTTCGCGCAGGCGAAGGCGGTCAAACACCACTCCCAGGTAGCCGTGCTCTTCGTAGATGGGCCTCACGTTGAGATCGAGCAATTGGCGGAACCGCGATTCGGTATAGCCGCTGTTCACTGCAATCGGTTCGAGGACGGCCTCGAGATCGGCGGGCTTCAATGCGTAGGTATCGATGAACCGCACTGCGGCGATGACTTTCAGGTCTTCAGGCTCAAAGACCATCGTCGGGTGCCGGTTCCCGAGCTCACCGCTATTCACGCGAGCGGCTACCTTCTGTGGCTTTCCGTGCTGTGCGGCATAAGACTCGATGGCCTGAATGTAACGCGCCTGCGCGGTGTCGCTGGAAGGAATCCGCCGGGTCAACAGCGGGTCGGCCGCTTGGATCGCCGTCCATACGGTGTCCTCATCGATACCCGGCAAATCGATTCGTCCCGGCAGGCTGTCCTTGTCCTCGGTTAATTCGAAACGGACCGCGTAGCCTTTGCGATCAGGCGCGGGTTCATAGCGAAACTGAACCGAGCGGAAGAAGCCGGTGCCTTCGATCCGCTGTGCGGCGTCGCGCAAAGCAGCTTCACTAAAAGGCATCGGCGCGTGTAAGCCGGACGCAGTAAACAGCACTTCGCTCGGATAATCCGTTCCGGCGAACACGATTGATTCAATCGGATATCCCGATTGCGCGTAAACTGACCAGACTATCGCTGTAACAGCGATGAAATAATATCGAAAAGCCTCGCGCGGGCGCATGGAGAAACCAGTATACTGCGGGTAAGCACAGAATCCCATGAAGCTCCCTGTGAGAAGGACGGGCATAGCGATAGCTGCCTGCTTGGCGATGGCGACGGCGGCGCCGTTTAGGATCCGTGTGACGGACCCCATTGGAGCGGAAGGCGTCGACAAAGTACTTGTGATCGTCCAGTCGTTGGACGGCAAGGGTGAGGTACTGCGGACTCTGACTGACCCTAAGGGTTCGATCACGCCGATTGACCTTGCACCTGGGCTATACAGATTGATCGCGACCTATCCGTACGGATACTGGTTCACGCAAGTTCGCGAATTCGTTGTTTCCGCGGCGCCAGTGAATCTGGAACTGCATATGGACGGTGCGGTGATTGACCGGGTCGCGGCCCCCGGCGTTAAGGTCCAGGTCACCGTTGTCAATCGTGATGGCAAGCCAGTGAAGAACGCGAATGTTCTCGGGAGAGACCGAGAAGCGTTAAGTAATCGTTGGGACACGACGGACGGCCAGGGTCATGCGGCCGTAACCGTCGGTGTAAACGGTGCAGACATCGTTGCCATCTACAACGAACAGCTGGTCATTACGCCGATCGACATCCCGTTCAGCGATGCCTCGTGCACCGATAAAGAGTGCCAGACGCGCGCCGTCCAAAAGGTCGAGGAGGTCCCACGGAACATTACCGTGCGCCTGAACTGATTTCGCGCTGCGGCATCGCCGAATTGCAGTTGCGCGAAGTCCAGCTCACGGCGCAGGCGTGTGGGCGGGAGCTGCCATGTGGTAGACATATATCCCTAACATGGTATACTGGTACCACATGGCCATGAATATCAAGAATCCGGAGGCCCAACGTCTTGCGCAGCAAGTGGCCAAGCTCACTGGAGAAAGCCTTACTGCGGCTATCTCCGAAGCTCTCAGGGAGCGCCTGGAGCGCTTACGCAGCGAACGGAACAGAGGCCTCGCCGATCGTCTCCTGGCCATTGGACGGGACTGCGCGCCCCGTCTGAAGGAGCCGTTTCGCTCCGTCGAACACGGCGATCTGCTGTACGACGAGAACGGCCTGCCGCGGTGATCGTCGATACGTCGGCGCTGCTCGCCATACTCCGCGATGAGCCGGAAGCGGCCGCATGCGCACGGGCCATCGAGAGTGTGCCGGTCAGGCGGACCTCAGCGGCAAACTTTCTGGAAGCCGCCATTGTAATCGACGGCAGCCGCGACCCGATTGTCAGCCGCCGTTTCGACGACCTGATCCGCGAGGCCCGGCTCCTGATCGAGCCGGTGACGGAAGCGCAGGCTCGCACTGCGCGCGAAGCCTATCGCGATTTCGGAAAGGGCAGCGGACACCCCGCAAAGCTCAATTTCGGCGACTGCTTTGCCTACGCGCTGGCGAAGGCCACGGGAGAACCGCTGCTATTCAAAGGAGACGACTTCACCCACACCGATCTCGCTGCCGCCCTGAAATGAAAAAATCGGGCCGCACTGGTGAGGTGAGCGTACGGCCCGAATCAGGTGAGTGCGAATGAAAAGGTACTTACGCGTTCGCGCCCCGTACCGAATACGAGCTTAACACGCGCATATAATTGGTCCGTTCGTACGCGGCGGGGTCTTCCACCGACGCCTGGCTCATGCTTCCCTGCATCTGGCGAATCGACACATACTCGTGTTCTTCCATCCAGTTCAGCAGGTCCGCCAGCACATACGCGATGTGTCCGATGCCGCGCTTCAGCAGCGCCGACGTCATCATAGCCACACGCGCGCCCGCCATCATCGCCTTCAGAACGTCCTCGGCAGTGTGCACACCGCCGGTGATGGCCAGCGACGCTTTCACGTGGTCGTATAGAATGGCCACCCAGTGCAGCCGCAGCAACAGCTCGTTCGAGTTGCTCAGAATCAGATTCGGGATGATGTCCAGCAGGCGCAGGTCGAAATCCGGTTGGTAGAAACGATTGAACAATACGAGGCCGTCCGCGCCGGCCGCGTCCAGCTTCATTGCCATGTCAACCATCGCGCTGAAGTACGGACTCAGCTTCACCGCCACTGGAATGCGGATGGACGCCTTCACTCGCGATACCAGCTCCGTGTAGCGCTTCTCCACGTCGCAGCCAGTGAGCGCGGGATCAGTGGGCAGCAGGTAGATGTTCAGCTCCAGCGCGTCCGCCCCGGCTTCTTCCATGTACTTCGCGTACCGCGTCCAGCCACCCAGCGTAGTGCCGTTCAGGCTGGCGATCAGCGGCGTTCGAACGGCCGCTTTTGCTTTGCGGATGTGCTCCAGGTATCCATCCGGGCCCAAATTGTACGTTTGCATCTCGGGAAAAAAGGACGGCGATTCTGCATAACCGCCCGCTTCGCTGTTGAAGGCGTTGTCGAGCGCGCGCGTCTCAATCTCGATCTGCTCTTCGAAAAGAGAGTGCAGCACAATGGCGCCCGCGCCCGCGTCTTCCATCCGCCGGATGTTATCCAGTTCCTGGCAGAGCGGCGAGGGCGAAACCACGACGGGGTTCTCCAAACGAAGCCCCAGGTATTGAGTGGAGAGGTCGATCATTTGGCCTCCTTGGCTGATTCCAGTTTGGCGCCGCCAGCGGCCTTCACGGCGGCTAACGGGTCATCGGGCACTCCCGCGGCGGCGAGCTGCTCATAAACTTTCCAGCGAACGCGAACGTCCTGCTCGGCCTCCTTCAGCAACTCCTTCGCGACGTCCGGATTGCTGTGCACCAGCATGCTGTAGCGCGTCTCCCGGTAAATGTACTGGTCGAGCGGCAGCGTGGCTGGCCGCGAATCCAGCTGGAATGGGTTCTTCCCTTCAGCCACGCGGCGCGGATCGTAGCGGAAGAGCGGCCAGTATCCGGAGAGCACCGCGTTCTTCTGTTGCTCCATGCCATGGACCAGATCGTATCCGTGCGCGATGCAGTGCGAATATGCGAGGATCAGCGACGGCCCGTGCCAGGACTCCGCTTCCATGAACGCCTTCAGCGTGTGCTGATCGTTTCCGCCCATGGCCACGCGCGCCACGTAAACAGAACCGTAATTAACGGCCATCAGCGCAAGATCCTTCTTGCAGGAGCGCTTGCCGCCCGCGGCAAACTTGGCTACGGCGCCTCGTGGTGTCGATTTCGAGGCCTGCCCGCCGGTGTTCGAATAGACCTCGGTGTCCAGCACCAAAACATTCACGTTCTGGCTGGAAGCGAGCACGTGATCCAGACCGCCGTAGCCGATGTCGTAGGCCCAGCCATCGCCACCCAGGATCCACACGCTCTTCTTAACCAGTGCATCCGCGAGCGCCATCAGATCGCGGACTTCGCGAGAGTCGGTGCCGCGCAGAACCTGCCGCAGGGCAATCACCCGCTCGCGCTGTTCGTTGATTCCCTTCTCCGTGGATTGATCCGCCCGCAGGATTTCATCCGCCAGGTTCCCGCCGATCTCGTTGGCCAGCCGCGTCACCAGTTCGTGGGCATAGTCGCTTTGTTTGTCTGCGGCAAGACGAATTCCCATACCAAACTCGGCGTTGTCTTCAAACAGCGAATTCGACCACGCCGGTCCGCGTCCCGCACTGTTTACGGTGTACGGTGTGGTCGGCAGATTCCCGCCGTAGATCGACGAGCAGCCCGTAGCGTTCGCGATTACCATGCGGTCGCCGAAGAGCCTCGTCATCAGGCTGATATACGGTGTTTCGCCGCACCCCGAGCACGCTCCCGAAAACTCGAACAGAGGTTGAAGAAGCTGAATATCTTTAACCACGCTCGGGTTCACGGATTGACGATTAGGATCGGGAATGCTCAGGAAGTAATCCCAGTTCGCGGACTCCGTCTCGCGCAACGGCTCCTGCGGCATCATGTTAATCGCTTTATGCCGGGCCTCGCTCTTACTCTTCACCGGGCACACCTGTACGCACAGCTCGCAGCCGGTGCAATCTTCGGGCGCAACCTGCAGCGAATAGCGCAGGTTGGTAAACTCGCGCCAGCGCGCCGCTGTGGCCTTGAAGGTTGGCGGGGGCGCGCCGTTAAACGAGGGATCGTAGACTTTCGACCGGATCACCGAGTGCGGGCACACCACCACGCACTTGCCGCACTGAATGCAAAGCTGTTCGTCCCACACGGGGATCTGCAATGCGATGTTGCGTTTTTCCCATTGCGCCGTGCCGGTGGGCCATGTGCCGTCAATCGGAAGAGCGCTCACCGGAAGCTGGTCGCCATGCCCGGCGATCATCGCCGCCGATACGCGCTGCACAAACTCGGGAGCGGCCGCGGGAACGGCGGGGCGAATTGCGGTCGTGCTGGTCACTGCGCTGGGCACTTGCACTTCATGCAGATTCTCCAGAGCCGCGTCCACGGCCGCGTAGTTCTTCAAAACCACGCTCTCCCCGCGTTTGCCGTAGGTCTTATTGATTGCGTATTTGATAGCCTCGATAGCGGTATCGCGCGGAAGAACTCCGCTGATGCCGAAGAAGCAGGCCTGCATCACCGTGTTGATGCGGCCGCCCATGCCGCTGTCCTTCGCCACCTTCACAGCGTCAATGACGAAAAACCGCAGCTTCTTCTCAATGATGTGCCGTTGCGCGCTGTCCGGCAGCTTGTCCCAGACTTCGTCCGTGCCCCAGGGGCTGTTCAGGAGAAATGTCGCGCCCGGCTCGGCGGCGGCCAGCATATCGAAACGCTCCACGAAATTGAATTGGTGGCAGCCGATGAAGTTCGCGCGCGAGATCAGATACGACGACCGGATGGGCCGAGGGCCAAAGCGCAGGTGTGAAACCGTCACCGAGCCGGACTTCTTCGAGTCGTACACGAAATAGCCCTGGGCGTAATTGTCTGTGTCCTCACCAATGATTTTGATCGAGTTCTTGTTCGCGCCCACCGTGCCGTCCGCGCCGAGCCCATAGAACAGGCAACGCACCACCGCAGGATCTTCCGTCGAGAACGACGCATCGTAGTCGAGACTCGTGTGCGTGACATCGTCGTTGATGCCGATGGTGAAGTGGTTCTTCGGGCGGTCCTTCTTCAGCTCGTCGTAGACGGCTTTGATCATCGCGGGAGTGAATTCCTTCGACGACAAACCGTACCGTCCGCCAATCACGCGCGGGAATGCGGCGAACGGGGCGGTCCCGTTGGTGAAGGCCTCGGTTAGGGCGGCCACCACGTCGAGATACATTGGCTCGCCCACGCCGCCCGGCTCCTTCGTGCGATCCAGCACGGCGATGGACTTCACCGTCTTCGGCAGCGCCTGAACAAAATGCTCGATGGAAAACGGCCGGTAGAGGTGGACCTTCAGCAAGCCGAGCTTCTCGCCGGCCTTGCTCTGGTGCTCCACCAGCTCTTCGGCGGCCTCCGCGCCGGAACCCATGATGACAATCACGCGCTCCGCATCGGGCGCGCCCACGTAATCGAACAGACGATACTGGCGGCCCACAATTGCCGCGAACTTATCCATCGTGCGCTGCACGATTTCCGGGAGGGCCAGATAGAACGGGTTCACCGTCTCGCGCGCCTGGAAATACACATCCGGATTCTGTGCAGTCCCGCGCAGTACCGGATGATCCGGCGAGAGCCCGCGGGCACGGTGAGCGCGCACCAGATCGTCGTCGATCATGGCGCGGAGGTCGTCGTCAGTGAGCGTCTCCACGCGCGACACTTCATGGGAAGTGCGGAAGCCGTCGAAGAAATGCAGGAAGGGAATACGGCTCTCCAGCGCGGCGGCTTGGGCAATCAGTGCGAAGTCTCCCACTTCCTGAACCGAGTTCGAAGCCAGCAGCGCATAGCCGGTTTGCCGCACCGCCATCACGTCGCTGTGATCTCCGAAGATGGAAAGCCCTTGCGCAGCCAGCGAGCGCGCGGCCACATGCAGCACCATGCTGGTCAGTTCGCCCGCAATCTTATACATGTTCGGAATCATCAGCAGCAGTCCCTGCGACGATGTGAATGTGGTTGCCAGCGACCCGGCTTGCAGCGCCCCGTGGAGCGCGCCCGCGGCGCCGCCCTCGCTCTGCATCTCAATCACCTTCGGCACGGTACCCCAGATGTTCGGCTTCGACTCGGACGACCATTGGTCGGACCATTCGCCCATCGGAGACGATGGCGTGATCGGGTAAATCGCAATCACTTCGTTGAGCCGGTAAGCCACCGAGGCGGCGGCCTCGTTGCCATCGAAAGTGATGCAGGGTCTGGACATTGCGCGGTCCTCCAGGGACGAGAAAACAATCCGCAGCGAGGCGAGCGAACCGTCACCTCGCTAACGGATTCCGGTCAGGTGAAATCGGAAGTCTGAATCAACTTATAAGCACGGGGGGTTCCAGAAGTCGCGACCGAAACGATCCACATGAAGCGTGGGTTTCCGCGGTGGCAATTCTCAACAGAAGTGGAATTTGGCTCGCAAGAGGCAGAGAAGGCAGGTTGAATGTGGGTCACTTCACTGGGTAGCGTGGGGCAAACGGCCCGAAAAGGGCGTCCCGATGCCGCTTAACCCAACCCCCGATCCACTACTGCGGTGACGTTACGCTGATGGTCGTTTGCACGCTCGACCCGTCAGCGGATGCCACAGCCAGGCTCACATCGCCCACTGAGGTTCCACTCGGCACTGTGGCGGCGATCTGATAGACACCGGCCAGGCCGGTCGCCAGGGCGTACGACGAGACGGCTTGCGAGGGGATTCCATCCATCAGCACCACAGGTTTCCCATCGGCCACGCGAGCGGGCGGCGATGCCGCGACGCCGTTGCCGATTCCGGGGCTGACACTCCCGAGCCCGGTGGTGTAAATGGTCACCGTTTCGCCCCAAACCGCTGGATTGGCATCGCTCACCAGCGATCCATCGGCGTGGACCGCGGAAGCCTCGTTGAGACCGCTTTCCCCGACAGAAAAAATCCCGGGAGCCGTGCCGCGCACATACGTGGTTACCAGGTTCGACGCGACGCCGTTGTTGACCACCTGGAAGGTGGCGTACGAAATTCCAAAAGCCGGCGAGACTTGATACGGAATCTGCGCCACAATCAAGGTCGGCGAGACGAAGAAAAGGGGCGCCGGCTGGCCGTTGATGAACACCTGAGTCTTGCCGAGAATGGGTGGCAGGGGGTAGGACCCGGTCGCCTGGGCCGCCGTGAGGTTTTCGCCAAAAAGCAGAACGATTTCCAGCGGGGCCACCGGATTCGTGACCGGCGCATAGCTGGCCGCGTTCACCACACCCAGGGGATTCAGAAATACGGTCGTGCTTTGGTTGTAAGACTGCGCCAGGCCGACGATCAGTGAATGCTCGCTGTTATATCCGCTCCCCACCAAGACTTGATTATTCGCGGCCAGGCTGAATTCGTACGGGCTCCCGGTTGGCTGAAAGCTGCCGTTCGCGGCCACGGTGAATCCGAGGTTCGAGGTCAAATCCTGCTGCTGCGGAGTAGCGTTAGAGGTATTCGTTCGCTGATGATCGATGGCAATGCCGCCCCTCGTCGCGCTGGAGGATCCGTAGAAACAATCGATGGTGTCGCTCCCATTGGCAAGCTGCGACGTGTTGGCTTCGAGGCCGCCCAAATAGTAAAAGCTCGAGATATTCGCGTTCGAATCTCCGGTAACGGCCCGTGCTCCCACCAGCAGATCGTATCCGCCGGGGTCTCCGCCGATCACCAGATTGCCGTCCGCGGATAGGGCGAACGACTTCGTGCCGTCGATTAGCTCGCTGGGGGCATTGCCGCTGTTGAACATGAACGAACCGCCATTCGCGTCGGACAGGGTGTAGCTGACGCCGCTCGAGTATTGAGTGAGAGTGGTGTCTCCAAGGTTTGCGGCGCTGCCCATCAGAGATCCCGGAAACCCGGCGGTTCCGTTCCCCAGCGAATTCATGGCGAACCACGCATTGCGCGCGAGAGCGGCCTGGGCTTCCAGGAAATTGATATACACGAAATCGTAAGCGCCCTGATAGCTGCTCAGTTGCAGCCCCGAGGTTACGGGTATTCCCACGATGATGTCGAAGTTTGGCCCTTCTGTCGTGCTGGCCACGAAAGCCGACGGCCCGACGATTCCCACGCCTCCGCGGAGGGTGTCCGGGGTCTTGTTGGCAGTTGTACTCAGAAGGCTCTGCATCTGAAGGAAGCCGTTCGCGGCGACACCGAACGAGCCGTTTATGGTAACGCCCATCGAGGGAAGACCGGTTTGCGAAGCCGAATTCATGATCTCGCCGTTGAACGTGAAGACTCCTTCGGTGGAGAAGCTGATCGTGCCGAACGCGCTCTGTGCCTGTCCAATTGTCCCGGTCGCCGAGACCTTCGTCACCATAAGCTCGCGTATATAGTAAGTGCCTGCCAGGGTGGAGTTGCCGCTGTTATCGAATTCGTTCTGCGCAATTGCGGCTGCCGGCATCAGCCCCGCGACCAGAAGCCCCGCTGCCGTCCATCGAGTGAAACGTAAGCGCATAGTCCCCCCTGAGCGTTCCGTTCAAAGTAATCACCAGAATATAACTATCTGCCAGCGTGTGCACCCGCGTCAGCCAGCCTGAAACTCGCGCAGTGCGTTGGCTGTCCCCCGCTCCCATGCCTCGATCAGACGGTCCCAGGCGGCGTCGGCCTCGTTGTCGACTTGCCTCCGCGCCGGATCGGCATCGAACCAGGCCAGCGTCCGGCGGATGCCCTGCGCAAACGGCGTGGTGGCGCAGTAGCCGGGCACGAAGCGCTTGATCTTGCTGTTGTCGAAGACCACGCTGACCGCCTTGTCGCCAACCAGGCTCCCCAGATGCTCGGGCTGGCAGGCGGCAAGGAAATCGGACGTGATATGTACAAGCTTCGCCTCGGCGCCGGCCGCTTCGGCGACGATCCGGTAATACTGGTCCCAGGTCATTACTTCGTCCGAGGTGATGTGGAACGCGTGCCCGATGGTCTGCGGGTTCCCCAGCAATCCAACCAGACCCTTGGCAAGGTCGCTGTTGTGCGTGATCACCCACAGCGACGAGCCGTCTCCCGGCACAATCACCTTCTTGCCGCGGCGCATGCGGTCCACCACGGTGTAGGATTTCAGCCAACTGTTCACAGCCAGCGTGATTTGTGTGTCGCCATAGGTAAGAGAAGGCCTCACGATGGTGACGGGAAAGCCATCCTCCCGGTACGCCTTCATGAGCCGCTCCTCGCAGGCGATCTTGTCCCGCGAATACTGCCAGAAGGGGTTCGCCAGCGGCGTGGATTCGGTTATCAGGTAATGGCCGACGGGCTTCTGATACGCGCTGGCCGAGCTGATAAAGATGTATTGGCGTGTGCGGCAGGAAAACAGCCGCAGGTCGCGTTCAATCTGGCCCGGTATGAAGACCGTCCAGTTCACCACGGCGTCCCAGCGCTCGTCGGCCAGCGCCTGAGCCGCGGCGGCTTCATCCTCAATGTCGATTGTTAGCCTCCTTACCCCGGCCGGCAGGTCGACGGCCTTGTCCACCGCCCGGCGCCCCCGGTTCAGGACTGTCAGGTCGATCCCGCGTTCCGCCGCCAGCCGCGTAGAGGCCGTGCTGATGATTCCGGTGCCGCCAATGAAGAGAACTCGCATGAAAGAGTTGTATCATGCAGAGCGATCAACCAACGCAGAAACGCAGACGTGTCATGATGCCATCAGGTGAACTTTGCCCTTATTGTTGCCTTGGTGCTGCTGGGTGCCCTCTTGTCGAGCTGTCAGCATGGCTGTCAACACGATTGTCCTTATTATGCGTTTATCGACAAATCCGGGCACGTGCGCATCCGCCTGGAGCCGTCACAGGACGCCACGTCGTTCGCAGAAGGCCTCGCCGCCGTTTCACGCGGTGGACTTTGGGGTTACATCGATACAAGCGGCGCGTGGGTCATCCCTCCCCGCTTCACGACAGTCCAAGAGTTCTCGGAAGGGCTTGCGGCCGTTGGCACAGGTGAGTACACGAGCAAGGCGACGAGGTTCGGGTTCATCGACCGAACGGGCAAATTCGTCATCGCCCCGCAGTTTAACCTGGCGTTACCCTTTTCGGAGGGAGTGGCTGCGGTTTGCACCGG
>Ga0326728_10019421_pt1 | contig 13184 bp, 10 predicted proteins | sample MB3enrmetagenome_FD_207602 | JGI IMG/M metagenome (GOLD analysis project Ga0326728, IMG submission 207602) | Lab enriched peat soil microbial communities from McLean, Ithaca, NY, United States - MB31MN | ecosystem: Environmental > Terrestrial > Soil > Wetlands > Peat | place: USA: New York...
AGCGGTCTTGGAAGAGGTTTATTACTTCCGCGTCAAGCCCGCCCAGGGCTTCGGTTTTATTTGGACGTACACCGCTCCCGGCGACCCCGAGGGATTCTCAGATGTGTTCGTTGTGGAAGATGGCGACGCTGTCCTGCTGCCGAAGGGCTACCATCCCGTCGTGGCCGCGCCCGGATACGAATTGCAATACACGTGGGTGCTTGCCGGTGAGGAACGAAAATATGGCGCCTGGGCTGACGATCCCCGCCACGCCTGGGTAAGGAACAGCTAGACGCCTCACCGCCGCCCTGGCCGCCGGCGCTCGTGCCGATACGCTGCACCAGCTTATTGTCGTCTCGCGAGGCATTGCCGCAAGGAGAATCGTGCCTATCCCCATTCCCGATTCAGTTGCCACCCTGCCCGCTTCCTCCATTTCCTCTGGACCATTCCGCCTGCCTCACCTCCGTTGGTTGATATGCGGGCTCCTGTTTTTTGCGGCGGTGATCAATTACGTGGATCGGGGTACCATCTCCATCCTCTCCCATCATGTGCAAAAGACCTTCCACATGTCGGAGAGCGACTACGGTTGGATCATCTTCTCCTTTCAGATCAGCTACGGAGTCATGTTCCTGGTGTTCGGCCGCATCATCGACCGGTTGGGCACGCGGAGGGGGTTCGCCCTGGCGCTCACCTGGTGGTCGTTTGCCGCCATGGGACAGTCCCTGGCGCGCGGGGTGGCCACCTTTGCCCTGGCCTCCGGTATGCTGGCGATGGGCGAGGCGGGAAGCTTCCCCGGTTCTCTTAAAGCGGTGGCGGAATGGTTTCCGAAGCGCGAACGGGCGCTTGCCACCGGCGTTTTTAACTGCGGAACGGCGATGGGGGCGGTGCTGACCTATCCGCTGGTGGGGTGGCTGTTTCTGCATTGGGGTTGGCAGACGGCATTCGTCACCACGGGAGCGCTGGGCCTGGTCTCGGTCCCCGTCTGGTTGCTGGTTTACCGCCTGCCGCGCGAGCACCCCTGGATCACACCGGGTGAGCTTCAGCATATTGAATCGGACCGCGGCGAGGCTGACGCCACAAACCCTCGGATGGCATGGACGAAAATCCTGGGCTCCCGGCAGGCGTGGAGCTTCACACTAGCCAAGGGCCTGACCGATCCGGTCTGGTGGTTTTACGTTTTCTGGCTGCCCAAATACCTCATCGAGGCGCGCCACCTTTCCGTGCACAGCTTGCAGCTTTTCGGGTATGTGCCTTTCCTTGCAGCCCTGCCGGGCTCGCTTTTCGGCGGCTGGCTCTCCGGCCAGCTTCTTCGCATCGGCCGGTCAGTCACCTTCGCGCGAAAAATCTCCCTGCTTGTTTTCGCGCTTTTTATGCCCTTCGCCTGCCTGGCCGTGTTCGTTTCCAAGCCCTGGATGGCCCTGATCTTCATTTCCATGGGGACGGCTGGCCACCAGGGCTGGTCTGCCAATCTGTTTACACTCCCTTCCGACATGTTCCCCAAGCGGGAGGTGGCTTCGGTGGTGGGAATGGGAGGAGCGGCGGGCGCCTTCGGGGGAGCCATTCTGGCCTGGGTGGCAGGTCACGTGCTCCAGCATCACACGTATCTGCCGCTGTTTGTCATGGCGGGGGTAATGCATCCCGTGACCATGCTGGTTGTGCACTTGATGACGCCAAAAATCGAGAAGATTCCCCAGGCGTAGGCAGAGGCTTAAACTGAGAGGCCGCAGCGAACGCACTGAACGTCTATGCAAACCCTGGATTGGTTGATCGTCGGCGTCTACCTCACCGCGCTCGGCGTGGTGGGAATCGTGGCCACCCTTCGGGTGAAAAGCACGGGCCAATATTTTCTGGGGGGGCGGGGGTTCGGAAAGCTGCTCATGGTGGCCCAGAGTTTTGGCGTGAGCACTCATGCGGAAATGCCTGTGAGCCTGGCAGGCGCGGTCTACAGCATGGGTATTTCGGCGATCTGGTATCAGTGGAAAAACCTCTTCGCCATGCCTTTCTACTGGATTATGGCCCCGGTTTTCCGGCGCGTCCGCCGCACCACCTCGGCCGAAGTCATGGAGGACCGCTATGGCCCCGGCATGGGGATGCTTTATGTGCTGTTTGCCTTCATCTTCTTCATCATTGCTCTCGCCAGCGTGCTGAAGGGAGGGGCGAAAATCCTGAGTCAAGTTCTGGGCGGCGGCCTCGGCGTCAATCAGGTCGTGCTCGGCCTGGCGGTGGTCTTTGTTCTTTACAGCTTCACCGGCGGCCTGGTGGCATCGACGTGGAGCAACTTCCTCCAGGGGTTGCTCATCATTGTCCTTTCCGTCATGCTGATTCCGCTGGGCTGGAATCTGGTGGGCGGGTTCAGCGGAATGCGGCACACGCTGCCGGGGTTTTACTTTTCGATGGCGACTCCCCGGCAGATCGGGCCATGGTTCATTGCCATGCTGACGCTCAACGGCCTGATCGGTATCATGGCCCAGCCTCACATGATTGCCGCCGTGGGCACGGGAAAAGATGAGTACGCCTGCCGCGTGGGTTTTCTGCACGGCACGTTTATGAAACGGCTGTGCACCATCGGCTGGGCCATCGTGGGGCTGATGGTGGCGGCCATGGTGGGAAGGGCGCTGTTCGGGACCAGGGCGCTGAGTGATCCGGAGGAGGCTTTTGGTTTCGCTTGCCGTCACTTGCTTACCACCGGCTTTCGCGGCCTGCTTTTTGCCGGAGTCATGGGAGCGAGCCTGGCGTGCTGCTCGGCGTTGATGGTCGATAGTGGCGCCCTCTTCACGGAGGGATTTTACCGCCGCCGGTTGGCGCCGCGGCAGTCCGACCGCCACTACCTGTGGGTGGGCCGCCTCAGCGGCTTCGCGGCCGTGCTCCTGGCCGTGGTTTACGCAGTTTTCTTCATCCAAAAGGTGCTTTACTCGTTTCTGCTGATGGAAACCATCGCCACGTACATGGGCATCAGTTTGGTGGGCGGCATCATTTGGCGGCGGGCCAATCGCTGGGGCGCGGGCGCGAGCGTCATGGTCGCGCTGGCTGCCAATTTCTTTCTCTACCACTTGCGGAAGGAGCGGCTGGATTACTGGGACCCGAATATCTTTCTCATCGCGCTTCTCGCCGGAATCGCCACTCTCATCGTGGTGAGCCTTTTCACTCCCGCAGAGCAGCGGCCTGAGGTGGCAAGATTTTTTGCCAATTTGGAAAATCCCTCGGACCTCGACGTGGAGAAGACGGACGGGCTGGATGCCAATTTAGCAATTCCGGTCGATGGCGCATTCGACCCCAATCGCTGGGCCGCGGAACGGGGACGCCAGTTGTTTTTTGTTAACCTATTGCATTTGCGGCGCGGTGCGCAGGGCCTCGGCTTTTTTCGAGCTTACCGCGACGATCTGAAGGGCCTGCTGATGGGGGCCGGGCTCTGCGTGGCACTGGTTCTCTTGATGTGGGGAATACTGCGAGTCTGACGCTGGAAAGCAGACAGTTCTGCCAACGAACATGGATATCACTGCGAACATTGCCGGCTCGGGACTGGCGCTGATTGAAATTCGGCAGAAGCGAATCGGCTCCGTTCGGCAGGTGGGGCCGGCCGATCCTGCCCGGCCCTTTGCCAGTCCAGGCTTCGTGGATATTCAAATCAATGGGTTTGCCGGCGTCGATTTTTCGGACTCGGCGCTGGATGCGGAAAGGGCCATCAGCATTTTGCCCTCCATCTGGAAGACCGGGGTCGCCTCCTTCCTTCCCACTCTGATCACCAACTCCGTCGAACACCTTGAGCGCAATTTCCGGGCTCTGGAAGCAGCCCGGCGCCTTGACGCCCGTTTTGCGGCAAGCGTCCCGGGCTACCATCTGGAGGGGCCGTATCTTTCCCCCGGCAAATCCCACGGCGCCCACGTTCCGGAACTGATGCACCCTCCAGACTGGGATGAGTTTGCACGGTTACAACAGGCGGCGGGGGGGGAAATCGCCATCGTCACCGTAGCGCCGGAGTTGCCGGGGGCCTGCGGCTTCATCCGGCGGGCCTGCGCCGCCGGCGTGGTGGTTTCAATTGGCCACACCGATGCCACGCCCGAGCAGATTCACCAGGGAATCGAGGCCGGCGCGACGCTCTCCACGCACTTGGGCAACGGCTGCCCCGAGTATGTTCACCGCCACCAGAATCCGCTGTGGGCGCAGCTTGCCAGTGACCGTTTGAAGGCCAGCCTGATCTGCGACGGCTTCCATCTTCCCTCCGACTTGGTTCGAGCTGCCTACCGGATTAAGGGCGACGACGGATGCATCCTGATCACCGACGCCATCCACGCGGCCACTCTGCCTCCCGGCCGATACTCGCTGGTGGGCCGGGAAATTGAACTTCTTGCCAGCGGGCAGGTCCTGACGGCTGACCGGCAGAGCATGGCGGGTTCGGCCCTCAGCATGAACCGCGCCGTCGCCATCTTTGCAGAGTATGCCCAGGCGCCGCTCGCCCGGGCGATTCGCGCCGCCACTCACAATCCCGCCAGTCTGCTCCACCGCGGTGAGGTGTGCGCGGAGCTGGCCGCTGGGCAAATCGCCAACCTGGTTTTGTTTAATCCCGGGAATGAAGTCCTGAACATCAAGAGCGTGGTTTTGCGGGGCGAAGTGGTGTACGCGTCCCCGTCAGAAGGGGGAATGCCGTGATGGCACAAACGAAGAGCCTCAGGGTGACAATTGTCGGCGGCGGAATGATCACCGCGGATCTGCTCCTGCCCTCGTTGTACCACCTGCAACGAACCGGTGTTGTCCACTCCATCGATATCTGTGCCTTGAACGCGCCTCCGCTCAAGGCTTTGCATGACAGCCAGGAGCTGCGCGACGCTTTTCCCGGACAGGGATTTACGCCGCATCCCGCGCTCAGTGAGGCCCCGGACAAGCACTTTCCGGAATTGTACAAAGAGGTCATTGCGGCGATGGCGCCGGGTAACCTGGTGGTTGTCGCCATGCCTGACAATCTTCATTACGAAGTGGTGATGCACGCCTTGCGCCACGACCAGAACGTGCTCTGCGTCAAGCCTTTGGTGCTCAAGTGCGAACAGGCCCTTGAAATCGAAAAACTGGCAGCCGAGCGGGGCCGCTTTGTGGGTGTGGAATATCACAAGCGGTTCGATCGCCGCTCGCTGGTGGCGCGGCGCAGTTACCGCCTGGGCCAGTTCGGCTCATTCATAATGGGTGAGGCCAAGCTCATTGAGCCCTATTATTACCGCCACTCCAATTTCCAGAACTGGTTTACCTGTGAGCGCACCGACCCCTTCACCTACATCGGATGCCACTATGTGGACTTGGTCTATTTCATTACCGGCCTGAGGCCGGCGGAGGTTTCGGTGCAAGGTGTCAAGGGCCGATTCCCCAATGGGAACGCGGGTTTCCTCTGGTCTCATGGCCGGGTGACGTGGGAAAACGGCGCGCTGCTTTCCGTCGTCAACGGTTTGGGCTACCCCGACGCAGCCGCCGGAAGCAACGATCAGGGTTTGGTGATGTACTGCGAGGGGAATGACCAGACCGGACTGATCTTCCACGATGATCACCACCGCGGCGTGGCCTATTCCTACCTCGAAGGGGCAGGGCCCGGAGACGCGAAGTACCGCTACGTCAGCCCTGATTTTTTCCGGTTCGTCCCATGGGAAGGCGCGGGTTATAAACCCGTCGGGTACGGAGCGGATTCCGTGGCGGCCATCACGACCGCGGTGCATCGTATGGAAAACGCCATGGCGGGCCTCGCGGAGGAAGCGGCCATCGCCAGGCGCCGGGAGATCATCGGCGAAATCGATGCCCAGGGTCTGCTCGCCACGCCCGGCAACAGTTATATCAACGAGTTGGTGGTCGAGGCGGCGCGAATGTCCATCGTTAATGATGCCTCGCCCGTCAGCATCATCTATGGCGAACGCCCGCACGCCGCACTCAAGCAGAGGTGAAGAACATGGCTGTCTACGATTTGACTCCGGTGGAAGTTCCCACCGTGGAGACGAAATACCGGAGTATCAGAACCAAACTACCTGTGCCGGAATCCTTGCCGGTCTTCGAGTCGCTGAAGCAGTCGGAGCCGCGCTCCATGATGGGGCAGCCGCCCATCGTCTGGGACAAGGCGGAGGATTTTACCGTCAGCGACCGCTGGGGCAACCGGTGGATCGATTGGTCGTCCGGCGTGTTGATTGCGAACGCCGGGCACGCGCGCAGGGAAATTCGCGACGTGCTGCGGGAGGTGATTGACCGCGGGCTGCTTGCTTCCTATGTGTTCGTACACGAAAGCCGCGCGCGTCTGGCGGGTATGCTGCGAGACCTGTCGCCTGATCCCGCGAGCTACCGGGTTTTCCTGTTGAGTACGGGTAGCGAAGCTACCGAAAATTGCATTAAGCTCGCCAAGACGTATGCGGTGAAGAAATACGGTACGCGGAAAAAGTATTTTGTGTCGTTCCAGAACGCCTTCCACGGGCGCACGATGGGGGCGCAGCTTGCCGGCGGCCAGGATAGGCAAAAGGAATGGATGGTCGACCGCGACCGCACCTTCGTCCAGGCGCCTTTTCCCGATGGCTACAAAAATGAAGACACTTCATTCGCGCTCTTCCTGAAAACCCTCGCCGAGAAGGGTGTCCAGCCGCAAGACATCGCCGGAGTCATGACCGAGAGCTATCAGGGCGGCGGGCCGGATTTCCTGCCGGTGGATTACGCGCATCAACTGGAAAAGTTATGCCGTGCGCACGACATCGTGATGATCTTCGACGAAGTGCAGGCCGGCTTTGGCCGCACCGGCAAGATGTTCTGCTATGAGCATTACGGTGTGCGGCCTGACTTGATAGCCTGCGGCAAGGGCATCTCGTCATCGCTGCCCATTTCCGCGGTCATCGGACGCGAAGATATCTTGGACCTTCACGCTCCCGGCTCGATGACTTCCACCCACTCGGGCTCGCCGCTGCCGGTCGCCGCGGCCATCGCCAATTTGGGAATTCTCCAGAAGGAGCAACTCGCGGATCGCGCCGCGCGCCTGGGTGAAATCCTTATCCCGGAGCTGCGGCGGCTTCAACATAAGCATCCGAAGGCCCTGGGCTGTGTGCAGGGGAAAGGCCTGGTGGCGGGAATCCAGGTGGTGAAGCCGGGGACCAGGACCCCTGACCCTGACACGGCCTTGAAAATCAATATCGCCTGTTTCCAAAAAGGGTTGCTCATGTTCGCGCCGGTGGGGGCGGGCGGGGAATGCGTCAAGATCGCCCCGCCGTTGACCATCGCGGAAGACGCGCTACGCGAGTCCCTCGAGGTCCTGGAACAGGCATTGGACGAGGTTCTGGCCCGGGGCTGAATCCCCCCGAGCCGATGTTCTACTGTTCGTCTTCGGCCCGCGTGTGGTCGTGCACATGGAGGCGGGTCGGCCGGGATCCACGGTCTCCAGCTCCCAGGGCCAGAGGCTCGAAACGCGAACCGACGGCCACGGCGGCATGATTCCGGGCCGCCAGGCGCGCTGCCTCGATGATTTCGAGCAGGTGAATGTCCTGCCCGATGTCGGCCAAAGGGGCGCGCCCTTCCCAGAGGGCCATCACTGCTTCGCGCAGACCATCGGTCCAATGCCAGGTGCTTTCAATCGGCTCGTACTCTTCCCAACGCTGAGTTTGGTTGCGCCAGATTTCCAGGCCGCGCGGATCCCAGTCGTCGCCCAGCAGGTTGGCGGTGCCCTCCGTTCCGTAAAGCTCTAAACCCGGCCGCCGGTATCTCTGAATGGCATTGCTCGATACAATCGAAGTGAGCGCTCCTGAATCGTGGCGGACGATGATGTGCGAAACATCGCAAGCGGGGTTTTCGATGACCGTGTCACCCACCCTGCGGGGCACCACCGCCGTGTTCTCTGCGGAAAGGATTTCAACAACGGGACCGAGCAAGGCGGTAAGACTTTTCAGATTGTAAATCCCCTTTTCCGAGAGGGGGTGGCCTTCTCCCTGGTGGTGCCAAAGGACCCGCGAGCCGGCGTTTCCATACAGCCCTCGTGCCGAGTGAACCCGTCCAATGTCGCCCTCGTGGATATGGCGCCAGAGGGCGCGAAAGGTTGGCGCCAGATGGACAAAGGGAGCAGCAAGCAGCATCAAGCGCCGGTCGGCTGCCAGGCGAGCCAACTCGCGACCCACCGCCGGATTGGGGGCAAAGGGTTTTTCCACGACGACATGTTTTCCGTGTTCCAGGGCCAGGCGTATCAAGTCCGGGTGACTTCCAGACGGCGTGAGAATGGCCACGATTTCCACGTCGGAACTGACGACATCGAGTGCTTCAGGAACCAGCTTGATGCCGGGCCGCCGCGCGAGGAGGCTCGGCCAATTCTCGCGGCGGCGGGCACAGATGGGGCCTGACGTGCAATAGCCGCGCGCCACAAGGCGATCGAGAATGTCGAGGTAGGCCCACATCACACTGCCCGCGCCGATAATGCCGACGCCAATCGGTATGCGTCGTGGGGGATCTTGTCTTGAATTAGTCTGTTCTGGATGCATCATGCCCTCACTTGTCAAGCAAGAGTGGCGCGGACCTGTTCTTTAGGTCCGCGCTACCCATTTCGCTGCTTCTCGGGTGGACTTTCCATCGACATCAGCACGCTTGCCACCAGCGCCAGGATTACGCCGAACCAATGCAAGCGGTCGAGCCTTTCCCCCAGGAACGCCACCGCGAGCACCACTGTAATGAGCGGATAGAGCGCCGTTAACGGTACGGCGATGGAAGCTTTCGCGCCGCATTGCAGCGCTTTGTAGAGGTACAGTGCGCCCAGGCTGTTGGTGAGACCGTCGAGCGTGCCGATCAGAATGTCTTTCGTTCCCAATTGGCGCACATGAAGGCCGGTCAGGAGGAACGGGAGAATCACGACGTATCCGATTCTGTCCCAGATCAGCACTGCGTCCGCGGAAATGTGATTGGTGGTTACCTTTTGCAATAAGCCCACCACACCCCAGAGTGCCACCGCAATCAAAGCGAGCCATAACCAATGCGCCATGCGGAATCCTTACTGGGATAAGATGACGATCGAGACCAGCGCTAACAACAATCCCACAATCTGCACTTTATTCAGGCGTTCCCGAAGGACTAACACCGCAAGCACCACTGTCAAAGCTGGGTAGAGGGAAGTTGCCGGCGCAATCAGCGATGCCTGGCCGGCCTTCATGGCGGCGAAGAATGCCAGGCTTCCCAGAGCGGCGAGAATTCCCATCAGGAGCGAGTAGGACACTCCCCGCTTACTCGACGCGATCTTGAATTTGAGTCGATAAGCGCACACCAGAGCCACGGGGACCATTCCGATGGTGAAGAAGAACTGCATTTGGGAAGGGGTGATGCGGTCCGATCCCACCTTACCCAGAAATCCGAACACTCCCCACCAGAGAAGGGCAAGGATGGCATAGAGTAACCATTTGGGAAGCAGGATTTTCGTCATGTTGGACAGACTCAATTGAACTCTCCCCTCGCCCCCCTTGGGGGAGAGGGGGTTCGTACCAACAGGATCGCGGTCGGGTTTCGATAAAGCGCCTGGGTTTTGACCCCCTCACCCGGCCCGCCCCGCCTGATGAAAGCGGCGGTTGCGGGCCACCCTCTCCCCCAAGTGGGCGAGGGTGGCAAAATCAAATTTGGTAGGGGGACCCTCCTCTACCAAGCATTAGGCCGGGACTTGGACCTTATAATCCGCGGCCGCCTCTTTCACCACTTCATCAATGGCTGCTTCCTGATCGGCGGTTAAGACGGGAGCGCGTTCCGCTGCCAGTGCCTGCCGCACCCGCTCGGCGGCGCGCTTCTCAAAGCGCTCCCGGTCCAAGCTGTCGGCCATGCCCCAGCCGCAAAGGTCAAAGTACGGGGAAAGCAGTTGCAGGTCGCGGAAATTCTGGACGGTATGCGGGTGGTCATACGAGTGGCCGCCGTGCCCCAATTCCTCGATGACTTCCAAAGCGAGGGTCTCATCATTGACCTCAAAGCCCCGGATGGAGTGACGCACGTAGCGGGCCATTTCATTGTCGATGGCAAGCTGCAAGGGTGAGAAGGTGATCATGTTCTCCAGTTGGCCTACGGTCCCAAACCCGATCGCTCCTGACATCACGGCCACGTACATGGAGATGGATTTCTCGATGGCGGCCTGAATGCCCGGCACGCAGGCATCAGATTTTCCCGCGTGCACGCCGGACGGGCATCCGTAGTATTCGGAGATAAGCTGCACACGCGCGGCGAGCAGCGGCATGCGCTCCGCCCCCGCGCAGCGGAACTGCATGGCGCGCATGTCGCAGTAGCCGGGGGTGACATCGATCGTCATCGTGGCGTCAGGATCGACGGCATATCCCAGCAACAGCCCGCCCAGGGTTTCCGCGATGCCGAGCGCCAATACACCGGCCGGGCTCATGGGCGCCGTGGCTCCGCCGTTGGGCATGGTGTCAAGGCTCTGCGGCAGGCCGAGTTCCAGATGCGCCAACATCACGTCCGCCATCACCGCGTCGATGCACAAGGGTGTGCGAGCCTCCCCGTAACCCACCAGAATCGGATCGCGCCGATGCGCTTCGCGACTGCCCGCGACGATTTCGCCGATGCGGGTGACATAGCCAACATCCTTGCGCTGGAAGGTCTCAATCCCCCCGTACTTCCGGGTGGCCTTCACCAATTCCGCCGCCATCATGACGGGCCGAATCTCCACCGGAACATCCTGCGCGGCGCAGGGGAGCCCCGTGTAAGCGATCTGATCCAGTTGGTCGGCGAGCTTCAAGGACTGGCGTACGTCCTGAAGCGTGGCATACCGCCGTTCACCGTCCAAGTCCCAGATGAAGCAGCAGAATCCTCCTCCACTTACCGTGAAGTCCTCGTGAATCCGCAGCGGTTGGGCGTCGAAACGCACCTGCGAGTAGCGGACGGACAGGCGCTTGGGCCAGCAGTTCACGTCCTGGAAATTGCGGCGCATGCGGGCGACAGCGGCCTCCACGGTTTCCGGTGGGAATTTCACGATCCGTCGATCCATATCCACCTGGCACCCCGCCGCGCGGAGGTATTCCAGGGCTTGGAGGTGATCAATCCACATTCCGGTCTTGTTCAGGATCCGCAGCGCGGCCTGGTGGATTGCGTCCATTTCGTCCTGGCTGAGATATCGAAGCGGTTCAAGAGCGGATGTTTTCATGAGGGCTATCCTAATCATTCCGCACGCGCCGGGGCGGTTTCACGCCCGCGCGTCACGCGAAGGCGGCTGTTGCCCCGACAGGGGGGAGCGGACAAAACTAAGAGCACGGTGATCAGCGCTCGGGTTGCCATTTCATTCACAAGTCGGCGGTGAATGAGATGCATCTTACCCTTGCCTCACCGCCGCTGACATCACTTTTAGCAACCCTTCGAGCGATCGCCGGGTGGTCTCTGTATGATCCATGCCCGGGGCTTTGAACTCGCACTCCAGTGACATGGTCCCCCGGTAGCCGTCGTGCAATAGGGCCTGCAATTGACCCTTTAGATCGATCTGACCTTGATCGGGAAAAGTTTCCTGGCAATCCTTGAAGTTCGGGCCGCACTGCGCGCCCTTCAGGTGCATGTTCCAAATCCGTTTTGGGTCGAGAGCTTTGTATCCATCCGGAAAGGGCACTTCTCCAAGCCACATGCCATTGCCGATATCATAATTGGCGCCCACATTGGCCGGGAGGGTCGCCAGCATCGCGGCCAGTTCATGCACTGTTCCCACGTTGGTGGCATCTTCATTCTCAATGGTCAGGCGAATGCCGCCCGACTTCGCCACCTCGGCAGCCTTTTGCAGTTCCTCGCTGATTCGCCCGAAGATCTTTTCGGGCTCCGCCACCCGCCAGAAGGCGAAGATCCGCACCTTGTCAGTTCCCCAGGCATGGGCGCGGTCCATCGCCCGCTTGAGCAGATCCATCTGCCCCTCGTAGGGATAGACGGGCCGGCCGGAGCCCAGCGTCTTGGTGCCGGGCAGCGTGCATTTGAACAACGCTGTGTCCACCTGCGAACAGCGAATCTCGTACTGGTCCAACATATCCTTCAAGAGCCGGATTTGCTCCGGAGTGGCCTCCGTGTTGTATTTTCCCCAGACGGTACGAACCTCCACCCACTTCACCTTATAGCTTTTCAAAATCTGGAGCGCGGTTTCGAAGTCCGGCGAAAGGCCATCGCTGATCACCGCCACCTTGAACTGTTTCGGCGGGGAAGCACTGCCCAAGGAAAGGCCTGCGGCGCTCTCCATCAGCCAGCCAGCCCCCGCGAGAACCCCGGCGGTGGTTATGAATTTTCGTCGATTCATGTCGAAACTCCTCGGCAGTGTTCCGGTGCGGGCGGCTGTAAAGAGGCCTCACCCCCGGATGGGCAAGGCGGGTGGTTTCCGCCTTACTTTACTCCCCCGCGTTACGTCATCTTCTCGGTCTGGGGATTCCAGTGCACGGGTCCGCCGCGACGGTAGGACGCAACCGCCATCTGGCACGCCAGCGCCGTGCGGTAACCGATTTCGAACGGGCAGTTGGGCTCCTTGCGGCTGCGAATACAGTCGAACCAATTCTGCATGTGGACGTCGGTGTTATCCTTATAGACCAGATTCTCCACCGGGATGCTGGACAACCCCGGGCCGGTCTGCTGTCCCTGCGGGATGTAATAGACTTTGTTGGATTGGGTGTGCATCACCATGCCCTTGGTGCCAAACATGCAGCCCTGATGTTCGCCATAAAAATCATCCGAAAACGTGGAGCTCCAGGTCATGAGCAGCTTGTCGTGCTTGAAGGAGACGGCCATGGCGTCAGGCATGACCATTTTGGGACTGAGAAAATTGGCGCCCACCATGGAGACCGTCTCGGGAACCTGAAGGCCCAGCACGGGGTACCAGAAGCCGATCTGGTGAACCATGTTCTCAAACATGTTCCCGCCGGAATAATCCCAATAGAAACGCCAGTTCAGATAGCGGTCGGGATCAAACGGGCGGTGTTTCGCTTCGCCTTCGAACAGCGGCCAGTCAATGTGCTGGGCATCGCAATCGGGGGGCACCACCCTGCGAATCCAGCCCCCGTAGGGTGAATTGCGAAAGTGATGCGTCTCGATCAGGGTGACCGTCCCCATGCGCTCGGGCGTGGCCAGCTCCTGGACCTTCTGGTAGCCTGGGCCGCTTTGCATTTGCATCCCGATCTGGACCACGCGGCCCGAGCCTTCGAAGGCCTTGCGCATGCGGCGCGCGTGTTTGAGATTGAACGCCATCGTTTTTTCCTGATAAACGTCCTTCCCCGCTT
>Ga0326728_10019426_pt1 | contig 13181 bp, 12 predicted proteins | sample MB3enrmetagenome_FD_207602 | JGI IMG/M metagenome (GOLD analysis project Ga0326728, IMG submission 207602) | Lab enriched peat soil microbial communities from McLean, Ithaca, NY, United States - MB31MN | ecosystem: Environmental > Terrestrial > Soil > Wetlands > Peat | place: USA: New York...
TATCTCTCAAGACCATTTAATAAAGATCGAATACTGGCTCAATAAACGTCCGAGAAAATGCCTCGGATTTAAAACCCCGGCGGAAGTCTTCAAAGCCGAGTGTTGCACTTAATGGTTGAATCCAGGAAACTCAAATGCCAAGAATTTTGAGAATTTGGGTTTTAGCGTTCATTTGACATCTGGATTTTGACATTTGAAATTAACTTTATAGCAGGTATTTATATCCTTTCTAAGACTACGTCGTCTGAGGTTCGGATTCCCTTTTCCAAATCAGCAATGGCAATGGTGCGGATCGGCAGATAAACATTTGAGGTGAAAATGGTGATGCAACGCTTGTTGAACATGATCAAGGGGGCGTTGGGCTGATGGGACCGCACAAGAACCTCTTTTTGGTATCGCTCCATCATTCGATTGAAATATTCTCGTCCGAATTGGGGTCTTCCCCAAAGATCTCCTGCGTAGTCGGTTCTGCTTTCCACAAAATCCCCCCAGGCAACTCTGTCCCAATGCTCATCTCCCAATTCGACCTGGTTCATCTCCTCAAGGGTCTTTAAATCCGGTAGGGCACCGTGAAGCGCTAAGATTCCATTTTGGGTAGTGGCTGCGATAGGAAATTTTGAGAAGAGATGGCCGTATTCTTCCCTTTCTTCAAAAGAGAGGGACGTCCAAAAATTGGCAGGATAAAACTCTTTCACCATAAAACCCTCATGGTTCCCAGCCAGGAGGAAGACCTCTTCAGGATACTCCAACTTTAATCTCAGGAGATATCGGATATTCTCTTCGGAATAATTTCCCCGATCCACGTAGTCTCCCAGGAAGACAATGCGATAAGGTTTTTTAAGGTATCGCTGGATAACCTGCTGACCGGCCTCGAGATCTCCGTGGGTATCTCCCACAAAAACCACTCTTCCCTTTGAGGGAAGACGGATCAGCCGCGGTTCCTTCTCAAATACTTCCTCTCCCTTTTTAAGAAGTTCCTTCCACTCCACCTCTTTCCCTACGTCTTCACCACTTTGACATGGACCTTCCGATTCCTTGGCCCATCAAATTCACAAAAAAAGATCCCCTGCCAGGTGCCGAGGACTAACTTCCCTGACTCCACAAAGACAATTTCGGAACACCCCACTAGACTGGCCTTGATATGAGCCGGAGAATTTCCTTCCGAATGGTGATAATGATCCTTAAAAGGAATAATCTTGTTTAACTCCATGACAATGTCGTGAACGACGCTCGGGTCCGCATTCTCATTGATCGTGACCGCCGCCGTGGTGTGAGGGATGAACACGATGCAGATTCCATCTTCCACCCCCGTTTTTTTTATAGCTTCATAAACAGACCGGGTGATATCAATAAATTCGGTCTGTGTTGAGGTGGTCACTTGAAACGTTTGAATCATCTTCCAGTCCACACTTCCAAGGAAGATTGACAATGATGCACCTTCATATCACATCCGATTAAGAATCTCAATCATCTCTTGCAATATTATATTCAGTGAATCTTATTGACACTTCCAACTCAATTTAGTAAATTCCCCTCCAACTAGGAAAACATATGCAAGCTGCTTTTCGGATGTGGAAGAACACCAGGATGATTGTCTTAGTAGCCGTCTGCGCAGCGATTTATGGCGCGGCGCTCATTGCCTTCAAGACCGCCATTCCTCTCATTCCGGGAATCACCGAAGTGCGTGTTGCCAATATCTTTCCGATGGTATTCGGAATACTCTTCGGCCCTGCGGGCGCCTGGGGTACGGGCATCGGGAATCTTATCGGGGACACCTTCGGAGGCACGCTGGGACCGACCTCCATCCCCGGCTTCTTAGGCAATTTCTTGCTTGGCTACCTCCCTTACACGATGTGGACCACCTTCGTACCCTTGGCTCAGAAATCTCCAGAGTGGGAAGCCGGGAGTTGGCGGAATTGGATAAATTATATTCTCATTGGCTTTATCTCAAGCGCTGCATGTGCAGTCGTGGTCAGCATCGCCACAGATACTCTCGGAATCGTGCCTTACGTTATTCTGACAAAGATCATCGCTCTCAACGATACTATTGCCAGTTGGATCGGAGTGCTCTTGTTGATTCCCGTGTACGGTGTCACGAGACACCAACTCGGTCTCTTTTGGGCTGATGTGATGGACGAGAGGGATATTGGCTCACCCATCGCTGGCCCTGTGGGTGCTTGGTTGGTTGCAGTGGCTTCCGTGTTCGGCCTACTGGGTGGATTGATTACGAGAATCCCCGCAACGACCGTTGGCTGGCTCTGTACCCTTGGCATCATCATCGGCAGTCTCCTTCTTTAAGGTCCTGCCAAGCAGGAACGGAGCCAAATGCGAAGTGCGAAATCCTAATTGGATGAAAGATGTCAAATGTGAACCTCACCGCCGAAAGGTTGGGCGGCTTCGCATTCTAACGACTAAGACATGACCCTTGCCGTTTCAATCGAAGACCTCACGTTCACCTACCCTGGAAACGAACGGCCTGCCCTGCAGAATCTCCAAGGGCAGATCGAAGACGGAACCTTTCTGGCGGTGATGGGCCACGGGGGAGCGGGTAAGTCCACTCTCTGCTGCAGTCTGAATGCCCTCGTCCCCAAATTCTTCCGCGGGAAATATCAGGGCCGCGTTCTGGTAAGAGGACAGGAAGTCGCCCGACATCGCATTTCTGAGATGTCGCGTCTTGTCGGCCTGGTCCTCCAGGACTTTGAAGCACAACTCTTCTCCACCACGGTCGAACTGGAGATGGCCTTCGGGCCAGAAAATCACTGCCTTCCTCGTCAAGAGATCGAGCGCCGGATTCAACGCTATCTCAGCTTCGTACGTTTAGAAAAACTTCGCAGCCGTGAACCGGCGAGTCTTTCCGGCGGGCAGAAACAAAGACTGGCTATCGGTTCGGTCCTTGCCCTGGAGCCCAGGCTCCTTGTTATGGACGAACCTACGACGGATCTCGACCCTCGTGGCCGTGAAGAGGTCCTTTCGGTAGCCCAAAGTATCCGAGAGGAGGGCCGTACGCTCCTGATCGTGGACCACGAACCAGAAACGGCCGCCACTGCGGATCAAGTGTGGCTGATGCGTGATGGTCAGATCGTTTCACAAGGATCGCCCTCGACAACTCTCGCGAATGTGACGACGATGGAATCATGCGGAATAAGACCCCTGCCCATGGTGGAGCTGTTTCGTTCGATGAACTGGCCAGGAAATCCTCTGACAGTGGACGAAGCGATTAAACTCATGCAGAACCAACAGCTCACGCAGCGCCGAGAGCTAAAACTCAAAACGGTTTCCTCAGACCAATCCAAAGGCTCCGCCATTCTTAAGACCGAATCCCTCCGATACACCTATCCTACTTATGATGTCGAGGTGCTTCGAGGAATCGATTTATGCATCCAAGAAGGTGAATTCGTGGCCCTGTTAGGCCAAAACGGGTCGGGCAAGACGACCCTGGCGAAGCATTTCAACGGCCTCCTCAAACCCAGCTCTGGCTGCGTCTGGGTGCAGAACAAACTGGTAGCCGAGTATAGCCATCGCGAGTTAGCGCGAAGGGTGGGATATGTGTTTCAAAATCCTGATCACCAGATCTTTGCCAGAACAGTGGCTGATGAGGTGGGGTTCGGACTCAAAATGCAAGGGGAAGCTCCTAAAACGATTGAGAGGCGAGTGGCCGAGGCATTGGAAGTGGTAGAGTTACAAGGTTACGAGCAGAAGGTGCCTTTTGCCTTGGCGAAAGGGGAACGTCAGCGCGTGGCCGTGGCGTCTGTGCTGGCCGCTCAGCCCCAAGTCATCATCCTTGACGAGCCAACCACCGGCCTCGATTACGGTCACCAACGAAACATGATGGAGATGCTAAAGCTTTTAAATCGAGACGGACATACCATCATTGTCATCACGCATTCGATGTGGGTAGCGGCGGAATATGCGAGTCGTGTTATTCTCATCAAAGATGGCCGTATCCTGTCAGACGGGCCTACCCGTGTCATCTTTTCCGATGAGGACAAGTTGGCCCAAGCGTCCTTGTCTCCACCCTCGTTGGTGCGGCTGAGTAACTGGTTGGGCACAAAGGCGCTTACGATTCAGCAGATGGTGCAGGAATTACGTGAAATTCCAAATCACAAGCACCAATAACCAAATCAGCTCCCCTGCCTGCCGGCCCCGGTCCCGCTCTATCAATAGACCGAGGGCGGGGCAGACAGGAATTACCAATATCTAAGAGTTTAGTTATTGGAATTGGGCGGTTGGTTATTATCTGGAGCTTGGGATTTGGTTGTTGGAATTTGAAGAATGGCTAATTTGCCATTTCCTATTTTCCATTTCCTGTTTATGAGTTTACTATGAACATCTTCCTTTATCTCGACAAGCGCACCTGGATGCATCGCCTCGATCCGCGCACCAAGGTGATCGGCATCTTGATCATGTTCGCCGTCTGTTTGTGTTTTAACAATCCATTCTATATGGCCGCCGTCAGCTTGGGTATCACACTCGTGGCTGCCTCAGCCAAGGCGTTGCCAAATTTCTGGCGGCTTCGCTTTCTCCTGATCCTCCTCTTCGTTTCCAGCACCGTAATGTGGCCCTTTTTCGTAAGAGGACCTCAGCGATTGTGGTCGTGGGGGTCTGTGCAGGTGAGCCAAGAATCCCTTCTTTACGCCATTGCCATGGGACTCCGTTTGGCAACGTTTGTGGAGACTGGATTAATTTTTCTTTCGACAACAAGAAACGAGGAGGTGACCAACGGTCTCATCCGAATGGGATGTCCCTACCCCATCGCCTTTGCTTTATCGACGGCTTTAAGACTTATTCCAACCTTCGCCGGCGCCGGAGCAACCATCGTTCAAGCCCAGGTATCACGCGGATTGGATCTCGAATCGGGAAACCTCTTGAGCCGCGTCAGCAAGTTCATTCCCCAGGCAGTGCCTCTCTTCATTTACGCTATCCGCCACACCAATCTCCTGGCAATGGCCTTGGAATCAAGAGGTTTCAGCCCTGAATCAAAACGTACGATGTACGTTGAGCCTCAGATGCGAAGAATGGATTTTATCGTGCTCGCTTTTCTTATATCCATCTTCGGATTATTATTATATGTCCGGTTAGGGTTACATCTCGGTGCCGTCATCCCCGGCCGCCTGTAGTATTACTTTTCTCCTAAAGAATAATGAGTTATTATACTTGGTAAGCGATCTATATTTATAAAAAGAAATCTCGTGTTGAGGTAACGAAATGGAAGAGGAGTATTTGCCTTATTTGACTCCGACGGCAATTATCGACAGCGATCATAAGAGTATCCAGGATTATGCGATAGAGAGCGTAGGTGGAAGCACCGACCCCGTCGAGATCGCCGTGAAGCTCTATCTGGCTGTTCGCGATGGAATCCTTTATGACCCTTACGCACCTTTCTATCTCCCTGAGCATTATCGTGCAAGCTATGTGCTCAAGCGTGGCAGGAGTTTCTGCGTGCCCAAGGCCTCCCTGCTCTGTGCTCTGGGAAGAGTCTGCGGCATTCCTTCGCGCGTTGGTTTTGCCGATGTCCGAAACCATCTTGCGACCAGGCAGTTGATTGAATTTTTAGGAAGCGACCTTTTCGTTTATCACGGTTTTACGGAATTCTGGTTGGAAGGAAAATGGGTGAAGGCTACCCCGGCTTTCAACAGCGATCTTTGCAAAAGGCATCATGTTCCTCCTCTTGAGTTCAACGGCCGTGAGGATTCTATTTTCCAGCCTTACAATTTGCAAAGTCAAAGGTTTATGGAATATGTGGCTTTTCATGGGGTTTATGCCGATGTTCCTGTGGATCGGATCGTAGCCGAATGGGGAAAAACGTATGGCAGGGACCGAGTCGGGTACTGGATAAAGATGTTCGAAGAAACAGCGGGCCGGAGTCTTGCCGACTTCGAAAGGGAGGAAGTCCTGCAAGAATGAACAGATTAAAATCCTTGAAATCCTACGCTGAATCGGATATGGTGGTGGAAGCGAGGAAAAAGGAATTTAGATGTCCCAGAAAAAGATTGCAGAGATTTTGAAACTAGTTGAATTCCTCAATGAGGAGGTAAAAGAGGTCTCGAAAAGGTTGAGCCGTGTGACACCCAAAGAGGTCAGCGAGAAATTAGGGGCTTTGGCTCTTCTCAGAGAAAAGATCTTAAACCTTCAGGTTGACCTTCCGCCGGAAGTGGAGAAAAAACTTTCAGAACTATATCCCGCCATCGATAAAATGAAACAAAAACCGTCCTGATTTGTCGCGCGAAGAGTTCGAATGGACGAGTTCGCCTCCCTACCCTACCTAACGTTTTGAACCCAGCCCCTACTCCCATTTTCCCTATCTAATACCATGGGCTAAGTCGGACATTTTACGTTGGCATTAGAAATTTACCACGGCCCTGAGTTTCTGCACAGGATAGATCTGTCCGGGCTTTGGCGGCATGGAGTTGTAGACCCAGGTAATATCCACGCACCCCAACCTGACTCCCCGGTGCCTTCCAAACCCTGCAAAGACGCCACGGACCAGAACATCCTCCATGTCCATGGTGAGGCCAAAGATGGCAACGGATGAGCCCTGCCGCGGGCCGCTCAGTTCTTCATGATAGGCCAGAGGAGAAAAGGCGAGCCGCGTGCTGTCTGCTGCCTGACACTGGATCAGCGGTATGATCGCCGGGAAACCATCGTCACCTACGTAAGAGAGAAACTTGATGGCATCGAGCCGGTTGAACAGACCTTCGGCCCAGGGCTTCAGGATACGTCCGGTATGACTCGCCTGCTTAACGGCAGACTTGGCGGCCTTCGTCAGAATGGATCCCAGCCCGATCTGTAAAAGGGGTAGGGATTCCCTGCCATAGGTCTCCACGAGATCCATGTAGTGCACGGTGTGGATGCCGAAGTAGGCGTTATAGCGGAACATGGGCTTGTTGTTGAACATCTCGTAGTCTTCGCCATGGGTGGTCTCATGAGTCCAGAGAGCTTTGCCTCGCCATAGGCTTCTGTCCAAGGTCATGATGAGGAAGCCGGTCTTAGGGTTGGCCTTCACATTCTGCTTACTTTGTCCTTCCGAGAATTGACCCCAGATGAGCTTATCCGGCGTTTTTGCTTGCAGAGCCGTGATGAGCGTGATATGGGGCAGACCTTCCTGATTGACGGTAGCGATCAGCCCTACTTTGGCCTCGGGCTCGAACTGCTTCAGGTCATTCTCAGCGAAACGTGTCAATGTCTTCTTCATGCTCAAACTCCCTCACTCCTCAGTTAGCAGGCGCTGCTCCGGGCGATGCCTATATGCGTCTTGTCTTCCAGAGATTCATCTGGACAGATCTCTCTCATGGGACCACTCAGGTGGACGATGCTGGGGTCGACTCCCGATTCCCGCGCCAGGCAGGTGAAACGTTCCGCCTCATCCCGGGAAAAGAGAACGGTCTTCCGAAAGTCCCAATGGATCCCCAGCCCCTCGTATTTATGGATGCATAGGTTATTGAAAGCGCATAGTTCCCATCTACTGACAGACGGCCCAAGGTGTTCCTTGATAAACATGCCGATGCCCCGGAGGTTTTCCGGCGTGGCCGTACAGTCCGGTATCAGGGGTGTGCGTATCCAGAGCTCGGCCGGCAATCTGTGTTCCTTCATGAAGCGGCTGACCAGGATCAGGTTTTCAAGTATTCTGGTATTAGAAGCACCCGTGAATACCTTGTGTTTATCCGCATTGATCTCCTTGAGGTCATACAGCACCAGGTCCGTATGGGGAAGGAGTGTATTCAACGTCTCCCACGAACATTGCCCGCAGCTGTCCAGAGCGGTATGGAGGCCTTCCTGCTTGAAAGCAGAAAGCAGCGCTTTAGCAAAAAGGTGCTGCATTGTGGGCTCGCCACCCGACAGCGTTACTCCGCCCCCGGACTTCTGGAAATAAACTTCATCTTTCAGTACCTCGCGCACCAAATCATCCGGATCGCAGGCTTCTCCGTAAATCTCCATGGCCGTGGATGGGCAGGCTTCTGAGCAGGCCCCGCAGGAGTCACACTTTAACCGATCGATGACAATACCAGTTTCCCTCGCCGCGAGAGCCCTTTTGATACAAGCGTCGATACAACTCCGGCAGCCGATGCACCTGGTCTTCTCCCAGTGGATCTGTAGCCTTGGGGAGATGCTCTCCGGGTTGTGACACCAGACACACGCGAGCGGACAGCCCTTTAAAAAAACCGTACTCCGGATGCCTGGTCCATCCTCAGTGGACATACGCTGTATTCTGAGTATCGTCCCCGTCATATTTTTTTCGTTTGCGCTCATGTGAGCAACCTACAGCGACCCGTGGCTGATCCGGGCAATCACCTCATCCTGTAATTCGCGGCCGATGCTTGTGAAATAGGCGTTGTAGCCTGTGATCCGAACGAGCAGTGAACGATATTCTTCCGGCCGCTTCTGGGCATCACGCAGCATATCGGCATCGAGGATGTTGATCTGCAGTGCGCTTCCTCCATTTTCCATGCAGCCCCTCAGGAAGGCTTTGAACTTAGACTTGTGTTCCGGGTCTCTTAGCAGCGAGGGGTTGATGGTGATGGTGTGGCTCGCGCCATTGGGCAGAGAGTTGTAATATCCCTGAAAGTCGCCCTTCCCCGCAAAGTCCCTGCCGCCCATGGCCTTGCCCACGGAGTTGACGTTGGCCGTGGGACCGTTGATGTCGGCTCCGTTGGACGGACAGATGGCGTTTGACAGGAATCTCCCTTTGGGTCTACCGTCCGGACTTGCCGGCAGAATAAAACCATCGCCCACCCAGTAGTTCCAGCTTAGCATGCCGGGCCGGAACTGACGGTTTGTGGAGACGGTCTTATGTTTCCACGCCTCCTCGGACCACAGGTCCATCACAGCTTTGGCCATGGCATCCGCCTCGTCGTCGTCCCTGCCGTATTTGGGGGCCTTGAACCGCGCTTGGGCCTGCAGCTTTTCGTGGCCTTCCCAGTTGGCCATCAGCGCATTGATCAGTTCGGCCATCGTGCACTCTTTCTTGTCGAAAACCAGGTACTTGACGGCCAGCAGAGAGTCCACGGTGGTGCCAAAGCCCAGCGCCTCCAGCGTGGTGAAGCTCAGTTCCGCTCCGCCCTCCGTGATGTCGAGCCCCTTCTCCGCGCAACCCTTGACCAGACAGGATAGATAGGGCGTCGGGCAGAATCGGGCCCTGATGGATTCCGACTTTTCGTAGAGTTCTGCGCAGCGTTTGACGCTGAAACGGATCTGCTCGGCATAAGCTTTCCAGAACTGCTCCCAGGTAGTAAATACCGTAGCCATTCCGGTTTTGGGGCCGTCCTGCTTGATCTTCTCGCTTTTACCCGTAATGGGGTCCAAAAACACGTGGAAGTCTTTACCATTATTCAGGGCAAGTTCCACGGGCTTCAAAAGATTGAGGTTGTTGTCCACCGTGCCGGACCGGTCGTTCCCCTGCATCGTGTTCTCAAGGCAGCCGACGGGTGCGTAGTCGTGCACGTTGTTTTCGTTGATGAGATGGGTGACGCCCGCCTTCCTCGCCTCGCGCAGCATCCCGGCCATGGAGCGCTCGTCGAAATTGAGCAGGAAGGGTGAACCCTGGCTTACCGAGATCATGTCTACCACTTTGTCCAAGAGCGCTTCCGGGCTACCCCGATGGAGACGTACGTTCGGCTTGGGCTCCAGGATCGGCGACAACTCATCGATGACCTCCAGCATGGCGTATGTCAGGTCATTGGTCATGTCCGCGCCGCCAGGTCCCACACCCGAAAGCGTGATGAGTTGTCCGTAGCCCGAGGTGATGCCCTGGTTGCCGATGCGGATCATGGCGTCGTATACCGTGTTGGCGTGGATCCAGAAGCATTTCAGTATCTCCTTGCCGAATTCCCGGTCCATACCGTTTTTCAATGAGATCTGCCAGTAGGGCAGCAGGTACTGATCAATCCTCCCGAAGGACACGCCCGGCCCGGGGTAGTTCTCGTCACTCATGACAAGCATATGAGTGAGCCACAGAGACTGAACGGCCTCCCAGAAGGTCTTGGCCGGTTCCCAGGGGACATGGTGTAGATTTTTCGCCATCTGGTCCAGCTCGACCTTGCGGGTTGCATCCTTTTCCAATGCAGCGAGCTTCTCACACAGGTTGGCATACTTCCTGGCCAATTCCCTGGGCATCGTTGCCGCAGTAATCATGGCCCGTAGCTGGGCGCCATTTTTGCCCTTCTTGTCTTTCTCGGACAAGGCACTGTATCTCGCTTCAAGGTCTTCATAAATTCCTCTCCACCCAATCTGCAGTGCCCGCTCATATCCGGGAATGAGGTGGCCGCTTGTGGCCCCCGAGTTGCCGTAGCCATGATCGTGGAACCACTTCATCTGCGCCCGCACGCCCTTTGTGCCCCGCTTTGTGCCATAGATGAGCCTGTCGCGCTCTTTTGCCTCTTTCTCGGTCCAGCACTTGGATGTCTGGATGTTGAAGCGGCCGCCCGCAACGAGGTCGCCCGGCACGATCTCCTGGGGCACGTATTCCACCATCACCTCTTTGACGAACCAGGCCTTTCGTTCGGGCAGACTCCAGGACCAAAAATCCGGGTGGTGCTCCACCCGTCTTGCGCTCTGCTGCATGGAGGCACGGAAAGGTTGGAGGAAAGCGTAGGTCTCGGGCACGATATAGAAGGTCATCTCGTCGAACTGGACATCCCACGGCGTACCCGTGGTCCACGCCGTGAACTCGTTGTTCCAGGCGCGACCCACCCCTTTGAAGTAGTAGTTTCTGAGCCAGGTGATCCGCTCGGAGAAGTTTTTGGGTTCCTTGATCTTCTGGCCACTCTGGGTTGCTGCTGAATTATTCATTGCTCTCTCCTTTTGGGCTTGTTGAGAATTGTATCTCGCATCAGGACTCATAGCACAATTAAAATATAACCTTAAAAAGACATCGATACAACAGGAACGGCATTGGAGCAGAGGACCGACTATCTCGCTTACAGCCCCATTGCAAAAATAACCAATAAACAATTGTGATTCCAACGACCCTCCGATCATGGCGGATCAGTACACATTTCTGTTGACAAAGCCGAAACAACATGCCTAAATTAAAATTATCTCCGGGAGTGGACGTTCCAGGGAACTCTTAATAAGTAGGCCCCGTTAGAAATTCCAGTCGTTGCGACTCGAAACCGAGCCGAGCATCATTTCTAACGGGATGAACATTGATGGAGGGGTTATGTTAAAAAAAGGAATAGTCGTTTTGGTAATCATTTTGATACTGATCGGAATCGGAGCGTGGTATTACCTCAGCCGGGTCCATGTTTCCCAGATCGAAAGCATCCTTAGCAATCCCAAGGCATACGCAGGAAAAGTGGTCATCATTGAGGGAGAAGTTACGGACAGGACCTCTTTTTTTGGTGAGATTAAATTCTATAAAGTCAGAGACAAGACAGGGGAAATAATCGTCGTTACCAAGAGAACTTTGCCTGAATTAAAGTCAATCCTTAGAGTAAAGGGTAAGATCGATCAGGCATTTCCAATCGGCGACCTGAAGTTGCTGGTTTTTTTGGAAGACTCTTTTGAAGAAAAAGGCAGGAATAAGTGACGATAAGACCTGACAGAAGATTAGCTGGAGATATTGAAGATCGATTTGAGGACTTCTGCCATCCAGTACGTTTTCCTATCTGCGAATGATCACTGATGGTCCAACCATCCAGCAGGCGACCCTATTTCGTTATCCTCTCTTCTCATCCAAGACCAACAGACCCAAGTATAGATTGATCTTCAAACTTTCTTCGGAAACATTGAAACTTATGTTTGACATAGAAACCTAGGAGGCATATTCTGTGAACCAGGAAGTGCCAGAACACAGAGAGACAACAAAAAAATATCGGACAAGTTCATACCATCTTGAAGATGTAACCCTGTTGTATTCCTCCTAGAGAGAATGAATGTGGAGACTAAATACCTAAGAATGATCCGAGGGATGAAGAGAAGGGGGCGAAAGGATTGGACAGTCTATATCCTCCGCTGCGGGGATGGGTCGCTCTACACTGGGATAGCAAAAGATGTACGGGCTCGGGTCAAGCAACATAGTCAGGGCCGGGGGGCAACTTACACCCGAACTCGCCTGCCCGTCAAGCTGTTATATCAACAAGAAGGCTTAACGCATTCCAAAGCTCTTATTCGAGAAGCACAGATAAAAGCGATGCCTCGGTCCAAGAAAGAGGAAATCATCTTTAGTGAACATTGTACCTAACCCTCCATTCCAGTCGACAGCTAATGCTGCGGCAGAATTCGGTCGTAATCCTCCCTTCCAATCTAAAATCAACAACTCTTAACGCAGATTGATCTCCAAACTTGCGGGTGGAAGCGGCAACCCCTTTCTTAACTCTTTCTTCCTCCTGTAATATTTTTTGGTACCTTCATCCAGAATGCAACAATTCAAACGAAAATCACCAATATGGGGTAAATTATGGATGGAATTTTTCCCGAATTTTTCCCTTGACTTTCCGTGCAGATGAGAGTATGTTGTATTTATAGTATTTCCCACCTGGCCCTAATTAACCTCACACTTAACCTCCAACCTTCTTGGGTGCCGTATGAGGAGGAGTCTCCAAAAGATGCCCCTATTTTGGCTCCAGAGGGAGTTTAATATCCCTTCGGAGCCTTTCTTTTCTGCGTTTCTTTTTTGCCTCTCTCAAGTCGCTCTTTCTTTATAAAAATTAACTAAATCTTCAAAACTAAAAAGGAGGAAACCAACATGTCTAAGTTCAAAATCGTGGGAATGATGGTATTGATCGCCTTCGCCATGGGTAGCGTTTTGGTGGGGGATGCGGTGGCAGCAGAAAAAGGAAAGGTGGTATCTCGTGCGGTGTATTATATGCCGACCATTCATACATTAAAGGTACCGGACGTGGAGGGCCACACTATCAACCTGGTTGAGTTTAAAGGGATCATCTTCAGCGAAAAATGGGGGGCTGCCCTGGATTACCAAATCGTCACGTTGGATTATATAAAGGGAGCAGGAACCTTTCAAGGGTATTCGTATACAACCTTCCCCGATGGCTCTACCATCACTGCAAGGGGTGAAGGTAAAAGCAAGGGAGGCGGTGTTGGCACCACAGGAGCGGCCTCAAGCGAAGGAACCTGGACTTACGTCAAGGCCCGTTGCCTCATAAAAGAATGTTACCGGAAGAGATCGTTTGTAGAGGAGTGATTTGGTGCATGTGTTGAGCAAATTGTTCTGAGTTTCCGTTCTA
>Ga0326728_10019427_pt1 | contig 13181 bp, 9 predicted proteins | sample MB3enrmetagenome_FD_207602 | JGI IMG/M metagenome (GOLD analysis project Ga0326728, IMG submission 207602) | Lab enriched peat soil microbial communities from McLean, Ithaca, NY, United States - MB31MN | ecosystem: Environmental > Terrestrial > Soil > Wetlands > Peat | place: USA: New York...
TCCCTTCAAGAGGGTTGGTCTGCACTACATCCACTTCTCAGAATCCGTTATTGCAGGCAATGGTAGTTCTCCCGTCCGGAAGCCGAAAATTGCCTAAATTGATGGCACCGTGACGAACTTCGGCTAGTAAGACGCAGAAAACGCCTTCCCGGTAGCTTAAGAATTGTTGCGCTCCCGTTGCGTGCGGGAGCGCAATCCTATGCAGAGCGCTAGGCTTCTTCAGTTGACTGCGGGGCCAATCGCGATCGTAGCCACGTTGCTTGTGGCGACAGTCTCCTTCGCGCCATGCACGACTAGTTGTACCGGTATGGCGCTCCCGATGGGGGCGGACGTGGGAACCGTGGCGTTCACCTGGTACAATCCGCTGTACCCCGGCGTCAGAACCGCGAAAGTGACGTCCGCCTTCTCGCCGTTGATCAGCACATCAACAGACGCGGTGACCGTCGCCACCGGGTCTGATGGCGCGGGCGATCCCGGTGCCACCTGGACGCTCGTGGCGCCAAGGCCGGAGGCGAAGATTGAGATCGAAGAACCTTGCGGAACCGGCTGGCTCGGGATACCCTTGGTCGGAGTCATTGCAAAGTCGGACGTACCAGAAATCAGAACTGCGCCCTGTCCTCTCCCGTTTCCATTCAGCGTATAGATTCCGGGAGTAGCGAATTGCGTCGTGGTTGCGAGCGGCGTGGAAGCGCCTGTTTCGCTTTGGATGACCAGCGACACGGACGCGCCTACGGCCGAATCCGGACATTGGAAATTCACCTGGTTTTCCGACGCGTAGAATACCGGAAGCGCCACGCCGTTAGCTTGCACGCTGAGGCCGATCAGCTCGGTCGGAAGCGGGCTCGTTTCCGCCGCCTTCGACCCGGACTTCACGAAACCGGTGCCCAGCAGCGTCGATACCGCGCCGGGGCTGCAGCCGTTGTCGGCGAAACTCGCCGCGTTGGCAAGCGAAGTGACCACCGGTGTGCTCGATAGAACCTCGATCACTACGTCCTCCGTCGCGGAAACCAGCGCGAGGTTGGTGCCCGTGAATGACACCGTATACAGGCCGGCCTGTGACGCCCCGGGAATCCAGTTAAACACGCCCGTGTCGGGATTGAAGCTGGAGTTGGGAGGCAGCCCTGAGACACTGAGTTTGACTGCCAGGCCCGCGGGATCGCTCGTCGTCACCGTGAACTGTATTGGCTGCCCTGGATTCACCGTCTGGCGCGCGGGAACCGTAACCACAGGCGGCGCCGGCGTCAGGGTCACCGTGCTCTGCACGGTTGCGCCGTTAACGGTTGCGCTCAGTGTGATCGCTTCGTTCGAAGTCACGTAGGTGGTGTTCACCTGGAAGCTCACAGCACCTTGGGCCGCCTGGCCGGAGACAGTAGCCGGAACCGGGAGGTAGTTGTTGTTACTGGACAGGCCCACCACGATACTGCCGGCTGCCTGACCCGAGTTCAAGGTCACTTGGCAACTCAGCGGTGAACCCGACGTCAACGTCTGCGGACACGCGAGCGCGACCGCCTTCAGGCCCACCAAAACCAGCGTGGTCTGCGCCGTCGCAGATCCGATGCTGGCGGTAATTTGAGCATTTTCGTTTTGCGTGATCACCGAACTGGTGACGGTAAATGCAGCGGATGTGGCCCCCGCCGCCGCCTGGACCGCTGCCGGCACGCTCACCTGGGTGCTGCTCGAAGAGAGCTGAATGGTTGTGCCGCCGGAGGGCGCCGGTGCCGAAAGTGCCACCTGGCATGCGCTAGTCCCACCACCAGTCAGTGTCTGTGGATTGCAGGAAATACTGGCAGCCGATACGCTCGTGTTCAGCGCAGCCAGCAGCGTCAGCGATTGAGAAAGGCCCAGGCTCGGGGCTCCGACTGAGACGGTGGTAATCTTCTGAACCGTCGCGGCAGTTGCCGTAAAGGTCGCGCTTGTCAAGCCGGCGCCGATGGTGATCGACTGTGGAACCGTCACGCCGGCGCTTGTCGAGGTGAGAGATATGGACTTGCTCGTTGACGCCGGGCTCCCCAGGCTTAACGTGCACGTGCTGCTACCCGGTGTTTGTATCGTGGCGGGCGTGCAGATCAGGCTCGCAGTGCCCGAGGCAGACGTGATACTGAGGGCCGTTGAGCGCACCACCGAGCCCACCGTCGCCGATATGGTTGCGCTACCGGAGGCGCTGGCTCCGGCCGACGCCGTAAACGCTGCGGAAGAAGCCCCTCCAGATATCACAACGGAAGCTGGCACGGTAACTTGCGGGTTGCTGCTGCTCAGCGCGGCCGTGACACCGCCTGATGCCACCGGGCCGCTCATGGAGACCGTGCAGCTACTCGCACTCCCCGCCGGCACCGTCCCAGGAGTACAGACTACGGAGGAGAGCGCGGATTGCAGTGCAACCGCCAGGGTGAAAGTTGCCGAGCCGCCGTTGTAGCTAGCCGTCAGCAGCGCCGAACCGGCGGAGTTTGAGGAAGTTGATCCTGCCAAGAAGCTCACGCTCGTTGACCCCGCCGGCACCACGATAGGCGAATTGACGGCCACCAAAAAGCTGTTGCTGGAAAGTGACACGCTCGCACCGCCCGCGGGCGCAGGGGCCGTTAGCGACACTGTGCAAGTGCTGCTAGCGCCCGCCACAATCGTTCCCGGCGCGCAGGCCAGACCACCCAGAGCGGCCGGGGCAAGTTGAATCGTCAGCGTTGCAGTCTTCGTAACTCCGGCAGAAGTGGCCGAAATAGTGGCACTTTGAGCACTCGTAACGGCGGTTGTCGCGACTGAAAACGCGGTACTCGTGAGGCCGGCAGGAACGGTCACCTGCGCCGATGCCGCCGCGGCCGGATTATTGCTCGCGATCGTTACCGGCGTGCCGCCCGAGGGGGCTGCCGCGGCCAGGCTCACCGTGCAAGAAACGCTGGACCCGCCGGTCACGCTGGCCGGGGAACAAACCAGCGACGAAACGGCGGGCTGGGTCACAACCGGCGCCGCAAGGGTGATCGAGAAATTGCGCGAATTGCCCGCCAGTGTCGCGGTGACAACTGCCGTGGCCTGACTGCTCACCGCCGTCGTCGTCACTGTGAAGTTCGCCGTGGACGATCCCGAATTCACGGTCACCGAGCTCGGAACTGTTGCATTCGCGCTATTGCTCTGTAGCGATACGCTTGTGCTGCTCGTCGCGTTCCCACTCAACGTTACCGTGCACGTCGAGGTCGCTGGAGGCGTTAGGCTTGCCGGGCTGCAACTCAAGCTCGACAGCACAATCACCGGCGTGAGAGTCAGCGTGAACGGTTTCGACGTCGAACCCAGCGTCGCCGTAATCACTGCTGAGGTCTGCGCGCTCACCGCTGTCGTCGTCACTGTGAAGTTCGCCGTCGACGATCCCGAATTCACCGTCACCGAGCTCGGAACCGTTGCATTCGCGCTATTGCTCTGTAGCGATACGCTCGTGCTGCTCGTCGCATTTCCGCTCAAGGTCACCGTGCACGTCGAAGACGCCGGCGGCGTAAAACTCGATGGGCTGCAACTCAAATTGGAAAGCACAATCGCTGGGTTCAACGTCAGCGTGAATGGTTTCGAGGTAGAACCCAACGTCGCCGTGATGACTGCCGACGTCTGCGTGCTCACCGCCGTCGTCGTCACCGTGAAGCTCGCTGTGGACGATCCCGAGCTTACCGTGACCGAGCTCGGAACCGTTGCATTCGCGCTATTGCTCTGCAGCGAAACACTCGTGCTACTCGTCGCACTCCCGCTCAAAGACACCGTGCACGTCGAAGACGTAGGCGGCGTAAAACTCGATGGGCTGCAACTCAAACTCGACAACACCATCGCCGGGTTCAACGTCAGTGTGGCCGGCTGCGAACTGGAGCCCAACGTCGCCGTGATGACTGCCGATGTCTGCGCGCTCACCGCCGTCGTCGTCACCGTAAAGTTCGCCGTGGACGATCCCGAATTCACCGTCACCGAGCTCGGAACCGTTGCATTCGCGCTATTGCTCTGCAGCGACACGCTCGTGTTGCTCGTCTCGTTGCCACTCAAGGTCACCGTGCAGGTCGAAGACGTCGGCGGTGTCAAGCTCGACGGGTTGCAGCTCAAGCCCGTTACAGTAATGGCGGCCGGTTGCGTGATGGTCACAGATCCGCTGCCGCCCGTGATCGAAATGCTGTTGCCACTGCCGTCGGATGCGGATGGCCCCGAGATGTTCACCGTCGCCGACGTATCGGTAGCGCTGGAGGAAATCTGAAACGTCACCGACGCCACACTGCCGCTGGCTATGGCGGTGGTGTCGAATCCCGCGACGATGCATCTCACATCACCGGCCGACGGGCTATTGCAGGTTACCTGCTTTCCGGCCGCGGAAGCGGCGCTGCCGGTCGCATAGTAGGTCCCCGAGGCCGGACTGAGATCCGTGCTGGGGTAGGTCAAATCAAATTCCACAGCGGCAGGCTGCGTGCCGTTGGTGTTCAAACTGACACCAACCGTAACGCTCGCCCCGGGCGCACCCGACCCTCCAGTAAGAGTCAGCGTGGCCTGTGCTGCCGCGCGATCCGCCATCGCCGCCGCAACGCAGAGAAAAAGGGCCGTCGTCCTCCAAAACCGTTTGCACAAGAGTAGCGATCTTTTAGTCATTTAGCCGCCGATCCAATTTGGTTTACTGTCTATCTTTTTAGTGATTTACCCGAGCTGAAACAAGACTGCCGAAGGTTGGGGGCCCGGCACTAACTGCCATCCCGGATTGAACGCTAACCGACAATATCGGACTGTCGCTTTTCCATCCGAAAACAGCAACTAACGGGAACCGAACTCAACCTCAGAGATATAACTCTAGTGGGCAGCCTCGTCTCCTGCTCTCAACCCGAACACACGGGTCCGCCGCAGCGGAACTCAATAGCGTTGCTAATTTGGTTGAAGGAGGCGCGAAAAACCCCCGGCGTGGAGGCACTCGCTGGACCTCGTACATCTTTGTGTACTTGGTCGTCTTTCTTACATTACACTGGCTGCCTGGAATCTTCAAGCACTTTACTGAGAATATCTTCCCGTACTCTGGCGCAGCGTCGTTGTGTGCGTTTGGTGTCCCTTCTGATTCACTCTGGTTAACAACGCGTGACGTTCCGCAGTCCGGCGAGTGCCGCCTTCAGATATCATTGTTTCGATCTGTGGAACTGGGCTAATATCCTCTGTAGAAAGCTGTTTCGGAGATCTCAATGGCCAAGTTTGAGCTTACGAAGTCCATCGAAGCTCGCAAACTCAACCCGCGAACGAGAGTGCCGCTCAACGAGTACTACACCATTCCCTTCGGTGCCATCATCGACAATCTGGTTGATAAGGGCGACGTGGAGCATTTCTCTTATCTCGGCGAGCACTATCAGTACCCCACCGGCGATTTAAAGGCCGCCTCCCGGCCTATCACACCTTTGGCCTGAATCCGGCTATCGCGGATGGTGGTCCTGCCACGCCCGCCAGTACCGTTCGGCTCGCGGTTCCTTCGGGTTCCATTTCGGTGGTTGCGGATTGTCCGCCAATAACAGCAGGCTCAACGCAATCATGCGGTCGACCTTGGCCATATTGTCGTAGTCGATCTTCTGCCATTTATCTCGCACCGTATGGTAATCCGGAAACTCGAAAGCCACCGCCACCGTGTGCGCCGGAATCCCCTGGTCGGCGAGCGGCGCGTTATCACTTCGCGCAAAAAATTCCCCGCCGGCCGCGTCGCTGAGGACGCGTATCCCGGTCTTTGCCCCCGCCGCCTGCAATGTGCGTCCGAGGTCGGAATACGCAAAACCCGTCACTGTGACCTCTGCAAGTTGCACGCCATCGGTCGCATCTGTGCGTCCCAACTGTTCCAGGTTGACGTCGGCCACGGTCTCTTCGATGGGAAATACCGGATGCCGCGCGTAGTACAACGAGCCCAATGTGCCTTCTTCCTCGCCGAAGAACGTCAGAAAAACGATACTGCGTTTGGGCCGAGGCTGAAGGGTCGCGAGCGCCGAGGCCAGTTCGATCACCGAGACCGTTCCACTCCCGTCGTCGTTTGCCCCGTTATAGATCCGGTCGCCGGGCCCTGCCGGCATCATGCCTAGGTGGTCGTAATGCGCGGTGACGAGAACATAGGTCTGCCGCAGAGCCGCATCCGATCCTCGCAGCAGCCCGATCACGTTGTGCAGCTTCACGTGTGACTCGCCGGCTGCTGGCAGACGGACCGTGAGCGTGGCGCCCGTCGCGCCTCGCGGAAGCAAGTCGTACCACGCAACTACCTGTGGGCTGCGGCACACAATCACCGGCTCGTCATTGCGCCGGACTTCCGTATTGATCAGCGTGGAGTCCAGTTCCGCCAGGCCGGAAAGCGTGAGCATCAGAGTCAGCCTCGGCTTGGTACGCCGCATCACGCGCAACAAACCTCCGAACCGTCGGGCAGCCTCGCTGGCACCGGCGCCGTTGAGCTCTGGCAATTTTACGAGCAGAACTTTGTCGCGGACGTCCTCTGGCTCCAGGTGATCCAGCGCGGCCTCGTCATCGGAGTCGGCTTTGTACATCGCCACGCCCGATAGTTCCAGCGCGTCCTGAAAACGGGGCGTAATGTCCTCGCGCGCGATCGAGAGTCGGTGCCCGTCGCGCTCGATCGTGATTTCAGTGCCGGTTTTAGGGAGTTGCCGCTCCAGCAGTTCCGCGGTCTGGAAGTAGCCATCGTCGCCCACCGGCTCAAGACCCACGCGCCGAAACTGCGCGGCGATATATTCAGCCGCGAGGTCAAGTCCGCGGGAAGGCGTGCCCCGCCCCTCTAGCAGGTCCGAAGCGAGGAATGACAGGTGCCCGCGCAGCGAGTTGGCGGAAATGCCATCCAACGCCGCCTGCGTCCGCGGAGGCAATGGCTGGTGCGGCGCGCCATTCTGTTGCGCCAGCACCACGGCTGTAAGCAGGAGCAGAGCGGCCGATCGGAACTGGCGCCGGCTTCGAGGATGTCTAATGCGGCAAGTCTCCGTGGGGTTTCTTCTGCGTGATTTCGTCGTACGTGTCTCTTACCTGGGCCGGTAGAAAATCTCCCACCCAGTTCCTAACAAAAGGCGGAAGCGTGACGGTCGTCGTGGAGGGCACAATGTTTCCATAGACGGTGGTCGAGCCCGGCGGAACAAGCTCCGTGAGTTTCCTGCCCTGCTGGATGGCGTTTGCCACCGCGTAATGCAACTCAATCAGGAATTGGCGTTGCCCTTCCAGCACCTGTTTGCCACCGGGGGCGCCATGTCCCGGCAATACGTGCTCCACCTGGAGCTTCTGCGCGTTTTGAATCACCGCCGGCCAGTTGCCAATGTTGGCATCCGCCGTGAAATTATACCCGCCATTGACCACCGCATCGCCTGTGCACAGCACCTTTTCCTTTGGCAAATAGACAAAGCCGTCCCCGCGTGTGTGCGCCCACCCGAAATAGTAGAAGCGCACTTCCCGTGTCGCGTCTTTGAGGATAAATGGGCTCTTGTCGAAGGTCTGCTTGGGTGGCTCTGGGGCTGCCAGATGCATGTCAGCCACGTCCTTGCGGGCTTTGGCGGCGGCTTGCCAGTGCGCCGGCTCGTAGCGCTTCATCTCCTCCACCACCCCCTTGTACGCCAGGGTTGTGGCGCCAGCCTGCGTCCAGATGGGGTTTCCGTAAGCGTGGTCGCCATGATGGTGGGTGTCGAAAACGTACTTGACCGGCTTGCTCGAAAGCCTCTTGGCCGCCTCCATGGCCAGCCGCGCGCCACTCGGAAAATTGGCGTCCACCACGATGAGGTAGTCCTTCATCTCGATGAAGATGTTGTTGCAATGGCCCAGGTTGTCGAGGTCGCCCTCGCGGAACCACACCCCCGGCACGATCTGTTTCACCGTCCCAGGCTGTCCATCCGTGCCCGTGACGAAGAAAGCCATCCCGGCGAGAACAGTAAACGCACTCAGAATCCAGACCCGTCTCGGCATCATGCGCAAGCGGCCATGCTAGCGCTCGCTCGATGCTAAAATCAAGGGATCCCGGAGGCTTTGATGGCTGTGAATCGCCGCCGTAAGGCGGCTGTGGTGGACGTTTCAGGTGTCAAGGTGGGCGGCCAGCATCCCATCGTGGTCCAGTCGATGACCAACACCGACACAGCCGATACTGCCTCCACCGTCAACCAGATCATGGCGTTGGCGCGCGCCGGTTCGGAGCTGGTTCGCGTCACCGTGAACACTGAAGAAGCCGCCGCGGCTGTTCCCAAGATCGTCGAAACGCTCGGCCAGTTCGGGGTGAGCGTTCCCATCATCGGCGACTTCCATTACAACGGCCACATCCTCCTCCGAAAGTTCCCCGAGTGCGCCCGCGCCTTGGCCAAGTACCGCATCAACCCCGGTAACGTCAACATAGGAAAGAAGCACGACGACAATTTCCGCATCATGATCGAGGTCGCGGTCGAGCATCAAAAACCGGTCCGGATCGGCGTCAACTGGGGCTCACTCGACCAGACCCTGCTCACCCGCCTCATGGACGAAAATTCGCAACTTGCTGAGCCCAAAGACGCTCGCGACGTGACTTTGGAAGCTATGGTCGTGAGCGCGATCGAGTCGGCTTGCGCGGCCGAGCGCTACGGTCTCGCCCATGACAAAATCATTTTAAGCGCTAAAGTCAGCGGGGTACAGGACTTAATCGATGTCTACCGCGCCCTCGCCGCTCGCTGCGATTACCCCCTCCACCTGGGATTGACCGAAGCCGGCATGGGATCGAAGGGAATCGTCGCCACTACCGCTGCGTTGGCCGTAGTTCTTCAGGAGGGCATCGGCGACACCATCCGCACTTCGCTGACGCCGCTGCCGAACGGCGACCGCACCGAGGAAGTCCTTGTTTCTCAACAGATTCTACAGTCGCTTGGCATTCGCAGCTTCACTCCCCAGGTGACCGCCTGCCCCGGCTGCGGCCGTACAACCAGCACCTTCTTCCAGGAGATGGCCGACCAGATTCAGACCTACCTGCGGGAACAGATGCCCATCTGGAAAGAATCGCGCCACGGCGTTGAAGACATGAGGGTTGCGGTCATGGGCTGCATTGTTAACGGTCCCGGTGAATCCAAACACGCCCACCTCGGGATTTCCCTGCCCGGAACGTTCGAGGAACCCAAAGCCCCCGTTTTCGTCGACGGCCGTCTGCTGAAGACCCTGAAGGGTGACCGGATCGTCGCCGAGTTCATCGAAATTATCGACGATTACGTCGCCACGCGCTACTAAGCACCCACCAGTAACAGGTGTTATCTGACAGATTTCACACGTTCAACTAACGCTTGACACCACCCTAAATTTGGGATATTGTTGCCCCAAAATCAGTGGGGGATAGGGCCACAATTGTCGGCTCTCGTTTAAGACGGGAAAATCAGGAGAAACAGGATGAAAATACTGCACAGCAGGGTGATTCTGTTTACGCTTCTGTGTACAGCTGTGTGGGCGCAGCTGTATACCAGCACAGTCTCGGGGGTGATTACGGACCCGAGTGGTGCCGTAATTCCAAATACGCAGGCCAAACTGGTCGATGAACAGAAGGGCTTTTCGTTCACCGCTCTCTCCGACACCACAGGCCGGTACCTGTTCCGTAGCGTGCCTCCGGGCAGCTACAAGCTCACCGTGAATGCGCAGGGCTTCCAGCCGCAGGAACAGACCGGCGTTAAGGTCGATATCAACCAGAACGTCGCAATCAACTTCTCGCTACAGGTGGGCGCGACGACGCAAGCTGTGGAGATCACCGAAGCAGCGCCGGTGCTTTCTACGCAGGATGCGGTAACTGGCCAAGTGGTCGACAGGCGATTTATTAATGACCTGCCGCTGGTAAGCCGTTCGGTGACCGACCTGGTTATGCTCACGCCGGGAGTCACGGAAGTGGACAGCACATGTGGCACAAGCCTCTGTACCGCAAACAACTTCATTTCGAATGGGACCCGTAACGCTACGTCCGACATCCTGATGGACGGTGTTACCACCACCAACTTCGAGCAGAACAGCGGCATCTTGTTCCCGCTGTACACGCCTTCGGTGGACGCGGTAGAGGAATTCGTGGTGCAGGAGTCGAATTTCAGCGCGGAATACGGCTTCACCGGCGCGACCATTGTCAACATGGTGATCCGCTCTGGAACGAACAAGTACCACGGAAGTGCGTACGACTTTCTCCGCAACCAGGTAATGGACTCCAACAACTTCTTCGCCAACGAGGCCGGACTGCCTCTGCCGCCGTTGAAGCGCAATAATTTCGGAGCCACGGTCGGCGGGCCGATCAAGCATGACAAGACGTTCTTCTTCTTCGATTACGATGGCACGCGAGCGTCCTCGCTGAGCACCTTCCAGGCGGGCGTGCCCAGCGCGGTGGAGCGTACAGGCAATTTCGGCGAGCTATGCGGGCTCGCGGGTGGAACCTTTAGTCCGAACGGCTTGTGCTCCGCCGCTGGCGGTCAACTCTGGGATCCTTACACCGGCGTCTACAACTCCAACCTAGGCGGGCCGCAGCGCTCAGGCTATATTCCTTTCGACAACCTGATCACGTATATGAGCCCTGGCAGCCCCAATCTCGTTGGCTCCCCGATTCAGCCAGCGCCGCATCCCGGTAACTTGATCGACCCGGTGGCTTATAAGATGACGCAGTACTTCCCGCTGCCCAACATTGGTGTGGGGACGTCCTCATACAACCCGTACACGAATTGGGAGGGTTCGGCAGGTACGAAGAGTGTCGGAAACCAGTTTGACATCAAGATCGACCAGCGGTTCAGTGACAAGGATCTGTTAGCAGTCCGGTACTCCCGCTCTTGGGGTCCGGGCTATCCCGTCAACTGCTTCGGAAACATCGCCGATCCGTGTGATTTTGGCCCTAGCGTGGGCGACACCAACCTGGTGGCCGTCAACCACACGCACACATTCAGCCCGACCCTGCTGCTGACCCTTTCATACGGCCTCGCGCGAAGCTACAGCTTTTCGGAAACCATTGCCGCAGAATCCAAATACAAAGGGCTGTCCCCCTCAGCAACGCTGGGCATGCCGCAGTATATGGACACGTCGGGCATCCCTCAGCTCCCCACGATCGAACTCGGAACTTACACTCCGGCAGGGCCGTCCAGTGACAACATTGGAACCCAGCCGTGGAGCTATCTGCGCGAGGGCACCGAAACACATGAGCTCCTGGGGACGCTGAACTGGATCAAGGGCACGCACGATTTGAAGTTTGGAGCCGAAGGCCGGATGCATCGGACCAGCTTCACCCAACCGGGCACTCCAGGAGGTTTCTTCTATTACGACTTCACCGGCACTTCCGAGTTTCCGTATTCGGGCGGCGGCGACGCGATGGCCACCTTCATGACTGGTGTCGGCGGGCCTGGATCCTGGGGTCAGTATGAAATCCCGAATTACGTCAGCACGCAGAGCTTTCAGTACGGAGGCTTCGTCCAGGATAACTGGAAGTTGAACCGGAAGCTGACGCTGAACATCGGGCTCCGCTACGACATTTCCACGCCTCGGAGCGAGCGTTACAACCGCATGAATGAGTTCTCTACATCGGTCGTATCGCCCATCACGGCCCCGGGGCTTGGAATCCTTCATGGCGGCGAAATCTTCATGAGTCCAAGCGACCGCAACAATTACGGCACCGACTACAACGATTTCGGACCGCGATTTGGGTTCGCCTATCAGCTCTTCAACAAAACCGTGATCCGCGGCGGCTATGGGATCTTCTATTCGACGGTCCGATCCGGCGCCGCCGGCACGGGTCCCATCGGATATCAAGGGTACGACCAGACCACCAACTGGTACGCGCTGAACCCGAGCGATGGCGCGACACCCTTCTCGACCTTAAGCAATCCGTTCCCGCAGGGAATAGTACTGCCGCCGGGAAATAAATTGGGTCTGTACAACGATATCGGTCTCGGCGGCGTCGGTCCGGATCCAGCAATCAACACCACGAATCCCAATGAGCAGTCCTGGACCTTCGGCATCCAGCACGAGCTGCCGTCCAACATCCTTCTCGACGTCAGCTATCTCGGTAAGAAAGGAACCCATCTTTACTTTGGAGGCGCCGGCGGCTTAGACTACCTCGGTCCCCAGATTGAGCACTACACCTCCAGCCAGATCACCGCGCTCAACACGTATGTGAACAATCCGTTCTACGGGATCATCACGAACCCGAACAGCGGACTATCGTCTCAGACGTATCCGGCGTCCCAGTTCCAATTGCCCTACCCGCAATTCACCGGCGTCAGCGTCGATGATCCACCGTGGGCTAATTCCATCTATAACGCGATGCAGATTAAGGTGGAGAAGCGCTTCTCCCATGGGCTTCAGTTCCTGGCTACGTACGTTTGGTCGAAGTCGATCGATGAGGCCTCCACCACCAGCGGCAATGTCACCTGGCTAGGGGGGATCACGCATCTGGCCGATCCGAACAATCGCGCTCTTGAGCGAAGCCTGTCCACCTGGGACATTCCTTCGGTGCTGCAATTCAGCTACACCTACGAACTGCCCATCGGAAAAGGCAAACCTTTGCTTGGCAACGCCAACGCCGTGGTCAACGCGGTTCTTGGCGGCTGGCAAACCAATGGCATCTGGCGGTTCAGCGACGGACGACCCGAGATCCTGTATCTCTCCGGCGGCCAAAGTCTGCCGACGTACGGAGGCCAGCAGCCGGACATCAGTGCGCCTCTGCAATGTGCCAGCACGAACATTCTGAACCAGTACTTCGCTAATCCCGGCGTTGTGAGTGTTCCGCCACCCTTCACGCTGGGTTACGCGGCCCGCTCGGAAGCAGGTTGCCGGCAGCCCGGCGCAGCGAATGCGAACCTGTCGCTGTTCAAGGACTTTCTCATACCACAATTGCGGGAAGGCGCCAGAATCCAATTACGCCTGGAAACCTACAACGCTTTCAACCACCCGCAGTTCTCCGGGCCCAACACGACGGTCAACGGAGGGAGTTTCGGCGTGATTACCAGCACGGCCAACGGCCCGCGCGAGGTGCAGGCAGCCTTAAAATTGTACTGGTGACCTGAGGGCGAGGCTTGCCTCGCCCCAGCAGAACAATCCGATTTGCAGTTTCTCGACGCGTTGCCGGCGCGCGTCTAAGTGCCGTCGGTGATTCCGTAAGGGAGGGGACGGCGGCGGCTCCAGTTCGTTTGTTTACCGGGGTTTCTACTCCAAGTTCGGTTTGGCGGCATTTTTGCAAATCTTCGCGGGGCTTGACTTTTCCTTATTCTGAC
>Ga0326728_10019428_pt1 | contig 13181 bp, 3 predicted proteins | sample MB3enrmetagenome_FD_207602 | JGI IMG/M metagenome (GOLD analysis project Ga0326728, IMG submission 207602) | Lab enriched peat soil microbial communities from McLean, Ithaca, NY, United States - MB31MN | ecosystem: Environmental > Terrestrial > Soil > Wetlands > Peat | place: USA: New York...
GGTTGAATACAACGGAGAGCGCAGGCGGCGCTACAACCACCTGGGGATTTCCCGTCATCGCTCCCGTGCTGCCCAGGAAACTTCCGTCGCCCGCGTAGCTTGTCGTGATGGTGTGATTACCCGCTGCGAGCGTCGAAGTTGAGAACTGCGCAACACCGCCCACGAGCGGGCCCGAGCCGATTGGGTTGCCACCGTCCAGGAAGGAGACCGTGCCCGTCGGCGTCCCCGTGCCAGGAGCAACGGCGGAAATCGTCGCCGTGAATGTTGCCGATTGCCCAAACGCAGACGAGTTTTGCGACGACGTTACCGTGGTGGAAGTGCTGGCACCAGTTACTATTTGACCTCCGGTAAGCGATGCGGTGGAGTTACTGAAATTACTGTCGGCGTTGACGTAGCTTGCGCTCACAACGTGGGGCGATCCTACCACCGTGAGCAATGCCGTCGCCTGGCTCGTTGCCGTGCTGCTGTTACTGCTCGCGCCAGTCAGTGCAACTGGTGAGCCGAAGTTAACTCCATCCACCACAAACTGGACCGTGCCTGTTGGCACCGCAGTTGAACCTCCACTGCTATCGCTCACCGTGGCCGTGAACACCACCGATTGTCCAAACGCCGATGGGCTTATCGATGACACGACCGTAGACGTGGTGCTTGCGGCGATCACCGTCAGCCCGCCTGTTAGTGTTGCCGTGCTCGGCGTAAAGCTTCCGTCCGCATTAATGAAGTTCGCAGTCACGTTGTGAGGAGATCCCGCTACCGGCAGTGTTGCCGTCGCCTGGCTCGTAGCCGTGCCACTGTTCGCGCTTGCACCACTCAGTGCTACCGGCGAACCAAAGTTAACTCCGTCCACCACAAACTGGACCGTGCCCGTCGGCGCCGCTGCTCCCAAAGATTGATTCGTTACTGTGGCCGTAAAAGTAACCGATTGTCCGTATGCGGCTGGCACTGCTGACGCACTGACCGTGGTACCTGTGTTTGCAGACGTCACGCTCAAGTTCACGGAGTTACTGCTTTGCTGATGCGCGCCGTCCGCGGGATACAGTCCCGTAACTGTGCGCGGACTCGTCGCAATAGTTGTTGCTGTGAGGGTGGTCGCGCAGGTTGACGCCGTGCTCGTGCTTGGAGCCAGGATGCACGCGGTACCCATCGTGTCCGTTACTTCAGATGAACTCACGTTCACCAGTCCCAACGGGTTGAACGACGGGCTGTAGAGCTCCGCGTCCGATTGGCTCGAGCCGCTGGTCAGGCCCGCGACAAGTACCTGGCCGTTGTTCAGGAGCGTAGCGACCGCGCCATTGTCACCCTGCAGCATGCCACCCGTGGTGACAAATGCATCGCTGTCCATGTTGTAGAGTTCTGTGGTCGCGCTCGTGCTTCCGCCAACCAGCAGCACCATCCCATTGGGCAATGCCACCGCAGAACCACTTGCGCGCGCCACCGTCATCCTGCTGGTACTTCCTGTTGTGCCCTCGCCCACGGGGTCGAAGAGATCGGCCGAAGCCAGAGCGCCTCCCGAGTTCTGTCCACCCGCGATCAGTACTTGGCCGTTCAGAAGCAGCGCCGCTATCGGATGCCAACGCATATCGGTCAAGCCAGACGTTACTGCCTTAAACGCTCCCGCTCCGCCACCTGCTGTTGGATCGAAGAGCTCAATGCTGCTCAACGCTCCGTTCGCCGTGCCATCGCTCGATCCACCCACAACCAGTACCAGTCCGCTTCCCAGTAGCGTAGCTGCGCCGCCTGTGCGAGCAGTGTTCAGGTTGCCGGTCGTCGTGAAGCTATCGGAGGTTGGGTTATACAGCTCGGCACTGTTTAACACTCCGCCCGAGTTCTCGCCCCCTGCCAGCAGCACCAGTCCATTACTGAGCAGCGTGGCCGTCGCTCCGTAGCGGGCCGCAGTCATATTCTGACTCGAACTCGTGAACGTTCCCGTGGTCGGATCAAACAACTCGGCGGTATTCAACGCGCCGTTCGCCGTACCGTCTCCGGAACCTCCCGCAATCAGTACCTTGCCGTTCGGCAGCAGTACCGCCGTTGCGCCCGTACGCGCCGTGTTCAGATTCCCCGTGCTCGTGAAGGACGCTCCAGAGACGCTGTAGATCTCTGCGCTGCCCAGCACGTTTCCGCTGGCATTCGCGCCGCCCGCGACGAGGACTAGACCATCCGCAAAGAGCGTCGACGTAAAGCCCGCACGCCCCGTTGCAGGCGCTCCCGTTGTGCTGAATACGTCCGCACTTCCCGGAGGCACCGAGCCGCTATCTGTGACCGTCACCGTCACCGTGCTCGGTTGACCAACCGACACCGACGTCGGATTCACTACTATCCCAGTGCTACTCGTACGAGGATTGACAGTCTCGCTGGTCGGCGAAGAACTGCTTGAGATAAACGAACTCGTGCCCGAATAAACCGCGGTGATCGAATGTGGCGACGCCACAGCCGAAAGCAGCGATGTCGAGAACGTCGCCTGCTCGTTGCCGCCCGCCAGGTTCAACACTCCCGAACCAATCGGTGTAGTGCCGTCAAAGAACGTCACGATTCCGGCGGGTGTTCCCGAAGCAGCTGTGACCACCGCAGTAAAGGTCACCGTGTCGCCCAGAGTGATTGTTCCCTGCGAAGCGCTGATCGCCGTATTAGTACTCACTGCCGTAACTGTCTGCCCGCCGGCGAGCGTACCTGTGCTGTTACTGAAATTGCCATCCGCATTCACGTAGTTCGCAGTTACCGTGTGCGGAGACCCCGTGGGCGAGAGCGTTGTCATAGCCGGGCTTGTTGCTGCACTGCTGTTTGCTCCGCTGGCGATCAAGGGCACCGGCGATCCAAAGTTGACGCCATCCACTACAAACTGGATTGAGCCGGTAGGCACCGATGATGTGGTCAGGTTCGTGACACCTGCAGTGAAGCTCACCGATTGTCCGGCTGTCGCAGGATTCAAAGACGACGTTACATTCGTCGAGGTCGCGGCCTGGGTTACCGTCTGGCCACCGATCAGCGCACCTGTGCTGTTACTGAAGCTGCCGTCCACGTTGACGTAGTTCGCGATCACCGTGTGCGGAGATCCCGACACTGCCAACGCCGTGGTCGCCTGGCTCATCGCCATGCTGCTGTTGCTGCTCGCCCCGGTGAGTGCCACAGGTGAACCAACATTCACGCCATCCACCACGAACTGTACCGACCCCGTCGGCGTAGCGGTCGAGCTCGGTGAATTATCACTGACCGTCGCAGTAAATGTTACGGATTGCCCATAGGTCGACGGATTGATCGCCGAAATGACCGTCGAACTCGTGCTTGCAGATAACACCGTCTGACCGCCCAACAGCGAGCCCGTGCTACTCCCGAAAAGGCCATCGACATTTATGTAGTTCGCCGTTACCGTGTGCGGAGATCCCGCAACCGGCAGCGTTGCCATCGCTTGGCTCGTCGCCGCACTGCTGTTGCTGCTCACGCCAGTCAGTGCCACCGGTGATCCGAAGTTAACTCCATCCACTACAAACTGGATCGAGCCTGTCGGGGCCGCTGAACCTGTTGAGATGTCCGTTACCGTGGCAGTGAACTGGACGGCCTGTCCAAAGATCGACGGATTCTGCGACGCAGTCACTGTTGTGTTGGTGTTTGCTTTCGTCACCGAGAGGGACGCCGTTGACGTGTTCCCCGTTCCGCCGTTTGTAGAGGTAATGCTGACGCTGTTGTTCAACCCTGCTATCGCCGAACCCTGCACATTCACCGACACCGTGCAAGACGCTCCCGCGGTAAGCGTCGAACCCGAGAGAGACAGGCTTGCCGCGCTGGAACTCGTCGTTCCGCTGCAGGTGCTGCTCAGGTTCGCCGCGCTGGCGACGACAAGTCCTGACGGAAATGTGTCGGTGAACGAAATTCCTGTGAGGGTCGAATTCGTATTGGGGTTCGTGATCGTGATGTTGAGTTGCGTGACAGCCCCATAAGGAACGCTTGGAACCGCAAACGTCTTCGCAATCTGAGGCGGGCGGATCGCAGTAAGTATCGCGCTCGATGTGTTTCCGTTGCCCGCGTCCGTCGAATCGATCGTCACGCTGTTGTTGTAAACCCCATCCGTGGAAGCCTGCACGCTGACCTGGATCGTGCAGGTGCCGACCGCCAAGGTGGTGTTCGAAAAGCTGATCGAACCCGCTCCCGCCGTGGCCGTCACCGTCCCGCCGCAGCCGTTCACTACGTTCGGAGTAGTCGCTACGACGAGGTTCGCCGGAAGAGTATCCGTGAAGTTCGCATCAACCGTCACCGAGTTGCCGCTCGTAATCGAGAATGTCAGCGTGCTGGACGCACTCGTCGTCACCGTGCTCGGGTTGAAACTCGCCGTGATCGACGGCGGTTGCAGGATAGTGATGGATGCCGTCACCGCGGCCTGGTCCACCGTAGCGACCGCTGAGCCGTTCCCGGCGTTGCTCCCGGCATTGAAGGTCGCTGTGCTTTGAAACGGCGATAGCGTCTCTGGCTGGGCATTCGGAATCGTCCCCAGGTCCGCGCTACCAAACGTCACCTGGAGCCCTGCAAGCGCGCCCAGATTGCCACTTCCTACCGGGTTTCCATTGTTGTCATAAGCAACGCTCGCTGTGAGAGTGGAACTCTGATTGACGCGAACTTTGCTCGGACTCGCCGTATGCTGCAGGGCGATGTATGGCAGATAGGTTGTGCTGCCGCCTGCTTCGTCGATGGTGTTGAGTGGTGTGTTAGTTCCCCACCAGTTGTCCGCCGCCGACACAACCCCGCCGCCGTTGTAAAGGTTACTGCCACCCGTCGAAGCGGTGTTCGCAGCAAATCGGTTATAGGAGAGGCTCAGGAAATCTGAAGCACTGCTGTCCACGTGGATGGCTCCGCCATTCCCGCTCGCCGAATTCGACATAAATGTCGAATTCGAGATCGTGCTCTCCTCACCCACGACGTTCAACCACAATCCTCCGCCATTCCCGCCGGCGTGATTGTCGACAATCATCGAGAGCTGATCAATTGTGATTCCGCCAGCTGCGTAGATACCACCACCATCCGACCTCGCGTTATTGCCTATAACGGTGGTGCCATGAAACTCCACTGTCTCCGCCGGACCGTACAGGTAGACACCGCCACCCTGACCCTGAGACTGGTTCGCAGAGTTGCCCTGTATCGTCGAGTTCGTTACGGTCATGGGAGTTTCGGACCCAAGGAAGATACCGCCGCCAATCCCTGAACCTCCCGTCGTCGATTCATTCACGGTGTTGTTCTGAATGGCGCTGTTGGTAACGATCAGTCCGCCTGAACCACCAAGCTCGTTATCGGCGGCAATGCCACCGCCGTCACCATCCACCGTGGAGCTTTGCTGAACCGTGCAGTTGGTGAGAGTCAGAACACCCGTACCGGAAGCCTCAAACTCAATCGCTCCGCCGTCACCATCTCCCGAGAAATACGACTGCTGATTGGCACCGTTGGAGATTGTGAGGTTGGAAATAGAGGTATTGAAGGGCGTGTCAAAATTCGGATTGATCCCGAAAATCTTGTCGTTGAAACTCATGCCCCCTGTGATGATGGTTGCGCCCTGTCCGGCTCCAACGATCGAGACGCCATCAAGAACCGCTAGCGCACCCGTGTACCCCGTCGTGTCATAGCCTGCCGCAGGCTGGATCGTCAGAGTATAGGTCCCCGCGGGCACCATGACCGTGTCAGTCCCCGCCGTGGCATTTGCCTTGAGAATCGCTGATCGCAAACTGCAGTCATTCGCAACTCCGGCGCAAGCCGTTGAAAGGTCCGTGGGTGGAGCAGGGTCGGCCGTCGTGTTCACCGTAAAAGTCGGGTCGGGCAGCGGCATCAGCACCGTAGGAGCCACATGCCCCGCGCTCACCATCACCAGTCCGGGGCGCGCATCGATGTTGACATGCATCGCCACCATTGCGGCGGGCGACTTTCCAGCCAGCGACGTGGTCAGATGCACACTCGGAGACATTCCGCTGACAAGGTCCTGCGCTTTCCTTACATTCCCATGCGACAACTGGTGCAACTGCCCGCTACGCGGGTCTGCGATGACAATGTCATCCAGTCCGTTTCCTGAGACCCTCGTGCGCAGCATGATCGCGCCCGATCCGCCGCCAATCCCCGTGAAACTCTCCGCCACTATCCATGACTCTCTCGCCGGAGTTACCGCGAACGCATTCTTTCCGCGCATGGAAGCCGCATGCATCTGTTTCCACTCGCTCGTGCTCCAGGGCTTCGTATCCAGCCCCGCCCGCGTAAGGATGCTGACCGATCCGTCGCTGCCCATCACTGCAATCTGCTGGCGCGCATCGCGATCGTTGATGAATGTTCCAATATCAACCGACGCGGCATTCACGCTCAACCCGACTGTTTCCAGGTGCGCGGAACCCGTCTTCGCCGCTGCAGCATGCACATCGGAGCCATGCAGGATGTAGACCTGCCCTCCGACGCTCAAAGCCGTATCGGGATACCCGTCATGATCGAGGTCGCCAAATGCGAACGCCGTCGCCGTACCCGGTAACGTCAGGCTGAAGATCGGCAATAACCCTGACTTCGTCGCCGTAAACGCCAGAAGCTGCGGCTGACCATCCTTCACTGCATTCACTGCAACCAGCAACACCTCGTTTGCGTTAGCGCGTTCGATGCGATGCGCCGCCAGAGCCGTTACCGTCGACGGCAGACTTACCTGCAACACGGACGGAAAGTTTCCCTTGCCATCGCCAAGTAGGGCGTAGATCGTCGCCGAGCTCTTCGAGCCAATGATGATGTCCTTGCGCCCATCGCCGTCGATATCGGCCACGGCAACAAAATCGGGTGTCACCGGCACATCGATCACCTGCACCTGGGGCAGGAACGGATCGGGAAACTGTCCGTTCGCAATGGCCCAGAAGCTCTTCGAACTCTGCGGCGCGCGGGCATCCAGGTTGCCGCGATGGATACCGATCGCTCCGCCCGAAGCCGTGGTATATCCCACCACCAGATCAGCGATTCCGTCGCCGTTCAGATCGCCCTGCGCCATCGAAAGGGCGGTCGCGTTGCCCGTCCTCAGCAGCCCCGCCGCGTTCCCCTTCCCCGAGTAGCTCAGTTGCAGACTGCGTGGCGAATCCAGCCAGATTCGCGCCATCGTCCCCGATGCATGAGCGCTTCCCAAAATCACTTCCGGAGCTGCCACCGGAGGCATCGCCGCAAACCCTAAGCCCGTTACGAATGAAGTGATTACAAGGGCTACCAGGACACAGAAAACACCCCCCTGAATTTTAGACAGAGCGCGGCCACAGCGTTGCATGCATCGCCTCCGCCTCGCCAATCTGCGACGAGGTACTGACTTTTTGGAATTTGACAGACTAGAAACAGCTACTTACGAACAGCTACTTACAACTGAGGCGCATACTATCCAAAAGGATTAAGTAGGTCAATTCGGAATTTAGAAATATTTAATCTAGACCGGAAGTTATTCTTTCTTATGAACTTATCATCAACAGCCATGAATGGAATTCAGGCGCCAAGGACTAAGATTGTCCAATTTGTCGTTTCCCTCTCAGTCGATTCGCGCTGAGGAGCTCCGCAGGTAGCGCCATGCACTGCCGATGATCTCCCCAAGTTCCGCGTGCTTCGGCTTCCACCCAAGCTCGGTCCGAGCCTTTTCGGAACCCGCGACTAGGATCGCCGGGTCGCCCGCTCTTCTGGCCTCAAAGACCGTGGGAATCGCGTGTCCCGTCACCTTGCGCGCGCACTCGATGACCTCCTTCACGCTGAAGCCGTGTCCGTTCCCGAGGTTATAGATCAGCCTGGTTGGCTCTTCCACCGCATACAGCCGCTGCACCGCCAGGAGATGCGCACTGGCCAGGTCGGAGACGTGGATATAGTCGCGCACGCAGGTTCCATCCGGAGTCGGATAATCCTCTCCAAAGACGCTGATGTGGCTCCGCTCTCCGTTCGCAACCTGCAGGATGATCGGAATCAGGTGTGTCTCCGGGCTGTGCCGTTCGCCCAACGTCTCCGTCGCCCCTGCGGCGTTGAAGTAGCGAAGGCTGGCATAGGAGAGCCCGTGAATACGGTGGAACCACGCGAGCATCTGCTCCACCAGCAACTTCGACTCACCATAAGCGTTGGTCGGAAGAAGCCGGTCCTCTTCGCGAATCGGCGTGCTCACCGGATCGCCATACAGCGCAGCTGTGGACGAGAAGACAAACCGTCTCACTCCGTGCGCCAGTACGGTCTCCAGCAGCGTCAGTGCGTTCGCCGTGTTGTTACGGAAAAACTTCGCGGGCTCGCGCATCGACTCACCTGCTTCGATCCATGCCGCAAAGTGCATCACCGCCTCAGGACGGTGCTCGGCGAATGTCGCGTCCAGCTTGGCGCGGTCTCCTACGTCTCCCACCACCAGCAGCGCCGATTGCGGGACCGACTCGCGATGGCCCTTGCTCAGGTTGTCATAGACCACAACGTCGTGTCCCGCCTCCACCAGCTGCGAGACCACAACACTGCCAATGTAGCCAGCTCCACCTGTCACAAGAACCTTCATTCGTCGCACTCCTCTATTATTTCCCGATAACCAATCAAAATCAGTGTATCGCGTGAGGCACGCCATGGCGGTGACTTTGCCGATTCCCTGTTCCAATGGGAAATTCGGTCGCCTGTGACTTCTGTGGAGTGGAAAGCCTGTCTGATGTGCAGTACCCTCTCTGCAGGGTGGGGCGAGTTGCCTGCCCAATTTACCCGGAGCGATCCACATGGCGGTCACGGCAACAGCTCGGCCCGGCCTCTCGACCGAACAGCTTTCCTCCCTGCTCTCTCAGATCGTCGATGAGCGGCGCATCCTCACCCGCCCCATCGAGATCATTGCCTACGCATCGGACGCCAGCTTTTACCGGCTCATCCCGAAAGCCATCGTGCAGGCCGCAAGCGAGGCGGAGGTTCAGCCATGACCACACCATTCCCATCACCTTCCGAGCCGCCGGAACAAGTCTCTCCGGGCAGTCCATCTCAGATGGTCTCCTCGTCGAGGTCACGCGCAACTTCCGCGATACCGAGGTGCTCGATGATGGACACCGCATCCGGCTCCAGCCGGGAGTCATCGGCGTAAACGCCAACCGCGTGCTCGTTCCCTACGCCGCCAAAATCGGCCCCGACCCAGCGTCTATCGCCACCTGCACCCTCGGAGGCATCCTCTCCAACAACTCCAGCGGAATGTGCTGTGGCGTTGAGCAGAACGCCTATCACACCCTGGCGTCCATGCGCTTCCTGCTCCCCTCCGGCACCGCCATCGATACGGCGGCTCCCGATGCCGAAGAGCTCTTCCTCTCGCGCGAACCAGCGCTCGCACGCGGCATTCTCGAACTCAAGTCGCGCATCGAGAGCGACACCGCGCTCGCCGAGCGCGTCCGGAGCAAGTACCGCACCAAGAACACCACGGGATACGGCATCAACGCCTTCCTCGACTTCTCGCGCGCCGTGGACATCTTCGCCCATCTCCTCATCGGCGCCGAAGGCACGCTGGCGTTCATCTCCGAGGCTATTCTCAACACCGTTCCCGACCTTCCCGTAAAGTACACAGGCCTTCTGCTCTTCCCCGATCTCTACGCCGCGTCGGAATCCATCGTTCCCCTGCGCCAGGCCGGGGCCAAAGCCCTTGAGATCATGGATCGTGCCTCCTTGCGCTCGGTTGAGACTCAGCCTGGAGTGCCTGCCGTGCTCCGCTCGCTCTCCGGCGACGCTGCAGGCTTGCTCGTCGAGTTCCAGTGCGCCTCGGAGTCCGATCGCGACGGTCTCGAAGAGCTTGCCGCAAGCTCCACGTCGAGCCTCAAGCTCCTGGAGCCTGCCTCGTTCACGCACAATCCCGCCGCGCAGGCCGCCCTCTGGAAGATCCGTGCCGGCATGTTCCCCTCCGTCGGCTCCGTGCGCAAAAGCGGAACCACCGTCATCATCGAAGACGTCGCCTTCCCCATCGAGCACCTTGCGCCCGCCGCGCAGGAGTTAAACGGGCTCTTCCGCCGCCACGCCTACGACAACGCCATCATCTTCGGACACGCCAAGGACGGCAATCTCCACTTCGTCATCACCCAGTCCTTCAACGATCAGCAGGCCATCGACCAGTACTCCCGATTCATCGACGATGTCGTCGAACTCGTGGTGAATCGCTTCGACGGCGCGCTGAAGGCCGAGCACGGCACCGGACGCAACATGGCGCCCTTCGTGCAAACCGAATGGGGACCTGATGCCTACGAGATCATGCGCCGCCTCAAGTCTCTCGCCGACCCCACCGGCCTGCTCAACCCCGGAGTCATCATCAATCCCGATCCCCACGCACACCTCCGCGATCTCAAGCAGCTCCCCACCGTTGAGAGCGAGGTCGATAAGTGCATCGAGTGTGGATACTGCGAGCCCCGCTGTCCCAGCCGCGACCTCACTCTCACGCCGCGCCAGCGCATCGTCGTTCGTCGCGAGATGCAGCGCCAGCAGCAGCTCGGAGGCAGCGAGTTGCTCACCCAGCTTGAGCGCGACTTCCCTTACTCCGCGCTCGACACCTGCGCTGTTGACGGTCTCTGTGCCACCACCTGCCCCGTCAGCATCGATACCGGGAAGCTGGTCAAGCGCTTCCGCTCGCTTCGCAACTCAGACTTTGCCAAAGCCATCGCCCGCTTCACCGTGGACAACTTCGCGCTCGTCGAGAGCATAATCCGCCTCGCGCTCCGTGCGGCACATCTCGCGCAGCGCGTCATCGGACTCGGCGGCATGCAGGCCATCACCGGCATGATGCGCGATGCCATCGGCCCGAACATGCCCATCTGGACCGCGGAAATGCCGCACGCAACTCGCGGCGGCATCCCCCGCACCTCGCGCCAGTCCGCGCAGGCCGTTTACTTCCCTGCTTGCATCTCGCGCACCATGGGCCACCTTCCCGGAGAATCCAGCGAGCTCTCTCTGATGCAGGCCACCGTCGCCCTCGCCGAGCGCGCCGGCGTTCCCGTCTGGATTCCAGAAGACGTCGCAGGCAACTGCTGCGGCACACCATATTCGTCGAAGGGCTTCGATCACTCTCGCGATGCCATGCTCAACCACACGGTCGAAAATCTCTGGTGCTGGTCCAGCGAAGGCCTGCTCCCCATCATGATGGATACCAGCCCCTGCACCTATGGACTCCAGCACGCGAGTGAGTATCTAACGCCTGAAAACCAGCGCCGCTTCGAGCGTCTGAAAATCGTGGACAGCATCGAGTTCGTGCATGACCAGCTCTTGCCCAAGCTCACCGTGCACCATCCCGAGCGCTCCGTCGCCCTGCACCCCGTCTGCTCGGCCGTCAAGATGGGCCTCTCCCCCAAACTGGAAGCCATCGCGCGCAAGTGCAGCACCGAAGTCTTCGTCCCACCCAGCCTCGGTTGCTGCGCCTTCGCCGGAGATCGCGGCTTCATGTTCCCGGAGCTTACCGCCTCGGCCACCACCGGAGAAGCCGCTGAAATCAAGGCTCACAACCACGACGGCTGTTACTCCAGCAGCCGCACCTGCGAGATCGGAATGACCCGCGCAACCGGCGAGGTCTATCGCTCCTACATGTTCCTGCTCGAGCGTGCAACACGCGAGTAAAACTCTTCGCGACCGGCTGTCCTCCTGAGCGGAGCAGGCCGCATTTCTGCGGCCTGCGAAGTCGAAGGACCCCTATCGAATCCTCCGTACGCGTAACGCACTTCCGACTCACCGTTCAACTCTCGCGCCGTCCGTAGCGCAGGCACATCGCCGTGCAGTCATCCGAGAGCGGAGTCTCCCCCCGATACGCATCGAGTGCGCTGAAGAGCTGCCGCAGCGAAAACTCTTTCGCCATCGTCGCCTCAAGCCCTTCGCTCCCGAAGAAATCACCGTTCTGGTTTTCCGCCTCCACCACTCCGTCTGTAAACAGCAGCAACCGGTCACCGCTTCGCAACTGCGTGCTCGCGCTTGCAAACGTCACCGGAGACAGCAAACCCACCGGCAGGTTCTCGTTGTCGAGACATCGAATCTCATCGCCCGAGTGCAGCAGTGGTTTCACATGTCCGCAGTTGATGTACTTCAGCTCTCCGCTCTCGTAGAGCTTCATCATCAGCAGCGTGGCGTACTTCTGCCCCACAATCTTGTCGTAGATATAAAGATTCAATCCCTCTGCGATCTGCTCCAGCGGAAGCCCCTGCCTCAGCTGCGGATAAATCGCACCCTGCAACACCGAAGCCAGCAGCGCCGCCGAAACTCCTTTTCCGCTGACGTCGGCCACCACCGCTGCCACGCAATCGTCCAGCTGAATCACATCGTAGAAATCGCCGCCGATCTCTTTACAGGAAATGTTTCGCGCTTCCACCTCGGCAAACGGCAGCGCCGGAATCTTCACCTCCATCATGCTTCGCTGAATCCCCGAGGCAATCGCCAGCTCCCTCTGATAGGCCAGCGCCTCCTGCTCGGACTTCACCAGGTACGCGTTCTCCACCAGCGCCGCCGCCTCGCGAGCGATCGCCCTTATCACTTCCTGGCTTACATCCGGCAGCTTTCCCTTTTCCACCCGGCTATCCAGATACAGCACGCCCATTGCGCCGTTCGGCCGGCAGCCTTCGCCCCGGAAATTCGACTTCCGCAGAGGTATGCAGACGATGCTCCGCAGGTCGTGCACGATAATGCTCTCGCGCCCCGTCATCCCCGGATCGCCCATGCTCATCACAAACTCCGATGCCGAGGCGATCACCTGATTCAGCACCGAATAGGAGATACCTCGCGCCTCGGTCAGCGCCTCTCCGTGCTCGCTCCGCCCAGCGGCCAGTTCAAGCGAGCCATCTGGCTTGCACAGAAAGACAAATCCGCGCTCGGCCTTGGTCAATCGCAGCGCCGCCTCCACCAGGCTCGTCAGTACCTCGCTCAGCACCGAAGAGGAATTCAGTGCTCTCGCGGCCTCAATAAAAAGATTCAGCAGTTGCAGGTCTCCCGGCTTCTCCCCCGAGCTCTGTCGCGCCGCAATCACGGAGAACAGCTCGCGCGCCTCGGTCGAACTCGTCGGCGCCCCGTCTCCCCCTTGGAAGACCATGTAGCTGCCGCCCCTCGATCCCAGTTCAATGCGGTCCCCATTGCGCAACATCTGCTCTTTCGCAGGCTGTCCGTTTACGAACGTCCCATGACTGCTGCCGGTGTCGACGACGAAGTACTGGCCGTCCCTCAGCTCGATCTGCGCGTGATCCCGCGAGACATGCGGCTGCGGC
>Ga0326728_10019431_pt1 | contig 13179 bp, 9 predicted proteins | sample MB3enrmetagenome_FD_207602 | JGI IMG/M metagenome (GOLD analysis project Ga0326728, IMG submission 207602) | Lab enriched peat soil microbial communities from McLean, Ithaca, NY, United States - MB31MN | ecosystem: Environmental > Terrestrial > Soil > Wetlands > Peat | place: USA: New York...
CTGCACCGTGACCCAGTTGGTCAGCAGTCCGCCCAGCCAGCGCTGGTTCACATAGAACATCGTGCAGCGCTGCGCTTCTTCGGCAACCGCGTCCTGCGCCTGGCGCTTGGTACCCACGAAGAGAACGATTCTGCCATCGGCGGCCAGGTCCTGCACGAATTTCGACGCTTCCTTGAACATCTTCAGCGTCTTCTGCAGGTCGATTATGTAGATACCATTGCGCTCACCGAAGATATACTCCTTCATCTTCGGGTTCCAACGCTTCGTCTGGTGCCCGAAGTGAACGCCCGCTTCGAGCAACTCCTTCATCGTGATGTTTGCCAATCAACCTCCTCAGTTGGTCTGCATCCGGACACTCACAGGCCCCGGATTGCCATTCCCGTCCACCCCGCCTCATGGGGGAGGTGGGGGGATGAATTGAACACAAAAAACAAGGTTTCAAGGTTTCAAGGTTTCAGAGTTTCAAGGTACCCAGCGGCGTCGCCGGTTTTGAAACCTTGAAACTTTGAAACCTTGAAACCTGCACGTTACCGCTTACTAAACTGGAACCGTTTCCTCGCGCCCTTCTGGCCGTACTTCTTGCGTTCTTTGGCGCGCGGGTCGCGAGTGACCATACCTTCGGCCTTGAGCTGCTTGCGCAGTTCGGCGTTAAAGAGCATGAGCGCGCGCGTAATGCCCAGGCGCACGGCGTCGGCTTGCCCGGCGACTCCTCCTCCACATACGTTGGCCAGCACGTTGAAGGTGGCCGAGGTGTCGGTGGAGACCAGCGGGCGCTTCGCGGCGATGCGCTGCGAGGGCGTCACGAAATATTCATCGAACGCTTTGCCGTTGACCTTGAACTCGCCGCTGCCAGGACGAAGAAAAACGCGCGCGATCGCCGTCTTGCGGCGTCCGGTTCCGTAGTATTGCACTAATTCAGCCATGGTTTAGCTTCTGGCTTCTAGCTACTAGCTTCTAGCAACCCAAGTTGCCAAGCAAGTGCGATTCGCCAATTAACCTTTCCCAAAATCTTTCAAAAACTTCGCTCTTACCGCGACCGCTTGCCAGCAGCTAGGAGCTAGCAGCAAGCAGCTTTTCTACACAAATACCTTGGCTACCGGCTTCTGCGCTTCGTGCGGGTGCTTGTCGCCCCGGTAGACCTTGAGCTTGGTGAACATCTGCTTGCCCAGCTTGTTTTTGGGCAACATGCGCGACACGGCGTCTTCAATCACCAGCTCGGGCTTGCGGACCATGCGCTTCTTCATTTCTTCGGAGCGCAATCCGCCGGGATAGCCGGTGTAGCGGTGATAGACCTTTTGATCGGCCTTCATGCCGGTGATCTTGATCTTCTCGGCGTTGATAATGACGACATGGTCGCCGGTATCGATAAACGGCGTGTACTTCGGGTTCTCTTTGCCCATCAAAATGCGGGCCACGCGCGAGGCGAGGCGCCCGAGCGCGAGTCCGCTCGCATCCACCACAAACCACTTGCGCGCAATATCTCCCTGTTTCGGGAAATAGGTTGACATCGGAAATCTCCCAGAGCTTAACGAACGCTATTATTATTGAAGACTGCTGAGTGCCCTAAGCAATATCTATCCACGCAGAACGCGCGCTAGGTGTTCCAGGCGGGCAGCCGCAGGACTTCCACTTCACTACCAAAGACCTTAAGAATAGCCCAGCCCGGACGCCCTTGTCAACGAAGTGTCTTACGCGAGGGCGGCGTCTCCATCGCCAATTGCCCGGATCCCAAGGTTACCTCCGTAAGGCGTTTCGGCCCCTTTCGCCGTGTTGTTTTCGCAATCCGTTCTTATCCTCATAATAGATGCATTACATGCCGGATCCGTCGAGCGAATCCAGGGAAGCACAGTGACCGTCTGCCTATCCCTATCCTTATCCTTTTCGATCCCGATCTTGAACTGGATCGGCCGCCCCATGATTTTGTCGGCGGTGGCGACAGTGGCCGGCTTGTGTTTTTTCTTCCAAGGATTTCATCTGCTCGCCCGCAAGCGCTTATTGCTGAGCGCGCGCGCGTCCGAGATTCGGAGCGCGGCGCTGGGGCCGGTCGAGGTCAACGGCGTGGCGGGCGGCCCTTACACGACGACGGCGCCCATCACCGGCAGGCCTTGCTTTCTCTACCACACCACGGTCTGGCAGCAGCACGAGGGGCGCAAGCAACAGTGGGAGAAAGTTGCGGATGAAATTCTGCACCTGCCCTTCTTCATCGAAGACCCGACTGGACAGTTGCTGATCGCGCCGCACGGGGCCGATCTCGACTTGCACAGCGACTTTCGCGAGGAATATGGCACGGCGTTACTCTCGTCGAACTTTTTGTCTTTGCAACAGGTGGATGTTCCGTCGCGCGTCCACGCCTTTCTTTCGCGCCATGGCATCGTTCCGGCCCGCCGCTTGCGCATCGAAGAACGCTTGATCGAACCCAATGACGCGCTCTTCGTCGCCGGAACGCTGGCGGAAAATCCGGGCATCCATGTGGTTCCGCTGGCGCCGCGCAGCGATCTTCCGGACGTAGATTTACCGGACAAAGATTTTCCGCGCGAAGATTTTCCGCGCGACCTTTCTCCCAGCGAAACTTCTCCCATCGAGCCAGCGCCCAGCGCTGGTTCGATGCCGTTTCCGGCCCTGCAAGTCATCCGATTATCCAGTGGCGCGGCACCCACGGCCACGCGAGACATGAGCCAGCAGGCGAAAATCGCGGCCGCGCTGCATCGCGCCGGTATCGCCAAATCAGGGACGTGGTCCACCACCGCAATGCCGGACGAAAGCGTAACGGTGGCAAAGTACGCGAGCACGGCGCCGGTTGCCGCCTACGGCGAAGAGCGCTTGCGCGAAACTCGTTCGCGCGAAATTCGGTCGAGCGAAACTCGATCCAACCATGCGCGTCCCAACGAAGCCCGTCCGCCTGAGGTTGAGCCGGTGCGGGCCGACTACAATCTCGCTCCGCCCGAAGTATTGATGAAAGGGACGAATCACCCCACGTTCGCGATCTCCTTCCGCAGCCAGAAGGAATTCGCCGGCCCGCTCGCCTGGAAATCCGCCGTCATGGTCTGGGGAGGCGCCGCCATGACGCTGCTCGGCCTCTACCTGCTGTGGGCGCAGATGGAGGCGCTGTAGCAGAGAGGCTTTTCGCTATTCGTTGTTCGCTTTTGGTTTTCGCTATTCGCTTTTGGTAGCCAGTTCTTCGACCTCGACTACGCCCGTAGCTAAATGCTCAACGCCAAGCGCGGGCCGCTAATTTAGAATGTCCCTCGTGAGCGAAGCCGTCCGCATCGGGATTCTCGGCGATTTCAATCCCGAGTTCCGCTCCCATCACGCGACCGACGATTCGATCCAACATGCGGCCCGGAAGCTCGAACTCAAAGTGGAATCGGCCTGGGTCCCGACGCCGGCGCTCGTTGAACCGGGCGCCGCCGCCACGCTCGATGGCTTCGACGGTCTGTGGGCTTCGGCGGGCAGCCCCTACCGGAGTTTCGACGGCATGCTCAAGGGCATCGAGTTCGCCCGCGTGCACGACCGGCCATTTCTGGCGACCTGCGGCGGTTTTCAGTACGCGCTGATCGAGTGCGCGCGCAACGTGCTCGGCGTCGGGGACGCGACGACCGCCGAAGAGGACCCGCGCGCCCAGAACATCGTCATCTATCCCGTGGCCTGCGCGGTCCCCAGCCGCGAGCCGAACGCGCCCAAGCTCTCGGGAAAAGTTCCCGGCATTCGCCTGCGTCCCGGCTCTTATCTTGCGGGGTTTTATGGCAAGGAAACGATCGAGGAAGAATTTTTCTGCAATTACGAACTGAATCCCGAGTTCGAATGGATGGCGATGGAAGCGGGCTTTCCGGTGGTGGCGCGCGGCGCGCAGGAAGAATGCCGGGCCATCGAATCTCCCGCGCATTTGTTCTATATCGCGACGTTGTTCCAACCACAACTTTCGTCCAGCGCCGGCAACCCGCATCCGCTGATCGTGGCCTTTCTGCAGTCCGCCGCCGACTTCCGCCGCAAACGGCTGGACGACTCCATCCTCACCTGACGCCGCATCCGCGGGAGTCGCGAGAAGCGAGCCATTTGCAGGAGCAAATCGAATCGGATTCGATTCTGGCGCTTGACATACTTTTGCAAAAACTCGACAAATCTCTAGATTCATAGCGGTTTCACGGGGGTATTCTGCCGGTAGCTGGCCTGCGTTGAGAACTGCGAATGGGAGCACCGCAACCGCGCAGCTTACAGCCGGAGAAAAAACATGAAAGCTATATTTGTCTCTTTAGTCTTTCTCGCCGCTTCCGCCTTCGCTCAAGATCAAGCTGCCATTGCCGCCGCCGAAGCCGCCTGCGGCCCTAAAAATGTCAAATTCGACGCCAAACAAGATGCTAACCAGCATCCAGTTCCACAACCCGATCCTGACAAGGCTTTGGTATTCATCATTCAAGATATAGGGGAAGTACAATGCACCGGCTGTGCGCTCACCAAAGTTGGACTCGATGGCGCGTGGGTCGGGGCCAACCAGGGTAGCTCTTATTTGTTCTTCACCGTCCAACCGGGCGAGCGCCATATCTGCGTAAACTGGCAATCACGGTTCGAATTGCGTTCGCGAGCCTTTGGACTAGCGAACTTAACAGCCGAAGCCGGCCACGTCTACTACTTCCGGTCGCGGATATTTATGTCACGCTACATTTACTATTTCGACCTTGATCCCATCAACGACGATCAAGGCAAATTTCTCGTGGCCTCGTCCGCCTTCAGCGTCTCGCATCCGAAAAAATAAGTTTGTCACTCACGAGCGACGCATGGCCGGGTTGATTGTTCGTGGTTTATCCTTACCTCAATTCGAGGATCAACTGTGAACAAGCGACTCTTCTGGATTGCGCTCGCCGTGCTCTGCTTTTTGCTTTTTCCTGTCCTGCTCTTCGCCCAGCAGTACGACCCGTCCATGTATCGGGAACTGCACTGGCGCATGATTGGCCCCTTTCGCGGCGGCCGCACGGTGGCGATTTCCGGCGTTCCGGGACAGCCGAATGTTTTCTACATGGCGCCCAACAACGGCGGAGTTTGGAAGACGACGGACGCGGGCCGCACCTGGAATCCGATCTTCGATCCCCAATCCGATAGCGGCCAGCCAAGCGTTGATCGAGTGAACGGCGACCACCGTTCCGGTTCCATTGGATCGCTGGCCGTTGCGCCGTCGAATCCGAACACGATTTATGTTGGCAGCGGAGAAGGCTTGCGCCGGCCCGATCTTTCCGTCGGCAACGGTATCTACAAATCGACCGACGCGGGCCGCACCTGGCGGCATCTGGGTCAACGCGATGGCGCTCTGCGCAACGCGCAGCAGATTGGGCCGATCCTGGTCGATCCCAACGATGCCAACCGCGTTTTTGTCGCCACCCTCGGGCATCCTTACGGGCCGAATGCCGAGCGTGGCGTTTTCCGCTCGCTCGATGGCGGCGAGACGTGGCAAAAAATTCTTTATCAAGACGACAACGTGGGCGCGATCGACCTCGCGTTCGATCCGCGAAACTCGCAGGTCGTCTTTGCCAGCCTGTGGGCCTCGCGCCGTCCGCCGTGGACAGCCAGCGACAGCTACGACGGCCCGGGCAGCGGCCTCTATAAGTCGGCCGACGGCGGCGACCACTGGCGGCAAATCACGAAGGGATTGCCGAGTGGGGACGACAAGCTGGGCCGCATCGGTTTCGCCGTTTCCCTGAGCCATCCCGATCGCATGTACGCCTTGGTGGACGCGCAAAAAAACGCCGGCGTTTATCGCTCCGACGATGCCGGCGAAAGTTGGCAGCTCGTGAATACCGAGGAGCGCGTCTCGGGACGCGGCTCCGACTTCGCCTGCGTGCGCGTCGATCCGCGAAACCAGGATGTGATTTATGTGGCCAACACCACGACTTACCGGTCCGATGACGCGGGCAAAAATTTCACCGCCATCAAAGGCGCGCCCGGCGGCGACGATTACCACACCATTTGGATCAATCCCGAAAACCCCGACATCATCGCCCTCGGCGTGGACCAGGGCGCGACCATCAGCGTGAATGGCGGCCAAACTTGGAGTTCCTGGTACAACCAGCCCACCGCGCAGTTCTATCACGTTATTACCGACAACGAGTTTCCGTACTGGGTGTATGGCGGACAGCAGGAAAGCGGCTCGGTCGGCACCGCCAGCCGCAGCGATTTTGGCGAAATTACGTTTCGCGACTGGACCACTGTCGGCGCAGAAGAATACGGCTACATCGCGCCCGATCCGTTGCATCCCAATCTGATTTACGGCGGCAAGGTCACCGTGTTCGACCGCAATACCGGCCAGACGCGCGACGTTTCGCCAGTGGTGCTGCGCACCGGGCAGTATCGCTTCAATCGCACCGCGCCGCTGATTTTTTCGGCAGCCGATCCGCACACGCTGTATCTCGGATCGAACGTGCTGTTCGCCACGCGCGATGGCGGCAACAGTTGGCAAGTTGTCAGCCCCGACCTGACGCGGGAAGATCCGGGCATTCCGGCGACGCTGGGGCCGTTTGTCGAGGCCGATCCGGCGAAGGGAAAGCATCGCGGGGTGATCTATGCGGTGGCTCCGTCGCCGATTGACGCCAACCTGATCTGGGCCGGAACCGACGATGGCTTGATTCATGTGACGCGCGACGGCGGCAAGAACTGGCAGAACGTAACGCCTGCAGAATTGACGCCCTGGAGCAAGCTGGCGCAGATGGACGCGTCACATTTCGATACCCCGACTGCCTACGCGGCGGTGAATCGCTTCCGGCTCGACGATCTGCGTCCTTATATCTACCGCACGCATGACGGCGGAAAGTCGTGGCAGAAGATCACGAACGGCCTGCCCGAGAACGAGCCCGTCAACACGGTGCGCGAAGATCCCGAACGCAAGGGACTGCTTTTTGCCGGTACCGAACGCAGCGTCTATGTGTCGTGGGACGACGGCGATCATTGGCAATCGCTGCAGATGAATCTGCCGCCGACTTCGATCCGCGATCTGGTCGTTCATCATGACGATGTGGTTGTCGGAACTCACGGCCGTTCCTTTTGGATTTTGGATAACATCACACCGTTGCGCCAGTTCACGCCAGAGGTTGCGAGCGTGCCCGCGTATCTCTTCGCTCCGCAATTGACCTACCGCGTGCGCCGCAACAACAACACCGATACGCCTCTGCCGCCGGAAGAACTTGCCGGGCAAAATCCTCCCGATGGCGCCATGATCGATTATTGGATCGGCGCAGGGACGAACAGCGCGGCTTCTGGCCCGGTCACGCTGGAAATTGTCGATGCCGCGGGACAAGTCGTGCGCCGCTTTTCGAGCGACGACAAACCCATATTGGTCGATGCCAAAGAACTGGATGTTCCGATGTATTGGGTGCGTCCAGCGCGGACTCTATCGTCCGCGCCGGGTATGCATCGCTTCCTCTGGGACTTGACTTATCCCGAGCCCGAGGTTCTCGAACACCAGTATCCAATCTCGGCCATCTTCCACGACACGCCGCGCGGGCCGCTGGGCGCGACTGTGCTCCCCGGACAATACAAAGTCGTGCTCACGGTTGGCGATAAAAGCTACACCCAGCCGCTCGAAATCCGCATGGACCCGCGGGTGAAAACTTCGCCGGAGGACCTGCGCCGGCAATTTGATCTCGACCGGAAAATTGCCGGCGCTCTTCATCGGGACTTCGAAGCGCTGCAGCAAGTGCGTAGTTTGCTTGCGCAGTTGAAGGCGCTCAAGGGCAACGGGACGGACGTAAAAAATAAGAAGCTCGCGACAATCCAAAAGGCGGCTGCCGAGCTGGAAGAAAAAGCCGCGCCCATCCAAGGCGAAGAAGGCGACTACGCCACGCGCTACCTGAGCACTCCCGAAGGCCGCAGCCTGGCTCGGCTGAATGGCGGACTCAACGCGCTGGTCAGCGCTCTCGATAGCGCCGACGACGCGCCCACAACGCAGCAGTCCGCGATGTTCGGCGAACTGGCGAAGGCATTGGAAGAGCGGTTATCGGCGTGGGGCCAGCTCAAATCAAAAGATATTCCAGAGTTGAATGGCAAGCTCAAGAAAGCGGGATTGCCGCCGATCGATCTGCAAAAGTCCATTCCAGGCGTGACCGATGCGGCGCAGACTTCTACGCAGGACAAGGACCGGGACGTGGAGTAGGCGTGGCATGCGGCATCCCACGTCTCGAAAAGCGCGAGACGTGGGGCACCCGGGAGATGGCCCTCCACCCCACCCTTTCGGACCTTACAGTGGGAATTCTCGCCGCACAAATTCCATCGCCGACTCGCGGGATGCGAGTTTTCCCTCCAGTTGCGCGTCTTCGATTGCGGTTAGGATTTCTTTGAAGCGCGGGCCGGGTTCATAGCCTGCGGCAATCAAATCTTGGCCGGTCACGAGCGGTACTGGGTGGATCGCCTCGGGCGGCATCGACTGCAACTGCTCGCGCGAGTAATCATACGAGTCGAGATGGCCGTGACTGGAGAGGCAGTCGATGCGGTGCAACTCCAGATGCTCGTCGAATCCCAGCAAGCGCAGAAATTTCTTCAGGGTGGATTGCTTCATGCGTTGCACGTCGGCGAAGCGCATGTGGTTGTCGACGAGCGCCAGGATTCGATCTGTTTCGGAATTGGAGAAGCGCAGGCGGCGGCAGATTTCGGCGGCCATCTTCACGCCGACTTCGACGTGGCCATCGAAGCGGATGCGGTCGGGCGCTACGCGGAAGGTTGGGGGTTTGCCTACATCGTGGAGCAGGGCTCCCCAGGCGAGCGTCTTGGAGCAGCCTGCCTCGAGCTTCTCGAGCAGCAGCAGCGTGTGCACGAAGACGCCGCCTTCGGGGTGATATTGTGGCGACTGCTCCACTCCTTTCATGACGGCGATTTCGGGCAGGACTTCGGGCAAGAGGCCGCTCGCATCGAGTAACTCAAACGCGCGGCGAGCGCGGCCTTCGGTGAGCATCTTGGTCAGCTCTTCACGTACGCGCTCGCACGAGACCTGGTGAATTTGAGGCGCCAGATGCTGGATCGCCGACAGAGTCGCGGGATCGATCCGGTAATCGAAGCGGGCCGCAAAACGCACGGCGCGCAACATGCGCAGTTTGTCTTCGGCGAAGCGGCGTTCGGGATCGCCGATGGCGCGCACGATTCCCTTCTTCAGATCGTCGCGGCCTCCGACAAAATCTAATATCTCGTTAATTGCGGGATCGAGCATCATGCCGTTGATGGTGAAGTCGCGGCGCTCGACGTCTTCACGCGGGTCTTTGGTGAAGCGGACTTCGTCGGGATGACGGCCATCGGAGCAGCCCACGTCGGAGCGGAAAGTCGCAACTTCGACGGTGGAGCGACGGGCGTCCTCGCCCGTCACGCGGCCAGGTTCCGGCACCAGCACCACTCCGAATTGCTCGCCTACGGCGAAGGTCTGCGGGAAGATTTGCATGACTTGGCGCGGAGTGGCGTCGGTCGAAACGTCGTAGTCGGCGGGCTCGCGGCCGAGAAGAAGATCGCGGACGCAGCCTCCGGCGAAGTAGGCTTGGTGGCCGCGCTCGCGGAGGGTGCGGACGATTTCGGCGGCGTGTTGTTTAGCGTTGGACATCGGCAGTCAGTCGGCGGTCGCGTAAACTAAATAGCTACGAGCTACGAGCTACGAGCTACGAGCTTGAACCTAATTATGCCTGACGCGAACATCCTCGGCATCGAGAGTTCCTGTGATGAGACAGGCGCGGCGGTGGTGCGCTCGGGGCAGCGGATTTTGTCGAACGTTGTGGCCTCGCAGATTGCCACGCACCAGCCTTATGGCGGGGTGGTGCCGGAGCTGGCTTCGCGCGAGCATTTGCGCGCCATTGTTCCGGTTGTGCGCCAGGCGCTGGCTGAAGCGGGACAGACTTATGAGTCGGTCGATGCCATCGCGGTCACGCAAGGGCCAGGACTGGCGGGCGCACTGCTGGTGGGCATCAGCTACGCCAAGGCTCTGGCCTTCGCGCTCGATAAGCCGCTGATCGCGGTGAATCATATCGAGGGACACATCCACGCTGTGTTGCTGGAACAACGGAAAATAGAGCAACGGAAAAGTGGAGATGGCGGCCTTGATTTTCCGGTGCTGGCGCTGGTCGTTTCGGGCGGGCACACGCATCTTTATCTGGCGCGGTTGCAGGAAAATCTTTGGAGCTATCGGAACATCGGGCACACGCGCGACGACGCGGCCGGAGAGGCGTTCGATAAGGTTGCGAAGCTGCTGGGGCTGGGCTATCCGGGAGGGCCGATCGTCGACCGGCTAGCGCCGCACGGCGATGCGCATGCGGTGAAGTTCCAGACTTCGCAGATCAAGCACGCGGACCGGCGGGATTTCAAGCAGGGCAATCGTCATCAAGAAGACCGGCAACTGCAAGCGGAAGAGGACGGGCCGCGTTTTGATTTTTCCTACAGCGGAATCAAGACGGCGGTTTTGCGCTATGTGGAGACGCAGGAGTTGAAACCTGCGATTGAGGCGCGGCGGCAGGCACTCGCGGAAATCGAGGAGCCCACGCTCGAAGATTTTCTGCGGCTTACGGACGGGCAAACGCTCAACCTGGTGGCATCTTTTCAGCGTTCGATGGTCACCGATCTGGTCATGAAAACGCTGGCGGCGGCGCGTGAATATGAGGTGCGCACGCTTTTTGTAAGCGGCGGAGTGGCCGCCAATCGGGAATTGCGGGCCACGTTTGAACGCGAAGCGGGGATCGAGGGGCTGCCCGTTTTCTTTCCGTCGCACGCGCTTTCCACCGACAACGCGGCAATGATCGCAGCGGCGGCTTATCCGAAATTTCTGCGCCAGGAATTTGTGGCGATGGATTTTTGCGCCGATGCCGGAATGCGGCTGCGCTGAGCGGAGTGCCGCTGGATTTACCTCTTCGCGGTTGTAATCGAATTGAAACATTTACCGGCTACAATAGTGGCGTGAAGCCAACGATCTACGTCGTGGAAGACGACCCGGATATTTCCCGCCTTGTTCGCCATCATTTGGAAGGAGCCAGCTTCAACGTGCGGCTGTACTCGACCGGCAATGTGGTCATTACCGACGCCGAACGCCAGCGTCCGGCGCTGTTTTTGCTGGACATCATGGTGCCCGGAAAAGACGGCCTGGAACTTTGCCGGCAGATCCGGCAGTCGGTGACGCTGGCTCCGGTGCCGGTGATTTTCCTGACCGCGAAGAGCGGCGAGGCGGACCGCGTGCTGGGGTTGGAGTTGGGCGCGGACGATTATATTCCCAAGCCTTTCAGCCCGCGGGAATTGGTGGCGCGGGTGAAAGCGGTGTTGCGGCGCTTTGAGCGTCCGCTGCCGCCGCTGCCCACGAAGATCGACGAAATCCACATCGACCCGAGCGCGATGACGCTGACGGTCCGCGGAAAACAGGTGCCGACCACGGCCACAGAATTCCGGCTGCTCGACTACTTCATGCGGCATGCCGGGCGCGTTTTCACGCGCGACCAGTTGCTCGACTCGGTGTGGCGCGATACGGCATTCGTCACGCCGCGCTCGGTAGACGTGTATGTGCGGCGCATCCGTGAAAAAATCGAGCCCGATCCCGAGAATCCGGTTTACTTGAGAACGGTGCGGGGGGCGGGCTACCGCTTTGAGGTCTCACGTTGAGAAGCCGCATCTTCTTTAAATTGATGTTCGTGTTTCTGCTGGTGATTGGGACGACCGCGATCACCTTGCAGTTGACCGTGCACAGGGTTTGGGAACGGACGCTGCGGGAGCAGATCGAACGCAATCTGCAAGAGAAAACCTTGATGTTCGCCCATCGCGTGGAAACGGACCGGCAGCACTCGCTCGCCGACATTACGTCGCAGGAAGGACAGGCGGCGGAAGCGCGGGCCACCGTGATCGATCCCACCGGCAAGGTGCTGGCCGATTCGGAAGCCGATTTCACCACAATGGAGAACCACGCGCATCGTCCGGAGTTTGTTGCCGCGCTCGGCGGCAAAATCGGCATGGATGAGCGCAACAGCCGGACCGTGAGCGTTCCTTTTGTGTACGTGGCGGCGCCGATCGCTGGAGGAGCGGTGCGCCTGGCGTATCCGTTGCCCGAGATCGAAATCACGGACCGTCCGCTGCGCAAGGCGCTGTTCTGGGGATCGCTCAGCGCTTTCATTTTCGCGGTGCTGGTGGCGGCGGGAGCTTCGCAATATGTTGGGCGGCGATTGCAGCGGATTGTGACGTTTGCCGAGCGTGTGGCCGCCGGAGATCTGACCGCCAGGATCGCATCCACTTCGACGGACGAGATCGGGCAGGTGGCGGCGGCGCTCGATAAAACGGCGCACCGCGTGGAAGAGAGTTACGCGCGCGTGCAAACCAGCCAGAGAGAACTGGAAACTCTGCTCAACAGCATGCAGGACGCGGTGATTGCGGTGGACGCGGATGGGCGCGTGCAGTGGGCGAATCGCGGCATGGATCGTCTTCTGCTTCACGGTCCGCGGCTGAATGCGCCGCTGATCGACAGCGTCCGCGACCCGGACTTTCTCGCCGCCATTCAAGAAGCGGCGCGCGATCAGGTGGTCGCATCGGCGCGCTCGAACACCATCGCTAGCGGCCGCACCTTCGATGTGACCGCGGCGCCCATGCCCGGCGGCGGCGCGGTGGCCGTGCTCCGCGACCTCACCGAGACCGAACGCATGGAAAAGAGCCGCCGCGATTTCATCGCCAACGTTTCCCACGAGCTGCGCACGCCGCTGACTTCCATTCAGGGATACACGGAGACGCTGCTCGACAGTTCTCTGGAAAACAACAGCGTGCGCGAGTTTCTGGAAATCATCCGCAAGAACGCGGCCCGCATGACCCGGCTTACGGAAGACCTGCTCACTCTGGCCCGGGTGGAGTCGGGCGAGCATCGCTTCGCCATTCAGCCGGTCAGCCCCGAAGAACTGCTGCAGGACGCTCTGGAAAGCTTCCGTGAAGTGGCGCGCGGGTATGGCGTCGAGTTGGCGATTGAGAACTCGGTTCCAGGCGGCCATGTGGATGCGGACCGCGAAGCCATCCACCAGATTTTTTCGAACCTGATCGAGAATGCGTTGAAGTACGCGGCGTCGGGAAAGAAAATTGTTCTCGGAGCGCGCGCGGCCGAAACTGGCAAGGTCGAGACCGGCCTAATAAAGACCGGCGTCGAATTCTACGTCAAGGACTTCGGGCCGGGCATTTCCTCCGAGCATCTACCGCGTCTGTTCGAACGTTTCT
>Ga0326728_10019433_pt1 | contig 13178 bp, 14 predicted proteins | sample MB3enrmetagenome_FD_207602 | JGI IMG/M metagenome (GOLD analysis project Ga0326728, IMG submission 207602) | Lab enriched peat soil microbial communities from McLean, Ithaca, NY, United States - MB31MN | ecosystem: Environmental > Terrestrial > Soil > Wetlands > Peat | place: USA: New York...
GTCTCCACGTGATAGCTGTGCGTCTGGTTGATGAAGATGGGCACGGCCAGCACCTTCACATCCGGCGGCAGGCCCTGCGCGCTGCCCAAGGTGTGGTATCCGCAGCCGGCGCAAAGCGCGGCCAGCAGCAGAAGAAGCGCGATGCCAACGCGTGCGAGAAGCTTCATTGCAAGGTCCCCCGAGGCCGCGTCAACGCCATCTCCTCGGCGCACTCCACGGCCAGCATGGCGGGCAGGCGGAGATTGTCACAGGCGGCAAAGAGCCAGAAGCCATTGCCCCCGGCGCCATCCTCGCGCACCGAGGCCAGGATCTTATCCACGCCCGCGATGTTGACGTTGCTGGGATAATCTTCGGCATCGTTCGAGAGGCCGACATGCGGCCCGTCGAGCGCCTTTTGCAGGGTCGCAACCTTGGTCTCGTGCTCGGTGAGCAGGAAAATCGCCATAGTGCAGCCGTGGAAGACCGGCGTCTGCACCAGCAGCACGGAGGGCTTGATGACCGTGCCGCCGGTGATCTTCTCAAAGTGGCGCACAATGCGCGCCTCGCTTTCGGCCAGCGTCGGCTGCGCGCTAACCACCGGCTGCGCATACATATTGAACGCTGCCTGCGCGCCAAAGACCGCCGTCGGCATCTGCTGAAAGCTGAGCAGGTTCACCGTCTGGTCGTGCAGCTCGTCCATGCCGCGGCGGCCATACTCGCTGGCCGGCTGGCCAATGACGGCCGAAGCCATACGCAGCGGCACGGATTTCTGCAATCGCGCCAGCAGCAGGGCCAGGGTCACGGCCGCGGGATGCGCCACCACCACGGGCGCCGTCTTCAGTCCGGCCTCGCGCACATGCCCAAGTTCGCGCTCTACCCACGGCGCACGCAACTCAACGTCCGTATTGTTTTCCAGCGCGTAGCTCAGGTCGATCAGGTCGCAGCCAGCATCGCGCGCCGTGCTCCAGTTGCCGGAGGTGCTCAACTGGTCGGCGGCCAGGAAGGCGAAGTCCACGCCTTCCAGCTGCTCTGGTGTAACGCTCTGGATGAAAGTGGGCTCGTCGTTGACCTGCTCGAGCTGGCCGAGCGCATCTTCTTCGTCGAGCAGCTTGATATCCACCGCAGGGAAATTGCGCTCGCTGAGGGCGTCGCTGACCTCCTTGCCCTTAAGCGAGGCGGCCCCGATGATGGCCACCTTGAAGAGGTTCGATTTGCGCTCGGTGCCGCTCATTGCGCCTCCATCAACGGTGGAGCGGGCGGAGCAGGAGGCAGTGTGCCCTTGCGGAAGGCATAGGTCAGCCGGGAGATGATTCCGCTGATCATGTAGGTGGCCGCCATGGCAAACAGCAGGTAGCGGTGCAGGTACCAGATGCCGGCGAGGGTCAGCGCAAACAGTACCAGCACGCGCGAGGCGCGGCGGCTGCGGAAGTCAATGCTCTTCGAGCTCCAGAAGCGCCAGGTGCTCACCATCAGGAAGCCGCAGGCAGCAATGTACACCATCCACACAATAGAGAAGGCCGCGTTCTGGATGGGGCGGCCCATGCAAAGATGCACCACAGCAGCCAGGCATCCGGCGCCGCCCGGAATGGGCATGCCGACAAAATACTTGCCCCCGGGGCGTCCGGGATTCTTGGGCTGCGGATTCAAAGTGATGTTGAAGCGCGCCAGGCGGCAGGCTCCGGCAGCAAGGAAGGCAAAGGCCACGATGCCGCCGAACTGGATCAGCTTGTCGCGGAACTCACCATCGAGCGACAGTGGCAGGCAGAAGAAGCCCCACATCCAGGCCAGAATGCCCGGCGCAACGCCGAAGGTGACCACGTCGGCCAGCGAGTCCAGCTCACGGCCAAAGTCGCTGGTAGTGTGCGTCATGCGAGCCACGGCGCCATCCATGCCGTCAAAAAATACGGCGAAGCCGATGGCGATGGCCGCATGGTTGAAGTGCGTGGCGGCTATGCGCAGCGGTTCGCTGCCCGCGGTGCTCAAAAATCCAGCGGCCTGTGCCGCACCCAGTGCGGCCTGTGAGATGGCGTAAAAACCAGCGGCCAGGTTTGCCGTGGTAAATAACGATGGCAGGATGTACATGCCCTTGCGCAGGCGGCGCGCCTCGCTCTTTGCCTGATCGGCCATCAGCGGCCTCCTGTGGTCAGCGTGGCCAAGGTCGTGCTGCCGCACAAGACGTGCTCGCCCACTTTAACTTTGACCTCGGCTGTGGCGGGCAGGATCACGTCGCAGCGCGAACCGAACTTGATGAGCCCGATGCGTTCGCCGCGCGCCACGCGGTCGCCCGCCTTGCGGTTAAAGACAATACGCCGCGCCAGCAACCCGGCGATCTGCTTGAAGACCAGGATGCCGCCGTCATCGGCCCGCAGGGTGCATATGCTCTGCTCGTTCAGCTCGGCCGAGGCCGGATTCATCGCGTTCAGGTATTGGCCCTTGCGGTACTCCACCTTTTCAATCACTCCCGCCACCGGTGAGCGATTGACATGCACGTTGAAGACGTTGAGGAAGATGCTGATGCTGATGCGCGCCTCGCCGTTGACCTCAATCGTGGTAACGCCCGTCACCTTGCCGTCGGCAGGAGAGACCACCGCACCAGGCGTCTGTGGAATGGCACGCTCCGGATCGCGGAAGAACCAGAGGAAGAAGGCCGCCAGCAACAGCGGCACAATGGCCAACAGCGGCGTGGTCCAGTATCCCAGCAGGACCGCGGCCACCACCAGCGCCAGCGCGTAATAGATTCCGTCGCGTACCATGAGACCCCTTGAATGATGAGACCCCTTGATTATAGCGAAGGCAGACCCCCGGCCGCCGGAGAATGCATGGCGGCGTCCGGTCGTGGATTATGGCTCGTTCAGCAACTCATCGAGAGTGCGCTCAAAGCTCTTACGCACCTCTTCAAAGCGCCCGGTGGCCGGCCCGCTGAATCCGGCATGCACCAGCCGTGCGCGGCCATGACGATCAAGGAATATCGTCGTGGGAAAGGCCCCGAAGTTCTTGAGCTGCGGCAGGGTGCGCTCCACGTCGCCGGCGTCGGTGGTGCCGGAGAGCAGCAGCGGGAAGGTGATGCCGAACTTCTTGCGGTAAATCTCAATCAGCCGCAGGCTGCGCGCGCGGTCGTTGATGTACTCGTAGCTCAGGCCCACCACCTCCAACCCGCGCCCGTGATACTTCTCATACAAAGCTTGCAGCAGCGGCGCCTCATCCTGGCAGTTCGGGCACCAGGTGCCGAAGAGATCCAGCAATACGACCTTGCCCTGGAAGCGCGGATCGGCCTCGGTGATAGATACGCCCGAGGCATCCTCGGCGTGGAAGTGAAAGAGCGCTTTGGAGTCCTCGACGTGGGTCAACTGCTCGGCCTCGGCAAAGCCTTCTGGAGCGGCGGTGCGGGTGGCCACAAAGCTCAAGGGGTTGCCGGGTGAGACGTGGAAGACGCCTTCAATGCGCTCGGGCGAGACCACCTTCCCATCCAGCCGCAGCAGGTGAATACCGTCGAAGCGCGAGAGGTGCAGTTCACTGTTGTGCAAAGTGCCGGAAAGCAAGCCATAGTCGCCGCTGACCGGCGCAATCGTGCCCTCCACGCGATCAGCTTTCACGCTGAAGTGCCCGGGGGCTGTGGGCTCCGATGCCGGCTTGCCATCGGGGCCGGTAAAGGCAAACTGCCATTCCGGCGCGAGCGTGGCTTGGCCCATGGGCTCGCCGTGGAGCATGCGCGTGGCCGTCACTGCGTAATGCGAGATGCCGGTTGAGCGCTGGCGGCTGTATTCACCCTCCAGGCGCGAGCAGACCTTTATGCCTTGCGTGCATCGCAGGGTCAGAACCGCATCGTATTGGTCAAGGCGCAGAGTCATGGTATTCCCGTCATGCTCGATCTTGTTGAAAGCAATGCGGTCGTGACCATTAACCAGCGCGGCGGTCAACCCGGCGGACGTGCGGTCAATCACCAGATTGAAGGGCACACGGTATTTGTCATCCACGCCCGGGCGCGCGGCCACGATCTCGGCTTCCCAGCCACCGACGAAGTTCACCGTCTGCGGCTTTGGTTGTGGCTTTGGCGAAGGCTGGGGCTGGGCCTGCGAGGTTATGCTGAAAGAGGCAATAAGCGTGGCGAGCAGCAGCGCGCGGGGCAGTCTCATGGTCTGATGATTTCACCACAGTTGCCCGCCCGTGCAAAGCTATGAAGCCATGAAAGAACCATTCCCGCCCGAATGCAGCCACTGGAAAGTGAATCCCCGGCCACATCGCTCACCCATCTTGGGCAGCGGTGCAGCCGGGGAGAAAATTTTGTGGAGCGGGCGGACCATATATGGCCATACCCTATTTTCGGCGCTCCACGTGGCGCCTGAATGGCACTGTATCAAACACGTTTTGGCTAGGCTATGCCCTGCGCGCGCATGCCAAAGTTCTCCATTTCGTCTTTCAGACGAAGTTTCAGCTTCTTCAGCTTGATTTCTTCAATTTTTTCTTCTTCGGAGAGGTATTTCTTGCTGGTGAGGGTCTCAAGACGCTGGGAGTAAGTACTATGCTCTGCGGCCAGTTTCCGGAACTCTTCATTGCTGGCCAGCAGTTCTTCGCGTACGGGAGCATTCATTGCAGCACCTCCAAACCTGAAATCAGGTGCTCATCAAACTAGCACCCGTCCCAAGAGGCTGCAAGCGAAATTCATCGCAATTTCACAACGTATGGCCGCACACATGCACCAGAACCAGTGCATCCTCCGCAGGCCCCTCGTAATACCCCGTCCGGCGTGACAGCAAATGGAATCCGGACGCCTCATACAGCTTGCGTGCCGCCACATTCGACTCCCGTACCTCCAGCAGGATGCGGCTGGCGCCAGCCTCTTCGGCGGCCATCCGCATGGCCTCCAGCAACTGGCGGCCGATGCCGTGGCGTCGCGACAGGCTGCTGACGGCAATGTTCTCCAGCTCCCACTCCGGTGGCGCGCCGGCAACATGGACACCACAGTTGGCCACCAGGAAGCCGCATGGCCCCTCCGGCGACTGAGCCAGCCAGGCTTGGCGTGCGGCAGTTTCGGTATGGAAGATATCCTCCCACTGCGCGGGACTCCAGTGGGCAGCCTCACCAGCCACTTCACTCAGCGAGATCAGTGTGGGCAGGTCCTTCAAGGAAGCCGTGCGAATAGTGATGGGTGTTCGGCTCATCTCGATCTAAACCTTGGGCAGCCCCAGCTTGGGAGCAGAGAAGATCTCCGCGTCGGAGCGGCGCAGGTAGTTGGCGTCCAGCGTAACGGGATCGTCGTGCTCTCCGGCCAAATGCCGTGCCAGCGCGATGCGCGCGTAGTCTACGGCGTTGGGGCGGATAACGAGTTGTACCGGGCGGTGGGTTCCCAGGAATGCCGCGTTCATCGCCTCCGCAACCTTCGTATCCGGCGTGACGATTGTGCGCGGCTCCTGCGCAATGGCCGCGGCAAACTCCGCCAGCGGCGCCAGCCCCTCGCGCTGCATGACCGCGCCGCCATTTTCGACCATGTATTCGCCAAAGAAGACCTCTTTGCGCTGCGCATCGAGCACGGCGGTCACCCGTCCCTCGACCTTGGCGGCAAGGGCCACGGCCTGCAACACGCTGACGGCTACCAGCGGCGTGCCAAAGGCCTGCGCCAGCCCCTTGACGGTCGCCACGGCCACGCGCAGGCCGGTAAACGACCCTGGCCCGCTGGCCACCACCAGCAACTCGACGCTCTGGCGCGGCAGCCCATGCCTTTCTAAGATCGCAGCCACATCGGGCAGGAGTTGCTCGCTGGCATGGCCTCCGGGCAGTTGAGCCAACTCAACGGTCAGCAACTCTGGACCACCACCGCGCAGCAACGCCACGCTGCCCTCGGCGGCCGAAGTATCCATGGAGAGAATCAGCACGAACGCTCCCGGCGGGCGAGTTCGCCCACAATCTCGCCAATCAGCGAGTAAGGATCGCGCTGATGGCTGGCCACCTGCTCAGCGTAGCGGCCCACGGCCTCGTCGGTGAAGGCCGCGCTGACGATCTGGCGCAGCACCGCATCGCGCAGCATCGCCCGCAGGCGGTTGCGCCAGTTGGCCACGCGACGCTCACGCCCCACCGAGCTCGTCTCCAGAAACTCCTCGTACTGGCCAATCGTCGCGGCCAGCTCTGGAACACCTGCGCCTGTGCTGGCCACGGTCTTCACCACGGGAGGCACCCAGCTGTCATGCCGCTGGCTGAGCGACTGCATGGCCTTGATCTCGCGCTCCACGCGCTCGGCGCCCTCGCGGTCGGACTTGTTGATGACGAAGATGTCGGCAATCTCCATGATGCCGGCCTTGATGGACTGCACGTCGTCGCCCATGCCCGGCACCAGGATGACCACCGTGACATCGGCCAGGCGCACTATGTCCACCTCATCCTGGCCCACGCCAACGGTCTCAATGATGACCAGGTCGCGGCCGGCGGCATCCATCACGGTGGCCACGTCGGCCGTGGTGCTGCTCAGGCCGCCGAGGGCTCCGCGGGTGGCCATGCTGCGGATGAAGGTGCCGCTGTCTCCGGTGTGCGACTGCATGCGGATGCGGTCACCCAGGATGGCTCCGCCGGTGTAGGGCGAGGTGGGATCGATGGCGATGATGCCAACGGTCTTCTGGCGGCGTCGATACTCTCCGGCCAGGGCGTCCACCAGGGTGCTTTTGCCCGCGCCGGGCGAGCCGGTAAGGCCGACGACACGGGCACGTCCGCTGTGTACAAACAAAGCCTGCAACAGCTCATGCGAGTCGGCGGTGCGATTCTCCACCGCTGTAATGGCACGCGAGAGCGCGCGCACGTTGCCCGCGCGAATCTCTTCCACCCAGGTGGTGATATCAGTGCTCATAAGGATGCCGCTCGCAGCCTCTTAGTCTAGCAAAGCCGCATTCGGCTCGCTGAGAAAAGCCGCATAGACCATTGACTTCCTTGCCATTCAGCGGCAATCTTTGCCCATGCGCAAGCACATGGTTCTGCCGCTAATTTGCCTTGCTGTTCTCACTTTCTTAAGCCCTGCTGTCGCGCAGGATACCGACTGTCATGCCAATAATCTAAGCATGGCGGAAATTCGGGAATGTACTGCGAATGAATTGCAGCATGCAGAATCCACAATGAATCAATTTTTTCTTGAGCTCATTAGATCAACCGAAAAAGAGGCTCACACAATTTCTCACACTTCCAAGGCGCCTTCTGGTGCTGAGCTACCGCCAATGCCAGAGCTACGCAAGTATTACAAGCAGCTCCTGCGAGAATTGCAACGCTCTCAGAAGTTGTGGCTGCGGTATCGGGAAGCATCCTGCTCCGCAGTTGAGGCGTCGTATACAAATGGCAATGGGGCAGGGCTCGGGGGCAACGGATGCAGACTGGAACTGACAGAACAACGCATTGCTTGGCTCAAGAAGTTCGATTCGGATGGCTCATGATTTGTACAACTACTTCTCCAACAACTGGCGGGCAATCACCAGCCGTTGGATTTCGCTCGTCCCCTCGCCGATGGTGCAGAGCTTCACGTCGCGGTAGAACTTCTCCGCCGGATAGTCCTTGATGAAGCCGTAGCCGCCGTGAATTTGCAACGCCTCGTTGGCCACACGCACGGCCACCTCGCTGGTGTAAAGCTTCGCCATCGAGCTTTCAAGCGTCGTCTTGCGGTGATTGTCCTTCAGCCAGGCGGCGCGCAGGGTCAGCAGCCGCGCGGCATCAATCTCCGTGGCCATGTCGGCCAGCTTCCACTGCGTGCCCTGAAACTCGCTGATGGCCTTGCCGAACTGCTTGCGTTGTTGGCTGTACTTGAGCGCGCAGTGGTAGGCTCCGGTGGCCATGCCCAAGCCCAGCGCGGCAATCGAAATGCGCCCGCCATCCAGCACCCGCATGGCGTCCACAAAGCCCTCACCCAGCTTGCCCAGCAGGTTTTCCGCAGGAATCTCGCAGTCTTCAAAGATCAGCTCGGCGGTGTCACTGGCGCGCAGGCCAAGCTTGTTTTCTTTCTTTCCGGCGCGAAAGCCCGGCGTGCCCTTTTCCACGATGAAGGCCGAAAGCCCACGCGTGCTGTTGTTCTTGTCGGTCACGGCCACCACCACCACCACGTCGGCGTAGCTGCCGGTGGTGATGAAGGTCTTGGTGCCGTTCAGCACCCAGTGGTCACCCGTGCGTGTGGCCGAGCAGCGCGCCCCGCCGGCATCCGATCCGCTGCCCGGCTCAGTGAGTGCCCAGGCGCCAAAGTGCTCGCCGCGCGCAAGTTTCGGCAGGTAGCGACGCTTCTGCTCGTCCGTTCCCGCCAGATAGATGTGATTGCTGCACAACGATGTGTGGGCGGCCACGATGATGCCCACCGAGCCATCCACGCGCGAGAGTTCCTCAATAGCCAGCACATATTCGATGTAGCCCAGCCCGGCGCCGCCCAACTCCTCGGGAAAGATGCAGCCCATCAGGCCCATGCGGCCCAGCTCGCGAAGAACAGGCTCTGGAAAGCGCGCCGCCTCGTCCCACTCCATCACATGAGGCGCAATCTCGCGCACGGCAAAGTCGCGCACCGTGGCCTGCAGTTGCAGTTGTTCGTCAGTCAGTTGGAAGTCCACACGCACTCCATTTCGATCTGAATATGGGGGATCGAGACCCTCCGCCCCACGCGGATGGGTCCATAAGGAAAACTGATGCTTATATCATGCAGAGGCATAGTAGGGGAAGCATGGAACGCTAGGGTGGATTGCCGAATTCGGTAGTGGAAGAGAATTTTGCTGACGGTGGGCCAAGGTCGAGTATCATCCGTGCGGTATGGCTATCTTCATGGAATCGCTCGATCACCTGGTACTCACCGTCGCGAACATCGACATCACAGTGGACTTTTACACCGAGGTTCTGGGCATGGAACTGGTGACCGCGAGCGGGCGTAAGTCGCTTGCTTTTGGGGAGCAGATGATCAAACTGCACCAGCGCGGACACGAATTTACGCCCAAGGCCGCTCACCCCACCTGCGGCTCCGGCGACCTCTGCTTCATCACCTCCACCCCCTTGGAGGAGGTCATCCGCCACCTGGGCGAGCAGAAGATTCGCATTGAAGATGGGCCGGTGGAACGCATCGGCGCGATGGGTAAAATGCGCTCCATCTACTTGCGCGACCCGGACCACAACCTGGTGGAGATCGCCAACTACTAATCGCCAGCGATTGACAGCGGGGATGGAAGGCGGCTAACCCTCGGCCTCTGCCACCAGCCCGGCAAAGAGCTGGGCGATTCCCTGCTCCAGCTGCGGCTTGAGTGCGCTGCCGAAGAACATGATGGGCGCGCCGCTGTACTCCTGTACGGTGCGCAGCTCGGTCGTCGCGGCTGCTTCGTCCCAGTACAACTCATACCGCTGCTCGGCTGTGACGCCCGAGCCTTCTCTGCGCAGTTGCAGCCTGACGGTCGGCTCTACGGCCACAACCTCAGTCGTCAACTGGATGGGGACCGGTTTGCGCAAGCCCAGCACGAAGCGCGCGCCCGGCGTCCACGGCTCGCCGCTCAGCCAGCGCGCCTCGCTCAGCATGGCGGGGTCGAAGTGCGGCCAGCGCTCCAGTTGCGTGAATGTCTGCCAGAGCTTTTCCGGACGGCAGCGCGCGGTGATGGAGTACTCGATCTTCAGCGACATGCAAATCTCCTCTTCGGCGTCTCTTCGGCAGCTTGTCGCTTTCACAAAATTCTGCGATCTCAGGCGCGGCAGATGCCGTCCAGCTTCTCCACGGCCTGTTTGCACTGCGCGGCCGTCACGTTCAGGTGGGTGACAAAGCGCACCAGCTGCGGATTGACCGTTCCGATGAACACGCCCTCGGCCTTGAGCGCGGCGGCGATCTCCGAAGAAGTCTTGCCGGTCGAGCTGACGTCGCAGATGACGATGTTGGTCTGCACCGTGGAGAGGTCTATCGTGATGCCCTTTATTGCTGCGACGCCTTCAGCCAGCTGACGGGCGTTGGCGTGATCCTCATGCAGGCGCTTCGGACCCTCCTCCAAGGCTATCAACCCGGCGGCGGCCAGCACTCCGGCCTGGCGCATGCCTCCGCCAAGAGCTTTGCGCACGCTGCGCGCCTCGGCGATGAACTCCTTACTGCCGACCAGCAGCGATCCGACGGGCGCGCCCAGTCCCTTCGACAAACAGAACATCACGGAGTCGAAGCTCTTGGTCAGTTCGCTGACGGGACGGCCAAGAAACGCCGCCGCGTTGAAGATGCGCGCGCCATCCAGATGCACCGGAATCTTGCGCTCGTGGGCGCGGGCACAGATGTCGTGCATCGTGGCTTCCGGCGTGACGGTGCCGCCGGCCATGTTGTGTGTGTTCTCCAACTCGATGAGCCCGGTCTGAGCCACGTAATAAGTGGGCGGCGCAATCTTCGGCGCGATCAGATCCCAGCTCAGGATGCCCTGCGGCGCCGTGATGGTGCGCACCATGCAGCCGCTGAACCAGCTCAACATGGCCATCTCCCAATTGCAGATGTGGCCACGCTCTTCGCACAAAATCTCCTGCCCGGGGCGGGTGTGCAGCTTGATGGCGATCTGGTTTCCCATGGTGCCACTGGGGACGAAGATGGCAGCCTCGCGGCCAAAGACCTCGGCGGCTCGGGCCTCCAGACGGTTGATCGTCGGATCCTCGCCATAGACGTCGTCGCCCACCTCGGCCGAGGCCATGGCGCGGCGCATCGCATCGCTCGGTAAGGTAACGGTGTCGCTGCGGAGATCAATGATTGCGTTGCTCATGGGGTACTCCCTAGATTCGGATGTGATTCAGTGTAATCCCACACAACATTCTCTCAGATACACTCTTTTGCTATGAATCGAGCAAAATATCTATGGATTGGACTTTCGTTGGCAACTTTATGCTTTTCCTCTGCCAGTCCTCAAAAGGCTGACAAGGTGCTCATTGTTAAACATACGCACACGCTTCAGCTCCTAAATCATGGGACAGTCTTCAGGACATACTCCATTGCAATTGGTAGGGGAGGGTTGGAACCAAAGGTGCGAAAGGGTGACCATCGTACGCCCGAAGGAAATTACATAATTGATTTCCATAAGCCGAACAGCCAGTTTTACCGTGCACTTCATGTTTCCTATCCCAACGAAGCTGACCGCAAGCGAGCCAGCAAATTAGGAGTCGAACCTGGTGGTGACATTATGATCCATGGGATACGAAATGGACTCGGTTGGCTAGGCTCTCTGCACCGGCAATTAGATTGGACTGACGGATGTATCGCAGTAACAGACAACGAAATCGATGAGATATGGAACTTAGTTCCGGATGGCACGCCGGTTGAAATCCAGCATTAGAATCCCGCGCATCCTGCTGTCTAATCCGCGAGAAACTCGGCGAAGACATCATTCGAGAAGAGTCGACCCTCGGCGGTTAGCCGCAGCCATCCATCTTCCATCTCCAGCAGCCCGCGCTCGACGAGGGCGACAATGTGCTCCTTGTACACGTCCACGGCGGCGATGCCGAACTCTTCTTTGATGGCCAGCAACTCTAGGCCCTCCACCGTGCGCAGGCCAAGGAAGTATGTCTCTTCAATGGCCTGGCGCTCGCTGACCACCGTGCTCTCAGCCGCTGTATTAGCCAACAGCGCCTCGATGCTATCCGGCCACGCCAGACGAATGGCACGGTGCGGCTCGCCGGGAATGGGCGCGGGCAGCATGGAGTGGGCGTCCACGCCAAAGCCCAGGTAGGGCAGCCGATGCCAGTAGCGCAGGTTGTGTCGCGACCGATGCCCCGGGCGGGCAAAGTTGCTGATCTCGTACTGCGCAATGCCAGCTTCGTTCAACCTACGGCAGGCCTCGCGGTAGAGTTCGACGGTCAGCGCCTCATCCGGCACATGGTGGGCGTGGTAGCGTGTGCCTCCGGCGATGAGTTCACGGCCGAGGCGGCTGTCATCATCTACCTCCAGCATGTAGACGCTGACGTGCGGCACGCCGAGGGCAATCACCTCGTCGAGTGAGCGGCTCCAACTCTCGGCAGATTGGTGCGGCAGCCCGGCGATGAGGTCCACGCTGATCTCCGTGATACCGGCGGCGCGCAGGCGGCTGATGTCATCGAGTGTGGTGGCGCGGGTATGCAGGCGGCCGACGGCGCGCGTCTCTTCGTCCACAAAGCTTTGCACGCCCAGACTGACGCGATTAACCCCGCTGCGGAGGAGCACGGCTAAAATCTCCTGCGAAAGCGTGCCCGGAGCGACCTCGACTGTGACCTCAGCTCTCGGCAGAACTTGAAAGTTGCGCGCAGCGGCCGCAAAGAGGCGCTCAAGCTGATCGGGAGCCAGTACGCTGGGGGTTCCGCCGCCCAGGTAGATGGAGTCGAGTGCGGGATCGAAGTCGGCGCCATTGGCCCGCACCCAGCTTTCCGCCCCGGCCATCGCCCGCTCCAGGTGCGTCACGTAGCCGTCAAATTGCTGACGGGAGAAGACTCCCGAGGCAAAGTTGCAGAACGAGCACTTGGTGCGGCAGAAGGGCACGCACAGGTACAAGGCGGAATGGGCAGGGGCGGTCATCACAATGGGAATCCCAGTGTAACCCCGCGCCGGAGGGCTTTTTCTACCGCCGCAGGGAAAGCTGCACCCCGCAGGGACTCTGCTCCATCTAAACTAGAGACATACATAAGAGAGCACTGCTAAAAAGAGAGTCATGGCCGCAGAAGAAGAAATTCTGACAAAATCGCAGGACACGCAGATGGCTCGCCGCCTGCTGGGCTATCTGCGTCCCTATACCCTGCAGGTGCTGCTGGCTTTTGTAGCCATCATCCTCAAGGCCGGGGTGGACGTGCTTGGCCCATTCCTGACCATGCTGGCCATTGACCATTACCTCACCGGCGCCTCGCACGGCGTCACCTGGCTGGATCGCTACCTCAGCCCGGTTCCCATGACCGGCATTGCGCAGGTCAGCGGGCTTTATCTTGGCATCCTGTTGCTCGGCTTCCTTTTTGAGTTCACCCAGACCTACCTGATGCAGTGGACCGGGCAGATGGTGATGTTCGACCTGCGCAGCCAGCTCTACCGCCATCTGCAGCGCATGGACATCGCCTTCTTCGACCACAATCCCGTGGGCCGCCTGGTGACCCGCGTGACAACCGACGTGGACGCTGTGAATGAGATGTTCACCAGCGGCGTCGTCAGCATTGTGGAAGACATTTTCGTGCTGCTATTCATCGTGGGCATCATGCTGCGCAAGGACTGGCGGCTGGCTCTGACGGCCTTTATCGTGCTGCCG
>Ga0326728_10019434_pt1 | contig 13178 bp, 8 predicted proteins | sample MB3enrmetagenome_FD_207602 | JGI IMG/M metagenome (GOLD analysis project Ga0326728, IMG submission 207602) | Lab enriched peat soil microbial communities from McLean, Ithaca, NY, United States - MB31MN | ecosystem: Environmental > Terrestrial > Soil > Wetlands > Peat | place: USA: New York...
CCGTGCGCCAGGCACTCGCCGCCCAGCATGGCGATGTAGGGATCTACATCCGTCTGGTTTTGGTAGCGCCGGCCCGGCGAATGGAACGTGTCAGCGGCGGAGTGAAATCCGATAAAGCCCTTGCCCTGCGCGATCGCTTCCAGCAATCGCTGCTTGCCCGCCGCGGACATGGGCGGCGAACCGTCAGGCGCGCGGCGCGTCAAATCACCCGAAGTATAGAAAGCGATGGCATCATAGCCGCTGAGGCCGCCTTCGAAAACTCGCCCGTCATTCGTACACTCCACGTCGAACCCGCGGAGCCGGCCCATCTCGATCATGCTCTTCTCAGAAACGCTGGGCTCAGTGCCGCGACGCTTCACCACGGCGTGTTCGCCAGCCGCGCTGCGCGTGAAGTAAAGCATCTTGCCTCTTGAGACTGCGCCAGCCGCCCTTCGCCAGGGGAAAAAGGAAAGGGCCGCCGCCAGTTTCAAAATCTCTCTTCGCCTCACGGATTACCTCCTTGCCAACGATCTTCCGCCTTTGGCATCGCGCACGCCGATAATGCCAGCCGCGCCGAATGCCCGCAATCGACCCGGGCATGACCGTCTACGTCGCTAGCGATGCGGGAGAATCATCTTGGCGCCCTTCACGGGCTTGTTGGTCGTCCCCGGTCTCGTTCCCGGTTGAAGAGCCGGTTTCCTCTCCAGCGGCTGCTGGCCGAGACTCGAACGCTCGCTTGCCGGACGAGCAAACCAAAGATGTTTTCCGTGTCGCACGGCACAGTAGTCTACACCCGAGGGGAGTGAGAATAAACCTCGAACTTCTCCCGGTTTTCAGAGAGATTCTGGGGTAAACTATTCGCCGCCATGCATGAAGTTCCAAGACTCGGCGCGTTGACGGCAGCGCAGGCGGTTATCCTCACGAGGGTAGCAAGCTCCGTGACCGCAAAGTTCTGGTCGACGGCAAGACTTGGCTGGAGCGCGGCGTTTTTTATTCTTGCACTCGCCGGCGCAAGGCCAGCGCACGCTCAGGACCCACAGCAACTGTTTCAGCAGGCGGACGAAGCCCAGCAGCGCGGCGATACAGAACTGGCGGTGCACAAGTACCGCGAGATTATCGGGCTTCATCCGGAGATGATCGCAGCGCGCGCCAACCTGGGCATTGCGCTCGTCACGTTGGGACGATTCGACGAAGCCATCGAGCAATATCGCGCCGCCCTTAAACTGGCGCCCGGCGACCCAATCCTCCACCTTGACCTCGCGTTGGCGTGGTACAAGCAAGGGGATTTTGGGAGCGCCGTTGCCGAGTTGGAAAAAGCGCGCCGCCTGCAGCCGGACAATCGCCAAGCGCTCTATCTTCTCGCCGACTGCTACCTGCGCCTGGGGAAAAACGCGGAGGCGGTGAAACTTCTCGAACCCGCTTACCAGGCTCATCCGGACGACCGTGCCGTAGATTATGCGCTGGGGACGGCGCTCATCCGCGACGGCCAAGTGAAGAAGGGTGAGCAGGTCATCGATCGCATTCTGAAAGACGGCGACACCGCGCAGGCCAATCTGCTGCTGGGGGCGGCGAAACTTACGGCAGGGGACGGTAAAGGGGCTGCGGAGACGATCCGTCTCGCCCTCGATCGAGATCCCCAACTCCCAGGTGGTTGGTCATTATATGGGCGGGCTCTCGTGAAGGGCGGGGACAATGAAGGCGCAAAGACGGCCTTCGAGCGCGCGGTCCAAGCCGACTCGAACGATTTCGACGCCAATTTTCATTACGGCCGTTTGCTGCGCCTCCGCGGCGATAATGCTCGAGCCGCCCCTTACCTGGGGCGGGCGTTAAGGCTTCGACCCGAATCCCTCAGCGCGCGCTTCCAAGTTGGCGCGCTGAATCTCGCGCTGGGAAAACTGGACTCGGCACAAAAGGATTTGGAACAAGTGGCGCGGGAGTCGCCGGACTTTCAAGAGGTCCACGTGCAACTCGCGGCGCTCTATTACCGGCTGAATCGAAAAGAAGATGGAGAGCGCGAACGCCAGATCGTGCTTCGCCTCAACCAAAAAGCTCGCCAGGAAGGCCCTCAGCCGGAACCGTGAGCGCCGCCGGCCGGTCGCGGACGGGCACCCTGAAACCATGAAGTACCCGGGAGCGCGGGCATCCTGCCCGCAGCGTGCGTGCAATTGCGGCGCGAAAGGCGGGCAGGAGGCCCGCGTTCCCGGGTATCTTCAAAGCAGTAGCGTGCCGGGCTACTGTGCTTCCCTGACGCGGAGAATCTGGTCCGCAGGCACGTCCTTGAGCACCTGCTTAATCCCTGAAGGCCAGCGAATCTCAATCTCCTCCACCTTGTTTGCCTGGCCGAGGCCGAAGTGAACGGGGCCGGCGCTGGAGGAGGCGTATCCAGCGGCAGTAGACATGTGATTGAACTGCGCGTGACCAGCGACGGAAATTCGAATTCGCGCCCCGATGCCGTCCCGGTTGCTCTTCGTGCCCTCGAGTTTGAGTTCCAACCAGTGGTTGTTTCCCGGGCTGTCGTTCATCCAGATTTCCGCGGGAGCGCTGAGCGCAGTCACCACCACGTCGAGCTTGCCGTTGTGTTTGAAGTCCCCGATCGCCGCGCCGCGGTGGCGCCGGGGCGGTTGGGCCGTGAATCCCGCCTCTTCGGTCAGCGCCAGCCACCGGCCATTCCCCAGGTTACGGAAAACGGTGTTGGGCTGATCGATTTGTGCCCGATCAGCCATGGCAGGAGACTGCACGTCTCCGCGGCTGACGAAGAGATCCTTCCAGCCATCGTTGTCGAAGTCGGCGATGTTAGGGCTGTACCCGGACATGGAGTTGCACAGAGTTGTCATGCCGCTTTCCGAAGTTATTTCCTCGAACCTTCCCTTGCCGGTGTTGTGGTAAAGGGGGAAGGTCTCGTTGGCGAGTGCGACGACAGCGATGTCAGGCCAGCCGTCGTTTGAGAGGTCGCGAAAATCGACGCCCATGTTGGAGATCAGGTTGCCATGTTCGGGCAAAGCCACACCGGCCTCAAAACCGACTTCTTCGAACTTGGCGTTTCCCTTGTTGTGGAAGAGGAAGTTGAAGAGCTTATCGTTGGCGACGAAGATGTCCGGTAGGCCGTCGCCGTCGTAGTCGGCGACTCCAACCCCCATGCCTTTGCCCGGGTGAGATCGAATCCCCGATTCCGCGGAAACGTCGACGAAGGTGCCGTCTCCCTTATTCAGGAATAACTGGTTGGGCAGTTCTTTGTAAAACTTCGGGTGGCAGTACTCCGGTTTGCCGTTGTAACGGCAGTCCGGCTCGTGGTTAACGTCCCAACTGAGATAATTCACCACGAACAAGTCCAGCAGGCCGTCGTTGTTCACGTCCACCCATGCGGCGCCCACCGACCAGAGCGGTCCATACTCTTTGTCGAGGCGTGCCAAGCCGGCTTTTTCGGTAACATCGGTAAAAGTGCCGTCGCCATTATTGTGGTACAGGGTGTTGTGATACACCCCGCCTACAAAGATGTCCTCGTAGCCATCGTTGTCGTAGTCTCCGATAGCGACCCCGGTGTCGTAACCGGTCCCTGCCAGCCCGGCTTTATCCGTGACGTCGGTGAAAGTTCCATCGCGGTTGTTGTGGAAGAGCCGATTCCGGTAGCGCGGCGAGGATTTTTGCAGGGTTTTGACATCGGCCCCGTTGGTAAAGAAGATGTCCGGGTACCCGTCGTTGTCGTAGTCGAAAACGGCTACGCCGCCAGCCATGGTTTCAGGGGCGTGCCTTTCGGGAGTCTCGCAACTGTCGAGAGAGAAATCGATGGACTGGAATACGAAGTGGATCGGCGCCGGATGCGGCTGTGTGCTTGCCGGCAGCTTCCAAAAGAGGCTCGCCACGCTCGCCACTAGAAGGCAAGCGCAACCCATCATCCTGGTACCGAGCTTTCTACCCACGAAATCCTCTGGTGGAGCAGGGCCAACCGTAGCGCGCGTACGGGCAACCACGAGGGTTGCCCCTCCGAATCACCGCGTGAGGCCAATGCCACAGCAGGTCATGGCTGCGACGACGGCCGGGCCAGCTTTTCGATCGCCGCCTTCTCCTGGCGGGCATCCTCGGTCCGGCCCGCTTCCGAGTAGGCGCGGAACAACGCCCAGTGAACCATCGCGTTTTCCGGCGCCAGGTCCCGTGCCCTCTCCAGTTCCCCAATTCCGCCTGGAGAATCTTTCTTTGCGAGGAGGGCTTCCCCGTGGGCCATGTGGGAGGAGGCATCCTTGGGTTCGAGTTTGACGGCCCCCTCTGCCATAGACAGCCCCAGATCGAGCTTCCCTTCCTTCACGTACTCCTCCGCAAGCCGAACTTTCGCCGGGACGTTAAATGGCGCGATCTCGAGCTCGTGCTGCATCTCTCGAACGCCCTCTTCCGGACGCACGTTCATCAAGAAGGCGCCCAACAAAAAGTGGACTCCAGGCTCGTTGGGATAGGTGGTGGTCATCTGGCGGAAGAGTTTCTCGGCGTCGTCCTGGTGCTGACTGTTGAGCGCGAGAGCGGCTCTGCCGGCCAACTGGACCATCTCACGACGGTCCAGGGAAATCTCCGCGGGCAGAAGCGGCATCCGCAGCACCGCCAAGCCGAGCGGTTCCACCAGGAACGACTCTGCCTGCCCTGAGCGGGCCATTTCGAAAAGCAGGCTCTGGCTCTGGTCGTACATTTCGAATCGGGTTAACAACACCGCAGCATAATAGAAGACGGAACGCGCCATGCCCTGGCTGCCGCCCACGCCGAAGGTCATGGCTTGGCGAAGGTGGTCGAGGGCGCGCGCGTACTCGCGGGTTTGACATTCGCTGAGGCCCAAGAGCGCCCAGCCCATGCCCGCTCTGGGCTGGTCGGCGACGAATACGCGCAGACGGTCGCGTGCCTCGGAGTATTTCTCCTTCTCGTAAAGGAGGCTGCTCAGGTTCCAGAGCCCCTCGTCCCACTCCGGTCGCATTGTGAGGGCGCGCCGGTAGAGCGCGATTGCGTCATCGTCATGGTTTTGGCTCCGCTCCTGCTCAGCTGCACGCGATAACTGCTCGAAGGTGGAATCGGGCGGCGCGGCGGAACCCGTTTGCTCCGACGCCGCGGTGGCCGGCAGAAGCCCGAGCGCGACAAGGACGAGGCAGAGGGTTGCGGCTCGTGTCCTCATCTTTCTTGCCCCGGCTGCTGATTGCGCAAGAGTTCCTGCAATTCTTCTGGGGGCAGCAGGACCTCTCGCTTTCCCCTGAGGGTTTCGAAAATAGCCTTTTCGTGTTCGGCGTCTTTGGTCCGCCCGAGTTTCTGGTAAACCGTCATCAGGTGGAAACGAATGGAAGCGCTGTCGGGAGCCAATTGTCTGGCAGTTTCCAATTCCCTGGCGCCTTCCTGAAGATGGCCGTTGGCAAATAGAGTCTGGCCGAGGACGTGATGTGCGGAGGGGTTCTTGGGTTCGAGTCCGTCGGCGCGCCTTGCTAACGACAAGGCCTCATCCAACTGGCCATCGTCAAGGTCAAGGCGCGCAAGCTCCATCATGGCCGGAGCGTGGTGGGGTGAGATTCGCAGTTCCTGACGATACTCATTCTTGGCTTGTTCCCGTTTCTTTTGGAAGCCGAACAGGGTGCCTCGGAAGTAGTGCACTTCCGGCGCCTGGTCATAATGCAGCAACAGCTTGTTTTCGTAATCTTGAGCCCGATCGAACTGGTGCGGGACCACGGAAGCGTAGAACGCCGCTTTGCCCGCCAGCCAGACCCGGTCTCGCCACTCTGGCGGATAATCCTCGGGAAGGCGGGCCATGCGGAGGGAAGCCAAGCCCATGGCTTCCGTCAGCGCCGCACTGCCCCCGCGCTTTTGGGCCTTGGCAGTGAGCAGGTAGAGGGCTTGTACGAAGCGGCTCTCGCGGGTCAGCAGCAGGGCCCAGTGGAAGCTTGCCACATCAATAAGCTCCTCATTGCCGGGTGAGCCCGCGAGCGCCCATTCTTGAAGATGCTCGAGCGCGCCCGCGTAGTTCTTTGTCTCGTATTCCGAGAGAGCCAGAAAGGCATAAGCCGGTCCGGGTTTGGGCGCCAAAGCTACAAAGCGTGTCAGCGCCGTTTGGGACTCAGGAAAGCGATCCTGCTCGTAGTATAGGCTTCCCAACCACCACCAACCGTCTTGCCAGGAAGGGCGCAGGTCCACGCCTTGGCGGTACAGCCGGATCGCGTCCTGCAACCGATCCGCCGTGCGCGCTGCTTCGGCATTCCGTGCCATCGCATCGAAACGCGTTTGCTGGGCGGGACACAAACCGGGGAGGGTGGCTGTGAGCACGAAACAGAGAACGAACGACGGGAAGCGCATGGGCAGTATCATACATGGCGTGGCGATGGCGGGCCACTGCTTTATCGGACAAGGGTCAGATGCTCGTCCCATCTAATGAACGAAGGGGTGGCCGAGAGGGCCACCCCTTTGTGAACGAACGACGACCAAGACCCGACGCCATCTAGAAAGTGTACTTCACTCCCATTTCCATGATCCGATGTCCGAAGACATACTGGGCAATGCCGAAATTGGGATTCGTCAGTTGGCCTTGAGCATTGAACGAGGCATGGAGGTTGCTATCGCCGGTGGTAAACGACGGCAGGTCATGATTCAAGAAGTCAAACGCGGCAAAACGGAACTGGAGGCTTTGCCGCTCGCTGATCTTGAAGTTCTTCATCAGCGAAAGGTCGCTTTGCCAGAACGCCGGACCCGCCAGGTTAGGCATCCCACCCGTCCCGAAGCCCCCGTTTGCGGACGCGGGCGCAAAGCAGGCCGGGTTGAGGTATTCGTGGGGCGCCGTCAAGCCTTTCTTGGGGTTGCAGGTGATCGTCGGCTGCAGGGTGAAATCCGGGGTCCCCAACAGATGGACATTGTCGTAATAGGCCAGAGTCGTGGTGGTCGTACCCACCGTCTGGGTCAGGTTGGCTTGCGCGTAATTCAGGTTCCAGGATTGGGAGGTTTCATTAGCGCCGCTTTGGAAGGTGGAGATGCCTGAAATCTGCCAGCCATTCGTCACGCCTCTGGTGAACTTGTTGCCTTGGTGAGTGCCTGGAATATTGAAGACGTAGGCCAAGTTCAACACCTGCGCGCGGTTGTTGGGTGAGACACCGTAGTAATAATTCTGGCCGAAGTCGGACATCGTGCCGGTGGGGAAGTTGCCGAAATCGCCCAGCGCTTTGGACCAGGTGTAATTGGCGTGCAAGGCGAGGAAGCCAATATTGCGGAGCACGCTCACCTGGAGAGAGTCATACCGCGCGATGCCCGTCGTATTGGTTTCGTTCACCTGGGTGAAATTCTGGTACGGACGAGCGCTGTCCTGGCAGGCCGTAGTCGTGATGCTGCAAGATACCTTGAACAGCGAACCTACCGGGACGGCATTGACGTTGGGTTGGGCTTGTAGGAAGTCCGAGTGGTTGCCCACATAGGATGCTTCGAGCAGGAACTTACCAGGCAACCTCTGGTCAATGGAAAAGACGTAATTGGTGACCAGCGGCTGTTCATGATCTTTGGGATTATACACAGCGACGGTGGAGGCCGCTCCAATTTGTGCACTGCCGAAGGTGGGCACGGCCATGGCGTGGGCGTCGATTCCCTCCCAAGTAGGGCAGAGGGGATCGTTCTGGCCGCACGACCATCCCACGGAACCAAGGGCGGTATCGACTGGCCCGGTGTAATTGCCGCTCTGCACCGAGTCGTAAGCGCGATACTTACCCCAGCCGCCGCGGAGAATCGTCTTGCCGGTTCCAAACAAATCGTAAGCAGCGCCCAGGCGCGGGGAGAAGAAGAGGAACTGGCTGTTGGCGCCGGAGAGGGGGATGGACTTATCGATCTTGTTCCAGAGGACACCGGTGTTGGTTTCGTTCTGAGCAAACTTGGTGGGATCACTCTGGTAAAGGAGAGGATTGAACACGGCCATACCGTTGCCGTCACCATCGTACGGCTTGGCGTAATGCTCGAACCTCAGACCGTACTGAACGGTAAGCCGGCGGTTCACCTTCCAGTCGTCCTGGGCATACCAGTCAGCAATGTTCTGCGCGAGCGTTGAGGGAGGCGGCAGTGCAGCTTCGTAGTAACTCCCTTGTCCAATGCCCATCAAGGCGTCAGCATAGTTATTCCCCGTGGGCGTTGACCATTGCTCGTAATAGAGCACTCCCATGTACTCACCCCAGTTGTCCTGCCGGTTGTAGACGTGCTCGAAATAGAAGCCGTACTTCATGGTGTGCGTCCCGAGCACTTTGGTGAGGTTCTCCGACACGCTGGGGATGCCCTTGTAGCAAATCATCGTGGGGTGGAAGTCGGCGCCCAGGTTGGACCCGCCGAGATTGGGGATCGAGTTGTTCCAGCTTGTGAGGTCCGGAGCCGTTGGATTGCCGTAGATGCCCTTCAAATTGAAATTGGGGATATCCGCTCGCAGCAACTTTGTGGGATCTTGAGGCGCATTGGGGAAGTTGATTTTGGTGTAGCCGTACCGGGTTTCGCTGGTCATGGTCGGCGAAAAGGTGTGAACCAGGCTGACGGCGACAAAATCCGAGCCGTTGGCTCCCACCACGTCGGTTGCATCCGGAACCGCCCAGTCCGACCCCGTACTTGCCCACAGGCCGAGCGGTTGGTTCTGGACTTCACGTTGCCGGCTCCAAGTGACGTACGCTCGTGTGTTAGTGCTGATGTTGTAATCCACGCGCGCGACGTTCTGCCACGAGTTCTGGGGCACTGAAAACGATTGGATGTAGTTGAAGCCGTCATGGTCCTGCGGATCGCCGTTGGTAGGCGCAGGGAGGAACGCCTTCATCAAGGCCTGGGCACTGGGAGAAACGCAGGCCGACGAAAGCACGCCGCCGGCAATGGTGCAGCCGGCCGCCGCCCTCTGGTTGAACCCCAGCCAGGAACTCCCGCCCGTCAAGGGTGGCGCCGTGGGAACAACCCCCAGGGTTGGGCGTCCAACCGAGCTGCCGTAGGTTGAGAGAGCACTGAAGTTACCATTCAACATGGCCTGTGTTGGCACGAAATCGCGGTCAACGCCGCCATCGAGTTGCTGGTGATAATTCTCGTAGCCCTCGAAGAAGAACACCTTCTGGCGGCTCTTGTTGAAGCCCGTTCCAGGGATAATCAGAGGGCCGCCGATGTTCCCGCCCGGATAGTAATAGGAACTGGGTGGCTTGGCCGCTCCCACGCTGTTGTTGAACGCGTCGTTGGCATTCATTGCGTCGTTGCGGGCGTACATGTAGGCAGCGCCGTGGAAGGTGTTGCCTCCCCCCTTGGTGACGGTATTGACCACCACAGGTCCCTTGGCGTTCTCGGCTGAAAAGCTAGCATTCAGAACCTTGACTTCCGAAATCATGTCTGGATTCGGATTGACCGGAGTAGCAGCACCCGAAGAGCCGGGGTCAAAGACGTGTTGCCCGTCCTGGGTGATGTCCACCGCTTGGCCGTTGATGGAGACCGAACTGAGGCCTCCGGTGTTGCCCGAAATGGAGCTGTTGTTGATGCCGATGGTTTCACCAACGTAAGCCGCCCGGTTGACGCCGCCGTTGGCATACATCGCTGCGCCCGGCATAATCTTAATGAACTCGGCAGCGTCTCGGCTCACCAGCGACAAATCTGAAAGGTCGCTCGAGGAGATCACGTCGGTTTTATCTCCGTTGTCCACCGTCGCTATCGTCGTGACCTTCTCCGTAACCTCGACCTTGGTGGTGGCCGAGGCCACTCTGAGCGTTACATTGATCGTCCGGCTGTCACCGCCGTTTAAGACGTTGCCGACGCTGACCCATCGGTCGAATCCCGCCAGAAAGGCGGAAACCTCGTACATGCCGACAGGTACCTCTGTGAGCGAGAAATAGCCGTCTTGGTTTGAAGTGAGGGTTCGAGTTACCCCGGAGCTTGAGTTCTTGATCTTGATCTCAACCCCGGGTATCACTGCGCCGCTGCTGTCCACAACCGTTCCCGATATACTCGCGAAGAACGATTGCGCCGGCGCTGGCCGCGCGATTAGTAAGCAAATCACCGTGACCCCTAATATGTACAGCATCCTTCTCATCAAATTCCCTCCTGGGCGTGCATTAAGTCCCCCTGGGCTTCACGCCTGATGAAGATATTCGGTGGGCTTGACCACCGGAATGAAAGTTCGCAAATCACGACCACCTCCGATGAATGCCGATTGCTTCGAGGATTTCCTTGGCGATCATTCGCTTGAGGATCCGGCGGCGGCCAAGTTTGCTGAAAAGCCACCCCCGCTGCGAGGTGGCGAAGCTAATCTCGGCGTGCAGAGTCTCGTATTATCTGAAAGTTACAGTCAAGTCTACAGGCGTTAGTAGACTGTTACATGAGAGGGCTGCCAGCGTCAGATCGTCAGGTTAGATGTTACGTAACGCACTTTTTGACGCGGGATTATAGACATATTGCGACTCAGGACTTGTTGTGCTATAAGCTTACCCGCAGAGAGGAGGGTGGAGATATGCCTTCGGGAACGACATATCCCGAGGAGAGGGCCGAGCTTGGTAGGGTACTTGCGTCACAGTCTTTTGCCAAATCACCCAACCTTTCCCGGCTCCTGAAATACCTCTGTGAGAAGTCTCTCGAAGGCGCTATTGAGGACCTCAACGAGTACAGCATCGCCGTCGATGCGCTGGGGAGGACTGCTGATTTTGACCCTGGGATAAGTTCCATCGTCCGCGTGGAGGCCCATCGGTTACGGGACAAACTGAGCAAGTATTACGAAGGTGAGGGCGCCCGGCATCCGATGATGATCCTGCTCGAGGCGGGACGTTACACGCCGCAATTTGTGAAGCGGGATGAGGCTGGCTTGCCAGGGGGCGGTTCTCCGCCCCAGACGCTTCCTAATGACTCCCTGGCGCCACCGGAGATCGTTAAGCCGGGTGCGATTGACGCCGAAGCCCCTGCCTCTCCCGGGCAACGGATTCCGCTCCCGATTCTGGTTATCGGTTTGGGACTGCTTGTCGTGGGCGTGGTGGCCGTTTCCTGGAGATCAAGAAACAACTCCAGCGAAGTGGTTCCCGCGAGGAGCGGCGAGGAAAACACTTCTGTCCCTGCCCCCCCAGCCCCGAGTGACGAGATCAGGATTTTGGCGGGTTATTCCAAGCAGAACTTTATCGACAGGAGGGGAAAAACCTGGGGGAGCGATCGTTACTTCAAGGGTGGCCAGCCTTTTACGGCCGAGACACAGCCCATCACCCGATCTCTCGACTCAACGATGTACCGGCAATCACGGGCGGGCGAGTTCACCTACGACATCCCTCTTAAGAAAGGCGTTTACGAGCTGCGACTCTACTTCGCGGAGACGCAATTCGGTCCTACAACGTTTGCGGGAGGGGGAGAAAGCAGCAGGATATTTGCTGTCGACATGAACAGCCGGCCGCTGCTTGAGGATTTCGATATCTATGCCTCGGCGGGCGGGAGTAGCATCGCCTACGAGCGTGTTTTCAAGGACGTAACACCCGCATCGGATGGTTACCTTCACCTCCGCTTTCGGTCGACTTCCCGTGAGAAACCTATCCTCAACGCCTTGGAGATTGTGCCCGGCATGACTGGCAAAATGCGTCCCATTCGCCTGGTGGCCCGCGAAGATTCTTACACCGACCACGAGGGACGATCGTGGAGTCCTGACTGTTATTTCATGCACGGCCGGTTCGGTGCGCACGCGGGCCCCATACAGAATACTTCTGATCCCGATCTCTACACAGCGGAGCGATTCGGCAACTTTGACTATGCCATTCCCGTGGCGTCCGGCACGTATGCCGTAACGCTTCGTTTCGCCGAAACCTACTTCGGGGCGCTCAATTCCGGTTTGGGGGGGAAGGGTTCGCGCGTCTTCGATGTCTTCTGTAACGGCGTAACGCTGCTCCACAACTTTGACATTTTCAAGGAAGCTGACGGCGCTAACCGCGCTTTGGACAAGACCATCCATGGACTCGAGCCGGATCCCCACGGCCTGCTCAGGCTCAGCTTCGTGCCGAGCCGAAACTATGCCATGTTGAACGCCATCGAGGTGGTCGACGAGTCCAGGTAGCGTTAAAGAATCGAAGATCGAAATTCGAAATCCCCGCTGTTGGCACAGAGGAAAGCTCACCAATTGGGAGGATAGCTTGTCAAGTGGAGTGAGGCCATGGGATGGGCGGTCGTTGCAGGTTCGCCACCTGGCTTGAGAACCCGCCCAATACTCAAGACAACGCCGCAACGTGGTGTTTCGCCGAAGAGCGATAACGGCGTTTGCGGCGGGCGGCTGAGCAGACCCCCCGCGATCAAACTGCCGAGCAAGAACACATGCTGAGTGACCATGGTCGCGAGCGAATCCCAATAGCGGGCGTCCTGGACGGCATCCATCGCCAGCCTGATGAGGCCCGGAAAGTCGAAGGGCAGCCACGCCTCGAGATTCAAGAAGCCGAGAGTTGCCGCAAAGGCAAACACACCTGGCAGCGGCGTTGCACGGTGCAGACGGCTGATGGCCCACCCGGTCGCTGCAAGCTTTAGGCGGTTGAGTGCCAAGCTGGCTGTCGCCACCCAGTGCGCTCCCACGACGGGCGCCGTTAAGAGAAAAAGGGGGCGCTCGGCGAGGCAGGTCAACGCGAACAGCACCGCCCAACCCACCCTGATCGACCGCGCCACCACCCACAGCCAGCGCCGTAACATCAACCTCACCTGCAGGGAATCTCCCTCGCCCCGGTGACGTTCCCAATCCCCAATTGGTCACCGATTATGCCCAAACTACGACGACGTGGAGATACCACACTGCCGCGCTAGCGGCTTACTGGAAGTCTCGATGCTTTAAACATAGGTCAGGCGGACTTGCCCAATCTCCAGCGGGCCTGATGGCGTCGTATTGACCTCAGGAATTAGTAATTCGCCATAAACAGGCGGCGCGCCTAAACATTTCGGTCGAGATCCGGGCAGAGGGCTTAGCCTTGCCGACATCGTCCGGTTTTTGTTGACACAGTGTTGACACCGGAGAGTTGCTAAAAGGGGAGAATTGCTGAATACAGCATGAATATTGGCTGGGAGGCAGGGATTCGAACCCCGATACGCAGATCCAGAGTCTGCAGTCCTACCGTTAGACGACCTCCCAGGAACAGTCAGTTACATTACCATAGCTGGTGTTTGGAGTCTAATTGAACGGTTGCGAGGCAGTGTCCTGATTTGGCTTGTAGTGCTGGCCTGCAGGCCGGCATTTGCCGACCTGCAAGTCGGCACTGCATTCC
>Ga0326728_10019435_pt1 | contig 13178 bp, 8 predicted proteins | sample MB3enrmetagenome_FD_207602 | JGI IMG/M metagenome (GOLD analysis project Ga0326728, IMG submission 207602) | Lab enriched peat soil microbial communities from McLean, Ithaca, NY, United States - MB31MN | ecosystem: Environmental > Terrestrial > Soil > Wetlands > Peat | place: USA: New York...
CGGACAACTGGACGAAGGAGCCGCAGTCTTGCGTCGCTTCGATGAGGTTCGGCGCGGTTATCACCGGGATGCCGGTGATCTCCGACAGATGCCGGCAGACGAGCTCGGTGTAGTCGGGATGGGCATTGATGCCCGTGCCAATGGCAGTCGCGCCGAGATTGATTTCGCGGATCAACTGCGCGGCTTCCTTGAGACGGTCTTCGTCCTCCTCGAGCATGACCGCGTAGGTCGAGAATTCCTGACCGAGCGTCATGGGGACGGCGTCCTGCAATTGCGTCCGCCCCATTTTGAGGACGTCGTGGAACTCGTCGGCCTTGCGCTGGACGGCGGCGCGCAAGTGCGCCATCGCGTCCGCCAGACGGAAGATTCCCGTATAGGTCGCCACTTTCAACGCCGTCGGATAGACGTCGTTGGTCGACTGGCTCATGTTGACGTGTTCGTTGGGATGGAGCCGCTTGTAGTCGCCGCGCTTGGCTCCGAGGATTTCGAGCCCCCGGTTGGCGATCACCTCGTTGGCGTTCATGTTGGTCGACGTGCCGGCGCCGCCCTGGATGACGTCAACGACGAACTGGTCGTGCAGCTTACCGGCCTTGATTTCGCGGCAGGCGGCGACGATCGCCTCGGCCTGCGGATGGGGGAGCAGCCCCAATTCCTCGTTGGCGAGCGCCGCGGCCATCTTGATCTGAGCGAGCGCGCGGATCAGATCGGGGTAATGCGAAATGGGAGTTCCGGTGACCGGGAAATTCTCGACGGCGCGCAGCGTGTGCACCCCGTAGTAGGCGCTGTCCGGCACCTCCTTGTCGCCGAGCAGATCGTGCTCGACTCGTTTTGTGTCGGTAGGCATCTTTCACTCCCTCGTATCCGCCCCTTGTGCACAGAGCGATGAGGAAAGGGAGCGCAACTTGCGTGCCACTCGAATTTGCCCCTTCGGCAATCCAACCCATTGGAAATAAATAACAGTTTTTCGGGTGCGCGCTGCGCCCATTCGGAAATGCGAATGAAAATCCTGAATGCCGGCCCTCGCGGGGTCTCCGAAATGCGCGGCAAGACGGTCGACGATACCGTTATCGACAGTCAATATATTGATATTATTGCATTTATTTTGCCGCCGATCCCACGCATTCGGATTTCCGAGCGCGCGGCGCTGTCCGTTCGGCCGGGCGAACGACAATCGACTGGTCAGCGATGGCGCCCCAGAGCGGCGCGAGATCCCGGCGATTCCGCGTTTTCGAGATCATGCCGACTTCAAGTCGGCTCAGACAAGCTTGGTCGAGGAAAGTCCGGCGGCGACGCGGCGCTGACCGACGAGCATCCTTCAAAATGTCGGCGATTGGACGGACTTGGCCTCTGGGCGTAGTGGCGCTGCAGACAACCTCCCGCTGGCCGGGCGCGGGCCGCATCGGCAGCATGCTTGCTCCCCGCGGACACAACAATGTCCAATAGTTCGACCGGCGCTGGTCTATTTCCCCCGCTGCGCCGAGGCGCGATTTGAGCTTTCGCCAAGCGGCAGGCAAATTCTTTCAATTGGACAAAACGAGAGCACCGCTGCTGAATTTCGGCCGACGCCGTTATCTGGTCCGAAATAGGCGGCGGCGGCTTCCAGGCTCAAGGCGGTTGCGCTCGATCGCGCGGCTCGAGCCGTCCTCCCGGCCCATATGAGTATGGATACGTTCGGTTTTCCGAATAGCGGACGAGGTCCGTTCGAGAATCCGAATGTAAAACAGCCGGCTCCAGCGTAAATTTCACTTATAACTCAATAGTCAGACCGGACGCGCCGGTCAATTCGGCAATGGCACGCCTGTTGCTGAGGCACATTGCCCCCCTTTACTCCTCGAGTTCAGGCATGGGCGACGCGGCGCTCACAAAAATAATCGGAGGAAAAGATGTCCATGATGGGATTGTTACCTCGCTTCGCAGCGATTTCGGTGTTTGCTTTTTCGCTGGTTGCTTCGAACCATATGGTCGAAGCTCGCGAGCCGGGACACCTGCCCAACATCACGATTCTGGCGACCGGCGGCACCATTGCGGGAACCGGAGCGAACAGCACGACCACCGTGGGCTATACCGCGGCCAAGGTCGGTGTCGACGCCTTGATCGACGCGGTCCCCGAGATCAAGAAAGTCGCCAACGTCAAGGGCGAGCAAATCTTTCAGATCGCCAGCGAGAACATGAACAACGACTACTGGCTGAAGCTGGCCAAGCGGGTCAATACGCTGCTCGACCAGCCGGACGTCGACGGCATCGTCATCACCCATGGAACGGATACGATCGAGGAAACGGCCTATTTCCTTGACCTGACGGTGAAGAGCAAGAAGCCGGTCGTCCTCGTCGGCGCCATGCGTCCATCGACCGCCATCAGCGCCGATGGTCCGATCAACATCTACAACGCGGTGGTTCTCGCCGGCAGCGAGGACGCCGAAGGCAAGGGCGTTCTGATCGCGATGAATGACGAGATCAACGCCGCTCGCGACGTCACCAAGACCAATACGTCGACCGTCGACACCTTCCGCGCCCCCGGACTCGGCCTGCTCGGTTACATGCAGGACAATGCCGCGCACTTCTATCGGCAATCTCTGCGCCACAACACCGCCGATAGCGTATTCGACGTCAGCAATCTCGACTCCTTGCCGCAGGTCGATATCGTCTACGGCTACGCCAACATGAACTCGGTCGCGCTTAACGCCTTTGTGGCCAATGGCGCCAAGGGCATCATCCACGCTGGCGTCGGCGATGGCAGCCTCGCCAATGCCGTCAAGCCCGACTTGATCGAAGCGAGGAAGAAGGGCGTGGTCATCGTTCGCAGCTCGCGGGTCGGCAGCGGCATCGTTGCGCGCAACGGCGAAGCCAACGACGACGAACTTGACTTCGTCGCGTCCGACACCCTGAATCCGCAAAAGGCCCGCATCCTCTTGATGTTGGCGCTGACCAAGACGTCCGACACCAAGACCATCCAGAAAATGTTCTATGAGTATTGATGCGCTGCCGTCCGGGCTCGCCGGCAACCGAGTTGCAGGCGCCCGCCGTCTCCGACAGCCTTGAAGACCAAACGCTACGCGCCAAATAGTGGAGTCGGATTTTCAAGAAAGACAGCGCACTTTCAAAGAACGGCAGTATCGACCCGAATTGGACGGCCGGCACGATACTGTAGACCGCACCGTAAGGTCGTAACGAACTGCCGCGGTTCTCCTGGAGGGGCGGAGGGATGAACCGCGGTCGTTTTTCGCTCCATTGTGGCTGGATCCGCACGAGACCAGACGTTCGCCTGAGACGGGTCGCCCCTATCTCAGGCGAACGTCTGGTCCGGTCGCCAAGTCTTCAGCCTATGGAAAGGGGCCGCGCGGGGTTGCGCACGGCCCTTGCGCCTGGCGGCTGGGGATAACGGGGAACGCCCCCACCGTGTGTCACCCGCACGGTTCTTGATCACTTCGGCAAGTCGGCGGGCAGGACGCCGAACTCAGCCCTTGTTGACGCCGCGCTTGCGGCGCCAGTCCTGCGCGAAGGAACTCGGAGGAACGCAACATGTCCAACGAAGACGCGGCCGATCTCAAATCCGACGCCTTGCATTATCACCGCCTACCGCGGCCCGGAAAGCTGGAGATTGTGGCGACCAAACCGCTCGGCAATCAGCGCGACCTCGCGCTCGCCTATTCGCCCGGCGTCGCCTTCGCCTGCGAGGCGATCGTCGCCGACCCGGAGGAGGCGGCCAACCTCACCGCGCGCCAGAACCTCGTCGCCGTGCTGACCAACGGCACCGCCGTGCTCGGCCTCGGCGCGATCGGCCCGCTCGCCGGCAAGCCGGTGATGGAGGGCAAGGCGGTCCTATTCAAGAAGTTCGCCGGCATCGACGTCTTCGACATCGAGGTCAACGAAACCGACGTCGACAAGCTCGTCGACATCATCGTCGCACTGGAGCCGACCTTCGGCGGCATCAACCTCGAGGACATCAAAGGCCCGCAGTGTTTCGAGGTCGAGGAGAAGGCGAAGGCCCGCATGGGCATTCCCGTGTTCCACGACGATCAGCACGGCACGGCGATCATCGTTTCGGCCGCGGTCGCCAACGCGCTGGAGCTGACCGACAAGCGGTTCGATTCGGTTAAGATCGTCTGTTCCGGCGCCGGCGCGGCGGCGCTCGCTTCGCTCAATCTCCTGGTTTCGCTGGGCGCCAAACGCGAGAACATCTTCGTCTGCGACAGGGAAGGCGTCATCCACAGGGGCCGCGAGAAACCGATCGACCGCTGGAAGGCGGCCTATGCGCAGGAGACCGACGCGCGCACGCTCGCCGACGTCATCGAGGGCGCCGACATTTTCATCGGCCTGTCGTCCGCCGGCCTGCTCAAGAGCGAACACGTCAAGCGCATGGCGCGCGATCCGCTGATCATGGCGCTCGCCAATCCGACGCCCGAGATCATGCCGGAACTGGCGCACGAAGCGCGGCCCGACGCGGTGATCTGCACCGGCCGCTCCGACTATCCCAACCAGGTCAACAACGTCCTCTGCTTTCCCTACATCTTTCGCGGCGCGCTCGACGTCGGCGCGAGCGAGATCAACGAGGCGATGAAGCACGCTGCGGTGAAGGCGATCGCGGCCCTGGCGCGCGAGACGCCGTCGGAGGTGGTGGCGCGCGCCTATGGCGGCCAAGCGGCGCCCTTCGGCCGCGCCTCGCTGATCCCGAGCCCGTTCGACCCGCGCCTGATCCTGCGCATCGCCCCGGCGGTGGCGCGCGCGGCGATGGAGAGCGGCGTCGCGCGCCGGCCCATCGCCGATTTCGACGCCTACGCCGACCGGCTGTCGCGCTTCGTCTTCCGCTCCGGCCTGATGATGAAGCCGCTGTTCGCCAAGGCCCGCGCGGCGCGCAAGCGCGTGATCTACAGCGAGGGCGAGGACGAGCGGGTGCTGCGCGCGACGCAGGTTGTGCTGGAGGACCGCCTCGCTGTGCCGATCCTGATCGGCCGACCCGAGGTGATCCGCGAGCGCGTCAAGCGCTACGGCCTGAGGATGAACGCCGGCGTGGATTTCCAGATCGTCGACCCCGAGCGCGATCCGCGCTACCGCGACTACGTCGCGACCTATCTCGAGGTCGCCGGCCGCAAGGGGGTGACGCCCGACGCCGCGCGCACGCTGGTGCGCACCAACACGACCGTGATCGGCGCGCTGGCGCTCCATCGCGGCGAGGCGGACGCGCTGATTTGCGGCCTCGAAGGCCGGTTCGAGCAACGCCTCAAGCACATCAAGGACATCGTCGGCCTCGCGCCGGGGGCTAAGACCTTCGCCGCGCTGTCGCTGGTGATCGCGCCGAGCGGTTCGTATTTTCTCGCCGACACGCACGTGTGCGCCGATCCCACCGCCGAAGAGATCGCCGATCTGGCGTTCGCCTGCGCCCATCACGTGCGCCGCTTCGGCGTGACGCCGAAAATCGCGCTGGTCTCGCATTCCGACTTCGGCTCCGCCGACACGCCGTCGGCGCGCAAAATGCGCGAGGCCCTGAAGCTGGTCACGGGGCGTAGCCCGGATTTCGAGATCGACGGCGAAATGCAGGCCGACACCGCGCTGTCGCTGGTTACGCGGGCGCGCGTGATCAGCGACTGCCGCTTATCGGGCGAAGCGAACGTGCTGATCTTCCCCAATCTCGACGCGGGCAGCACGGCGCTGCAACTGACCCGCGTGATCGCCGACGCCCTGCCGGTCGGACCGATCCTCGTCGGCCCGGCCAAGCCGGCGCATGTGCTGACGCCCGCGGTCACCGCGCGCGGCATCGTCAACATGACCGCAATCGCGGCGGCGGAGGCTGCGGGAGTGGATTAGGCGTTGCAAACGAAGCGAGAAATTCGATTTGAAAGGCCGGCGGTCGAGGCGGGGTCCTAAAGACACCGAATCAACCGCCGTGAGCGAAGAGGGGTAGACTCGTCTCCGTTGGCGGGGGTCAACTTTGAACGCCGATTGACAGATTGACCCCGCCGAAGGAAAGCCAACCAAGAGATTGCGACGCCGATCGGCGTCCGGACCCCTTGCCGACGCACAGCGATTCTCCAACAGAATCATTGCAATCGGCCCCTCGACCGCATCAAACGTGAGCCGGCCCCCGGGAATATCCAGGCCGGCGCTGTGGCCTGCTGAAGCTTCGCGCAACCGCCGCGGCGGGCTGAGGCGGCCGTCCGCCTGCCGTTAACCTTAACGGGGCTTAACGCTTGATGATAACACCTCGAGCAGCCAAGGTGTTTACCAAGGGTTAACTTTAACAAACCCTTTACGGTGCGGAGCAATATTCATGAACAGCTTTGGCGAGGCCGTCGCAACGACGGTCAACGAGGAAGCGCGTCCCTGTCCGGCTCCGCTCGCGCGGCTCGGGGCTCCGCGCAAGTTTTCGGCTCTGCGGGGACAGGCGATCGTTAGGGCCGCCCCCCGCCCAACGTCTCCCGACGACGTGCTCAAGTCGTTCAATTCCTGGGCTTTCAAACGCGAACAGCCTGACGACCTCGACCTGCTCCGGCGACGGGTCGGGGCGGCGGCGGCGTGCGAGGAACCGATCCCTTTTGTGCTTTATTGGGGGCGCGGTCCTCGATCAGCGCTCGCCGAACCCGAAATTCAGTGTTTCGAGTATCTCGCGGCGATGGCCAAGCGCATCGAGAGCGTCTATCCGCCCGGGGCCGGCTTCGCCCTCGTCTGCACAGACTCCCACGCCGAGCTCAACGGCTATGACGCCGCCTCCACCGACAGCTATTTCGAGGCGGTGAGCGCCGAAGCCGAAGCGCGCGGGTTCGCGACGCGTCGCCTCAGCGAGCTGGTCAAGTCGGCGCGAGACCATCTCGACCTCGCGCAGGCCGACGCCGCACCCCCAACCCATGTGCTCGACGCGCTCATCGCCTCGGCCGAGAAACACTATCGCGGCGGCGGCACGGCCGAGCATGGGGCGGTCCGCTATTTCCGCAGCAACATGATCGAGAAGCAAGCGGTCGAGCGCGCCTTTCCGGAGGCCATCTTCATCACGTTCAACGGCAGCGACATGCGGCCGCTGCTTCCGGACGGCATGCCGATCTTCTTCATGTATTCGCTGCGGCGCGGGATCGGCGTGAAGCCGTGGTTCATGTCGGCCGGGCGAAGCGACGACGCGCCTGGCGCGCCTGCGTTCGCCTGAGATCGCGGGAGAGCCGCGTGCATGATTACCGCATCCTGCTCGCCGGCGACGCCGCGCTGGTCGTCGATTTCGGCGACCGTATCGAGCGCGCGCTCAACAGCCGGGTGCTGGCTCTGGCCCAGGCCATCGCACAGGACCGCCTCGACGGCGTCATCGAGACGGTGCCGACCTTCCGCTCGCTGATGATCTGTTTCGAACCGGCGAAGCTCGGCCATGCCGAACTCGTCGAGCGCGTGCAGGAGTTGATCGTCGAGGCGGGCGATGTCGCCTATCCTTCGCGCCTCTGGCGCCTCCCGGTCTGCTACGACCCCAGCCTCGCGCCGGACCTTATCGAGGTCGCCGAGCGCAAAGGGCTGTCGCCGTCGGAAGTCGTCGCCCGCCACAGCGCGATCACGCATCACGTCTACATGTTGGGCTTCTTGCCGGGCCAGCCCTACCTGGGCGACCTACCCGATGAACTCGCGATGCCGCGGCGCGCGACGCCGCGCGGCAAGGTCGCCGCCGGCTCGGTCGGCATCGCGATGACGATGACCTGCATCTTTCCCATGGAAACGCCCTGTGGGCTCAACATCATCGGAAGAACGCCGACGCCATTGTGGGACCCCTGTCGTCCGAACGGCTCGCTGGTCGAACCGGGCGACAAGGTGATTTTCGAACCGATCCCGCTCGAGACCTTCACAGCGCTGGAAAAACTCGCCGCAAGCGGCGGCGCAAGCCTTGCTTCGGCTTGAAGTTGGAGCCGCGTCGCATGAGCGCCAGCCTGCATGTTCTCTCTCCGGGTCCGAGCACGACGGTGCAGGATTTGGGCCGTCCGGGATACCAGCGGTTCGGCATTCCGGTCGGAGGCGCGTTGGACTCGTTTGGCCTGCGCGCCGCCAATGCGCTGGTCGGCAATGCGCCAGACGTCGGCGCGCTGGAGATCGTCTATCGCGGCCCGACCTTCCTGGTCGAAGCGCCGAGCGTAAGGGTCGCGTTTTTCGGCTCGCGCGCCCGAATCGTCGTCCGGCGGCAGGGAATCGCGCAAGAATTCCCGACGGGCCGCAGCATTCGTCTGCTTGCGGGGGATGTCGTCGAAGTCGGCGCCCTCGCGGGTTCCTCGCTTCTGTACGCGACCGTCGAGGGGGGCTTCGACATCGCCCCGCTGATGGGTGGCGTTTCCACCTATGTGCGGGGCGGCGTCGGAGGCTGGCAGGGGCGCGCGCTGCGGGCCGGCGATAATCTGCCCTTGGCGCGCGAGAGGGTCGACGAGCGCGACGAAGCCGCGATCGACGATCTCGGCCTCAGTCCTCCAGCGTGGCTGCGCGTGGTCGACGGTCCGCAGGCCGACCATTTCTCCGACGACGGAATCGCGACTTTCTACGGCGGCGAATATCAGGTCGGCCCTGGGGCCGATCGAATGGGCGTGCGGCTTTCCGGCGCCCCGTTGCGACACCCCCGCGGCCACGACATCGTCTCCGACGGGATTCGACCGGGCTCTATTCAGATTCCCGGCGACGGACAGCCGATCGTGTTGCGCTGCGAGCACCAGACGACCGGCGGCTACCCGAAAATCGCAACCGTCATTTCGGCCGATCTGCCGGCGCTCGGACGCTTAGGCGCAGGCGACAAAATCCGTTTCAAGCGCGTCACGCTCGTCGAGGCGGAGGCCGCGCGGCGCGCCTACGCATTGGCGGTGGAAAAGCTGCCGACGCGTCTCGGACCTGTTCCGCGCGCCGACGCCGACCTCGCAGATCGGCTTTGCGCGGCCAACCTCATAAGCGGGGTCGTTCATGCGCGCCACGATGTCGACTAGCGCAGCCGAAGCGCCGGCGCAGCAGCGGCGCGACAACGTCCCGCTCGGCATCGCGTGCATGATCGGCGCGACGCTCATGTTCGCCGCATCGAACGCGATCGCCAAGTTGCTGGCCGCTACGTATCCCGTTGGCGAGGTCATGTTCTTCCGCTCGGCGACGTCGCTCGTCTTCTGCTCGGCGATCGTGCTCCCGGCGACCGGCCTTTCCGTCTTCGCCACGCGCCGCCTGCGCGACCATGTCGCGCGCGGTCTGTCGCAGTCGATCTCGCAGACTTTCACCGTGCTCGCGTTGAGCCTGATGCCTCTGGCCGCCGCAACCGCCATCGGGTTCTCCGCGCCGCTGTTCGCCGCGCTGGTCGCCATCCTGTGGCTCAAGGAGAAGGCCGACCCGTGGCGCTGCGGCGCCCTCGCGCTCGGCTTCCTCGGCGTGCTCGTCATCACCCGACCGGGCGCTGGGACATTTCAGATCGGCGCGCTGTTCGCGCTGGCCAACGCGGTGATGTACGGCAGCGTGACCGTGGCGGTGCGCGGCATGACCAAGACCGAATCGACGCTGACGCTGCTGATGTGGCAGATGGCGACCGTGGCGGCGTTTCATTCGCTGCTGCTGGCGTTCGGCTTCGCCTGGCCGACGCGCGCCGACGCCGTGCTGTTCGTCGCCTTCGGCGCGGCGAACGGCGGCGCGCAGTACCTCTGGACGCGAGCGCTCGGTTTTGCGCCCGCCACGGCGGTCTCGCCTTTCTACTATCTGCTGCTGGTCTGGGCGCTGCCGATCGGCTTCGTCGTTTGGAGAGACGCGCCGACGCCGTCGTTGTTGGCGGGTTCGTCGATCGTCGTCGGCTCGGGAATGGCGTTGCTGCTGCGCGAGGGCCGCTCCAGGCGCCAGGCGACGCGGAGGCTGGCGCCCGTCGCGTTTCAGGCCGCCAACGAGGCGCCCCGGCCGCCGGTCTCGGCGAGGAACTCTTCGATCGGTTTGGGCCTGCTGAACAGATAACCCTGCACCTCGAAGCCTCCGAGCCTGCGCAGCATTTGAAGCTGCTCGTCGGTTTCGACGCCTTCGGCGATCGTGTGAATATTGAAAGCTGTGGCGAGGTCGATGATCGCCCTCACGACCGCCTGCGTCTGCGGCTGTTCGGCAATCGAGGCGATGAAGGAGCGATCGATCTTGATCCTGTCAATCGGGTAGCGTTGGAGATAGCTGAGAGACGAGTATCCGGTGCCAAAATCGTCCATGGAGATGCGCGAGCCGAGCGATCGGAGCTCGGTCAGTTGTCGGCTCACTTGCTGGTCTTCTTTCAAGAGCATCGATTCGGTGATCTCGATCTCCAGCCGATCCGGCGACAGGCCGCTGTCGGCCAACGCGCTCCGCACGGCGGCGACGATGCCGGGTCCAGCGAACTGCCGCGGCGAACAATTGACGGCGACTCGCAAGTCGCCGCCGAGACGCGCCACGTCCTGGCACGCTTTGCGCATGACCCATTCGCCGATCGCGACGATCATACCGGTCTCCTCCGCGACCGATATGAATTCTCCCGGACCGATAAGGCCCCTTTCAGGGTGGTTCCATCGCACAAGCGCTTCAAATGCGACAATCCTGTCCGCAAGCAGGCTTATGATCGGTTGATAGTGCAACTCGAATTCGCCGCGCTCGATGGCTCGCCGCAGCCCAGCTTCGACCGCAACCCGGTTGCGCATTTGCCGCATCATGCTCTCGTCGTAACGGCAAAACCCTCGGCGACCCATGGTCTTGGCGGCGTAGAGCGCCAGGTCGGCCGCCTGCAGCAACTCCGACGCGCTGTTCCCGTCGTATCGAGCGCTGGCGATGCCGACGCTGGCGGTGACGCTGGCGTCGATATCGCCAATCCGGCAGGGCTCCGACAGGCGAGCGATCATCTTCTGCGCGAGGGAGCGCGCGTCGCCGTCAAAATCGGCGATGGGTTGAATGACGACAAACTCGTCGCCGCCCAGTCGCCCCACGATTTCGGCGTCGGCGACCGCAGACAGACGCTGGCCGACGAGTTTCAGCAACTCGTCGCCTTTCAGATGGCCGTAGGTGTCGTTGACCATCTTGAATCCGTCGAGGTCGACGATGTGCAAGGCGAAATTCCGCTTGTCCGCGGGCAATCTGACGATAGCGTCGAGATGATCGCGGATCTGCGTCCGATTTGGAAGGTTAGTGAGCGCGTCGTACTTCGCCATGTGCAAGATGCGGCGCTCGTAACGATGCCGGCGAAGAGCTGCGCCTGCGGTCGCCAGCAGCGCAAGGATCGACACTGCCGCCGCAATCAAGCGATAGTTCTCGGCGCTGCTGGCGAACAGCCCGTTGGCCGCGATGCCCGGCAGCTTGACGACGACGTTGAGCGGAAAGCCTTCGACGGCCCGGACGACCTCGACGGCGTCATCTCTGTCGATCGCCACCGTCGAACCTGTATCCAGTTGGAAGAATTGAGCGAGATTCTCGCTTCCGGGGAACTGCCTGCCCAGCAGATCCTCGTACACGCCGGCGCCGGAGCGCAGGACGCCGTCATCGCCGATCAACGCCAAACCATAGCCGACGCCGAGGTCGACGTGCGAGTAGGCGCGCATGAGCATCGCCGGATCGAGAGAGATGACGATCACGCCGGCGAACGCCCCCTTCGCATCGGTCAAGCGACGGGAAAACTGCACCGATGGCTTGCCCGACGCGCGGCCGGTCAACGGCTTGCTGATGAAAAGGTCGTCGCGGGTCGAGTTGAGTTGCACCCGAAAGTGTTCGCGGTCGCTGAGGTCCACCTTCTGTGTCGGATGGGGCATCGCGCTGCTGGCCAGCATGACGCCCTTGGCGTCGGTGACGGCGATCTGCACCGCCTCGCTGTCGACCGTGTACTTTTCAGTGACGATCGAAGACCAGTCGAGTCGCTCGTTGTGATCGTGAGTCCACCTCAGGAACATCAGGATGCGATCGAGATCCTCGATCGTGTGGACGACCTCACGATCGAGGATGATCGACAGGTTGCGCGCGTCGCCAAGAATGTCGGCGTGCACAGACTCCCGCTGCAGATTGATCAGGGTTTCCGAGCCGATCCAAATCAGCGCGGCAAGCGTCAACCCGAACGCGACGATCGGTTGCCGGAGCGGCGCAGCCAACTTTGACGCTCTGGCGCGCAACTCCGCAAGTCGTCGACGGCTGAACAGAGAGCACTCCATGCGGTGACCCCGATTTCGGCTGACGGCGATCGATCGGGCTCGGCGCTGCTGCCTAGGCCCCAGGGATTCGGTTTGCCGACGCGTTCAATTCCCTCCTCGGCAGCGGCTCTTGTCGCTTTCCAAACTACAATTGGAAGGGTTAAAGGCTTGCGCGCTTCCGTGTGTTTCGCAGAGTAGGCTTTATTCTTCCTTATCCTTTCGGATGCACGCGTCCGTAGCGAGCTGTGAACCCGTGAGGGGCCGCAACGCCGATCGGCGAGGGCAACCGCGATAAGGTGTGAATAGGCGCCCGCCACCGCCCCCCGAGGACAAACAAATCAAGCGGTTACGACGCCGATCGGCGTCGCGGCCCCGCGTCGATCGACACTCAGGAGGTTGAAGTTGAGAAACAGCATGGGGGCGTCGAAGGCCGCCCAGACATCGCCCGCGCGAGTTCGTTCGACGGCGAAAGGCGAGATCGGCCGCCGGGTTTGGCCACTTCGCGCGCCTGCAGCAACACCGCGATCGAGCGACGGGCATACGGGTTCGCTCGACCGAGCCGAACTTCGCGGCTGCGCTCGCCGGGGCCATGGCGAGTGGCGCGCGCTCCGAGAGTTTCGACGAGATCGCCGACTGGCTCGAGAGGCTTGCCAGGGCCGAGCGCTCACGCCAATCGCTGCCTGGACTCGAACGGTTATCGTGATCGGAATTCTCTCAAATCACGGCTCGGGGCGTTCGAAGAGGCCGAATTCCGACAGTGAGCCGCCTAGCGACGCTTGAATCGCATGGCGTTCTACTAAATCATAAATTTCTCTAATGCGGCGCGGCGGAGTTCGGAGGTTGAAGTCAACCCTTCAATTCGATGCTCGTGGGGTCGGAGATGTCCAGGTACTATGGGAGGACTCCGAACGTGCTCTTTGCCGCGGCCGACGCCTTGACCCGGGCAGCGGTCCGCGCTCCGTGTTGATTATTTTTCCTGTCGCCGAACATCCGCCGTCGGCAGTCCTCGAGGGCTTCGCCCACGAATACGAGCTGAGGGACGAACTTGACGCCGCTTGGTGCGCCAAGCCCGTCGACCTTCTACGCGAG
>Ga0326728_10019436_pt1 | contig 13178 bp, 6 predicted proteins | sample MB3enrmetagenome_FD_207602 | JGI IMG/M metagenome (GOLD analysis project Ga0326728, IMG submission 207602) | Lab enriched peat soil microbial communities from McLean, Ithaca, NY, United States - MB31MN | ecosystem: Environmental > Terrestrial > Soil > Wetlands > Peat | place: USA: New York...
GACATCACCAACGGCGGTTGGCCGCTCAAAACGAGCGACAAGGCAGCCTCCAAACAACCTGTTGTCAGCGACGTATGCACTTCCTATGGCAACACCAAAACCAACGCGACCCACGCCAGCCCGGCAATCAGCGTCAGCGGAACCGATCCCACGGGCCACCCCTTTAATGGCAAGCTGATGTCGGCGAATGTCGGCTTTGCCGACGGCCACGTCGAGACACGCGCGCCGGTTATCATGAACTGGCACATGGTTGGAGACGACTACAATGAGACTTACTTTTATTGAAACGACGGAAACAGCAGAGCAATAACCCGAAACAACAGATAAAAACCCAATCAAAAGCAACTCTATGAAAAACACAATGAAAGCCTTCGCATGTGGAACAGTGGCAACACTCGCGGTCATCGGCTTATTCCAGCCGGTTCAAGCCCAGCAAGCAATAACTGGGTGGGGCGCCGACACTGGCGCCGTTAGTGGTATTACAATAACCGAACCCGGCAGCCCTGCCGGATACTTTATTGCCACCGGCCCGGCAACCGCCAACGCTGATATGCGCGCTGATTTGCCTACACCCGTTTCTGCTCTTGGTGTCGGACAAGTCCTGACAGTGTCCGGACAGCTTGTTTGGACAAACGGTTACATGGCTGGCGCCGGGGGGTTGCGTATCGGCCTCGTTGACTACGCGTCGCTGGGCACGTTGAGCGGCAAAGTTTGGAGTGTGGGGGATGTTGCAACCGGTTACTGGTGGGGCCTGCCGACGGGTGGGAATGGAGTCAGCAACCCGGGGGGTGGCGAAATCACCGCGAAACCAGCCAGCGCAGGCAATGCGTGGTTCAGCGGCACCGGCGGATATGCGGTTCCTGGCACCCTCAATGACAATCCGGCTAATATGGTTGCGAGTACGTATTACTTCAGCTTTTCGGTGCAGAATAATGGAGGTACTGCGACCATAAGTTATAGTGTGACCAATGTGGGTACTTCCAACTACTGGGAAGTGGGGTCGGTCGTGGACACTAATGCTACTGTGCCTCTGTCCTTCAACGCGTTCGGATTTTTTTGCAATAGTGGAAGTACTGCATTCAATCAAGCAAATAATCCGAGTGGAGTTAGCTTTAGCAATATTACTGAAACAATTGGTTCTTCTCCTTATCTTACCGTCCTCGGCGCTTTTGAGGGCGTCACCGATCCCACCGATGCAGGATGGACCAATTTGAACACCGGCAACAAGATTACGTCGGACAGCGAAGACAGCTTTCTAGCCGCCGGAGTGACCAGTTGCCCTCAAAGTCTCGAAATCGCGGGGCTGCCCGGCGCCGGCGGTGCTGGAACAGTCAACCAGCCCAACCTCATACTTGGGTTAAGCCCCGCCCAAATAGGCGCCTTTTTCAACAACTCCTGGCTGACGTTCACGTGGTCTGTCCCATCCGCGGCGTCAAGTGGCTCCACTGCGGGGTATTCAGAGATCTACGGAGTTCAAGTCCAAGCCCCGGGTTTGGGAACGTTTACCCTGCCGTGGGGCGGGACCAATTCCGAAGCGTTGGGCTACACCACGGACAATGTAAGCGGGATGCCTTTGATCGGCTACTACTCCTCCATGCCTTTGGAGACGGAAAGAGTCACAATTAACTATTCAAGTGTTTTTTCCCAGATTACGGGTGAGCCCAGCCCCTCTTATCTGCAGCTAATTTTCCAGGGCGACACCGGTAACGGCGCCCCCGATTATATGTATATGAATAACGTCGAGCTATCGACCGCTCCCTTCGGGTCGCGGACTGCGCCGCCGCCTCCTCCGCCGCCGACGATGGGCATCCAGGTTGCCAAGCCGGGCTTGCGCATTTTTGCGGGGGCCAACACCACCGGTCCTCGCGAAGAGCTTGCCACCTCAGCCGGATATGACGTGAACTGGGTGGGTCCAAGAAGCGCGTTTAGCAGCGATCCGGTCAATTATCCGGTCAAGTATTCGTTTACGATTGTACGCGGCGGCGCGGAAACCAATTACTTCCAGACCCATATTTTCCTGATACCGACCAATGAGATCCCCACCAACACCGCGCAGCTCGGAAGTCCCTACAATAACAATTATGTTGACTACCAAACGTCCAACATGGTCTGGCTCCAGATTTTGGGGACCAACGGCAGCCAGCAGGTTATCGCCAGCGTTGCTTGGAAGACCAATTATCCGAATAGCAATCCGACCAACGTGGAGCTCACCATCACCAACCCAACCATCGTTGGCACTTGGAGCCTGGTTTTCTCCAACGCCACGCAGGGAGCGCTGGTCGCGCCGGGCAGCACGAACGCATTCACCATACATGACGCCAATGCCAGCGCGGATTTCGCCGGTCCCGTAACGGCTTACTTCGGAGTGGAAGCCAATAGCGCGCCCGCCGAAGGGGATTACCTTGACTATTCTCAAATCTCAATTACCGGCGCGGAGGGCAACGTCTTGACTGAAAACTTCCTCACGGACTCCACCTTTAATCCAAATGGTTATTGGACAATTAATCCGACGGCGGCGGATAGCAGTATCATTCTTGTCACGGCTGGCGACCCTCTCTGGGTGACGTGGAGCCCTGCTGACATCGGCTACGGCCTGGCCGTATCCCCAGGCCTGCCCATCAACGAGCCGCCGGGCTATAACTACCTCCTATATGGGTACAATGGCAAGAATAGTTTTGTGCTGCCTCAGCAGTTTAATAATTATAGCGACGTTCCAGTCGCCAACCTCCAGGGTACGACAATGTGGGAATTGATTCCGAGCGATTGTTTGCCTTCGTATCAGGGGGTACTTGATATGGGGGTGACGAACGCCTACTTCGAACTTATAAACCCGCCTCCGGCTAATTGATTTGGCCGGAATGACAGAATTCACGAAGGCGCCGGACAACCGGCGCCTTCTTTTTATGCCTGTGCGCCATTAATCCAATTCCCCGGAATCCCCGGCGCCACCTGCCGGGTTCAAGCCATGACAACCCTCACCCCGCCCGCATCGTGGCTGGCGTTGACCAATGGCGTCAATGGCAGCGCCAGCTTCATCCCGGCGCCAGACGGGTTGTGGACAAACCCTGATTTCAGTTCGACCAATTGCCCAGCGCGATTTTATCGAACGTTCAAGCCGCAAACGGACGCTCAAATCATAATACTAAAATCCATTACAATCATAGTATTATCCATTCCATCTGGTGGCAGGAAATGCTATAAATAGTCATGTTCAGCAAGAGATATAAACTATAACAGCTAACCCAAAGCAACTTTATGAAAAAAACAAGAACAGCCTTCGCAGCGGTCGCAACAATCGCCCTCCTGGGTGGTTTGTCCCATCAGGTTCAAGGGCAGACCGTGGGAGCATATTACCAGGGGTCAGACGCAGCTTGGAACGTCAACGGCACAACGGTTTTTGAGACAGGGGCAACTCCCACTGGTGGCAGTGGCGGCGTCAGCACTGACAACGATAGTTGGGGCGGGAACGCCAATGGCGCCAATGGTTATGGCGCGTTGGGCATGTGTTTTACAGTGACCCAATCGGGTGTATTGTCAACTGCTCAAGTGGTTTTTACTGGAAATACAGCGACCTTTAACGTTGAGCTTTATGATTTAGGACCCACCCCTGCGGGATATCAAACTGGCGTAGCGACGCCATATTATCCCGCGGTAAAGCAAATTAATGCTCTCACGACGCCGGTGGCCGCATCGAGTGGAGGCCTCCCCTCTCCTGGATATACCTTGAATGGCGGTCTCAATTTGCTGGCATCATCCTCATTCACCTACACCGCGGTCGCGGGCACGGATCTTGTCACATTGCCATTCACAGGTTCGCCGGTGAACTTGGTTACCGGTGAGCTTTATCTGCTTTCACTTGATCCGACGGCCAACGCTGACAGCACTTGGTGGACCCGCGGCGGCCTTCCTGTGTCGGCTTACAACACGGGCGAGGGTGTGAACGCAGATGGCGTGGATGGCATGCAAGCTTTTGAAGGCAAAACGACGAGCGTTCGCGATATGGACCTGGCTATTACAGAGGCCGTGCCCGAGCCTTCCACGATCGCTCTGGGCGTCATTGGCGCCTCCTCGTTGCTGCTTCGCCGCCGCAAATAACTTGGGTTAGTTGAGAAAATTGGCAGCCGCCACCGGACAACGGTGGCGGCTGTTTTCTTTCCAGACCCGGTTGGCCCTGCCAGGGCACGCGAAAGACAGCAGCGCAATTCATGAATCCGGCCTTATCCGATAAAAAACTGAACGAAGCTCGCGAGCTTTTGAACAATTCCAACTTTTCCCAAGCCTTGCCGGCTTATGAAAAGCTGACGCGGCAATTCCCGCACAAGGCCCGGATTTGGCTGGAATATGGGGCCGCCGCGGCAGGCGCGGGCCAACTGGATCTGGCTGACCGGGCTTGGAACAAAGCGGCGGAGCTGGAGCCGCTCAACAGCGAGACCATGCTGCAAATTGGCCATCAATACCAGGCTCTGCGCCAGCCGGAAAAGGCCCGGGCCTTGTTTGAGAAGGCGGCCGCGGCCGATCCGCAGGGCATCAACCCGCGCATGTCCCTGGCGATTTTGTTCGAGCACAACCATCGCTTCGCGGAGGCTCGTGCAGCGATTGCGTCGTGCCTGGCGATTGATCCCCGGGATGATCAAGCCCGCTACTATGCCGCATTCCTCGACCGGCGCGAGAATAAACTTGAGGATGCCGAACGCCGATTGCGTGATTTGATCGCGTCCGGACCCCGGCACCAGTACGTGCAGTACGCCTGCCGGTATGAACTGGCCGAGGTGCTCAACCGGACTGGCCGCTTTGACGAAGCGATGCAAATGTTGCTTGAGGCCAAGAATCTCGTGCGATGCTTGGGAAACATCGAAGAGCTGTTAAAGGACTACGACAAGAACGCGAGCCAAGACTGCCATTCGAGTCAGCAACTGCCCAGGGATATCCTTCGCACCTGGAGCCGGGAGTTTCCCGAACGGAGCCGTGAACCCATGCCGGCGCTGGCGTTCCTCGGAGGCCATCCGCGCAGCGGCACCACCCTTTTGGAGCAGATTCTTGGCGCGCATCCGGGCGTGGCGGCGTTGGATGAGCCGCGCGCCTTTGTGACGATTGTCTGCGAGTTGTTCAACGCCTCGCCGCAAGTTTCCCCCCCGCGCCTCAATGTCATTCGCCGCCGCTATCTGGAAGCGGTCCAGAGGGAATGGGGCGGCAGCCTGGAAGGAAAGTTGCTTTTGGACAAGAATCCATCGCCCACGGCCAAACTTCGCATCTGGTTGCGGGTTTTCCCGGAAGTGCGTGTCCTCATTGCCTTGCGTGATCCGCGTGACGTGGTGATCAGTTGCTATTTTCAGAACATTCCACTCAATCCGGTCAACGCGAACTTCCTCTCCCTGGAACGGACCGCCCGGCATTATGCCAATTTAATGGACGTCTGGCTGGCCGTGCGGCAATGGGAAGGCCTGGCCTGGATGGAGACGCGCTATGAAGACATCGTGGCCGGCCTGGAGAAGGAGGGCCGCCGGGTCACCGAGTTTCTTGGTTTGGGATGGGACGAGGCCCAGGGACGATTCCATGAGAAAAGCAGCAAGAAGTTAATGTATTCGCCCACCTATCGCGACGCCAGCCAGCCGGTGTATGTTCGGTCCGTGGCCCGCTGGCCCGCCTACGAGAAACACCTTGGCCCCATTTTGCCGATATTAGAACCGTATTGCCGCGCCTTGGGATACGATCCGGGAAAGTAAGAATTAAGAAGGCAGAATCACGAAAATTAAGAATTAAGAAGGCAGAATTAAGAAGCGGGGAAAAGTCATTGCGGTTCGACTGTTGGCTGTTCTTCATGTTTCTTAATTCTTACTTGTTAATTGACTTTTGGAGGACGGCTTTTTCGAGGTTGCTCCGGGCCACCCCATAGCCAGGCCTGATTTGCAACGCCTTTTGCAGATGGGCGATCGCTTCGTCCACTCTTCCCTCTTGCAGAAGAACGTGGCCGAGGTTGTTGTGGGCTTCCGCGTAATCGGGCTTGATTTGCAACGCATTTTGGTACTCGACGATCGCTTCTTCCACCCTTCCTTTTTGGCAGAGAGCGACGCCGAGATTGTAGTGTGCTTTCGCGAGGCCGGGCTGGATTTGCGCCGCCTTTTGCAAATGGGTGATTGCTTCGTCCACGTTGCCCTTTTGGAAAAGAGCCATGCCGAGGTTGTTGTGGGCTTCCGCATCGTGGGGCGCGATTTGCAGGGCCTCTTGGTACTGGGCGATCGCTTCTTCCACCCTTCCTTTTTGGCCAAGAGCGACGCCGAGGTTGAAGTGGGCTATGTTGTTGCCTTTGGTGCAGGCGAGCGCGCGGGCCCACAGAGTCTCGCTGTCTTGCCAATATGCAGTTTGTTTCCAGGCGCAGACCATCAACACGGCGAGCACGCCAGTCATGAGGACCCCAAAAGTCGCACGTTCCACCTGCCATTTCGCGCCCCACTCCGCCGCCATCCATGTCACCGCCACATAAATACCAATCTGCGGCAGGTAGGTGTATCGATCGGCATGGGCTTGGTTACCCACTTGGATGATTCCCACCACTGGCAGCAGCATTACCAAATACCAAACCCATCCGATCAGCAGCCACGGCCGCTTCCGCCACTGTCCCCACGCGACCACAGAAATACCGGCCAGCAACGTCCCGGCCAGTGCCGATTCCCACGCCGGCACGCCATGGCGCGGAAACGGATAAAGCGCCGCCAGTCCCGCCGGATAAACCATCTGGCCAGGATAAATCATGGACGCCACCAACGCATTGCCAAGGCGTAACGGCAGCGAAAATGACCCGGTCGATTGAATGGCTCCGGTCTGCGCCAAAAGCGTGACGACGCAGCCGGCAGCGGAGAGCGCCAGCAAGGGCAGCTTTTCCAGCACCAACCCCGAAAGCTTTCGGGGTTCCTCCCGTTGCAACGGCCAGTAATCCAATAACAACAGCACCAAGGGCAGGGTGACCAGCATCGGCTTGCACATCAGGCCCATCGCAAACAGAAGCACGACAAGCCCGTAACGGACAGGCGACCACGGACGGCGCGCATAGCGGACATACGCGCCGATAGTCAGCATGAAGAGCAATCCACTGAGCACGTCCTTGCGCTCGGCCACCCACGCCACCGATTCCACCCGCAGCGGATGGATGGCAAAGACAGCCGCCACAAACGCACTGCGCCAAAGAACGCCGGTCATCTGGCGCAGAACCAGGAAGAGCGCGATCACCGTAGCGATATGGAGGAGGACATTGGTGAGATGATGTCCGGCGGGATTCAATCCGTATAACTGGCAGTCCAGCATGTGGGAAAGCCATGTCAGAGGGTGCCAGTTGTCGACGTGGCAGGAGAATGCCCAGACGATGCCCTTGAACGTCAGACCTTGGGCGACCACCGGATTGTTATAGACGTATTCATCGTCGTCGTAGTTGACGAACTCGTGAAACAGTGTCTGGCCGAAAACGGCAAACGTGACCGCGGCCAGCGCAAGGCAAACCGCCGGCGCCCGCCAGCATTGATCCCGGCGACCCGCGCCGATGGGGGCTTTTAGCGGAGATTGTTGGCCGATCATATGGATTGATTTAACCACAAAGAGCATGGAGAGCACAGAGAGAAAAGAGCCAGATAAGCGCCTCTCAACTCTTCCTTTAGCCTTTAGCCTTCACTTCAGTCTTCAGTCTTTCCTTTAATGTGTTTGTTCAGGGCTATGGAATGGGCTGCCCGCTTGGTAGAGTTTCATTTCAAATTGAAGTTGCCCGGCCAGCCCCGTGTTGGATTGCGCCGCGGCCAGTTGCAAGGCGCGCTGCGCGGTTTCCACCGCTTCGGAAAACCGCCCAGCCTCGGCGTAGGCGGCGGCGAGAGTGTGGAGAATGATCGGATTTTCCCCGCCAGCCAGCGCATTGGCCTGCCGGGCCAGTTCCACCGCCTTGCTGCCGTTGCGCAGCGACGCTTGCGGAGATGTGGCCAGGAGCCACGCCAGATTATTTTGGGCCGCCGGATCGGCCGGTTCGATTTGCAGCGCCTGCTGAAAATGGACGATCGCTTCGGCGACGTTTCCCTTCTGCAGAAGAGCGTTGCCGAGGTTGTTGTGTGCTTTCGCGTAGCCGGGGTTGATTTGCAGCGCCTTTTGCAAATGGGTGATCGCTTCGTCCAGTTTGCCCTTTTGCAGAAGAGCGTCGCCGAGGTTGTTGCAGGCGTCCGCATAGCCGGGCCTGATTTGCAACGCCTTTTGGAATTGATCAATCGCTTCGTCCGCGCTTCCCTTTTGCAGAAGGAGGAGGCCAAGGTTATTGCAGGCGTCCGCGTAGTCGGGTCTGGCTTGCAGCGCCTTTTGGAAATGATCAATCGCTTCGTCCGCGCTTCCCTTTTGCAGAAGAAGGATGCCGAGGTTGTTGTGGACTTCCGCGTAGTCGGGCTTGATTTGCAACGCCTTTTGGTACTGGGAGATCGCTTCGTCCTTTCTTCCCTCCTCGCGAAGGACTTCGGCGAGGTGGCAATAGGCGATGTAGTTGCCTGTGGTGCAGCCGAGAGTATGGTTCCACAGGGTTTCGCTGTTTTTCCAATACGCGGTCTGTCTCCAGGCGCAGACCATCAACACCGCGAGCACGCCGGCCATGAGGACTCCAAGAGCCACACGCAATGGCCCGTGGTGCAACCACCTCACCCGCCATTCCGCCACCAGCCATGTCAGCGCCACATAAATCCCGATCTGCGGCAGGTAGGTGTATCGGTCGGCATGGGCCTGTCCACCCACCTGGATGACTCCCACCACAGGTAGCAGCATCACCAAATACCAAACCCATCCCGTCAGCAGCCACGGCCGCGTCTGCCGCTCTGCCCATGCGACCGCTGAAAGGATGGCCAGCAAGGTCCCGGCCAGCCCCACTTCCCACGCTGGCGCGCCGTTGTGCGGAAAGGGATACAGCACCGCCAGTCCCGCCGGATAAACCATCTGGCCAAAATAAACCTTGCAGGCCACCAATGCATTGCCAAGCCGCAGAGGCAGCGAATATGACTCGGCTGATTGAATGGCTCCGGTTTGCGCCAAAAGTGTCGCCACGCAGCCGGCGACGGAGAGCGCCAGCAAGGGCAGCTTTTCCAGCACCAATCTTCCCGCCGATGCCACCCGTCGCAACGGCCAGTAGTCCAGCAACAGCAGCACCACGGGCAGCGTGACCAGCATCGGCTTGCACATCAGGCCCAATGCAAATAAGAGGACCACAAGCCCGTAACGGACAGGCGACCACGGACGGCGCACATACCGGACATAGGCCCCGATGGTCAGCATGAAGAACAATCCGCTGAGGACGTCCTTGCGCTCGGCCACCCACGCCACCGATTCCACCCGCACCGGATGGATGGCAAAGACGGCCGCGACAAAGGCACTGCGCCAAAAAGCGCCGGTCATCTGCCGCAGCACCAGGAAAAGCGCGATTACGCTCGCGGTGTGGAGGAGGACATTGGTGAGATGATGTCCGGCGGGATTCAATCCGTATAACTGGCAGTCCAGCATGTGGGAAAGCCAGGTCAGAGGGTGCCAGTTGGAGGCGTGGATGCTGGTGAACGCCCAGACGAGGCCCTGGAGCGTCAGACCCCGGTCGACCACCGGGTTATCATACACATAAATATTGTCATCGTAATTGATGAAGTCGTGAGTCAGCGTCTGGCCGAAAACGGCGAACGTGATCGCGGCCAGCACAAGGCAAACCGCCGGCACCCGCCAGCGTTGCTCCCAGAGGCCCGCGCCGATGGGGATTTTTAGCGAGGATTGTTGGCCGTTCATGTTTTGCGGACTTGGGTCATAAATGGCTCACCCATTCCGGCGGGCGTATTACAAGGCAGAGCGCAACGGGATATTCGGTTCCCAATTTGCGGGTGACAAGAAAAATTAAGACGATAGTATTGTCCATTCCATTCGGTGGCAGTAAATGCCATAAAGACGATAGTATTGTCCATTCCATTCGGTGGCAGTAAATGCTATAAATAAGTGGTCCAGCGACATAATTAACTTACAGCAACTTACCAAAAGCATCTTTATGAAAAAAGTCAACAAAATCTCATTATGGGTAGCAGTACTCGCTCTCAGCGCAGCCAGTTCCCAAGCTCAAGTTGTCCTCGGCAGTTTTCAAGGTGCCAGCGACCCCAATAATGCGGGATGGAAGGATTGGGACAGCGGCCTTGCCATTACAGCTTCAGCCCCCCCCGCTGACAGCCAATACGCCTTTGTGAACGCTGGCGTGCCCGGTTACACTTACAGCCTCCAAGTCACGCCATCAACCGGGGGCTATGACCAGAATCTCGCACTTAATATGACTTCCGCCCAAATGACGGCCTGGCAACAGAACTCCTATTTAACGTTCACATGGTCTGAGCCAGGCCCGGGAACGGAGACTGGCGGGTATTCACAGATTGCCCAAGTGATCTTCAATACCGCAGGTTCAGCCACAGGAGTGGGATTTGGCAGTCCAGTGCCTTTTTCTCTTTTTCAAGAGGAGGGCTCCAATGGAAACGATTCAGGCGGGATGCCTGTCTATGACTACTGGAGCTCCGGCAGCACGGCGTTGCGAACGCAAGAAGTCACAATAAACTATTCAACTATTAAGGCAGCAGACCCATCGTTTGCGACCAGCTATTTCCAACTGATTTTTGTTAGCGAGTACGGCGGCGGCGCTCCCAATTACAGCTACTTCAATAATGTGGTGCTATCGACCGGTCCCTTCGGGACGGAGGCTGCTACTAATGTTATCCTCGGCAGTTTTCAAGGACCCAGTGACACTAATAATGTCGGATGGACCAATCAGAACACCGGCGTCGCGATTGCGACGGACACCGAAGACAGCTTTGTGGCCGCCGGGGTGCCTGGTTACGCTGAAAGTCTCCAAATCGCGGGATTACCCGCCGGCGGCAATGTTGGATCAACCGGTCAACCTAATCTCATACTTGGGTGCAGCCCCCTCCAAATGGCGGAGTTTTTCACCAACGCATGGTTGACGTTCACGTTCTCTGTCCCATCGTCTGCGGTCAGTGGGTCCACGGCGGGGTATTCACAGATGTACGACCTTCAATTCTTTTGCCCAGGGGGACCGGTGGCCATTACAACACCCTGGAATGACCAAACGGAGGGCGCCAATGCAGCCGATCAAAACGGGAGGCCTAACTTCTACTACGGCACCAGCTCGGCTTTGCAGTCGCAAACAGTCTCAGTATACTATTCAAATGCTCTGTCTTCGATTCAGGGTTTCCCTGCTTTTCCCAGTTATCTCCAGTTGGATTTTCAGGGCAACTTCGGTGGCGGCGCCCCCGATTATCAGTGGCTAAATAATGTCATTCTATCGCTGGGTCCCTTCGGGTCATCGACCCCGGTGTCGCCGCCGACGCTGGGCATCCAGGTTGCCAAGCCGGCCCTGCGCATGTTTAGCCAGGGCGGCGGAAATCGCGTAGAGCTTGCCAGCCAAGGAAACGAGAGCTGGTCGGGGGGTGCCCAATATTCGTTTACGATTATAGGCGACAACGCGGACACCAATTACTTCGAGACCCATATTTACCTGGTGCCGGATGCTCAGATCCCCACCGAGACCTACCAGGCCGGAAGTCCCTATAACAACAATTATGTCGAGTATCAAGCGTCAAACGCCGTCTGGCTCCAGATTGTGTCGACCAACGGCCTCCCCACGGCTACCGCCAACGTTCTCTGGAAGGTCAATGATCCGAATGCCAATGCGACGCAGGTGGCGCTCAGCATCCCCAACGTACCCCTCGTCGGCACTTGGAACTTGGCCTTCAGCAGCGCGTCGAGTGGGACGCTGACCCCGCCGGGAGGCCCGGCCCAGTCCTTCACCATAGACTCCGGTGGTAATCCCAGCTCGGATTTCGCCGGTACTGTAACGGCTTACTTCGGAGTGTACGCCCAGAACGCGGCCTCCGTAGGGGACTACGTTGACTATTCTCAGATCTCAATTAGCGGCGCGCCAACCTCCTTTGTTGACAACTTTACTGCGGATGCCTCCATAAATGCAAGTTACTGGCAAATTAATCCCACGGCGGCAAGTACCAGTATCGTTCTTGTCACGGCTGGCGACCCTCTCTGGGTGACGTGGAGCCCTGTTGACATCGGCTACGGCCTGGGCGTATCCCCGGGCCTGCCCATCAACGAGGCGCCGGGCTATAACTACCTCCAATATGGGTACAATGGCAACAATAGTTTTGTGCTGCCTCAGCAGTTTAATAATTATAGCGACGTTCCAGCCGGCAACGCCCAGGGTGCGACAATGTGGGAATTGATTCCGAGCGATTGTTTGCCTTCGTATCAGGGGGTACTTGATATGGGGGTGACGAACGCCTACTTCGAACTTATAAGCCCGCCTCCGGCTAATTGATTTGGCCGGAATGACAGAATTCACGAAGGCGCCGGACAACCGGCGCCTTCTTTTTGTTCCTGTGCGATATTGGTCCGTATAGAACGGTCGAGCCGCAGGCGGACGCTCAAACCACAGTAGGATTATCCATGAAAACCATAGTATTATCCATTCCATCCGGAGGCAGGAAATGCTATAAACGACGATGTTCAGCACCAGATATAAACTATACAGCTAACCCAAAACAACTTTATGAAAAATACAAGAAAAGCCTTCGCAGCAGTCGCAACCATCGCTCTCCTGGGTGGTTTATCCCAACTGGCTCAAGGGCAAACATATCTCGGCACTTTTCAAGGCGCCAGCGACCCCAATAATGCGGGATGGTCTGATTGGGCCAGTGGCCTTGCCATTACGGCTTCAGCTCCCGGCGGTGACAACCAATACGCCTTTGCGACCCCTGGGGTCCCCGGTTACACTTACAGCCTCCAACTCACGCCATCAACCGGGGGCTATGACCAGAATCTCTCACTTAATATGACCTCCGCCCAAATGGCGGATTGGAGAGCCAACTCGTATTTGACGTTCACATGGTCTGCTCCAGGCCCGGGAGCGGCGAGTGGCGGGTATTGGCAGATTCCCCAATTGATCTTCAATACCGCAGGCTCAGGCACAGGAGTGGGTTTTGGCAGTCCAGTGCCTTTTAGTGATTTTCAAGAGCAGGGCTACACTTACAACGATTCAGGCGGGATGCCTGTCTACGACTACTGGGGCGGCAGTACGGCGATACGAACGCAAGAAGTCACAATAGACTACGCAAGTATTATGGCTG
>Ga0326728_10019438_pt1 | contig 13177 bp, 8 predicted proteins | sample MB3enrmetagenome_FD_207602 | JGI IMG/M metagenome (GOLD analysis project Ga0326728, IMG submission 207602) | Lab enriched peat soil microbial communities from McLean, Ithaca, NY, United States - MB31MN | ecosystem: Environmental > Terrestrial > Soil > Wetlands > Peat | place: USA: New York...
CTCGGCGTCGACTCCCAACCGGTCAACCAGAGCTGGCTGTGCGACCGGGGCCGCTTCGGCTTCGAGGCGGTAGAGGTGTCCGGGCGCTTGGGCCAGCCGCTCGTGCGGCGTGAGACGGACCTGGTCACAGCCACGTGGCACGAGGCGCTGAACGACGTCGCTGATGGCCTGCACCTGGCGCTCGAGGGGCCCGGCGCGAAATCGGTAGGCGTGATCGGTGGCTCCAGGCTCGCGAACGAGGACGCGTACGCCTGGGTCAAGCTCGCCAAGGGTGTCATCGGCACCGACAATTTCGACGCTCAGCTTGGCGACGGGCTGCCCGCCGAGCTCGTGGCGAGCCTCCCGCGTGCCACGATCGAGGAAACGCTCGCAGCCGGCACCGTCATCGTCCTTGCCGGCGACCTTCGCGAGGAGCTGCCGGTGCTGCACCTGAGGCTGCGCCAAGCCGCGCTGGACGATGGTCTGCGGATCCTCGAGTGCTCACCGGTGGCGACCGGCTTGAGCGAGGTGGGCACGTGGCTCCCGTACCGGCCCGGCGAGGCCGCCGAGCTCGCCCGCTCTCTCGTAGCCACGCAGCCCGGCGACGGCGTTGTCATCGTGCTCGGTCGCCCGTCGCTCGCCGAGAGCGCGGAGCAGATCGCGGCTGCGGCGGGCGTGTTCGCCGCAGCCTGGCCGCAGGCCCGCTTCCTTTCGGCGCTCCGGCGCGCCAATGTTCACGGTGCCGTCGACCTCGGGTGCGCCCCCGGGCTGCTGCCGGGCCGGGTGGCCCTCGAGGAGGGCCGAGCCTTCTTCAGCGAGCAGTGGGGCCTTGTGCCGGCCGAACGTGGGCTCGACACCGCCGGCATGCTCGAGGCCGCGGCGTCGGGCGAGATCGGCACGCTCGTGCTCCTCGGCGCGGACCCGCTGTCGGACTTTCCCGATCGCGAGCTCGCCCGCCGGGCGCTCGAGCGTGTCGAGTTCCTCGTGGCAGTCGACACGACGCTCAATGCCTCGTCGAAGCTCGCGGACGTCGTGCTGCCGGCCGCTGGGTGCGAGGAGCGCGGAGGCACGACTACGAACTTGGAAGGCCGTGTCACGCGGCTCGCGGCCAAGGTCGTGCCGCCCGGCGTGGCCCGTTCCGACTGGGTGATAGCGACCGAGGTCGCGGACCGTCTCGGAGCCGATCTCGGTTTCGAGTCCTTGGAAGCGATCTGGGCCGAGGTCGAGCGGGTCGCACCGGTGTACTCGGGTTGCACGCTCGCCGTGCTGGCTGCGCCCGGCGCCGCCGACGGCATCGTCGTCCCGCTCAAAGGCTCGCCTGTGCGGCTCAACAGGCGCCCGAGGATGCTCGACCCGATAGCGACCCCGGGGATCGACTCGGTCGAGGAGCAGGGTGCGCCGCTCACCGCAGGGGCGGCGATGCCGCCGGGCGTCTCGGTCGGCCCCGGCGAGGAGGACACGGGCGACGGGGACGGCCTCGGGGAAGCACAAGACGGCGACGACGAGACGGCGTCTCCCGCCGCCGGTGCGCCTGAGGCCCTCCGGCCTCCCGGCCTGTTGCGGTTCGACCCGGATGCATGGGCGGCGCCCGCGCCGGTCCTGCCCGCGGCGCAGTCCTCCTGGCGTCTCGTGGTTCGCCGTGGGCTGTACGACTACGGCACGCTCGTGCAGTCGGCCGAGTCGCTGGCGCGACTGGCCAAGCCTCAAGAGCTGCACCTGCACCCGGAGGAGATGAAAGATCTCGGTGTCGAGCACGGTGGAGAGGTACGGGTGCGCTCGTCGCGCGGCGAGCTCGTAGTGGCTGCAGTCGCCGATGCCGGCGTCCCGAGCGGGGTCGCGTCCCTTCAGTTCAATGCGGCTCCCGTCGATGAGACCAGTGCCGCTTTCCTCATCGACTCCTCCGCCCCTCTGGTCGAGGTCCACGTGGAGGCGGTGAGCTCGTGACCGATCCGCTCTTCGGCAACGGGGTCGACCTCGGCGTGGTGGTGATCGCCGCGGTCAAGGTGCTCGTCGTCTTCGGCGTGCTGCTCGTCGCCGTGATGATGATGATCTGGTTCGAGCGCAAGGTCATCTCCGACATGCAAAACCGCGTCGGGCCGAACCGTGCCGGTCCCTACGGCGTCCTCCAGACGCTCGCCGACGGGATCAAGCTCTTCTTCAAGGAAGACCTGATGCCGGACCGGGCGGACCGCTTCGTGTACAAGTTGGCGCCGTACCTGGCCCTGGTGCCGGCGCTTTTGATCTTCACGATCGTCCCGATCGGCGGCGTCGTGACGATTGCCCACCACGTGGTGGAGCTCCAGGTGGCCGATCCGCCGATGGGCATCTTGTTCCTGCTCGCCCTGTCCTCTGTATCGGTCTACGGGACGATGCTGGCGGGCTGGTCCTCAGGCTCGAAGTACCCGCTCTTGGGCTCGATCCGGGCTTCGGCGCAGATGATCTCGTACGAGGCCGCGATGGGCCTGACGATCGCGACTGTGGTCATCGTCACCCACTCGCTTTCGACACGTACGATCGTGGACTCCCAGGCGATCAGCTTCCTCCACTGGAACATCTTCCGCCTGGGCATCCTGCCCTTCCCGCTTTTCCTCATCGCCGTGACCGCGGAGCTCAATCGCCCGCCCTTCGACTTGACCGAGGGCGAACAGGAGCTCGTAGGCGGGTTCAACACCGAGTACTCCGCGCTGCGTTTCGCCTTGTTCTACCTGTCCGAGTTCATGAACACCATCACGATGTCGGCCGTGATGGTCACGCTGTTCTTCGGCGGCCCGGACGGCCCGGGCTTCCACTTCGTCCGTTGGCTCTGGCCCATCTTGTGGTTCACGGGCAAGACCGTGGTGCTCCTCTACGGCTACGTCTGGATCCGCGCAGCGCTGCCTCGGCTCCGCTACGACCAGCTCATGAGCGTGGGATGGAAGGTCCTGATCCCGTTCTCGCTCGGATGGCTGCTGGTCGTGGCCGCTTTTCGCATCGGGGTCATCTGGGGCCTTGCGGTCTTTGTCGGTGCCGCCATCGGTGCCGGCGGGCTCTGGCAGGCCATCCGCGTCGCCAGTGCGCGCCGCGAGGCACTCGACGAAGGCCCGCCCGGAGGGGGAGACCGGACTGCGGCCGATGCCCACCTGCGCGCGGTCCCCGAGCCTGAGGGAGGCGGGTGATGGCCAGAAAAGAGCAAAAGCCGCCCAAGAAGAGATCGCTTGGGTTCTTCGGCGGTTTCGCCCTGACCCTGAAGCAGGTCGGCGAACCGAGAGTCACGACGCCGTACCCGGACGAGAAGGTGGCAAAGCCGCCCCGCCTTCATGGTCGTCACGTTCTCAACCGTTACGAGGACGGGATGGAAAAGTGCATCGGGTGCGAGCTGTGCGCTGCCGTCTGCCCGGCGGACTGCATCTACGTGCGCGGTCTCGACAACCCGACCGACGCGCCCGTGTCGCCGGGCGAGCGATACGGGTTCGTCTACGAGATCAACTACCTGCGCTGCATCCACTGCGACCTGTGCGTCGAGGCGTGCCCGACCGAGGCGATCACCGAGTCGAAGATGTTCGAGTTCTCCTTCACGAACCGTTCCGACGCCATCTACACCAAGCACGAGCTGGTGGTCGACGAGGACGGACTGCCCCGTCACCTGCCCTGGGAGGACTGGCGACCGGGTGAGGACCAGCACAGCTCCGGCTGGATGAGGGCGACGTCGCCTTCGGGTGCCGTCGAATACGAGGGCACGACGCAGTGGTCCGCGGAGCTGGGCTATGGGGTCCGCCCGCCGGAAGGGGGCCAGAGCGGCCGGCGCAACGATGTGGCGACGGGGAACATCTCTATCCGGGAGGTCGAACGGGACAAGATCTCGCGGCGCTTCGGGGGCAAGGTGCACGGCACATGACGAACCTGCTCGCGGCTGCGACCATCCCCGACGCGATCACCTTTGCGGTTGCCGCGGTCATCTGCGTCGTTGGCGCGCTCGGCGTGGTGCTGGCGCGCAACCCGGTCCACTCGGCTCTCATGCTGGTGATGACCTTGTTCGGCGTGGCGGTGCTCTTCGTGGAGGAGAACGCCCAGTTCCTCGCAGCGGTGCAGGTCATCGTCTATGCCGGTGCGATAGTCGTGCTGTTCCTGTTCGTCATCATGCTGCTCGGGGTCGACCGGAAGGAGGCCATCGAACGAGACCCGCTCCCGGCTCAGCGGCCCCTTGCCATCGCCGTCGGGATCCTCGGGCTCGTGGAGGTGCTCTTGTTGGCACGAGGCCAGTGGCCCGCCGGCGCACGATCGGTGAGTGGAGCACTCGGCAGTCCGGGCGACAACGTGAGCCTGATCGGAAAGTCGGTCTTCACGACCTATTTGCTGGCCTTCGAGGTGACCTCCGCCCTGCTCGTCGTCGCGGTCGTCGGCGCGGTCGTGCTCGCACGCCGGCCCCGCCACGGCCAGGGGGACCGTGGCGCACCCGAAGGGGCCGTCGTCGCGCCTGAGGACGCGAGCGACGGTCCCGAGGCGACAGGGCCGGAGCCCTCGGGCCCCCAAGCCATCGAAGGGGAGCCGGCGGGCGCCATGACCGACGACGACTTGGCAGGCGAGGTCATGCCCAGCGATGGCGAGCTCGCCGATTCGGAGGTCACCGGGTCATGAGCATCGCCGCCTCCTGGTACCTGACGCTCGCGGCGCTGTTGTTCACCATCGGCGCGATCGGGTTGCTCGTTCGCCGCAACGTGCTCGTGATGTTCATGTGCGTCGAGTTGATGCTGAACGCAGCCAACCTCACCTTCGTGACCTTCGCGCGCAGGCTGAACGACATCGCCGGCCAGACGGCGGTCTTCTTCGTGCTCGTCGTGGCGGCAGCCGAGGTGGTCGTCGGGCTCGGGATCATCGTGTCGATCTACCGACGACGGCTCGGTGCGACCGCCGACGACATCCATGGGCTGAAGGGCTGAGGGTCCCGTGCTGCGCATCGCCTTCCTCGTTCCCCTGCTCCCGCTCGCGGGCTTCTTGATCCTGCTGTGCTCGGGCCGCAAGCTCGGCAACCCGCTGGCCGGCTGGCTCGGGACCTCGATGGTGGCGGCGTCGTTCGTTGTCACGGTGGTGGTGTTCGCCGGCCTGTTCCGGTTGCCGGTGACCGGTCGGTCGTACACCCAGACATGGTTCACCTGGATCTCGGCGGGTCATCTTCACGTCGACATGGGTCTGCTCATCGACCCGCTGTCGATGACCATGGCGGCTTTCGTGACCGGGGTGAGCGCTCTCATCCATCTCTACTCGATCGGCTACATGGAGCACGACGAGGACTTCCCCAAGTTCTTCGTGTACTTGAACCTGTTCGTCGCCGCGATGTTGCTTCTCGTGCTGGCGGACAACTTCTTGCTGCTGTTCCTCGGCTGGGAGGGCGTCGGCGTCTGCTCCTACCTCCTGATCGGGTTCTGGTTCGAACGCGACAGCGCAGCCAGTGCGGCCAAGAAGGCCATGATCTACAACCGCATCGGGGACTCCGCCTTCCTTATCGCGCTGTTCCTCATCTACGAGCGCACCGGGAGCCTCGAGTACCACGCGGTCTTCGCCCGCCTCGGGGCGATCGGCGAGCCGTCGCTGGTGGCAATCGGGCTCCTTTTGTTCGCGGGCGCCGTGGGCAAGTCCGCCCAGATCCCCCTTTACCCATGGCTCGCGGACGCGATGGAAGGCCCGACACCCGTCTCGGCGCTCATCCACGCCGCCACGATGGTGACTGCGGGCGTCTACCTGATGTGCCGGATCAACCCGATCCTGTACCGGGCGCCCGACGCGGCCCACGTCATCGCGATCGTCGGGGCTGTGACGGCACTTCTAGGCGCGACGATCGCCTGCGCGCAGAACGACATCAAGAAGATCCTTGCCTACTCGACGATCTCCCAGCTCGGCTACATGTTCCTCGCCGCCGGCATCGGCGCGTACGACGCCGCGATCTTCCTCATGCTGACCCACGCGTTCTACAAGGCCCTTTTGTTCCTCGGTGCCGGCTCGGTCATTCACGCGATGAACGACGACCAGGACGTGAAGACGATGGGAGCTCTCGCGCGGCTGATGCCCATCACCGCCGTGACGTTCTTCATCGGGTGGCTCTCGATCGGTGGCGTGCCGGTCTTCTCCGGCTTCTGGTCCAAGGGCGACGTGCTGTTGAACAGCTTCGCGTTCAGCCCGGCCCTGTGGGTGATAGGCGCGTTGACGGCCGTGCTGACGGCGTACTACCTCGGGCGCGCCTACCTGCTCGTGTTCCGTGGCGAACAGAGGTGGGTCGAGGCCAGGCAGACCGGTGACACGGCCGGGCTCCATCCGCACGACCCGTCCTGGGTGATGTCGCTTCCCCTTGTGGTGCTCGGGGTCCTGTCGGCGTTCGGGGGCCTCATCAATCTGCCGATCCATCCGGACCTCGACTTCCTCGACCGGTGGCTGAAGCCGGTGTTCGACTCGCGCTTGTTCGAACACCAGTGGAGCCTCGGCGGCGTATGGGCCTTCGCCCTGATCGACACCGCCCTCGCTCTGGCCGGGGTCAGCCTCGCCGTCGCGCTCTGGGCGCACAGCTCCGAGCGCCCTGCGGCCGAGCCCGTGTTCCTGCGCCGCGCCTGGTACGTCGACTGGGCCTACGACCGGTTCATCGCACGCCCGTCGACCGAGGTGGCCATCGAGACCTCCTCCGTCGTCGAGGCGGAGGGTATCGACGGCGCCGTGAACGGGTTCGCGTGGCTCGTGCGCGCCTCCGGCCGCCAGCTGCGCAAGGTGCAGACCGGCTACGTCCGGAACTACGCCCTCGGGCTGGCGGCGGGCCTCGTGCTGGTTCTCGCCTATGTGCTGACGAGGGCGTCATGACGAGCGCGTTCCCTTACCTCACGACCCTCGTCCTGGTGCCGGCCGTGGCGGCGGTCGCCGTCGCCCTGCTCCCGAGCGCCCAGCGCCGAGCGGTGCAGGTCCTCGGCGTCGTCGCCTCGCTCGCGGTGCTCGGCATCGCCGCGGCGGCGACCGTGGCGTTCACCGCCGGCGACGGCGGCTACCAGTTCGTCTCCAGCCACCCGTGGATCGCCGCCTTCGGGATCTCCTGGAGCCTCGGGATGGACGGCATATCACTGTTCCTCGTGTTGATGACGGCGCTTCTGTTCCCGATCGCTCTTGCGGTCTCGGGCGACAGGGCGGGCGACAAGGCCTTCGTTGCTTGGATCCTCGTGCTCGAAGCGGCCTGCCTTGGGAGCTTCCTCGCCCTCGACCTGCTGCTCTTCTTCTTGTTCTTCGAGCTCACGCTCGTCCCTGTGTACTTCCTGATCGCGGGTTGGGGCCACGAGCGGCGTGGCTACGCGGCCGGCAAGTTCTTCCTGTACACCCTCGGCGCGTCTGCCTTCCTGTTAGTCGGCATCCTGGCGCTGGTGTCGATCCACGCATCTCAGAGCGGAGTGACGACCTTCGACGTGCGCGCGCTGGCCCACACACACCTGTCGGGGACAGCCGGCGTCCTGCTGTTGCTCGCGTTCACCGCCGCCTTCGCCGTGAAGACGCCGGTGTTCCCCTTCCACACCTGGTCGCCCGACGCCTACCGGGAAGCGCCGGCCGCCGGCTCGCTCCTGCTCGCCGGCGTCATGGCCAAGCTCGGCACCTACGGCATCATCCGCTTCGACCTCGCACTGTTCCCGAGGGCGGTTGTCACCCTGGCACCGTTGCTGCTGACGCTCGGGGCGATCGGCATCATCTACGGCGCGGTCGTGGCGGCGGCCGAGCGCGACCTGAAGCGCCTCGTCGCGTACTCGTCGCTGGCGCATCTCGGCTTCATCGTGATCGGCGCGTTCGCCCTCAGCCGCGAGGCGCTGACCGGCGCGGTGCTGCAGATGGTCAACCACGGCCTTTACACCGCGGCTCTGTTCATCCTCATCGCCTTGATCTACCAGCGGCTGGGCACCTTCTCGGTCCGCGAAATGCGCGGCTTGCAACGGCGTGTGCCGATCCTGGCGGGAGTGTTCATGGTCGTGATGCTCGCTTCGATCGGAGTCCCGGGACTGAACGGCTTCGTCGGGGAGTTCCTCATCCTGGCAGGGTCGTTCCTCACTCATCGGTGGTGGGCAGTGGTGGCGACGGCGGGCATCGTGCTCGCGGCGGTGTACCTGTTGTGGGCCTACCAGCAGGCCTTCCACGGCAAGCCCACGATCGAGGCCGGTGCCGTGCGCGACCTCACCTGGCGTGAGGGCCTCGTCCTCGCGCCGCTCGTCATCTTGATCGTGCTCCTGGGCATATTCCCCGGTCCGCTGCTCAGTCGCATCGGCCCGTCGGTCACCCAGGTCGTCAACCATGTCGAGGTCGTGGCGCACCAGCGCCCGCCCCAAGTCGGCGTGCCGGGCGTGGCCGTACGCCAAGGCGTTGGGACGCAGCCATGAACCTGTTAGCCCAGGCGAGCTTCGTGACCCCGCACGTGAACTATGTGGCGATCCTCCCCGAGCTGATCCTCATCGCGGGAGCCTTGGTGCTGCTCGTCTCCGGCCAGCTCGTCTTCGTGAAGGTGCCGACGGCCTTCTACTCGGTCGGCTCCGGCATTGTCGCAGCTGCGGCGCTCGCCGCCTCGCTCGTGCTCTGGCACGACGTGCAGGCCAGAGGGCCGTTCACCACGATCGCGGACTCCGTCAGCGTCGACGGCTTCGCCATCGCGTTCTTGGTGCTCGTCTCGTGCATCCTGATCGTCGCTTCGGCGATCGGGAACGACTTTCTGGTTCGTGAGGGGATGGACGGGCCCGAATACCATGTGCTGGCGCTGCTGGCCGGCTCGGGCGCCATGCTCATGGCCTCGGCCAACGACCTCATCCTCATCTTCATCGCCCTCGAGGTCATGTCGATCCCGCTGTACGTGCTCGCCGGGACGGACCTGCGACGTCGCGAGTCGGGCGAGGCCGCCATGAAGTACTTCGTCCTCGGGGCCTTCTCGTCGGCGATCTTCGTCTACGGGATAGCGCTCGTCTACGGGGCGACCGGGTCGACCAACCTCCCCCAGATCGCGGCCTACCTGAGCTCCAACATCATCACGTCCAACGGGGTCCTGCTCGCCGGGATCGGCCTGCTGCTGGTCGGCTTCGGCTTCAAAGTCTCGGCCGTGCCGTTCCACATGTGGACGCCCGACGTCTACCAGGGCGCGCCGACGCCCGTGACAGGGTTCATGACCGCCATCGCCAAGGCCGGAGGCTTCGCGGCCCTGCTCCGGGTCTTCTTCTCCACATTCGGCATCCTTCGCACCGACTGGCAGCCGATGCTGTGGGTGATAGCCATCGTCACGTTGTTGCTCGGCGCCATCTTGGGTCTTGTCCAGCGCAACGTGAAGCGAATGCTGGCCTACTCCTCCATCAACCACGCGGGGTTCATCCTCGTCGGCCTGGCGGCCGCCAGCACCCAGGGAATTGCCGGAAGCGTCTACTACGTGTTCATCTACGCCTTCTTGGTCCTCGGGAGCTTCGCGGTGATCACCGTCGTCGGCCGCCAGGGAGATCGCGACCACGACCTCGACGTCTATCGAGGCCTCGGTCGCCGCCAGCCGGCGCTGGCTTTCGCCTTCGCCTTGCTGCTCTTGGGCCAGACCGGGGTCCCGTTCACCACGGGCTTCCTGGCCAAGCTGTACGTGATATCGGCCGCGGTGAAGGCCCATTCGTACGCGCTCGCGGTCATCGCCATGCTGTCGGCCGCCATAGCCGCCGCCTTCTACCTGCGGCTCGTGTTCATCATGTACGGCGCCCGGCTTCCCTCCGGCGCAGGGGGCGACTCGGGTTCGCTGTCCTTGTCGATCAGGGGGGAGGTCCCCGACGGACCCGATAGCGCGCCGCCGCGCACGGTGAACCTAGCGCGGGTGAGCGTGCCCGCCCCGACGGCCGTCGCGATCTTCGTGACCGTCGCGGTCACAGTCGTGTTCGGGATCTGGCCGGCCCCACTCGTCGACTTCGTGCGGGCCGCGGGCTTCCTGTTCTGAGCCTCTCAGCCCCGCCGGGTCCGCCCTGGGCTCTTTCAGCCCCGCCGGTCCGCCCGGGCCTCGCGGCGTCGGCTTCAAGCCGAGCGGTGGCCGGCCGTTCGAGACGAACTTGCCGCGCCCGAGGGCGACACGCCCACGCGGTCATCGCCGGCGTCGGTGCCCGGAGGTTGGAAGAATCGCCCGATCAGGGGCAGCTCCCAGAGCGACTCAGCCCGGGCGATGGCGAGCGCGGCGCGCAGGGTGTTCTCAGCCGCGTCCCAGACCACGTAGCGGGGCAGCCATTGCGGCCCGAACTTCGCGTTGAAGCGCCAGAGGGACTCGATCTGCATCGTGTCCGACATCCGCCTCAGCAGCCACCGCTGGATGCCGCTTCCCTCCTCACCGGCGAGGACGGCCCGCATCGTCGCGAAGTTGAGCCCGAGATGCTCGTCCCCCGCCGCGCGTAGCCGCTCGATCGTCCGTACGAGGATGAAGTCCAAGAGACCGTTGGGGTGGTCACCGTCGTCACGGCGCATGACGTCAAGTGAGTAGCCGTGAATGCCGGGCGCAGGGACGTACTGGCAGAAGGCCACCGGGATGCCGTCGCTCCCGTGGGCGACGGCGAGCAAGAGGCCACGGTCACGTGGGTCGAAGATGCGCCCGAGCGTCATGGAGAAGCCGCGTTCGGTCTCACCGCGGCGTTTCTCGGCCATGATGGCCCGCAGATCGTGCTGCAACTTGTCGTCCATCTGAGCCGGATCGTGGAAGGAGATGGTGTAGCCGTACTTGGCGATCCGGTTGACCGCCTGACGCAGGCCCTTTCGCGCGCCGCCCTCGAGCGAGAAAGTTCGCACGTCCACAACACCCTCGTCGCCGATGTAGCGCTCGTGCATCCCGGAGCGACGGTAGGCACCGAGCCACTCTTCACCGGCGCCGAGCACGGTCACCGACCAGCCGTTGCCGTCTGCAAAGCGGCGAAACGCCGTCCAGAGCTCGTCGCGTTCCTCGGGCGCGCAGATCGGGTCCGGTGAGACCAGGCAGATGCCGCCGTAGATCGCGTACGCGACGAGGCCGTCGCGTTCGAAGAAGGCCTTCTTGTCGTTACGGAGCGCGAAGTAGTCGAGCGTGCCCATGCCGCGGCGCCGGACGATGTCGGCGGCACGCTCGTTCGCGTCGGTGCGCGCGCTGGAGCGGTGCCGGTCGACGACGGGCCGGAACAACAGCACGAGCGCGACCGACGCCAGCCCGAGCCCGATGGCGAGCAGGGCAGGGTACAAGAACGCGTCGACTCGAGGATCGAGCGGCACGGTCCGGATACCGACCAGTCGCCCGGCCGTGGCCCACCAGGCCTGGGTCCAGGAGATCGGGGCCCGGTTGCGGTGGGTGGGGATCACGCTCCAGAGAACCGTCGCGCCGATGAGGGTGACCGCGAGCACGCCGCCGAGGAGCGTGAGCAGGCCGACCCGCAGGGAAGGCAGGTCAAAGCGCGCCCGGAACGACTCGCGCGTCCACCACAGCACGGCCACGAGGACGAGGGCGGCGATCGACTGGACGACATCGCCGTGTCGGATCAGATGCAGAGCGACCGTGCCGGCGAGCAGGAGGATGGAGACGAGCCAGGCCAAGCGTTGACCGCGCAGCACACCACGGGCGACCGCGAGCAGCCCGACACCGGCGAGGGCGACGAGGGCGCCCGCCGCCTCGCTCACCCCGAGCGGGATGTATCCGAGCAGCGGATGCAGACGCCCTCGTACCTGCGGTGGCACGACCGCCGAGATGAGGTCGGTGAGGCCAAGGATCGCGATGCCCGCCGCGGTCAGGCGCCGCACCCGCCTGAGGCTGCGGACCGAGTTGGCCACCGGTGGCCACAGGTGACCCCCGGGGAAGGAGGCGACGACCTCCGGTTCGCCGCCTCCGTGCGGGAGGGGCCCGACGGCGAAGCGCTCGAGCACGGTCACCGGGCGCAGGTGGTTGCGGGCGAGGAGGAGTCTCGCGTGCACTTCGGCGCCCGCCTCGATCTCGACCCAGGAGACCTGGCGGATATGGACGAAGACCGGCGGCAGGCCCAGCCGCGAGGCTCGCTCCTCGACGACCTCGCCGCACGCGCCCGAGTTCGCGTAGAAGCCCGTGCCGACTCTGGCGAGCTCGGGTTGGAGAGTGTGGCCGGTGACCAGGCCGGCGCCACCGGCGGCAAGGATCGGCCGGGCCGCCTCACGGGCGTTGTCGTTGGCCCGGTGAGCGGGCGGGCCGAGCAGGGATCGCCCCGCCGAGTGCCAAACCCGGTGGTTGACCACAGCGAGCATCACCCCCGCCACGATCACCTCGGCCGCGAGGGTGAGCCCGAGCGCCAGCAGGCGCGACGAGAACGGCTCGAGCTTGCCCGGCACGCCGAACAGCAACCAGTCGGGGAGTCTCGCGAGCAGCGCCACCGCTATGGGGAGCAGGAGCCACCACAGCCATCGCACCACGCGGCGATACGTGAGGCGCGAGGCGACGAAACGGGGCAGGCCCGAGGGATCCGCCAACCGGTCGATTCCGCCGAGCCACGTTGTGCTCGACCCGGCCAGTGCGGGCAGGATCTCCTCCACGGCGTGTTGACCGAGCGGTGTGTCGCGTCGATCGGCCGGGTCGACGAAGGCGTTGCGTTCGTCGAATCGCCAGCCTGGGTCGATGCAGACCTCCTTCGGCCCGGCGGCCGTCGCCACCTGCAGCTGCGCGGTGAGCGCAACTTCGAAGCCGGCGTCTTGGACGGCGGCGTTCGCCACCGGGTCGTAAAGGACGGCCCGGTCTCGGTTGCCGGGCAGGAGGACGGCACGGCGCCTGCGGTCCGCCGCGAGGTAGCCGGCAAGGGCTCGGCGCAGCTCCTGGTGCGCCCCGAGTGCCGCCGCCGGGTCGCCGCCGGAAGGCACGAGCAGGTCGAACGCGTTGCCGGCGACGACGAGGGCGCCTGGTCCCTCCGCCAGAGCCAGCGCGCGGGCGAGCTCGAGCGAGGCGGCTCCGGACGCGTCCGTTCGCTTCGCGCCGAGGAAAAGGTCGCTCACGACGATCACACGCCAGCCGACGGGGACTTCGAGGCAGGCGACGGCGGCGTATTCCGGCATTGGCTCCCCATTGTTGCAGTCAGCCGAGCCGCCGGTCTGTAGCGTGAGCCACCAGTACCGGCGGGACCGGCGTTCGCCTGGCCGTGAGACCGGTGTGAAGTGCAGCTACTACGGGGGGCACGATGAGCGACGCGACAGAAAACGGGACCCAACCACAGCTCGCCGCGATCGAGGACTATCT
>Ga0326728_10019440_pt1 | contig 13176 bp, 10 predicted proteins | sample MB3enrmetagenome_FD_207602 | JGI IMG/M metagenome (GOLD analysis project Ga0326728, IMG submission 207602) | Lab enriched peat soil microbial communities from McLean, Ithaca, NY, United States - MB31MN | ecosystem: Environmental > Terrestrial > Soil > Wetlands > Peat | place: USA: New York...
ACGTCTCTTCCCCGATGTCCAGTTTGTAGGCGCCGCGCTCGTGCGGGCCAAGGCGGACAGTCGTTCCGCCGAAGCCCGCCAGCGCCACCAGCGCGCCGGACTCCCGATGGCCTTCCACTTCCGCGGCCACTGGCCGGTCGCCGAGGTTTCGCAGTTCGACCATCGAAGAGCACGCGGGACCATAAGAGAGCGCCGGCAGCACGCTTTCCACCACGCGCTCCTGCGCGGCGAGCGGCGCGGCCCCCAGCACGGCCAGCAGCCAGATACTAGTCACGAAACCATTCTCGGCTAAAAGATCGGCCGATGTGGCGACGCGCTTTAGCTAATGCGACATGGCGTAGACCACGTAGTTCACGCCCAGGCGGATGGCCAGGTCCGAAAACTGCTCGGGGTAGTGGGGGTCGTCGGCCCATTCCCAGGCATCGCCGATATCCGAATTAAAGGAAATCGCCACCATCACGCGGCCTTTATCGTCATAGATGGCCCGCCAGTGCGCGCCTTTGCCATCGGCATACTTATAGCCCATGCGCAGATGGGCTTCGCCGGGGATCTGGTAGCGGTCGTTGAGATCGTAAACCGTGTGAAAGATGGCGTCGGCATCCGCCACGTCCACGATGGGGCGCTCCGGAAAGACACGCTGCATACGCTCCTCGAAGACCCGGTATTCGGTGGCGCCGTGGAAGTCGTCGGCCATGAAGAAGCCGCCGCGCAAGAGGTACTCGCGCAGTTCGCCGGCCTGACGGTCGGTCAGCCCCCATTCGCCCACCTGCACGGCGTAGAGCCAGGGCCAGTCGTAGCCGTCGCCGTCATCGAGGTTGACGCACTGCTCCACGGAGCGGCCCTGGATGCGCGTCAGGCGGCGGAGGGCGCGGGAGAAATGGCGGTCGGCGCGCGGGAAATCCTGCGTCCAGAGGGAGAGACCGAGGCGGAAATCGCCATCGAAACGGCCACGGTAGCCATCGTTCCAGCCGCCTGGGAACATGAGGCGCGCGAAGGTCCACTCGGCGCTTTCCCGGTAATCCGGCGGAAGGGGAATCTCCCCGACCCGGTACTCGACCCCGTCGAATTCGCGGAACGGCCGCTGGAAGGCGTAGAGCGCACCCAGTGCCGCCAGTCCGCACCCCCACCGGCGCAAAGCCCGCCGCCAAGCCATGAATCCCCTCATTCAGAGAATATCATCGGCGGATGGCTGGTAGAATAACTCTGATAATGCAGGTTCTGCAGGCGGGCGCGCACAAGTTGATTTACCTGGAACTTCAGGCGGAGATGGTGGCCAACGTGGCCCGGCAGGCAGGGTTCGAAACCAAGGCGAAAGATGGGCCGCGGACCATCCAACTGGATCTCTGCGCGACCCAGCGCCAGTCGCCGCTGCTTCTGTTCGATGCCGCCGATCCGGCCAATCTGGGATGGTTTTCGCGCTGCCAGTTTTACGTGGACGGGCGCACCGGCCTGGTGATGCAGACCCCCATGACGCTGGCTAACAAGCGCGATCGCGCGGGCCACGCGCATCGCAATTCCGTGCGGCTGACCATCTGCAAGGAGCTGCCCGCCACCTTCCGGCTGCCCGGCCGCCAGCCCCTCACCGAGCAGGTGTTCTATCATCTGTTCTTCAACTTTCTGACGGCGCTGACGCATAGCGGCGTGGCGATCTGCGGGAATGGCAGCATCGAGGCGTTGGCCGGGCGAACGGAAACGGTCGGATCGCGTAACTAAGCCGGCGCGCGTACTTTCATGAACAGACCGGGCAAGTGTATATGTAACTTTGCGCGACCGGGGGGAATCGATAGCGTTGAAGACCGGGCTGCCGGATGATTTCGGGGGGAACGTCGGGCGGTCCGCGTCGTTTTAGCCGGCTCCTCATGGGGCCGGCTTTTTTTGTGCGCCCTTTTGTGCCGTCGCGATCACCGGGCGCGGGAATATCCGGCGGGTTTGCCGCCACACGTTGAAAAAGCGCCGGTTGAGCTTCTCCTGGGCGATTCGGGCAGCGCCGGCACGGGTCATCGTGCGGAGCCGCGGGAGTAAGATAACGATAGCTGGGTAGCTATGAAAGTCTCCGGCCGGGAATTTACCACCATCAGCGGCGTCTCCATCCAGCCGGTCTACGGGCCGGAAGATCTGCGGGGCTTCGATTTCGCGCGCGACTCGGGAAATCCCGGGGAGTTTCCGTATACGCGCGGCATCCACGCGGACATGTACCGCGGCAAGCTCTGGACCATGCGCCAGTTCTCGGGCTTCGCCACGCCCGAGGAAACCAATCGCCGCTACCGCTACCTGCTGGAACAGGGGCAGACGGGGCTCTCGGTGGCGTTCGACCTGCCCACCCTGATGGGCTATGATGCCGACCACCCCATGAGCGCGGGCGAGGTGGGCAAGTGCGGCGCGTCGATCTCGTCGCTGGAAGACATGGAGATCCTCTTCCGCGACATCCCGCTCGGCGAAGTCACGGTGTCGATGACCATCAACTCGCCGGCCGCGGTGTTGTGGGCCATGTACCTGGCGGTCGCTGAGCAGCAGGGGGTTTCGTGGGCGCGGGTTTCCGGCACGCTGCAGAACGACATCCTGAAAGAGTACATCGCGCAGAAAGAGTACATCTTTCCGCCGCGGCCCTCGATGCGGCTGGTGACGGATACGATCGAGTTCGGGGTGCGCGAAACGCCGCGCTTCAATCCCATTTCGATCAGCGGGTATCACATCCGCGAAGCCGGATCGACGGCTGTGCAGGAGCTGGCATTCACGCTCCGCGACGGCATGGAGTACGCGGATTGGGCGCTCGCGCGGGGCCTCGAGATCGACGCTTTCGCGCCGCGGCTGAGTTTCTTTTTCAACGCGCACAACGATTTCTTCGAGGAGATCGCCAAGTACCGCGCGGCCCGCAAAATCTGGGCGTACGCGATGCGCGACCGCTACGGCGCCCGGAGCGAGCGAAGCTGGAAGCTGCGTTTTCACGCGCAGACGGCGGGCTGTTCGCTCACCTGGCAGCAGCCGTATAACAACGTGGTGCGGACGGCGGTGCAGGGGCTGGCGGCGGTGCTGGGCGGGGCGCAATCGCTGCACACCAATTCGCTCGACGAAGCCTACGCGCTGCCCAGCGAGCAGGCCGTGACCCTGGCCCTGCGCACGCAGCAGGTGCTGGCCCATGAGAGCGGCGTGGCGGCCACGGCAGACCCGCTGGGCGGCAGCTATTTCGTGGAGAAGCTGACGCTCGAAACCGAGGCGGCGGCCAACCGGTACATAAGGCAGATCGACGAAATGGGCGGGATGATCGCGGCCATCGAGGCGGGTTTTCCGCAGAAGGAGATCGCGGCGGCCAGCTACCGGTACCAGCGCGAGGTGGAAACGGGAGCGCGCACGATCGTGGGGGTCAACGGCTTCCGATCGGATGACCAGCCGATCGAGCTGCTGCGGATCGACGAATCGGCCGGCCGGCGCCAGGAGGCCAAACTGGCGGCGCTGCGCCAGCGGCGCGACAACCAGCAGGTGCGCAGGACGCTGGACGCGCTCTCGCGCGCGGCCGAAGGGAGCGAAAACACCATGCCGCGAATTCTCGACGCGGTGCGCGCCTACGCGACTTTGGGGGAGATTATGGACGCGCTGCGAGCGGTGTTCGGCACGTACCAGGAAACCGCGCACCTCTGAGCCATGACCCAACCGATACGAGTGCTGGTGGCCAAACCGGGATTGGACGGGCATGACCGGGGCGCCAAAGTGATCGCCCGGGCGCTGCGCGATGCCGGAATGGAAGTGATCTACACCGGCCTGCGGCAGACGCCGGAGATGATTGTGAACGCGGCCCTCCAGGAAGACGTGCAGGTGATCGGGCTGTCGATTCTTTCGGGGGCCCACAATGCCATCGTGCCCCGGCTGATGGAACTGCTGCGCGAGAAGGAGATGGGCGATGTGAAGGTGGTGCTGGGCGGCATTATACCGGACCAGGATGCCGAGTCGCTCAAACGCTCCGGCGTGGCGGCGGTGTTCCAGCCGGGTGCGTCGCTGGAGTCCGTAGTGGAGTTTATACGGTCGGTTGTCTGAGGGGTAACACAACGCTGAGACGCGGAGGCGCGGAGTTTCGCGGAGAAGCGCGCTATGGCAAAGGCTCTGCGGACGACCGCACTTGCGGGATAAAGTTCAAGACCTGAGCGCACGGAGGGAGCAGAGATCCGTGCGGCTGGCGCCGGGCGGGTGGGTGCGGCAGGGGCGATTTTGAAAAACTCCGCGTCTCCGCGCCTCCGCGTTTAGCTGGTTTGCATATGAATCGCAGGTATCTTCTTTCGATCGACGGCGGGGGAATCCGGGGGATCATTCCGGCCCTCGCGCTGCTCAAGCTGGAGCAGGAAACCGGGAGACCAGCGCGGGACGTGTTTTCATTCGTGGCGGGAACCTCCACGGGAGCGCTGCTGGCGGCGGCGGTGGCGGCGGGCATTCCGGCGGCCCAGATGGTGGACGTATACAAGAACCGGAGCGCGGAGATCTTCACGCCCCGGGCACCCTGGAACGAGATGCGGCGGTACACGGTGGGGCACAAGTACGACGTCGCGAATCTGAACCGGGTGCTGCTGGAAGTGCTGGAGCAGGGGAGCCGATGGACGCTGAACGATTCACCCATCGACCTGCTGCTGACGGCCAAGGGGCTGGCGCACGGAAAGCCGTGGTACTTCGTGAAGGACTCGCCGCTGAATTCGTCGATCACCGGCGGGCTGCGGCTGGCGGACTGCACCACGGCCAGCGCGGCGGCGCCCACCTATTTCGACCCGTGGACGATGTCCGCTCCCGTGAACGGCAAAGTGGTGGATGGCGGCGTGGGAGTGACCGGCAACCCGGTCTACCAGGCGTGCGTGGAGGCTTTCTGCTACGCCGAAGGGTACACCCCCGCGAATACCACGGTGATTTCTTTCGGAACGGGCCGTTTTTTCAAACGGGAGGATCCGCACCTGATCACGCAGTGGCTCAACTGGGTGCTGGAGGCGTTGTTGCAGGCGCCCGAAGAGCAGCAAACCCAGATTGTGGCGCGGCACTATTCGGAAGCCATCCTGTACCGGCTAATGCCGATACTGCCGGCCGATATCGACATGGACGATATTGAGCGGATTGGGGACCTGGAGACTACCGGAGAGCAGTTCGCCGAGCAGATGGACTGGAGCGCCATGCTACGCGGCGAAGACACGAATTTCCGGGTTAAAGGCACTGGTCCGCAAGATCCCGGCGGGAGTGCCAGCGGTTCACACCTGTAGCCTGCTACACTCGTTGTTGCGTTCAGCCAAGATCCGCTAGAATAAAGCCTTAGCATCTGGAATGCGGGCTGCACCGCGGGGAACAATCTGTGTATCGACTTCGGAGTGACAGCGCAGAGTGGAAAGGTATCCTTGCATGAATCTTTTCAGGCGATCGTGCCTGGTGGCGGCAGGGGCTTGTCTCTGCGCAGCGTGGACGCCGCTAGGGGCGCAAACGGCGGCGCCGCAGACTCCCGCACAGCCGCAAGGGCAGCGTCCGGCGGGAACACCGCCGGCCCAGACGCCGCAACCGGCTCCCCGGCAGCAGAACCCGTTCGAGAATGTCCCGACGGCCCCGGCTGCTCCTCAGGAAGCTCAGCCGCCCGCGCCGCAGCCGCCCGCCGCGCAGCAACCGCCCGCCGCGCAGCAACCGCCGGCGCCCGCGCCGCGCATGGAAGCGCCCCCAACAGCGCCCCAGCCGGCGCAAGCTCCCTCCACAGAGACGATTGAGGCCGTCGAATTTCGCGGCGCGCGCCGTGTGCCGCAAGATACCCTGAAGTCTCTCATCTTCACCAAAGCAGGCGATGTTTATAACGAAGATACGCTGCGGCGCGATTTCATGTCGCTGTGGAACACGGGGCGGTTCGACGACATCCGTCTGGAGACGGAGCCAGGCCGTCTGGGCATGATCGTCCGCTTTGTGGTGACCGAGCGCCGGGTGATCCGCTCGATCGAATACGCGGGCATCCACTCGGTGTCGGTTTCGGAGATCCTGGACCGGTTCAAGGAACGCAAGGTCGGGCTGACGGTGGAATCGCAGTACGATCCGAACAAGATTCAGCGCGCGTCCGTGGTGCTGAGAGAGTTTCTTGCCGAGCGCGGGCGCCAGTATGCGAGTGTGGACCCGGTGTTGGAACAGGTGCCGCCTTCCTCCCTGAAGCTGACCTTCAACGTGAAAGAGGGGCCGAAGGTCAAGGTAGGGAATATCCAGTTCACGGGGACCCATGCTTTCAACAACCGGTGGGCGATCGAGCACATGAAACAGCTCAAGCCCTTCGGGGTGCCGCATTCCATCCTGTTCGAGAATATCTTCGCCAAGACATTCGACAGCGACAAGCTGGAGTACGACCAGGAGATGGTCCGGCAGGCGTACCAGGACCATGGCTACTTCACGGCCAAGGTGCTGGAGTCGAACGTAGTGATTCTGCGCCGCGGCGGCCGCGGCTGGCGTCTGCCGCTGATCAAGCCGAACAACCAGGCCATCATGGCGGATATCACGATACCGGTGGAAGAGGGGAAGCTTTATCACCTGCACCAGATGAACTTCGTGGGCGTAAAGCTGTTCCGGACGCCGGAAGTGCTCATGAAGCCGTTCTTCGGCATGGGGCCGGGAGACATATTCTCGACCGACAAGCTGAAGAAGGGCCTGGAGACGATGCGCAAATACTACGGGCAGTTTGGCTACATCGATTTCGTGCCGGAACCTTCTTTCGACGTGATCCCCAATTCGGACCAGATCGACGTGACGCTGACGGCCGACGAAGGCAAGCAGTTCTTCATCCGGCGCATCGATTTTTCGGGCAACACCACCACGCGCGACAAAGTAATCCGGCGCGAGATTCTGCTGGATGAAGGAGACATCTTCAACTCGCAGTTGTGGGACCTCAGCATTCTGCGGCTGAACCAGCTCGGTTACTTCGAGATGCTGAAGAAGGAAGACGCCGCGGATATCAAGCGCAACCCGCAATCGAACACGGTGGATATCACGCTCAAGGTGAAAGAGCGCGGGAAGAACTCGATCGGGCTGAACGGCGGGGTATCGGGCATCGCGGGCAGCTTCGTGGGGTTCAACTATTCGACGAACAACTTCCTGGGGCTGGGCGAAACGCTCTCGCTCGAATCGCAGCTCGGCACGCGCATGCGAAACGTGAGCCTGGGGTTCACGGAGCCGTACTTCCTGGACCGTCCGCTACAGGTGGGCTTCGTGATATTCCTGCGGCGGTTCAACTTCGACCAGGGGCGCGAGGCTTCGATCCTGGCGGGCCTGAACCTGATTCCGGAATACAACCAGTTGGGACAGCAGAACCTGCTGAACTATGTCCAGAACAGCCACGGTTTCAACGTTTCGGCCACCTATCCGCTGCGGCGAAGCTTCTCGCGCATCGGAATCACGTACGGTTTCGATATTACATCCACCATCACCGAGACGGCCGCCGCGCAGGCCTACTTCACCTATATCAATTTCAACGGAGTAGCGGGGCCCAACTCGCTGACGGGAGTGCGCACCAGTTCGATCACGCCCTCTTACACGTACAACACGGTGAACCACCCGATCAACCCGACGGGCGGCCGGAGCCTGTACATTTCGACGGGTTTCGCGGGCAGCATCCTGGGCGGGAACGTGAACACGATCAGCCCGGCGATCGACGGGAAATATTTCCACGTGAATCCGTTGCACAGGACTCACGTTCTGGCATTCCATTTGTTAGCCAGCATGATCACGGGGTACGGCGGGAAGTTCGTGCCGCCGTATTCGCGGCGGTTCATGGGCGGCGAGCAGGACATCCGGGGCTTCGAAATCTGGGGGATTACGCCGGTGGCCTTCATCCCTTCGAGCGCCGCAGTGAACGTCCTTAACGACGACGGAACGCCCCGGACGCAGAAGGTCATCAGCGGGGGCGGCATTACCACGGAAAACGTGACGATGCAGATTCCGAGCTATCAGCTCATTACGCCGGGCGGGGATTTCCAGACGGTGTTCAATTTTGAATACCGTATCCCCATCGTTCCCAACGTGGTGACGCTGGCTCCGTTCTTCGACGCCGGCGTCGATAAGATTTTACGAACCAGCCAGCTCACCATGGAGCAGGGGCAAGTGAACAACCTGAACACGGAGTTTCCGGAGGCGGGATTCACCGGAAAGGTACAAATCGCCCCGGGCACCCAGAAACCGCGGGCCTCGACGGGCCTGGAGGTGCAGGTCATGCTGCCGGTGGTAAACGCGCCGTTCCGGGTGTACTTCGCCTACAATCCATCGGTAGTACGCGACTATCTGCAACCGCCCATCGTAGCGGACCGGTCGGCGTACCCTAACGCCGCGACGTTCAACAATGCGGTGGCATCTTACGGGACGGCGTATCCGTTTTTCGAGAAGCGGACGATGTTCCGGTTCACGATTGGCCGGACGTTCTGAGCAACCCGCCATAATATGGTAGTATTCTGAGACTTAGGAGCATCGAGCTTGAAGAAGAATGTATTCGTCCTCTCCGCCGTGGTTTTAGGAGCGGCTGCGATGGCGTTCGGCCAGGCTGCCGCGGCGCCGCCCGCGCCCGCACCGGCGACCGCACCCGCCCCGGCGACCGGCCCCGTGCCGACCAAGGTCGCGATCATCAACATCACGGGAGCCATTCTGGGCACCAAGGATGGCCAAGTGGCAGCCAGCGCGCTGCAAGCGAGATTCGCGCCGAAGCAGCAGGAACTGCAGAAGAAGCAGGCCGAGATCGCCGCCTTGCGCGAGCAGTTGAGCAAGGGCAGTGCCACCATGAGCCAGGAAGCCAAAGACAAGCTCATGCGGGAAATCGATACCAACACCAAGGCGCTGAACCGCGATACCGAGGATGCCCAGGCCGATCTGGAACAGGAACAGGGGAAGGTGCAGCAGGACCTGGGCGGAAAAGTGATGGCGATCATCGACCAGTACGCTTCGAGAAACGGCTTCGCCGTGGTGCTGGATGTGAGCAGCCCGCAGACGCCGGTGATGTGGGCCGCCGCGGCGGTGGATATCACGCCCGAGATCGTCAAACTGTACGATCAGGCGCACCCGGCTGCGGCGCCCGCGGGGGCGCCGGCGAAAACCACCAGCGCGGCGCCAGCGAGGCCCGCTGCCGCGCCAGCCGGCGCTCCGGCGGCCGCGGCTCCGGCGGCCGCTAAGAAATAGCGCGCGAAAGAGGACGCCGCCAGCAGCCTGGTGGGCTTAGCCGGGAGCTCGGTTGCCGCCGTTCCCGGGGTGGCACTTTTGGCAGTTGCCCTTCATATCGAACGCCTTACCATCGGCGCGGTGACAGGTGCGGCAGCCGGCGCTGGAGGCCAGCGGCCGGGCGGTGGATGCGGGCCAGAGCTCGTCGTGGCATACGCCGCACTCACGCTTTTCGCGAGCCGCGTGGGCTCGGTGATTGAAGAGCACATCTCCGGCCTTACTGTGGAAAACCAGCCGGGCGGGGGGCCGCTTTTCACCATCCGCGGCCGCGACGCCCGCACCGGTCAGCGCCACGGAGAGCAGGATGGCAAGAGTGAACCGCATGGAAGTGCGATCATAGCAGGTTCCCGCCCCGGAAGAACCCTTTCCCGCCAGCCTGCGTCTAAATCCCCAGGTAAGCTATACTTTGGAAAAGAAGGACGGATTCCGAATGCCCCGTTTGAGGCGATCCCTTTTATTTGCACCGCTGATAGTGGCTGTCTGTTCGATCGTAGGTGGATCGTACGGCCCGCGCGCCAACGTGGCCGCGGCCGACACGTCCGGCGAACTGGCGCTTAGTAAGGACGTAGACAGTTTCACCAAGGCTCTCAGCGTGGTGGAGCAGAACTTCGCGGACGCCTCCAACCCCGATAAAGAAATCTACAAGGGGGCTATTCCGGGCATGCTGCGGACCCTCGATCCGCACTCCAACTTCTTCGATCCGAAGGACTTCCAGCTTCTGCGCGAGGAGCAGAAGAGCCGCTATTATGGCGTCGGCATGACGGTGCAATCGCGCGACGGCAAGACCGTGGTTACGGCCCCGTTCCCCGGCGCGCCCGCGTACAAGGCTGGCGTGCGTCCCGGCGACGTGATCCTGATGGTGAACGACAAATCCACCGACGGCATGACGACCACCGACGTAGCCGACCTGCTGAAGGGGCCGCGCGGCACTCCGGTCAAGATCGTGGTGGCGCGCGAGGGCACCAGCGAGCCGCTCACGTTCACGGTCATCCGCGACCAGATCGAGCGCAAGAGCGTGCCGGACGCCTTCTGGGTTAAGCCCGGGGTGGCCTATGTCAAGATCTTGAGCTTTACGGAGAACACCAGCACGGAGCTAGACAATAATCTGCACCGCTTGGGCGAAGGCAACATCAAGGGACTGATCCTCGACTTGCGCGGCAATCCCGGCGGCCTGCTGAACGAGGGAGTGTCGGTGGCCGGCCACTTCCTGCCCAAGGGTTCGCTGATTGTCTCGCACCACGGCCGGACGTCTTCCGAGAAACCTTACTACGCGCGGGACGGCAACCACGGCCGGGATTACCCGATGGTGGTGCTGGTGGATTCGCGTTCGGCCTCGGCGGCCGAGATCGTCTCCGGGGCACTGCAGGATCACGACCGCGCCTGGATCCTGGGCGAAACCACCTTCGGGAAGGGTCTGGTGCAGACGGTCTATCCGCTGGCCGCGAATACCGGACTGGCATTGACCACGGCGCATTTCTATACGCCCAGCGGCCGGCTGATCCAGCGGGATTACTCGAACCAGTCGTTCTACGATTACTACTTCCGCAAAGAGGGCAACGCGCGCAATCCTCTGGATGTCAAAATGACCGACAGCGGCCGGACGGTGTACGGCGGGGGCGGCATCACGCCCGACGAAAAATATACGGCTCCCAAGCTGGACCGGTTCGAAGCGGAACTCTACCGCACTGGCCTGTTCAACTTCACGCGCTCTTATTTCGCCACGCATAGCGCGACGGTGCCCAAGGGCTGGCTCCCGGACGAAGGCATTATCACCGAGTTCCACGAATACCTGCTGAAAAACCACTACGAGTTCAGCGAGGCGGAGTTCACCCAGGACCACGAATGGATCAAGCGCTACCTGGCGCAATCCATGTACGTGTACGCCTTCAACGTGGATGAGAGCGACAAGGTCTTTGAGCTGCTGGACCCCGAGGTAGCGAAGGCGATAGACGCTCTGCCCAAGGCGGAGAGCCTGCTGCAATCCGCCAAGCGGATTGTGGCGCAGCGCATGACATCGGAACCGCAAGCCGCCGCGCACCGGTAGGCGGACATCCGAGAGCGCAGCCGAAGCAGGGATAGCGGTGGTGCTACCATCGGAATTTGAATCCCCAGCCGCAGATTGTGGTCCTGGATGCCGGGGGCCAATACTGTCACCTCATCTCGCGCAAGGTGCGCGAGCTGGGCGTGTACGCCGAGGTGCGCGCCAGCGAAACGCCGGCCGCGCAACTTGGCTCGGCCAAGGGCATCATCATCTCGGGCGGGCCTTCGAGCGTATACGATCCGGGCAGCCCCACGGTAGATCCGGCTATTTTTTCCCTGGGTGCGCCCGTGCTGGGCATCTGCTACGGCCTCCAGCTCATGGCTTTCCTGCTGGGCGGCGAGGTGCGCAAGGGCGAAAAGGGCGAATACGGCCTGGCCAGGCTGGATCTGGATTCCGCTTCCGACCCGCTGTTTGAAGGGCTGGCCGGCGAGCAGCAGATCTGGATGAGCCATCGCGACCAGGTGGTCTCGCTGCCCGCGGGCTTTCACGTTGCCGGCCGCACGGCGACGTGCGGCGTGGCAGCCTTCGCGGCGCCCGAACGCGGGCTCTACGGCGTCCAGTTTCACCCCGAGGTGGCGCATACCACGCGCGGCCGCGAGTATCTGGCCAACTTCGTGTTTCGCGTATGCGGGTGCCGGCCGGATTGGGACCCGCGCCATCGCGTGCCGCTGCTCGAACAGGAGATCCGCGAATGCGTCGGCTCGCGCAGCGTCTTCTTCTTCGTGAGCGGCGGGGTGGATTCGAGCGTGGCCTTCACGCTGGCGGTGCGCGCGCTGGGCGCCGGGCGCGTACGCGGAGTTTACGTGGATACGGGGCTCATGCGGGAGGGAGAAACCGAATTCGTCCGCCGCATGCCCGGGATTGCGGTGGAGCACGCGGCCGAAGAATTTCTGACGGCGCTGGCCGGGGTGACCGATCCGGAGCGGAAGCGCCACATCATCGGCGAAGCGTTTGTGGGCGTGCAGGAGCGCATCATCGAATCGCGGAGCCTGCTGGACGAGCGGTGGATACTGGGCCAAGGGACGATCTACCCGGACACGATCGAATCCGGCGGGACGGCCAAGGCGTCGCTGATCAAGACGCATCACAACCGCGTGGCCGGCATTCAGAGGCTCATCGAAAGCGGGCGCATCGTGGAGCCGCTCAAATCGTTCTACAAGGACGAGGTGCGCGAGGTGGGCCGAGAGCTGGGCCTGCCCGCGGAACTGCTCGACCGGCACCCGTTTCCCGGCCCCGGCCTGGCGATCCGCTGCCTGTGCTCGGAATTCGATGCGCCGCTGAGGGCCGTGCCCGAAGGCGTGGTCATACCGGTGAACTCGGTGGGCGTGCAGGGCGATTCGCGCAGCTATGCCCCGGTGCTGGCCATCGAGGCGCTGAATCACTCCCGCGCCACCGAGCTGATCAACCGGCTCTCGGGCGTCAATCGCGTGATCGCGCCGGCGGAGTTAGCCGGCCGGCTGCTTGAATTGGAGGTGCGCGCCGCTTCGCTGACGCCCGAGCGCATCGCCCGGCTGCGCCGGGCCGACGCCATCGTGCGCCGGTTGTCCCACGAGAGCGGCTACGACCGCCGCGTGTGGCAATTCCCGGTGATTCTGATTCCGCTGGGCACGGCGGCCGCGCCGGATTCGGTGGTCCTCCGCCCGGTCGATTCCGTGGACGGCATGACCGCGCAATCCGTCCCTATGGAAGCGGATCTGTTGCGCAGGATGTCGGCGGAACTGCTAGGCGTGGCGGGAATCGCAGGCGTTTTCTACGATCTGACGCACAAGCCCCCGGCCACTATCGAATGGGAATGAAGCCGGCCGCTACTTCCCGGAAGAGGGAGCCGGCAGCCGCATATCCACACCGGATTCCCGGTTCAGCCGCTCCGTCAAAGCCCGGTCCACCAGCTCGAGAGACACCTGGTTATGGGTGTTTCCCGACGTGAAGTAGTGCAGCGTATCGCCCTCGAC
>Ga0326728_10019441_pt1 | contig 13175 bp, 11 predicted proteins | sample MB3enrmetagenome_FD_207602 | JGI IMG/M metagenome (GOLD analysis project Ga0326728, IMG submission 207602) | Lab enriched peat soil microbial communities from McLean, Ithaca, NY, United States - MB31MN | ecosystem: Environmental > Terrestrial > Soil > Wetlands > Peat | place: USA: New York...
GTGTCCAGGCCGCCGCCGAGAAGGGTTGAAAACGAGGCGGTCTCTCCGGGTGTCGCATTTGCTCCCCAGTTGTTATTGATGCCTCCGTCACCCGCCAGCCCTTCAACAAAAGCGAACTCTCTGCCAAAACGCCGGCCGTATTCTCCTCCGCCCAGAATAAAGTAGGCGTGCTGTGGCGCATTCAGGTTGGATCCGAGGTAACCGGAGACGTCGATCTTAAACCGGATACTATGCCAGGGTGCAAACGCAACAGAGCCATCCCATCCGTTCAGCGGCTGGCGCGAACCCGGAACACCATTGATGGAATTCGAGAGCCACGTATAGCCACCGTAGATCTGGTAATGCGCAGAGGCGTCCGATTGGCCGAACAGTGCCGGCGTGATGCAGAACAACGCGACCAACGTAAGCAGGCGAGAGGACATGGCACACCACAAACAGCGTTTCAGATCTCAGTGATCGCTCCATCCTATCCGATCGGCCAGACTGCTGGGAATCGCGGCCCCCGATCGCATACATTGATCGCCGACATTTACCGCGGCATGCGGAATGGTCTCGAAACCAGTCGCGCACAATGGGCCACGCCGGGCGCATCGCCGGGAGATCGGCAAGAACTTGCCTGGGCCGGGAAGAGAAGGTTAGACTTCAGCAATCGCAACCCAGTCGATTCATCCGTATTTCAGGATGCATTCAACAGAACTGGACGAGTGTTGTTTCTGAGTCCTTGCGTTTCTGTATCGCTCTTTCACCCCATCGTGCGTAAATGCCGCTCCGGATGCGGGGCCCGCATGATCGGGCTCCTCATGCTCTTCGGCGCTCTTTGCCGAGTCTCGCTACAACCGGCGTTCTGTCAGGACCTGGCCCTGACATCGAACCGAGCAGCGTCTTCTGAAGAGGCTCTTCTGCCGGCAGCAATTTCGCCCTCCTCCGAGCAAAAGCTGGCCGTGCCGCCTGCGGGCAGGCAGCCCGTGGAGAGCGAGATCATTGTCGAAGGATTGGCGTCCTACGGCCATTACCGGATGTTCGCCAGCGGGTCGGGCGCTAAGCTCTATACGGCAGGCGTCGAGTACGACCGGAACTCATGGGGCCGATTTCTCGGGGCGCAGATGGACTATACGGCGGAGATTCTGCCCCTGGCTCTTCTCAATACGGCCACCCAGTCCGATATCTGGGGAACTCCCACAACCAGCAACCGCGAAACTGTGCCCGGACTTGGAATCTATCCCATTGGGTTTCGCATGCTATGGCGGGATAAGAAAGCCTGGAAACCTTATGCGGTTGCCAAAGGCGGCATGATTGGTTTTACTCAGAAGGTGATTTCACAAAAGGCCACGTATGAAAACTTCAGCCTGCAATATGGCATTGGTATGCAGGTGAGGATGAACGAACGGCTGGATCTGCGCCTGGGCTTATTCAGCGACTTTCATTTTTCCAATGGGTTTATCACCCCGGTCAATCCCGGTCTTGATGTGATGAGCTCGACGCTGGGCGTAAGCTATCATCTCGGGCAAGCGCGGGCGCATTGAACCCCCTGACGTAACTTTTTCCGTTTTCCATTCGGGTTGCACGCGTGGCTATTTGTCAGGGCAGCGGCAGTTCCTTGTCGAGGCCCTGGGCGATGAGGTCGGCGCGGAGCTGGTCGACGGTGGTGAAGACCAGCGCCTTCATGTTCAGCGCCGCTGCAGTTTCGACGTTCACTTCGCGATCATCGATAAAGAGCGCTTCCGCGGGCTGGAGCCCAAGTTTTTCGAGGGTATAGCGATAAATTGCCGGATCGGGCTTGGCCATGCGCAACTGGTGGCTCCACACGAGCACGTCAAATCGCGCCAACCATTTGAGCTCGCGTTCCATGGCTTGCTGCGTGGTGTCGCCGATGTTGGAAAGGATGGCGGTCAGAAATCCGCGCGCTTTGAGGGCGGCAGCCCAAGCCAGCATGGCTGGATTCAGCGTCATCCACATGCGCCCATCCCATTGGATGAGCTCTTCGACGGCGGAAGGCGCCAGGGTGAGCCCGGCCTGATGGAGAATGTCGCGCCAATAGGCCTCGCCGGTGAGCTTGCCTTCGTCGAATGCATGGCGATCGGCCCAATATAGGGGATCGAGCTTCCCGGCGGGCAGTCCGGTAATGCGCATCATTGCGGCGTGCGCCTCCGGGTCGGGTGGACCGGTTAAAACCATTCCATAGTCAAAGATCACCGCGCGCAGAGCCAGGGTCAAACTTCTTTTGCGCCCGAATATGGATGAGCAGGGCGCCTCCTCTTATTGTGCACGATGGTATTCGTGCTTGGTTGAAGGTGGTGGGGCGAGGTTTGTGGTTTCCCACATCTCAAAATCGAGATGTGGGGCACCCATTTCTCGATTGCGCTGCAAGTTAAATGGGGTCAATGCGTCGGGATCATGGGCAGAATTTTGTGCTAGTTCTGTGCTATTCCTTCGACGGCAATTCTGTTTATTGCGGAGCAATTTCCGAGTAGGCGCTAATGGGCTCATCGCCCGGAACATCTCACTCGAATGTGGTGTCTAAACTTATTGGGGACCTGCCAAATCCAAAAGATGCGATCCACGACCGTCTTTCGAGTTGCCGCGGTAGCAGCGGCCATCTTTCTCGTGTTCTCAGGCTGTTTGTACATCAGCGGTGTTGTGGGCACTGGCGTATATCCTCCGATTTCGTTCCTGTTGCTCTACGGAGCATTGCCTATTCTTTCACTTCCGATTTGTCTAGCCCCGGCTCGGTTTGGCAGGTGGTCCATCATTTGCCTCTGGGGTGTGTTCATTTCGATTGCTTGCACCCTGGCTCGGGGGCTCCTAAGTTGGTGTTCGCCTTGGTGGTGCGGAGAGAGGAGTTTCTGGCGCGTTGCTGAGGCACAGATCCTGACCGATCACATTTTTCTAGGCGCGCTGATATTGGCGTTGCTCTCGCAGGTGCAGTACGTCCTGCGCCAGGGCAAAAACGAATGAAGGTAATTTCAGTGGTCGCGGACGGCTGACCTGCTACGCCTCAGCAAGGATTTGATAAAGAGCTTGCTAAGCTTGCGTCAGGTACCATACCGGCCAAATCGCCAGGAAGAATTTGTGCTAGATTGTGCTAGTCCCATGGCTTTCTGGGCTATTTAGGCTATTGGGGCCATTTAAGAATCAATAACCTACGTGTTTTCAATACGCCCATTTGTGGGGCACCCATTGTTGGTGCGGAGTTGGAAGGGGCGGGTTGAGGTTCGTGGTCTTCGAGTCAAGCCAGTCTGTTCAAGAGCGCGGACGCCGCGTAAACTGGTGAGTCTCGAATTTATCTTCTCTATCTCCGAGGTTCAGGAAAATGAGGTTCCGGTACACTGCGCTGCTGTTCGCCGCAACGATGCTGGTCATGACGCTGCACGCCCAGGCGCCTTCCGCGACCCCCGCTCAGCCTGGCCCGGCTGCATCCCAGTCGCCCAGGCGCGTGCCTGAGCCGCCCTACAAGGAGACGATTCCGCCTTCGCCGGGCGATCTGACCGTATGGCCGCGGGGCGACTCGCCGCAGGAGATCGGCAAGGCGCTGGCCGAGCTTTTCGTGACCGGGACGCAAAGCGAGCGATTTTCCGGCTATCCGTATGTGTGCACATTTTACGGAGCGATGACCTTCGCTGCGCTGACTCATGACGACTCGTTACGCGACCGCCTGATCGCCAAGTTCGACCCCATGCTGCCGGGCGGCACCGCGCGCACGCCGCAGCGGCACCACGTCGACGACTCCATCTTCGGGGTGATGCCGCTGGAGATCGCCATCCAGACCAAAGGACTTCCGAGCTACGATGCAAAATACCTGCAGCTCGGCTTGTACTGGGCGGACCGCCAGTGGGGTCCGCTCGAGCCGGATACTCCGGCGGAGCTGCCGCAGGATGTGCACGACGCGCTGGTGAAGGATGGCCTGTCGCCGGAGACGCGCTTGTGGGTGGATGACATGTACATGCTCACCATGCTGCAGCTGGAAGCCTACCGCGCGACCGGAGACCGCAAGTATCTTGACCGCGACGCACATGAGATGGTCACCTACCTGGACCGGCTGCAGCAGCCCAACGGGCTCTTCTTCCACGCGCCCGACGTGAAGTACTTCTGGGGACGCGGCGATGGCTGGTTCGCGGCCGGCATGACGGAGATGCTGCGCACCCTGCCCGCGGACCATCCTGACCGCCCGCGCATCATGGCCGGCTACCAGAAGATGATGGCCGCACTGCTGAAGTATCAGGGCGCCGATGGTATGTGGCGCGAGTTGATCGACCACCCGGAGGCGTGGCCGGAAAGCTCCAGCTCGGCCATGTTCAGCTTCGCTCTGATTACCGGAGTCAAGCATGGCTGGCTGGACGCCGCCACGTATGCGCCGGCGGCGCGCCGCTCATGGATTGCCGTGGCCGGGTACGTCGACCAGAATCACGACGTCACACAAGTCTGCACCGGCACCGGCAAGCTGGACAACATGCAGTACTACCTGGATCGCAAGCGTGAGACAGGGAACCTGCACGGGCAGGCGCCCGTACTGTGGGCCGCAACTGCCCTGCTGCGCGACCAGCCGTGATGCGATTTTCCGCACGAACCGGCTGGAACACGGAGGAGAGCGACCTGGCGCGCGCCTACCGGCTGCGGCGCCAAGCGGGACTGCCGATCGCCGACCTCACGGCATCGAATCCTACGCGCTGCGGCTTCAAGTATCCCGATTCCCTGCTGGATACGCTGACCGATGCGCGGGCGCTCGACTACGATCCGCAGCCGCGCGGCTTGCTCGCAGCGCGAGAGGCCGTCTGCCGGTACTATGCGGACCACGGCGTGACGCTCGATTCCAGCCAGATTGTGCTCACGACGAGCACCAGCGAGGCGTACAGCTTTCTATTCCGGCTGCTTTGCGACCCGGGTGGCGAGATTCTGGTGCCGCAGCCCGGCTACCCGCTCTTCGACTTCCTGGCCACACTCGACGATGTGCGCATCAAGGCCGCGCCGCTGGTGTACGACGGCGGCTGGCAGATCGACTTTGAAAGCTTGCGCCGCGCGATGACTCCGCAAACCCGCGCCATCGTCGTGGTGCATCCCAACAACCCAACGGGGCACTTTACCAAGCCGTGGGAGGCGGAAGAGCTGGCCCGGATCTGCCGCGCGCACGAACTTTCGCTGATTGTGGATGAGGTTTTTCTTGACTACAGGGAGCAAGGGAACGAGGGAACAAGGGAACGAGAAGGCAGGGAGCAAGGAAGTTTTGCGGCGGGGCTCGAGGGGGTCCCGGTGTTCGTGGTGAGCGGACTGAGCAAGATTGCCGGTCTGCCGCAGATGAAGGCGGCGTGGATCGCCGTGACCGGCCCGGAAAGGGCGCAGGCGGCAAAACAACCCGCACTCGACCGGCTGGAGGTGATTGCCGATACCTTCCTCTCGATGAACGCACCGGTGCAGTGGGCGCTGCCGGCGTGGCTTGCCGGCAGGGCGGAGATACAGGAGCAGATTCGGAAACGCGTGAGCGCCAACCTGGCCGAGCTCGACCGCCAGCTTGCCACGCTTCCCACACTCGAACGGCTCGCGGTCGAAGGCGGGTGGTATGCGGTGCTGCGCGTTCCCGCCCTCGGCCCGGACGAGCAGACGGTTTTGGCGCTCCTCGAACGCGGCGCGTGGGTCCATCCCGGCTACTTTTTTGGGCTTCCGGAGTCGGGCTGGCTGGTGGTGAGCCTGCTCGGCACAGAGGCGGATTTTAGTACCGGAATGGTCACTATTACTAACTACTTTCGCACGAATCAGGGCGGTAATCTTTGAGGGCGGCCACCGCAACCTTTTGTTGAACTAATCAAGCTATCTCGTTGGAACAAAATGCGGAGCTGGTGGGGCTTGCAGAGTTAGCGGAGCTAATCTTTTTCCTGAGTCAGCGCTTTTTGCAGAAAGGGATTGCTCTCGCGTTCCTCGCCGATTGTGGTGGCTGGCCCGTGCCCCGGAAGAACCCGTGTCTCATCGGGCAGCGTTAATAGACGTGACCGGAGAGAGTCCATGATCTGGTCGAAGTTGCCGCCGGGCAGGTCGGTGCGGCCGATGCTGCCGGCAAACAGCGTGTCGCCGGCAACCAGCAGCTTGAGCGGGGCAAAGTGCAGACAAATGGAGCCCTGTGTGTGGCCGGGGGTGTGCAGAACCTGGGCGGGATAGTGTTCCAGCCCCACGATCTGGCCGTCCGCGAGGCCTTCGTCGGGTGGAGCAACCTCCGGAGGGCGAACGCCGAGCCACGCCGCCTGCGCATCCATCATTTCGAGCAGCGGTAGGTCGTTTTCGTTCAGAAGGATGGGCGCGCCGGTGAGCCGCTTGAGCTTGAGCGCCCCGCCCACATGGTCGATGTGCGCGTGGGTGACGATGATCTGCTTGAGTTTGAGGCCGGACTCGGTGAGCCGCTTGTGAATACGGGTTACGTCGTCACCGGGATCGATGACGATGGCTTCACGGGATTCTTCATCGCCGAGGATGGTGCAGTTGCAGGCGAGCGGGCCGACGGGAAAGGACTCGAGGAGCATGAGTTCATTGTATGAGCTTTCAGCTCTTAGCTATTAGCTTCCAGGTCCAGGGCCCGACGAATGATTCTTACGCCCGCTGAAGCGGGCTGGTGCGCGGTTGACGTTTTCCATCCCCAGGCTCACCCTGGGGCTACAGTCTTTGCGCCCGCTCAAGCGGGCTGGTGCGCGGTTGATGCATCGCGCCCTCGGAGCGGGGGCCAGGAAGCCCCCACTACAGCCGGCCAGGAGGCCGGCGCTACAACGACCCCAACAGGAGGCCGGCGCTACGCCGATCCAAGATGTACCGAAAAAGTAACGAAAAGGCGAAAACAAGTGTTGCGATTCGCTTTTTATTCGCTATAATGCGCCCATGGCCGTCACTCGCAGACAAAAAGAAGTTCTGGATTTTCTTGAGACGTTCGTTAGCCGCAATGGCTATTCACCGTCGTTTGAAGAGATTGCGCGCGGCATGGAGCTTAAAAGCCTGGCTACCGTGCACAAGCACATTACCAATCTCGAAAAGAAGGGGATGTTGGACCGCGTGCACAACCGCAGCCGGTCGATCGACGTGCTGCCGCCGGGTTCGCGCACGCGATCGAGCCTGAAGCTGCCCCTGGCCGGGCGCATTGCCGCGGGCCAGCCGGTGGAGGCCATGGAGAGCCCGGAGACCATCTCGCTGCACGACATTGTGGGCAGTCGCGACGTGTTTGCCCTGGAGGTGCGCGGCGACTCCATGCGCGACGAGCACATTATCAACGGCGACTACGTGCTGGTGGAGCGGACACGCACCGCGCGTCAGGGCGAGATCGTGGTGGCGCTGGTGCATGGTTCGGAGACGACATTGAAGCGCTTTTATCCCGAGGGCAATGTGGTGCGGCTGCAGCCCGCCAACATCGAGATGGATCCCATCTACGTGCCTGCGGGACAGGTGGCCATTCAGGGACGGGTGCTGGGTGTGTTGCGGAAGTACCGGTGAAGCAGGGACCAAGGGAACGAGGGAACAAGGGAACAGGGGAACGAGGGAACAAGTGGAATGAGTGAGGGCGAAGGCCGCGGTTGATGCGCGGCCTTCGCCGTTCGTTTAGCCTGCGGAATTTGCGATGCGCTCGGCGCGCCAGATTGCACCTTTGAGCGCAACCACTTCTTCAGTGCCTACGGGCATATCCGGTGCGGCCGCGTGCAATCCTGCAAAGAACTGCTGGCGCACCAGATCCATCTTCGCAATTACGCTGCCGGTCCAGGCTACGGGAACCTCACCCGTGATGCCATGTTTGCGGCGTAGTTTGGAGCGGACGAGAAGCACAAATCCCACCAGGTCGATTGCGGCCTGTTGCAAAGTGCCCACGGCGACCGCGTCTCCAGCGTCGGCCAGTTCGTGGATAGCCGGCGTCAGCGCGGCAAAGTCGGGGGCCGGCGTGCCGTCGCCGAGGTTAATGAACTCGTCCATGGTCGGCGTGCCCCAAATCTCCATCACCTTGGGGATTACCTGGCAAGGCTCCTCATGATCGAGAGCGTGGAGCGCGCGGCGAATGGCATTAACGCCGATCCAGTAGCCCGAGCCTTCGTCACCGAGACGCGAGCTCCATCCGCCGGCGGTTTCGAGGCTGCCATCGGGCGCGCGGCCCACGCAATTGGAGCCGGTTCCGGCGATTTGCAGGATGCCCGGGCCTCCCTGAAAGGCCGCGTCGAGGGCGATGACATGGTCGCCGACAACTTCGGAACGTTCGATGCCAAAATCGTCGAAGACCGCGGTGATCCATTCCGTGATGCCGGGCATGCTGGCGCTGGCCACGCCGCAGCAGGCGGCCTGGACGCCTTTCACGCCTGCCTGCCCAAAGGCTTCTTTGAGCACCGCGCGTAGATTGGCTTCCGCAACCTCAGCACCCACGCGCAATCTCTTGATGGATCCGCTTTGCCCGTGGCCCACAATGTTGCCATCGGCGACAATGGCGGCTCGTGTGTTGGTGCCGCCGCCGTCAATTCCCAAAACTACGCTCATGATTTGTCGATTCCCCTTCTATTTTTCCGGTGTAACGCCGTCATCGCGCAATGTTCCCGACAGAATATTCAGGCTGCCATCGGTTTTCGGCGGATTGAGGCCCAGCAGATGCGCCATCCATGGATACAGATTTACATTATCAAACGGAGCAACGGTTTTCCCGACGCGCAGATCCGGCCCTGCAGCGAAGAAACTTGCTTTCATCTCGGGCAGAAGGTGCGGATCGAAGCCGTGCATGCCGAGGCTGGGCGGGTGACTGATTTCTCCAGCGGGCGGAGCGTGAGCGCGAATGGCAAACGGCCCCGTGGCAACGATAATCGGGTCGCCTTCGCGCGGATTCTGGTTGTAATTCAGATCGGCCGGCACATCCTTGCGGCGATAGACGATGAACTGCGAGGAAATGCGCTTGAGCTGGTTGTAGACGCGGTCGCGATCTTCTTCCGTCTTGCCGTAGAGCAGATCGCCTACGCTGTCGAATGCGGAGAGATCGGCGAACTGGTCGAGGTTGATCCAGCCGCCTTGCGATTTCACCATGCCGTGATCGCTGACCACGACGAGATCGATGGGCAGGCCGGTGGTTGCAAGCGCGGCGCGAAGTTTGCCGACGAGGGCGTCCATGCGGAGCGCGGCGGCGCGAGTCTCGCGCGCGTCGGGCCCGAACTCGTGGCCCTCGTGATCGGGCTCAGAGAAGTAGATGGCGATAAAGTGCGGACGGTCGGCGGCAGGCAGATGCAAGAGCGCGAGCGCATCGTCGATGCGCGCCTGCTCGGCCTGGGGCGTGGCCTGGGTTTTGCCGTCGAAGGTGGCGTAGTACGACGGGCGGAAGCCGGCAATTTTGGCCTCGCACGCGACCCATAAAATGCACGCCGTGCGCATGCCCTGGCTCTCGGCTAAGCTCCACAAGGGCACGCCGCCGTACCAGGAACCCTCGTTGGCAGTTTGCTTGTCGTGCATGGAGTAGCGAGCTCCGCGCGCCGGATCGAGAAAGTCGTTGGCCACAATGCCGTGGTGTTCGGGATAAAGACCGGTGACGAGTGTGTAGTGATTGGGAAAAGTGAGCGAAGGGTAGCTGGGCAACATGCCCTGTGGCGCCCATGCGCCTGCTTTGCCCAGCGCCAGCAGATGCATCGCGTTGTCGCGGACGGCGTAGTCCCAGCGGAAGCCGTCGAGCGAAACCAGCACGAGGTAATGCTGGCTTTGCGCCCAGGCCGAGTTGGGTCCATTGTCTACGTGGGTGAGGGGCAACTCGGGGTTGAAGCCGGTTCCCTGCCCCGTGGCCGCGAGTGGCGCTGCAAGAAGACCAAGGGCGAGAAGAAGCGGGGTGAGAACGGAACGGCGCAGAGCGCGAATTCGCATGGGAAAGGCTCCTGCATCAGGGTATCGCATGGAGGCTGACGTGAGTGCGAGTGTGCGAGTGCAAGTGTGAGTGTGTGTGCGGGCCAGGAAGCCTGCACTACGGCCGGTCAGGAGAGCGGCGGTACATGGCGATGCGGGCCCAGGTGGTGCGCGCCAGGCCTACGAGAAGAATAGCGATTTTTTGCGCGGTGGGCACGCTGGCGCGGTGGGTGAAGACGTCGTAGTCTGCCCGCTCGATGCGCTTGAGCAACGCGTGATAGATGGAAACCAGCACCCAGAGCGCGGGGCGGCTTTCGCGATGAATGAGCGGCAGCAATTCATCGGCGGAACGGTAGTAGTCTTCGGCGCGGCGGGCCACGGAAGCCAGCAAAGCGCGCTCGTCCGCCGTGGGAGGCTGAGACGGCGCGCGATGCAATACCGCATCGAGCGAGACACCGTGGGCCGCAAGGTCGGTGAGCGGCAGGTAAACGCGGTTGCGCGCCGCATCCTCGCTCACGTCGCGCAGAATGTTGGTGAGTTGGAAGGCGATGCCGGTTTCCTCGGCTAACTTCTCGGCGCGCTCGCCGCTGTAACCAAAGATGCGAATGCACACCAGGCCCACGACTGACGCGACCAGGTAGCAGTAGCGGTAAAGATCGACGAAGGTTGCGTAGGCGTCGGGCGCTCCGGTCGCTGCGTGATCCAGATCCATGGCCACGCCGTCGACCAACTCGTCGAGCAGCTGGAGCGGAATGGCGAAGCGTGATGTGGCGTCGCGCACAGCCAGAAAAACTGGATCGGCGGTCGCGCTGCCGGCTGCCGCCTGGCGCCATGCAGCGAGCCAGGCTTTCAGCTTGCTCCGGCGCTCCTCGCACGGCAGGCTCTCATCGTCGGCCAGATCGTCGGCCTGGCGCATGAACGCATAGATGGCACAGATGGCGTTGCGGCGCTCCAGGGGCAGCGCAACAAAGGCGTAATAAAAATTCTTGGCCTCGCGTTTTGCAATCTTCCGGCACACCGCGTAGGCGCGGGCCAGTTCGTGCGATGGAGCCGTCAGGGTCACGCGGTCTTTCCTGAAGAGTGTGAACCGAGGCGCAAGAACGGCAGCGCCTTGCCGCCCAGTGCGCGAGCGATGAGCGCGAGTTTGGCGCCCCGGGAAATAGACGGACGAGCGCTCAACACGTCATAGTCGCGGCGTTCGATGGCACGCAAAATCTCCAGCCCGCCCCGGCTGAAGAGATCAAGATCGAGCGCGAGGTCGAGGCTGACGCGCCCAATGAGCGGCAGGCCGCGTTCGAAGAGAGAGCGTGCGTAGTCGACTTCATGACGCATCAGGGCGCGGAACTCCGGCGTGGTCACGCCGCGCGCGATGGTCTCGTCGCTGACGCCAAAGCGCCGCATGTCTGACTGGGGTAAATAAACGCGGTCCTTGGCGAAATCCACGCGCACATCCTGCCAGAAGTTAGCGAGTTGCAGGGCCGAGCAAGTGGCGTCGGAGAGCTGGAAATTCTGTTCGTTTAATTCGCCGCATGCATAGAGCACCAGGCGGCCTACGGGATTAGCGGAGTAGTGACAATAACCCAGCACCTCGTCCATGGTGGCGTAGCGCGCGACCGTCTGATCCTGGCGGAAGGCGACGAGCAGATCGGCGAACGGCTCTTTGGGAATGCTGCAGGCGCGAATGGTTTCGGCCAGCGCCACAAACACGGGGTGGCTGGCCCGGCCCTCGTAGCACGCGTCAAGCTCGCGCCCCCACAGATCGAGAAGCGCGAGGGCTACGGTGGGGTCACCGACTTCGTCGCCCAGATCGTCGGAGATGCGGCAGTAGGCGTAGATGGAATAAAAGTGCGGGCGCAGCCGTTTGGGCAGAAACCAGGTGGCCACGTGGAAATTTTCGTAGTGCGACTCGGCGAGTTGGCGGCAGTAAGCGCGGGCCTCGTCGAGCGTTGGCGCCACATCCGGGATGCGATAGCCGGGCGGCAGGGCGGCCCATCCGCGGGCGAGCAGTTCGTCGTTCGTCGGCTGGGCGGTGGTGGTCATGAGCGAAGCCTATACCTATTTTGCGCTATTCGCGCCCGTCAGGGGCTGAACCTCCGATGTTTTGATTTTAGGGCTTTGAAGCGCGACTGAAGTCCCGCCCTGATACAAGACTTGTGAGTTGGGGTTTGTGCTTTCCCACGTCCTATATTTGGGACGTGGGTACCCATTTTTCTGCGGGGTCGATTAGGCAAAAAGCACCCGCAGATCCGTCGACTTGTCCGCCTCCGACGGACTCGTTCAGGATGACAAGTCGCAGTGTTTCCCACTTCGATATGAGCGCCGCTTGCCGATCGAAAACTATTTCGGCAACTCCGAAACAGGTAAAATAACGCTCGACTCAGAATCGAACCGAAACCAACGAAGCCGACTATCCGAGGCGTTTATCTCTGCAACGCTCTGCGCTGACGTTGGAGCAAACTCGTAGCCATAGTCCTTGGAGTCCCCCCGGTAAGGCCACATATCGAGCCTACCGGGGAAGGAGGAACCGAAGGACCACGGGCCGATTTCGACACTATCGGGTCCCAACTGAAATGCCAAGCGTCCGATGCCCATAAGCGGTCCTAGATCGATAACTCCGCTCTTCTTCACGACGCTCTTGTCTAAGAACGATCTGATATTGTCCGCTTGGAAGTAGGACTCGTATGTTGCCTTCCCGGTTCCGAATTCTTTGCCGTGCTCGATACTTGTAAATCGGACGGCACCGAGGCTATTGCCCCTTCTAACCAACATGAAAACTCCCACAGGCATCAGCGTGGCGCGTGGACCAACTATAAATTGAGCGCGAGTATCCGTGGGGTCGTCTCTGCGGACGCTTTGCCCAACTACGTCACAAGTTGAGAGAGTAGTGATCGCGACAAGGGCTACAGCGGCCAGTGAATGTCTGAGCATGGGCAAAAACCTCTGACGTCGTTCAAAGGTTACCGTCGTCCAGGAGTCCTCCGTCATTTTGTATTAGGTTCCGGTGGAGTATAGGTCTGTGATTGTGGCATAGGCGGGGGAAAACCATTGCAGCAATAGCTTCATACTCGAAATATAAGTTGACGTTCATCACGGCACAATTGCGGTTTTGATCTCGCTCTCGGTGGAGCGGTTCATCAACTTCTCAAAGACCCGGTTGAGCTCGTAGAGGTGAGCATGGCCGGTGATGAAGGCGCCAGCCTGGAAGCGCCCGCCGGCAATGAGCGCGAGGGCCTTGCGGCAGATGGCCGGGGTGTGATGGAAGGTGGCGCGGAGCGTGATGTCGCTATAGTGGATGCGGTTGGTGTCGAGCATGACGTGGGTGTTCTTGGCGCAGCCGCCGAAAAAGTTCACCGTACCGC
>Ga0326728_10019442_pt1 | contig 13175 bp, 8 predicted proteins | sample MB3enrmetagenome_FD_207602 | JGI IMG/M metagenome (GOLD analysis project Ga0326728, IMG submission 207602) | Lab enriched peat soil microbial communities from McLean, Ithaca, NY, United States - MB31MN | ecosystem: Environmental > Terrestrial > Soil > Wetlands > Peat | place: USA: New York...
AATGGGCCCCTAAACCTTGACCGGAATTGAGTCGCGAGCGCTCCCTCAGGGACCCAGGCTCGCCGCATACGACGTTTCCATCATCAAGGGAACGCCCTGCCATCGCTCAATCGCGATTCTTGGGTTGGACACACCCGGGTGGTTATTTCTGTTCAATCTGTTATCATCTTGCTTTTATTTCGGGCCTCAGTAACGAGAATCTTGAGGTTGATAAGGGGATCCCATCATATAAGGAGAGACATCATGGAACCATCATTGACCAATCACCATTCCGAACCTGACAAGAACGACTTGCTGGTCATCGCGGGAGCAGGCGGATTTATCGCCGGCGCCCTGGCGCGATATTTCCAAGAGCGAGGGTTCACGCGCCTCCGCGCGATTGATAAAAAGCCTCTGCCCGAATGGTACCAGCGCGTGCCGGGAGTGGAGAGCCTGTGTCTGGATTTGAGCGACCGGGAAAGCTGCATTCGCGCCTGCGAAGGAGCGAGGGAAGTTTATAACCTTGCCGCGGACATGGGCGGCATGGGCTTTATCGAGCACTTTCGCGTCGAGTGCTTGCGCAGCGTGCTGATCAACACTCACTTGATTGAGGCGGCATATCGCGCGGGGGCGGAGCACTACTTCTACTCTTCCTCCGCCTGCGCTTACAATACGGAATTGCAGAAGGACCCGCACGTCCGCCCGCTGAAAGAGTCAGACGCCTACCCCGCCATGGCCGAACGCGGCTACGGATGGGAGAAGCTTTTCTCGGAAATGGTCTGCCAGGAATACTGGGCCGAGCGTGGCATGAAAACCTTCATTGCGCGCTTCCACAATGTCTATGGCCCGTACGGCACCTGGGACGGTGGCCGGGAGAAAGCCCCGGCGGCCATGTGCCGGAAGGTGATCGAAGCCAAGGACTCGGGAAGCAACAAAATTGTGATCTGGGGCGACGGCACTGCCACGCGCAGTTTCATGTACATCGACGACTGTGTGAAAGGCATCGATATGATCGCCCATTGCGAGGATTTGATCGCCACACCCATCAACCTGGGGTCGAGCGAATTGGTTTCCATTAACCAGTTAGTGGACATCGTGGAGGCCATCGCCGGCACCAAGCTTCATCGCGAGTACGATCCGACGGCGCCGCGCGGCGTGGCGGGCCGCAACAGCGATAACACCATGATCGAGAGCATCCTGCATTGGGAGCCGCACACGCCGCTGCGCGAGGGGATGGCCAAGACCTATGCCTGGATCGCCAAGCAGTACGCCGACCGCAAGGCCGGCATGCGGACGGTGAGTTGACCATGGCGAAAAAGTTCAAAGACCTCACGGAGCAGGAAATCCTGGCGCTGGCGATTACCCTCGAGGAAGAGGACTCGCGCATCTATGGCGATTTTGCCGATGGGCTGCGCGAAACCTATCCCGCCACCGCCAAGATGTTTGACGAGATGCAGGAGGAAGAAAACGGGCATCGCCGTGCCTTAATCGAAACTTACCGCCAGCGCTTCGGCGAGCACATCCCGCTGATCCGCCGGCAGGACGTGAAGGGATTCGTCCAACACAAGCCGGTGTGGCTGATACGGCCACTGGGCATCGACACGGTGCGCAAGCAAGCGGAAATCATGGAACTGGAAACGCGCCGGTTTTACGAACACGCCCAGAAGATGGCCACGGACGCCTCCGTGCGCAAGTTGCTGGGCGACCTAGCCGAAGCCGAGCGCAAGCATTCCGCGATGGCGGAATCGCTGGAACAAAAATACCTGACGCCGGACGCACGGCGCGAGGAAGAAGCCTCGCATCGCCGCCTGTTTGTTCTCCAGATCATCCAGCCGGGTTTGGCCGGATTGATGGATGGCTCAGTGTCAACGCTGGCCCCAGTCTTCGCCGCCGCCTTCGCCACGCGCAGCAGCTCCGACGCCTTTCTGGTGGGCCTGGCAGCCTCCGTGGGAGCGGGAATCTCCATGGGTTTCGCCGAAGCGCTTTCCGATGACGGCTCGCTGACCGGCCGCGGCCAACCCCTGGTGCGGGGTGCGGTCTGCGGCGTTATGACCTCGATGGGGGGCATTGGGCACACGCTGCCGTTCTTGATTCACGATTTCCGTGTGGCCATGACGGCGGCCGTCGCTGTGGTGGCAGTCGAGCTCGCGACCATCAGTTACATCCGCCATCGGTATATGGACACACCCTTTCTCTCCGCCGCCTTTCAAGTGGTGGTGGGCGGAGTGTTGGTCTTCCTTACCGGGATTTTGATTGGAAGCTCTTGACCGGATCGGGCCATCTGTTCATCGGGTCATCGGGTCATTTAAGAGCTGTCCGTGGTCCGTTGTCCGTTGTCAGTGGCTCAAGGCTTTCGATAGTCCGCGCATCTCATGCAACGGACAACTGGCCACGGACAACTGACAGCTTTTCAATGGCCGGATGACCCGATGGCCAGATGACCCCATTCTCTCTGAAGGAGGAGACTCACATGCGCCTCGTGCTTGGTTCGGATCATGCCGGGTTCGAATTAAAACAGGAGTTGGTGGAATTTCTGATCGCTCAGGGCCACCAAGTGCTGGACGTCGGCACGTACAGTAAGGCGCCCGTGGATTACCCCGATTATGCGGAGGCGGTTGCCAGTGCGGTGCTGGACGGCCGGGCGGAACGCGGCGTGCTGATCTGCGGCAGTGGCGTGGGCGCTTGCGTGGCCGCCAACAAGATTCCCGGAATCCGCGCCGCCATTTGCCACGATGGCTATTCCGCGCACCAAGGTGTTGAACACGACGATATGAATGTGCTGGTGTTGGGCTCCCGGGTGATCGCAGGCGAATTGGCCAAAGACCTCGTGTGCGACTACCTGCGCGCCAATTTTTCCGGCGAGGAACGCCACGTTCGACGTTTGGCAAAGGTGAAGGCGATCGAAGCGCATTACCTGCTACCTGGGCACTGAGGGGTCCAATCCGCCTTTGTGGCGCTGACCCTTAGGTCAGCGCCTGCCGGCCTTCCGATATTATCAGGACAGGTTCCGGTGGGCGCTCCTTGCTCATGAAACCACGTTTTGTCTTCCTCATCATATTGCTTGCCCTCGCGGGGCAGCGGGCGGTCCCGCAAGAGGTTATGACGGCGGGGCGGCCCGTGGACCTGCCCTCTGTCGCGGGTGTGCGTGTCGGCGTCTTCCGGGAGGAGATTAGCCGGGCGTATACGGCCAACGACGGCGTGCCATCGAACGACGTGCGCTCGATCGCGGTCACAGCTTCGGGTGAGGTTTACGCCGGCACGGCGCAGGGTCTGGCGCGCTTTTCGGCTGGCCAGCGGACCACACTTGCGGCGGAGGGCAAGGCCGTGGAACAGGTCGCCGCCAGGGGTGACGACGTCTGGTTTACTGCCGCGGGAAAGCTGGTTCACTTGCACGGCGCATCGCTCTCTCTGCCGCCGGTGAAGGTCAACCAAATAACCGCTGGCGAAGATCCGTTCTTGGCCACGGACGCCGGCCTATACATTCTGGAGGGGAAGAAGTTTGTACTCGACTTCGGCCTGGACCAGTTGCTAGGGAGTGAGAAAGCCGTCCGGCAGGTGGCCATTGCCGCGGACGGTCGCCTCGCCGTAGCGGCTCTGGCGGGGCTGTTCCTGAAGCCGGCGGGGGGCGAATGGGGTGCGGTTAATCCGCAGAATGCCACCCGGAGTTGGGCCCCCCACGATGTGCGCGGGGTGGCGTTTGACTCGAAGGATCGCCTCTGGTTTTCCGGTGCGCAAGGCGTAGGCTGCCAGGACGGTGAATGGCATCTCTACACCGGTACGGACGGCCTCCCTTACAACGATTTCACGACGTTGGCGGCGGGTGAGAACGGCACGGTCTGGTTCGGCACCAGGATGGGAGCCATCCGCTACGATGGCAAGGCTTGGGAATATCGCCAAGGGCGGCGCTGGCTGCCCCACGACGAGGTGCGCGCCATCGCCGTGAATGGGAATGGCGACGCGTGGTTCGCCACCGCCGCAGGCGTGGGCGTGATCGAGCGCCATCCCATGACTCTGGCCGAGAAGGCCAGGTTTTTTGAGGACGAGATCGACAAACGGCACCGCCGCACGCCGTATGGTTACATCAATCATGTCAGCCTGAAGCGCCCGGGCGACACCCGTGAGTGGGAACAGCGCGCCAGCGACAACGATGGCCTTTGGACCGCCATGTACGGCGCCGGCGAGTGTTTTGCCTACGCGGCAGCCCAAGATCCTCTCGCCAAACAGCGCGCCAAGGCGGCGTTTGAGGCCCTGCGCTTTCTTCGCGTCGTGACCCAGGGGGGAGCGCATCCGGCCCCCCAGGGTTTTGTCGCCCGCGCCATCCTGCCCACCAGCGAGCCTGACCCCAACCTGGATGACAGCCCCGCGCGGGATGAAAAAAAACGCGCGACCCAAGACAGCCTGTGGAAGGTCATCACGCCCCGCTGGCCCGTTTCCGCCGACGGCCAGTGGTACTGGAAATCGGACACCAGCTCGGACGAACTGGATGGACACTTCTTTTTCTACGGGCTCTACTACGACCTGGTCGCGGACACGGAAGAGGAACGCAGCCGCGTGCGGGAGCAGGTGGCCGCCGTGGCCGAACACCTCATCGATCACAACTTCCAGCTTTTCGATCATGACGGCCAACCGACCCGTTGGGCCATCTTCAACCCGGAGAATCTCAACCACAATTTTGCCTGGCGCGAGGAGCGCGGCACAAACTCCTTGAGCATCCTGACGTACCTCCAGGTGGCCGCGCACATCACCGGCGACCCTCGATTCGCTGCCGCCGCCCGCTGGCTGATTCAGCAGCATGCTTACGCGGCGAATATCCTCATCCCTAAGGCGGACACCGGTCCGGGCTCCGGCAATCAATCCGATGACGAGATCATCTTCATGAACTACTACCACCTCATCCGTTATGAAACCGACCCCGTCCTGCGGGAGACTTACGCTTTAGCCCTGTACAAGCAGTGGAAGTGGGAGCGCCCGGAGTTGAACCCGTTTTTCGATTTCATTTATGCCGCCAGTTGCCAAGGGCAGACCATCAAAGACCCCTTCGGCAAGAAAGACCTTTCCCCCAAAGATAACGGATGGCTGGAGGAGTCAGTGGACTCGCTCCAGCGCTTCCCGCTTGACCGCGTCGACTGGCGCTTGACGAACAGCCGTCGCCAGGACATCATCCCCCTGGGCGATTACATTGAGTTGGGGCGCAATGTCGGCGCCGCCGGGTACCGGGTAAACGGCAAGGTCCTGCCCATTGATGAACGTTTTGTGGGTCACTGGAACCACGATCCTTGGGAGCTCGATGAAGGCGCGGACGGCAGGACTCTCGCCGATGGCGAGGCCTTTCTGCTTCCCTATTATATGGGCCTGTATTATCGGTACATCCTTCCCTGAAATCCGCGTTAGTGGGTAGAGTTGGAAAAGGAATTCTGCGATAATCTCCACTCCCCGAATCTAGCGGCTCTTGATGTCAATAGCGCCTGAACGAATTTCGCACGTCAACTTTGGAGAATTTATGCGTCGTCTAATGCTGGCAAGCCTTTCCGTGCTTTTTGCGTCTGCCCTGACGTTCTCGGCGGATTCCGGGCCGTTGCTCCTGCAAAGCCCCACACTCAGTAAGACCCAGATCGCCTTCGCCTTCGGCGGAGACATCTGGATTGTCAGTCGGGCGGGCGGCGACGCCCAGCGCCTGGTGACCGGCACCGGAGTCCTGAGCCATCCTATCTTCTCGCCGGATGGAAGCATGATCGCCTACACGGGCAATTACGAAGGGAATGATGACGTCTTCGTGGTTGCCGCCACCGGCGGCGAACCGCGCCGCCTCACCTATCATCCCGGCTCGGATGTGGCCGTGGGTTGGACGAACGATGGCCGGAGCATCTTGTTCCGCACCACCCGCAGCAGTTATTCGCGTTTTGAGAGTCTTTACACCGTCCCTGCCACCGGAGGCTTCCCCACCCCCCTCCCCTTGCCGATGGGAGTTGAGGGCTCGTACTCTCCAGACGGAACCCACCTTGCTTACGTCCCGGGCTGGAATCGGCGTCTCGGCGCCATCGATGCCTACGTCGCCATTAAGCATTATCGTGGTGGGCATGCCGCGCGCATCTGGATCGCCGATCTCGCGGATTCCAGCGTCACGCGCCTTCCCCGCGAAGACTCCAACGATTTTGACCCCCTGTGGGTTGGCGAGCGCATTTATTTCCTCTCCGATCGCGAGGGGCCGGTCACGCTGTTTTCTTTCGACACCAAAACCCAACAGGTGAAAGCGCTCTTCCAGAATGATGGTTTCGATCTAAAATCCGCCTCGGCCGGTCCGGGCGGAATTGTTTACGAGCAGTTTGGTTCGATTCATATTTACGATCTGCATTCCGGCAAGTCGCACGAGGTGACCATTCGCGTGGCGGGCGACATGCCGCAGGTCCGCCCGCGATTCGAGAAGATCAACAGCCGCCAGCTCGAGAATGCGCACATCTCTCCCACGGGCGCCCGCGCGGTTTTTGAAGCGCATGGCGAAATCCTTACCGTGCCCGCGGAAAAGGGTGATGTACGGAATCTCACCAACACACCGGGAGTGGCGGAACGCGATCCTTCCTGGTCGCCGGATGGCAAGTCCATCGCCTACTTTTCCGATGAGTCCGGGGAATACGCGCTCCACATCCGCGACCAGAGCGGCCTGGGGACCATCAAGAAGATCGACCTGGGCAAGCCCCCGTCTTTCTTCTATGCGCCGACCTGGTCGCCGGACAGCAAGAAAATTGCTTACAACGACAAACGACTGAATCTGTGGTACGTGGACGTGGATCACCCCTCTCCGGTCAAGGTAACCACCGACCGCTTTGATTCGCCACTCCAGGAATTCGACGTGGAATGGTCACCCGACAGCAAATGGCTGACTTACACCCTGCAACTCGAGAATCACACGCGCGCCGTCTACGTCTATTCGCTGGAAACTCAAAAGGCCACGCAGGTGACCGACGGCATGAGTGACGCCGTTTACCCCGTCTTCGATAAGAACGGGAAATATCTCTACTTCACCGCCAGCACCGACATGGGGCTAACCACAGGCTGGCTCGATATGACCAGCGAAGCTCATCCCGTCACCCGGAGCGTCTACGTCGCTGTGCTGAGAAAGGATCTGCCTTCGCCCCTTGCTCCGGAAAGCGACGAAGAGAAATCCCCGGAAGCCAAGAAGGATGACAAGACCTCCAAACCTGCCGCCGACACCGATAAGGAGAAGGCTAAGGAGGGCGAAAAGAAACCGGAACCCGTGGTGACGCAGGTCGACTTTGAGGGCCTCAGCCAGCGCATCCTCGCTTTGCCGATTCCCGCCCGCAACTACTTCGGACTTTTTGTCGGCAAGGAAGGCCTTCTCTATCTTCTGGAAGGCCCCCTGGTTGAAGGTGAGGACGGCCCGCCACACTTGACGGTGCAACGATTCGAGCTAAAGAGTCGTAAGACCGAAAAGGTCGTGGACAACGTGGAGGCGTTCGATCTTTCCTTTGACGGAGAGAAGATGCTCTACCGCCAGGGGGAGCACTGGTTCATCAACCCGGCGGATAAGCCGCCCCAAGCCGGCAAAGGCACCTTGAACACCGGGGCTATGGAAGTCTACGTTGTCCCCCAAGAAGAGTGGAAACAGATGTTCCACGAGGTGTGGCGCATCGAGCGTGACTTCTTCTACGACCCCCACTACCACGGGCTCGACCTGCAGAAAGCCGAGCAGGCCTACGCGCCCTTCGTGGCGGGCCTCACCAGCCGCGCCGACTTCAACTATCTCCTGGCCGAAATGCTCAGCAACATCAATGTTCTCCACATGTACGTCTCCGGCGGCAAGCATCCTGACATCCCGGTTGTGAACGTAGGCCTGCTCGGCGCCGATTACGCGATCGACAGCGGCCGTTATCGCTTTGCGCGAATTCTGAATGGCGAGAATTGGAACCCGCAACTCCACGCGCCGCTGACGCAACCGGGTGTGAATGTGCAGGAGGGTGAATACCTGCTGGCGGTGAACGGGCGGGACCTCACCGCGAACGACGAGATTTACAGCTACTTCCAGGAGACGGCGGGAAAGCAGACCGTGCTCAAGGTTGGCCCTCATCCCGACGGCTCAGGCTCACGCAATGTCACCGTGGTTCCGGTTGATTCCGAAATCGCCTTGCGCGGGCTGGCTTGGATTGAAGGGAATCGCCGCAAGGTGGACGAGCTGAGCGGCGGGAAGCTGGCTTACGTCTATCTGCCCAATACGGCCGGCGCCGGTTATACCAACTTCAATCGCTACTACTTCGCCCAAGTAGGAAAACAGGGCGCGGTGCTGGATGAACGCTTCAATGGGGGCGGCCAGTTGGCCGATTACATCATCGATTATCTGCACCGCCCGGTGATGAGCCAGGTGATGACCCGTGAAGGTGAACCCTATCCCGAACCCGAGGAGGCCATTTTCGGTCCGAAAGTGATGATCATCAATGAATTCGCGGGTTCGGGCGGCGACGCTATGCCCTGGTACTTCCGCAAAGCCGGCGTCGGCCTCCTGGTGGGAACGCGCACCTGGGGAGGCCTGGTGGGAATCGGCGGCTACCCGCAGCTTGTCGACGGCGGTTCAATCACCTCGCCGCGTTGGGCGATTTATGGGTTGAAAGGACAGTGGGAGGTGGAAAACCACGGCATCTCGCCCGACGTCGAAGTGGAGCTTGATCCCAAACTCGTGCGCGAGGGGCACGACCCCCAACTGGAACGGGCGGTGGAAGTGGTTCTCGAGCTGCTGAAAAGGAACCCTGCTCCCTCTTACCCCAAGCCGCCCTACCCGAATTATCACGACACGCTGCCGGCGCCCGTGCGGTAAGGGTGGCGAGCGGTCTTGGGCTGCTGGCGGGCGTTTCTGATTAGTAGCGTGCCCCATGATCCGTGCAGTCTGCTGGCGCGGGCGGAGCTTTCGGAGTGCGGTCCGTCGGCTGACGGATCGCCGCTTTTGCTCGCCGCGGCTCGTCGCGACGAGTCACCGGCCGCTGACGGGTCAGCGGTAGAAAAAGCGGGAGCGAGCTCCCGCACTCCGAAATTGTGATGAGAAGTTCGGGTTAGGAGGTGGCCAAAACCTTCGCCGTTTCTCGCGCCACCATCAGTTCCTCGTTGGTATAAACCACCAGGACTGCAACGCGGGAACAGGGCAGCGAGATGACTCGGTCGCCCTGGGCGGGCGCGCAGTTGGCTTCCTGGTTCAAGTGAATTCCCAAGAACTCCAGCCCGTTGCAGACCTGTTGGCGGACGTGCCAGGAGTTCTCACCAATGCCTCCCGCGAAGGCCAGGGCGTCCAGTCCACCCAGGGCCGCCGCATAAGCGCCGACGTACTTCTTCACTTCATAGATAAACACCTCGAGCGCCAGTGCGGCGCGCGGGTTCCCTTCCTCAGCGGCTTTTTCCAGGTCACGAACGTCATTGCTGATCCCCGAGATACCCAGCATTCCGCTCTTTTTGCACAGCGCTTGCCTGACCTCGGGCAGGGTGAGGTGCTCCTTCTCTATAACGCGCAAGACCACAAACGGGTCCAGGTCGCCGGAACGAGAGGATTGCACCAGCCCCGATTGCGCTGAGAAACCCATGCTTGTGTCGATCGACTTACCGCTGTGGACGGCCGTGATGGAACAGCTTCCACCCAAATGGCACGAGACAAGCCGTAAGCCCTTCACCGGGCGGCAGAGCAGTTCCGGAACGCGCTGGGAGATATAACGGTGCGTCGAACCGTGAAAACCGTAGCGGCGCACGCCATACCTCTCGCGCCACTCATAGGGGACGCCGTAAGTGCTAGCGTATTCCGGGATTGTGGTGTGAAAACCGGTTTCAAACACCGCTACCATGGGGACACTCGGAAGGATTTCCCTGAAAATCTGCATGGCTTCGATGTAAATCGGATTGTGGACCGGCACCACGGGAACAAAATCCTGCATGGCGGCCAGCAGATCGTCATCGACAAGATAACTGCCGCAATAGCGCGGGCCTCCATGCACGGCTTTGAAGCCCACCGCCGCGATTCCACCACCCACACCCCTGCCGGTCCCCAGGCGGGCGAGGCGGTCCACCAGAATCTTGATGGCGGCGCGATGATCGGGCACCGGCGCCGCGCTTCGCCACTCCTCCGCGCTCCCCGCCTCCCAGCAGATGATTTGCGATTCAGCGCCGCCGATGCGGTCGATCTTGCCCCGCGCCAGCACGGTTTCGTTCTCGGTCTCAAGCAGTTGGTACTTCAGTGAGGTCGAACCGAGGTTGGGGACCAGAACTCTCACAGCAATCCTCCTTGCGGCAGGGGCTTCCAGCCCGCGGCGGGCCATGGCCAGGAGCCGTCCCGATGTTGTTTATCGGGAAACGCGATGCCACTCCTGCGCCGCCGGGCAGGACTTCACCGGCGTCTGGCCCGCCAACTCCGGAGGCGTAACGGGTTCATCGGCCAGCAGGCGCCGGCCTGATGGACGGGTATACATACGATTATTTTCCCTGTCAATTAAAAATGAGCCTATGCATTGCAAGGTCATAAATTCCTTCTTTGCGACCTTTTTGCGACTCGGCCGGTTCTTAAGCGAGCGGGGACAGACGGAACGTTTCAGGGGTTTTTCGCGGAACACAACCCGCGTGGTGGAGGCAATCGGGCCTCGGCCGACACAATACCGGATAACGTCCCGTCTGTCCCCGCTTTTGGTCGGTAAACTTGACATCCGGTGAAATTCCAATATTGTTTGAATACGTGGGCGGGGCGTTGCGTAAGCCGGTAAGAGTTGGTGCGATGAATCGGGGCGACGGTCACAATAAACTAAAGGAAAAATGATGCCAAAGGGTGCCCTTCAAAAAATCCTGTTCACTCTCAGCGTGGTTTGTGGCCTGGCGATGCTTTCGCCGTGGACACAAGCCACGCCACCCCAGTCTGCTGCCGTGACGGCGGTGGCGCAAGCCCACGCTGCCGAACTCCTCGCCGCACGCGAGGAGGGGCCGACGCCGCTCCTCGACGATTTACGCGAGCTCTGCGACAGCATCGGCGGCCGGCCGACGGGCTCGAAGGCCTGCGATCGCGCCGTGGATTGGGCGGTCGCCCGCTTCCGCGCCGCGGGCGTGCAGTCCACCTGGACGGAAACCTACACGGTCCCCGAATCTTGGCTGGGAGGCGCGGATCACGCCGAGTGCCTGTCTCCCGTGGCCTTCCCCGTCCGTGTCGTTGCTTGCCCGTTTACCGTCCCCCCGCCGGGAGGGCAGGCTTTGGAGGCGCCACTGGTGAACGCCGGTGACGGGAGCGCGGAATCGTTCGCCCGCCTCGGCGACAAAGCGCGCGGCGCCATCGCCCTGGTGCTCTCGCCGGAAATGAAAACGGAGTCCGACCTGTTTGCCGAATACGGGCGCGACGCCTCCATGTTCGCTGCGGCCCGTAGCGCCGGGGTGGCAGCGCTGCTGGTGCAGTCCACCCGGCCGGGCGTGCTCCTCTATCGCCACCCCATGGAATTGGCCGGAGGCGTCCTTCCCCTTCCCGCTGCCATGGTGGCGCGTGTGCATGCGGCACGCTTGGCGGGCCTTTCCGAACGGGGCGACGTCCGGGTGAGATTGGACCTGCCCAGCCGTATCGGCGGTCCCTACACAGCACGGAATGTTGTAGCGGAAATTCGGGGCCGCGAGCGGCCTCAGGAAATCGTGCTGATCGGCGCGCATCTGGACTCCTGGGATCTGGGCACCGGGGCGGAGGACAATGGCGTGAACGCCGCCATGATGATCGACCTCGCGCGCAGCTTTAAGGCGCTGGGCGTGGTGCCGCGCCGCACCGTGCGCTTCGTGCTTTTTACCGGCGAAGAACAAGGTATGCTCGGCTCCCAGGCCTATGTCCTGCGCCACGCGGCAGAAATGGGGCGCCACGTGGCCATGATCACGTTTGACACAGGCTCAGGACACACCACGGGCTTCTATCTGAACGGCCGCGAAGACCTGCGCCGGCCCATTGATGAGGCACTTGCCGCCGTCCCCGGGCTGGCAGCGCCCGACGATTCCCTGGAGGCCATCGATGGCACGGATAACTTCGATTTCCTCCTCTCGGGCGTTCCGAACCTTATCGCCAAGCAGGAATGGGCCCCTTACCTGCCGAATTATCATGCCGAGTCAGATGTTTATGAAGCTGTAAATGCCGGCGAGGCCAAAAACAATGCCGCCCTGGCAGCCGTGCTGGTGTGGGGACTGGCCGAAAGCCCCGGCCTTCCTGCCCCGCGCCAAACCCGCGCGGAGGTGGAAAAGCTCTTGCGCGATGCCAGGCTGGACGAGCAAATGAAGAGCTTCGGCCAGTGGGATGATTGGGCAGCGGGCAAACGCGGCGTGAGCCATTAAGGCGCGACGCTCCCCTCGCCGAGCCGTTTACCCCGGACCTCTCACTACGGGCCTGTAACGGCGGGGCTGAAGAGCAGTAGGCAGAAGGCAGTAGGCAGCGAGCGATCCGCTAATTCTCGCCCTCTCCGAGGTGAGTTTGTGTGACAACTGCAGCACGGCCGACCTGCCTCGATCCATCGGGGTCCTGCCCGGGTAGTGTCCTAACTTGACGGAGTGATTTCGAAAGAGGTTCGTACTTCTTAGCCCCGAAGGGGCGACATAGCAAAGCCCAGGCCAGCGGCCTGGGTCAGGGAAAGTGTTTCCATCCGCAAGCCCTGAAAGGGCGCGCTAACCGTTACCTCTATCATTTCCCAAATGGCATTTTTATTTCGATCTGGGGACGGAAGGGTAGGTTCAGTAGATCGCCCTTTCAGGGCTCGGCGCGAGAAACAATCCGTCAACCCAGGCCGTTGGCCTGGGCTGTGTTAGGTCGCCCCGTTGGGGCTCTTTCGCAAAGCCCCTGGCCGTGTCGATCACGGGCAGGACGCCCCAGCAACGTCTGGCGCGAGCGGTGCTACAATTGCGAATCACTGGTTTTCACACACACTCTGAAAAGGTCGAATCCGGGGGAATCAGACCGTTCCGGCTCCCTCGGCGTGTAGTCGTGCGACCGCTTCAAGGTCGGGGGAACGAGCACCGCGCTTTCCGGGGGCGCTGCCCCCGGCTACTATACGTCCGCGCATAATTAAAGGGACATAGGCCGCCCTGTATGGCATACTTCTCGCGGGAGGAGTAGCCATGATTCCTCGCCTGCTGCGGTTGCACCCCTTGACCTATCGCCGGTTGATCCGATCGCGTAAGGAGGCGGAGCAGGATGGTGCGTACCGCGT
>Ga0326728_10019443_pt1 | contig 13174 bp, 11 predicted proteins | sample MB3enrmetagenome_FD_207602 | JGI IMG/M metagenome (GOLD analysis project Ga0326728, IMG submission 207602) | Lab enriched peat soil microbial communities from McLean, Ithaca, NY, United States - MB31MN | ecosystem: Environmental > Terrestrial > Soil > Wetlands > Peat | place: USA: New York...
ACGGGCTGCCCAAAATCTGGAGGAGCAAATGGCTCAGAGATTATTCGTGGGGAACCTTCCCCGCAGTGTGACCGATAGTGTGCTCAGCGAATTTGTGGTCAACGCTGGGTTTCAAGTTGTTTCCGCCACGGTCATTCGCGACAAGATGACAGGCGAATCTAGAGGGTTTGGCTTCGTCGAGCTTGCCGATGAAGAAGACATGCAGCGGGCAATCCAGGGACTTAACGGACAAACCCTGGAGGGGCGGCCCCTCACCGTGAATGAAGCCCGGCCACAGCGCACGGGATTCTCCGGCGGCCCCCATCGGGGTGGCGGTGGTCAACGGGGTGGGGGCGGCCGCTTTGGCCGCAAGCGTGATTATTAGGGGGATTCTCCCTGGTCTGCTGGACCACCGAACACCCTTCCTGGCCGACACTTGACGGCCAGGCATAGCAAGCCCCACTTGCGACAGGCGTTTGCCCAGCCTGAACTCTGCCCGGGCAGCAGGGGTGTGGCAGCGGGGCTCATTCTCTTTCTCTTTCAACGAGCCAACCAGCACTGACGTGCTGCGCTGTGACACTCAACCCTCGGTGTCGGTTTAAGCGCTGCGTCGATCCAACTAAAGCAAACGCTTAAATACTACGCGAACGAAGGCGCATATCAGGCTTGGAACCGCAAAACGCCAGAATCCCACTTCACTGGGAGATTCCTGACTCAACCACCTTCGCCGGTCAACGCAGGTTTATGTGGTCCATGAACTCATCCGGCCTTTGAAACTGGCCGACAACAGTTCCAAATTCAAGGCCAGTCCTGCTGTTGGCAATCACTCGCCAAACGTCTTGTGGGGCCTCTCCCCAGCTATTCAAACAGTGTAATAACCCACAGATTTCTGCCGAAGTGACACGATCTTTTCCCCTCAGGCGGCGCTAGCACATTGAAAATGAGCAAGTTACGCGTTGAGGCGGGCAAATGTTGCGGGCTTGGCCCTCCTCTTGCTTCCTGCTGGATGGCATGGGCGAGGCTGGTTCGATGCCACGGAGTGACTTGCTGTCAAATGTCGTGTCCCGCCTAATCGCTGACAACACTCCCTCACTGCCCTGGCCCTCTCCCCCTTGGGGGAGAGGGTGGACCGCCGCCGGCGTTTTCTTCAGCCGGGGCGGGCCGGGTGAGGGGGTTCCGGCCAAGCCGCTCATTGTCAAAGACAGACCCCTTGTCCGTACGCTGGCGTTTGGACAAACAACTCAATGAAACGCCAGACGACCCGTTTGAGGCATATGGTATGAAAAAGGTGATCATTCTTGGCGCTGCCGGCAGGGACTTCCACAACTTCAACGTGGTGTTCCGCGATGATCCCGCCTTCAGGGTGGTGGCGTTTACCGCCACACAGATTCCCAACATCGCAAACCGGGGATATCCCCCGCAATTGTCTGGAAGACTCTACCCGGACGGAATCCCGATAATTCCAGAGGCTGAACTCGAGGATTTGATTCACAAACATCACGCGGACGCTGTGGTGTTCTCTTACAGCGATGTTTCCCACCAAACCGTCATGCATTTGGCGGCGCGGGCTGTGGCCGCAGGCGCCGATTTCTGGCTGCTTGGAACGGAACGCACGCAACTCGTTGCGCGCGTCCCGGTTGTCTCCGTTTGCGCCGTGCGGACCGGCTGCGGCAAAAGTCCCGTGTCACGACGAGTTGCACAGGAACTGCGCGCAAAGGGCTTGCGGCCGGTGGTGGTGCGCCATCCCATGCCTTACGGTGATCTTCTGGCGCAGCGGGTACAGCGCTTCGCCACCCTGGAGGACATGGAAAGGTACGAATGTACGATCGAAGAGAGGGAAGAGTACGAGTCCCACCTCCGACAAAACACGGTGGTTTATGCGGGAGTGGATTACGAGGCAATTCTCCGGCGAGTGGAACAAGAAGCCGACGTGATCCTCTGGGATGGCGGCAACAACGACACCCCCTTCTATCGCTCCGATCTGGAAATTGTGGTTGTCGATCCTCACCGGGCCGGACACGAACTAGGCTACTACCCCGGGGAAGTGAATTTCCGGCGGGCGCATGTGCTGGTTATCAACAAGGTTGATACGGCCGCTCCGGAAGCAGTAGAAGCGATCCGCAGCAACATCCGGGAGATTAATCCCAGCGCCATGGTCATTGAGACGGAATGCCGGGTGACGGCGGCGGAACCGGAGCAAATCAAGGGTCGGCGGGTGCTCGTCGTGGAGGACGGGCCCACGCTCACCCACGGTGGGATGTCCTACGGAGCGGGGGTGGTTGCTGCCTGCCAGTACGGCGCCGCGGGGCAGGCCGATCCCAGGCCTTACGCCGTGGGCTCCATCCGCGCCACATTCGAACGCTTCCCCCATCTGAAAGGCCTCCTGCCGGCGATGGGTTACAGCGAGGCGCAACGGCGGGAACTGGAAGAAACAATCAACCAAACTCCCTGTGACCTCGTCCTGGTGGCTACACCGATCGATCTGGCGCGACTCCTGCGTCTGAACAAGCCGAGCCTGCGAATTGGATACGAGATTGCGGAACGGACCAAGCCCGGTTTCGCCGAGGTTCTTGCTGACTTCACGGCGCGCCTTGAGTCGCCCAAGAAAGCAAGGCTCGCCTGAGGAGATAGGCAGAAGAAAGGACTTCGCCATGCGCAAACTCAAGGTTGTAACCCAGGGCGATAAGGAGACTTCACCCCTTTCGCGGCCCTCCACGCTGCCGCACCGGCACGTGATTTCCTTACATGACTTGGCTCCCGCAGAGGTTGAGTTCCTGCTCAAATTGGGCCAGCGCGTGAAGGCCCAGCCGAGCCGGTTCAGGAGCGCTTTGGATGGCAAGGCCCTGGCCATGCTTTTCGAGAAACCCAGCCTGCGGACGCGCGCCACCTTCGAGCTTGGCATAGAGCAACTGGGAGGCAAGGCCCTTTACTTTGGCCCGCAGGAAGTCGGGCTCGGGAAGCGTGAGTCAGTGAAAGACGTGGCGCGCAACCTCTCGCGCTGGGTGGATGCCGTGATGGTCCGCGTGTTCGCTCATCAGACCGTGATGGAGTTGGCGGAGAACGCTTCGGTTCCGGTCATCAACGGTCTCTCGAATTTTGAGCACCCGTGCCAGGCGCTGGGAGATTACCTGACGCTGCTCGAGCACAAGGGCCCCTTGGAGGGGAAAACACTCGCCTGGGTAGGCGACGGCAACAACGTTGCCCATTCCCTCATTTATGGCGCGGCAAGGCTGGGAGTGCGCATGCGCATCGCTACCCCTGCAGGCTACGAGCCGGACCGCTCCGTTGTGGCGGACGCCAAACGCGAAGGCGGAGACATCACGCTCACTCACGATCCCAACGAAGCCGTTGCCGGCGCGGACGCAGTTTACACCGACGTTTGGATCAGCATGGGCCAGGAGGATGAGGCAGACACTCGCCTGCGCGTCTTCCGCCCTTACCAAGTCAACTGCCAACTGTTGCGCAATGCGGGGCCTCAAGCCCTGTTCATGCACTGCCTGCCGGCGCGGCGCGGCCAGGAAGTGACGGACGAGGTCATGGACTCACCGCGCTCCATTGTTTATGACCAGGCTGAGAACCGCTTACACATCCAGAAGGCGATTCTCCTGGCGCTCCTGTCTTGAGAGACGGCTATGCCCATCGCTGTCGTAGCCATTGGCGGTAACTCCCTAATTCGACCGGGCGAGAAGGGCACCCTCGAGGAACAACGACGCAACCTCCAGACAACTTGTGAGGGCATTGCCGCAGTGATGGCTGCCGGTTACCGTACGGTGGTCACTCACGGCAACGGACCCCAGGTAGGCGACGCACTGCTGCGCTCGGAACTCGCTGCCAGCCAGGCGCAGCCGCTGCCCATGGATGCCTGCGTGGCTGAAACCCAGGGGAGTATCGGTTATCTGTTGCAGCAAACGCTGCAGGAGACCTTGCCGCGCCACGGCCTGAGGCGCCCGGTGGTGACGATGGTAACCCAAGTGCTGGTCTCGCGGCGAGACCCGGCCTTCCGCAACCCCAGCAAGCCGGTGGGCCCTTTCTACAACCAGGATGAAGCCGAGCGCCGCCGCCGTACGCTGGGTTGGCAAATGGTGGAGGAAGCTCCTCGCGGCTATCGCCGCGTGGTGCCTTCCCCGGAGCCGAAAGAAATCATGGAACTCCCGGCCATTCAAGCCGCCCTGCAGGGTGACGCGCTGGTGATTGCCTGCGGCGGGGGAGGAATCCCCGTGGTTTTTCGGCGCGATCGCCTGGTGGGCATTGACGCCGTGATCGACAAGGACCGCGCCTCAGCCCTGCTTGCCTGGGAGCTTGAAGCAGAGTTATTTCTCATCTCCACCGGCGTCGCACAGGTGGCCTTGAACTACAGCACGCCTGAGCAGCGGCAGATCGAGCGCCTGAGTGCCACCCAAGCCCGCCGCTACCTGCGCGAAGGCCAGTTCCCCTCCGGCAGCATGGGTCCGAAGATCGAAGCTGCGCTGGCCTACCTCGATCGCGGGGGCAAGCTGGTCATCATCACTTCCCCTGAGAACATCCCCGAAGCCTTGCATGGCATGGCTGGAACCCGCATCACACCTGCCCTCGAACCTGCCGGGGTGCGAGGCGCTCCCACCACCCTGTGACTTGTCGCCCCATTTCGCCATCTGGAATCTGCATTTCAAACGTCCAATCAGGATCTCAGCCGCCCGAGCCGGGCCGGCGGAATCTTCAGGGCAGAAATCCAATGCTTTTTGACGTGACAACCCCTACCAAAGAATGCTAAGCTGCACTTGCAGTTTGTTGTTGTAATTCCGACGAGTCTCGCAAGAGCTTTGAGGGGCGACCCAACTACCTTCTGGCCTTGCGACTAGTGGTGTTACAGCGGATCGTCGGGCGTTCCCGCCGTTGCCGTCTTCACAAATTGCAATTCCAATCCAAGAAGGACACAAGGCAGTATGAAGGAACAAGGTACAGTTAAGTGGTTTAACTCCGCAAAAGGTTACGGGTTCATCCAGCGCGAAAGCGGGGAGGACGTATTCGTCCATTTCTCAGCTATTATTGGCGACGGATACCGGTCGTTAGAAGAAGGCGCAAAGGTCAGCTTTGAAGTGAAAACCGGCCCGAAAGGGTTGCAAGCCGCAGACGTCGAGCGAGCGTAACTCAGCAAGGCGCCCGTTCCCGGCGGATCGCAGACTGCCGGGAGCGTTCTCACCTGTAGACCCGGGCAGTAAATAGGCTCTCCAAGAGAAGAGATTCTCGGCCTTGAGGGTGAAGTGTGCGCACTAATCCCCAGCCCCTCGACCCCGACACCTGCCCTTCAGGGCTGAGTGTCTAGTGAGCTAGCGTCTTCCCTCGGGGCGTAATAGCCCCGGCGGGCATAGACGGTGTGTTTTCGCTGGGAGTCAACCGAACCATCCGCGATGCGGATCTCGATTTCCCGAAAGGCGCCATCGTGGCGACGGTTGGTGCTGTAGTAGCCGAGGCTGTAACGCTGCTTCAGGCGAGAGATCGCGGTGGCCATGGCTGAGCGGATGGAGTCCAGGTTTCTGGCGTCGATAACTTCTCCTCCGGTCTCGTGGGTTATCCGCGGCACGGAAACGTCGCGAAATATGGGAAGAAGCACGTACATCGAATGCGGGTGTGACCCTTCCTCGACCCGAATGCTGTAAATCACCGCTTCGGATTCGAGCGCCTGGCGAATGACGCGATTTTCGTCGGCGTAACCTTTGAGGGTGTTTTCATTGTCAGAAACCAGGATGATGGCGTGACGGCGGTCCGGGGCCGCGCGGGCGAGGTAATGCGCCGCCTCGAAGAGGGCGTCTGGGATGACCGTGCCGCCCCCGGCGCGAATGGCTGCGATGGCGTCCGTTATGCGTTGCCGATTCCTCGTCAGACCCACCAGCATTTCCGCCCGCGCGGCAAAGTCAAACAAAGCCACACGATCGTCCGGTTTGAGTGAAGAGAGCGTGTCGAAGGCCACGCGATGCATTTGCTTCAGGACCGGGCCCATGCTCCCGCTGCAATCCAAGACCAGGGCTACAGCCAAGGGGAGCTCATCGCGCGAAAAATAATCGATCCGCTGCTCGACGCCGTTCTCGTAAGCCCGAAAATCCTCGCGCCCGAGGTTGTTGACAATGCCACCGTTCTGATCGCGCACGGTCGCCTCGACCAGGACCAGATCCACATCCGCCTTAAGCCTGAATCTGTCAGCCCCGCCTGCCGTCGCAGGCCTGTCAACAGGCCGCGAAGGCGCGGTGGGCGCCAACCCTGGTGTCTGCTGTGGCGCAACTCTCGCCGCATCTTTCGACTCATTATCAGGTACTGCGCCTGGTCGGCCGTCAGGAGGCAGGTCCCCAGGTTTCCCGAGCGGGGCGGCAAGGTGCTGTGGAGGGGCCGCGGCGGAGGTGCCGGGCGGTGATAATGGCGGGAGTTGACCGGGAGCGACCTGTGTCCCGGCCAGCGCCAAGGCCAGCACAGCCACAACCCGACGCAACACCGCGTTCTTCATCGGCGTCCTCACTGGTTTTTGCGATGCATGCGACCCAGCAGGCGTTGTCCGAAGGGACTAGGGGCTAGACTGGGGGCTAGGGGCTGGGGGAAGAACAGAAGACAGCAGGCAGCGGGCATTAAGCAGAAGGCAGTGGGCAATAGGCAGAGAGGACGAAAGAGAGCAATTCAGAATTTATATTCATAATTCATAATTCACTATTCACTATTTCAGAATTACCCCAGTCCCTAGCCCCTAGTCGGGGTGGATTCTGAAGAGCCGTGCGCCGTGGGGACGCACTTCAACACTGAACTCGCCGCCGCGGTTGCCCAGATCCTTGTGTTGCCAGAGGTCGCGCACACCGCACTGACCGCTCAGGCCCAACTGCGTCCATTTCACGCCCATGGTGGCGGGCGCGTGATCGTCGAGGTTAAAGAGCGCAAGGTATTTATCCCGGCTGTTCGGGACGCTCGCCACCCAGGCTACTTGATTTCCTTCAGCAAACAGCTCGTGATTCCCGGTGCTGTGCTGATCGACGGCAAGCACTTCGTCGTTGGTGAGCAGTGAGAGTGTGAACGCATCATTGCTGGGTAAGTCGCCGCCGAACATCAGCGGCGAGCGGAAAATGGACCACAGCGTCATGTGGGTGAACTGCTCGTCCGGGGTGAAGTTCGTGTGGCGCTCGTTGCCCCGCTCGGCGCGGATCCCGATGCGCCCCAGAGGCAGCATATCGGCGTCCGGCCAGTGCCCGGGGACGGTGTGCGGCGCCCAGGCGCGGCACCTAGAGAATTGCTCCTTCAGGCTATTCCAGTTGTCCCAGAAGTCGTCGGAGATGCGCCACAACTGGGCGTGTTTTTTCAGGTCTTCCGCCTGCTCGAGCGGAGCGGGTCCCGGCGAAAGGCTCAAAACAATGGGCCGCCCGCATTTCTGGATGGCTTGGCTCAAGGCGGCAATTTCGTCGCCGTGGTAGGGCGAGCTCATGTCATCCGCCTTGATGTAGTCCACGCCCCACTGCGCGTAGAGCTTGACGATCGAATCGTAGTAGGCCTGCCCGGCCGGCTTGGTCATGTCCACGCCGTACATGTCCGTCAGCCACGCGCAGATGCTTTTGGGGTTGGCGACATCGCCTGCACGGAGCTTCGTGCCCAGCACCGGAAGGTTCTTCGTCACGGCTTGCCGGGGGATTCCCCGCATGATGTGAATGCCGAACTTCAACCCCAGGCCGTGGACGTAATCCGCCAGCGGCTTGAATCCCTGCCCATTCGCCGCCGAGGGGAAACGGTTCAGGGCGGGAGTCAACCGGCCAAATTCGTCCATCACCAACCCTGCGTTGGGCCGATAACCATGCGCTCCCGCTTCAGGCTCGGACCATTGGATGTCCACAACCACATATTGCCAGCCATGCTTGGCGAGATGCTTGGCCATGTAATCCGCGTTGGCCTTCACTTCATTTTCGGTGACCGAGGGACCGTAACAATCCCAACTGTTCCATCCCATGGGCGGAGTTGGGGCAAGGAGTTTGGTTTGTGGTTGCGCGCCCGCCGTTGCCGGCGAAGCGGCAAGACCCAACACGATCAGAATAAGACCCGAAATACCTCGCCATGATGCCATTTCGTTTTCCCCCCAATGAATTATCTGTCACGTCAAATTCGAAGCTGGTGTAGCCCCCTGGTGCTCGCCCATCCGCCGGCGCCTTTCGACCCACGAACTTGACTTCGATTTCGCACCAAAGGTGGGTTTTTGGCTACTTTTTCGAGTTCGTTTTGTCTTTTTTGCACTCAAAAACCAGTTCGTTTTGCGCACTTCAAAACAGCTAAGTCCTGTGTTTGCCACAGATATCTGAGTTCGTTCCCTCTATTTTAGTATCTTTTCCCCACTTCGGCGCCTTTTCCCCCTTGCCGGGTCCCTTTTGCCTTCCCTAGCCGCATCCGCTCGCGAGCGCTCTCTTGCGACAACTAACATAGGCTACCAAGAGTTGGTTCTGGTGTCAACAGCAAAGTGCGACGTAGCGCGGGCAGCCTGCCCGGACCTGTCGGAGTCTCGCCCGCTGTCGCGGGAGCGTCTCGCTCCCGCCTGTAACTGCAAAGGAACAGGAGTGGGCTCGAGACCCCCTCACCGCGGGCTATCCAAATTACCAGCTCACTGCATTGCTCAGCGCGGCGCCGGCCAGATTGACGGTAATTTGGACAAGCTTGCCCCTCACCACGCCTCCGTCAGCCGACGGGCTGACTTACGCCATGAACTTCAGTTACGGGACGCCAGCCCCCTCCTCACATGAGGAGAGGGCCTGAAGTTCCTACATTTTCCGGGCTACAAACCAACGCGACAAGGTGCGCAGCTCCCCCAGCGGGTTGAAAAAGGCCGCTCGCCATCCCCTGCGTGCGGCACTGCTCATGCGTAACGTGCGAATCCCCAGCGAGGCGTCGCGCATCTCAGTAGTTAGGCTGTTGTACGGCCAAGTGCATTGTTCCACGACGTGTAGCGCGGACCTGTTTTGTAGGTCCGCGGTTCTTCCGCCCATCACAACGAAAAGCCGCGGACCTCAAGAACAGGTCCGCGCTACCTTGCTCTGAACCGAAGTGTGGGGGCGACGAGCCCAAAGCACGCCGGCTGGCCCAGAGTGCAACTCTGCGACTCATCCGCGTCGCGCACTGTATCGCAGAGTTTCACCCTGCGCCACCCAGCCTCTGCCGCTCTTCTTAAAGGACGCCGATCAATGACCGTTGCGCATGGGGAATGAAAGGCCGCAGAGGAATCCGCCGGCTAGCGGATACCCCTGCGCTACACCGCTCAATCGTTATCAGGTGGTTCAGGCGGTCGGGTGTCCTTGATGAAAAAGTCCCCATTGAGCGGCGCTTTGATGACTTGGAATTCACGCGGGGTTTGCTCGAAATTGAAGAAGCCGCTCAGGTCGCCGGTGGCGCGCTCATCGGCGAATCCCAGCGAACCCTGCGGAATCCCAAAAGTTGCTTCGATGAATTTCAGAATGCTACCAAAGTCGTGGCGGATGTTGTTGACATAGGCCTTCGGCGTATAGGCGGAAGCCACGAGCAGAGGCACGCGAAAGCCGTACTGGTAATCGCCTTGCGGCCCGCTGAGGATCGTCGGCGCCACGTGGTCGTACCAACCGCCCCAATCGTCCCAGGTAACTACGATGGCGGTATCGGACCAGTAGCCTGCTCCGCCCTCACATGTGGTATCGGTCCCAATCTCATTGACGATAGATGCGACCCAGGACGGACCTCCGGTCGTCGCTGGGTTCCCCGCATGGTCTGAGTTCCTCCCGTCAGGAATCACCCAGCTCACGTTTGCAAGATGGCAAGCCCTGATGTCGGTGAGTACATCTGAGGGTTTCAGATCGACATTGGTGGCCCACCCGCGGCCAAGGCATTGCGTGTAACTCTGGTTAGGCTCGCAAATTCCCCGGATCGAGTTGGGCGCGTTCCAAATGGAGCCTCCGGGATTCGCCCCCCCCGGATTTGTCGCCGCCGGCGCGTAATACTTCCAACTGAGTCCACTACGCTCGAGCAGGGTCGCCATCGTGTCTCGCGAGAAACACAGCGTCCCCAGCGGGTTGTTCGTGAGCTTGGTCTCGACCCCCGCGGCGTCAATCAACCAATTCCATTCGTTCAAGGGAGCAAGGCAGCCCGTGTCGCTTCCGGCATTGTAAGGGGCGCCCTTCGGCGCCCCTGGATTCTCTGAGATGAATACGCCTATCCGGTCGTCCGGTTCGGACGGGGCCGAAGTGCCTCCGAAGATAAACTGATGGGCGGGGTAACTCGGGCCCTGATTGGTTTGAAACATCGCGTTGGCCCACCCGTACTCTGCCGCGAGGGTGAAGTAGGGATCCAGCACGTGTTGCGAATTGTCGACATACTTAAACTGGGGGTTGGCAATGGTGCATGTCCCGGAGCAAGGTATTTTGTCGGCTCCGTCCATCTTCCCGTCGTCATACATAGACACGAACGCCGAATGGGCGTGACTCAAGTCATAGCCGATCCCCAGGGGAACCGGCCCGAGGGGGATGAGATTACCCTTTGAGTTCACTCCCCACGAAGCGAGGTCGTAATGCGCTGGGTTGATGCCCGGCCAATTGAGCAAGCCATGAAAGAGATTATCTGGAGTACGGTTCTCCTGGAATATCACTATGACATGGCGAAAGGGATTGGGGTATGGGATTTGAGCGTGGGCAACCGTAGTCCCTAAGCAGAAAAGCGAACACAGAAACAGAAACTTGGCAGCGAACCTCATCTTATCCTCCGAAAGTCAGTATTAGTTGGTGACGTGACTTCGTTACTACGGACGCTCAGTAGAAATGTCGCGCCGGTTATTCATCCACCGATACTGCCGGCAAAGGCGTGACGAAAAGGACTGGCACCGTTGAATTCTGCAAGAGCCCTGCCAAACTCGGCGATATTTCGATAGTACCAAACGCTTTTTATTCAAACTGAACTACGATATGACGAAAAACGACCAGAACGGAACATCCGGGCGCGGTGGTGGTTTCTACACAGCGTGGTGGTTTTCGGCCAACGGGGACGAGCCAACCAAGTCAAATCCAAAGTGCGCGCGGATCGGAGGGCATTCTCACGCGGTCGGCAATCAAACCGCATCGTCCGTTTTGTTCGCCGGCGCTCATGCCGGCGTACTCGTTGTAACTTGACCACCGCCAATCTTCGGGGCGGCTGACCAAACCGGCCCTCACCGGGTTTAGGTGAATGTATTCGACCTTTTCGTTGTATTCCTTGACGGTCCGCAGGGCGCGGTCGAAGAACCTGGGTTGCCACAGTTCGCCGTCGGCGCCCCGGCACTGGTTGACTGCGCTCCTCGAGGAAAAGACGCGGACCGCAAAATCGGCGGTCCGCGCTACGCGCTCTGCGCGGCAGCCAGGGACCGTTTTGGCAGCACCAGTTTTGGGACCGGTCTGCAAGGCACGAGCGGGAGTTTAAACAGCGCCTGAAGTATATGCACCTGAATCCGGTTCGTCGAGGGCTGGTCAAGAGGCTGGAGGATTGGCGGTGGTCGAGATACAACAATTGTGCCTTGGACAAGGCCACGGTGGCGGCCTGCCCCATTCAAATCGACTACGTATCCTTGCCAGTCGGATATCGGGCATGAGAAAAACCCACGGTCAGGAAAGCACTGACCGTGGCTACCCGCTTCCCTATCCAGGTGCTGCTTCTCCGGAAACGAAAACGAGACATTCCGAACATATAAATGTGGCCCAATGCCACACTCTAGTGATGGGGCTCTATACGGAAGTTCCAAGGCGCGCGTGCACCAGCTTAATTTAGCTGATGCTTGATAGTGGATGGTTTACGAAATATCAAACGAATAAATTGGAACTCAGGCCCGTCCAGCAGTACTTTCAAGCCTTGTGGAGCCACTCGGCCGTCTGCTTGAGCCGGGCTTGATTGGGATGTCAGCAGGATCACCGAATCGACCTGTGCTGCGCGTAGGGCGTCGAGGACCTTCCCCACGTTGGCATACGAGGTACGGGCATCCACTTTGATGTAAAGCTGCTTGCCTGCCTGGTTGGACAGGCCAACCCTCACTGCAGCCGTCAAGGCGGACTCCGTCATCCGGTGGAGCCCCAGGTACACGCCACCGCCGCGCGTTACCGCCACGATCAGCGAATCCTGGTTGTCCGCATCCGGCACCGGGGTGGCGTTTCGGGTAACCGGCAATTTCACGCTGATGCCCTGTCGAAGGGGCGCCGCGGTCCTGCCCGGTTGCTGGGCAACGGAAGGTGCGAGGCAGCTGGACAGGGTCAGGATGAGAAGGCAAGGTTTGGATCGCATGAGATTCGCTCCAGCTTATCCCGGATTGCAGTCTGGCAGCGGTACCGCAACAGGAAACTGTACATTCCCAGGGGGTGCCACATTCCAGATCCAGATTCAAGAATCGATATTCCAGCTTCCATATTATAAGATAGCTCCCTGTCTGGTAAATCAGGATATCGAGTGGGGGAATTGAGCTAGCCTTGCCCCAAGCCCAGCGGACCAGAATAATTCGATTCACCGTACTCGCAAGGCTTGAGCCTAGGAGGGGTAAAATGGCGTGTGAAGAAAAAGATCACAAAAAAAACAGGAACCCAGGGAAGGTAAGTCCCAAAAAACAACCACCATCCCCTTGAACCAAGTTGCTACCGCGGACCGCCGGTTTTGAGGTGCGTGTCCTTATCTTTGCTCCTCGCATGGGCGAGTGCAAAAGGTGCAAAACTGTACATCCCTCCCGCGGGGCTTCGTTTACGCAACTCGCCCACATACCCCTCTGGACGAGACGAACTTGACACGGCGGGGCGGTTGCCTTACGTTTCTTCGCAGGAATTGGGTCGAGAGTGGAGCATCTGGTTGAGGCGTCTTCACGCTTCGGTTGGACCTCCGGCAGGTGGCTTATGGCTGAAAAGAGGACCTTGAAGGCTGAGGGCCTGGCATTTGCCCACTCCCTGCAAACGGTGTTCAAGACCCTGCTCATGTATTCGGTGGATCACCCCGCGGCGGAGACAGCTACGGCGCAGCTCTACGCTTTAATGAATGCTTTGGTCAGACAGACCCAGCAGTTCACCTTCGGTTTTCTGAACAATCGGGTTCTGATCAACGAACTCCTGACAGACGACAATTCTCTCTCCCGGCTCGAGGAGGAGTTTTGCCGGCGAGGCATCGGCGCGATCACGTTTTCAGCAGGGATCACACTCAGTGAGTTCAAGCGCGGGCTGGCAGTCGTTTGCACACGGCCGAG
>Ga0326728_10019444_pt1 | contig 13174 bp, 17 predicted proteins | sample MB3enrmetagenome_FD_207602 | JGI IMG/M metagenome (GOLD analysis project Ga0326728, IMG submission 207602) | Lab enriched peat soil microbial communities from McLean, Ithaca, NY, United States - MB31MN | ecosystem: Environmental > Terrestrial > Soil > Wetlands > Peat | place: USA: New York...
TTCGTTTGTATATCAACGGTGTCTTGAACGCGCAAAGCACGCCGGGTGCCTCGCCTGTGGATTCGGGTTGTCCGTTCTCCATTGGCGGGTTCTACAACAGTTGCGGCTATGTGGGCCAGTTCTTTAATGGCCTGATTGATGAAGTCAGTTATTACAACCGCGCCCTGTCCGGCGGCGAAGTCCAAGCCATCTACAATGCCGGCAGCGCGGGTAAGTGCGAGGTGCCGTTCATCACTTCCCAACCCCAGGGCCAAACGGCCACCTCGGGTTCCACGGTCACCTTTGTGGTCACCGCTGGCGGCTCTCCACCACTGGGCTACCAATGGCAATTCAACACTACCAATATCCCGGGCGCAACGGCAAGCTCTTTGACACTGACCAACGTGCAGCCGGGGCAGGCGGGCAACTACCTGGTGGTCGTCAGCAACGCATGGGGGTCGGCAACCAGCTCGAATGCTGTGCTGGCAGTACTCCCCGCACCCTGCGCGACTCCGCCCGCTGGACTGGTCGCTTGGTGGCCGGGTGAAGGCAATGCCAATGACATTGCGGGCACGAACAATGGCACCCTGTCGGGCGGCGCGTCGTTCGTCAGCGGGGAGGTGGGGCAGGCATTCAGTTTTGACGGGACCAGCGGCACCGTGACGGTGCCCGATTCCAGCAGCCTGCGCCTCACGACAGCGTTTACGATTGAGGCTTGGATCAACCCACACCTTGAAAACTCCGATCAGGCCATAGTTTCAAAAGTGGGGATTGCGACTGGAAACAACGGCTATCAACTGTACCTCTCTCATCAGAACATGCTTACGGGTCAATTCAACAGCCCTGGCCAGCTTTGGCCTGGCAACGTGATTGCATACACCAACAGCTCTGCCATCGCCCCGGGTGCCTGGTTCCATGTGGCTTGGATTTACGACCAATCGGCGATGAAGCTGTATTTGAATGGGTTGCCCGTCGCGACGAATGTGATTGGCCCGCGGGCCATCGCCGTTTCCAGCACCGACCTTCGTATCAGCGGCGCGGACAACCACGTATATTTTTACGGATTGATTGACGAGCCGTCTGTTTACACCCGCGCTCTTTCGGACGGCGAAATTGCTGCGATTTACAACGCCGGCAGCGCGGGCAAGTGCAAGCCCGCCCCAACGCCCCAGGCGGCGACCGCGACGGCAACCGTGCTGAACGGCTTCGTCGTGGGGGCCAACCTTAGCTATGGAGGGCGGGGCTACACGAACACGCCGATCGTGAGGATCTTTGGCGGGGGCGGAAGCGGGGCACAGGCCGTGGCCGTGGTCAGCAACGGCGTGGTTATCGCGGTCAATGTGATGGATGCGGGTTCCGGCTACACCAACACGCCGGTTATTGCCATTGCCCCGCCGTTCATTGCGCCGCCCGCGGCGGCCATTGGGGCGGCGTCCCTGTTGAGCTTCACCAACCTGCTGGTGGGCACCGATTATCAACTCCAGTTTTTCCGTGGCAACACGTGGTCCAACCTGGGCGCAGCATTCACCGCCGCCGGTTCTTCCTTCGCGCAGTACGTCCCGGGAACGGCTGGCCCGAATGGCTATCGGCTGGCCAGCACTCCGGTCCCCACCCAAGCCTATGCCACGGCACAGGTGTTCAACGGTTTCGTGGTTGGGGCCACGGTGACCAGCGGCGGGTCGGGATACGGGAGTACTGTCATCGTAAGCGTTGTCGGCGGCGGTGGTAGCAACGCCACGGCCATCGCCACGGTGAGCGGTGGGGTGGTCACGGGGCTTTCCATTACCGATGCGGGCATCGGCTATACCAGCACCCCCAGCATTATCATCGCCCCGCCCCCGGCCAACGCCCAGTGGCCGATGGTGACGCAAGCGGTGGAACTGGATTTGGGTAGCCTCTCACCGTACGAAAATTACCAACTGGAGTTTGCCCCGGTGCTCGGGGGGTCGTGGAGCAATCTGGGCGGGCTCTTCACTCCCACGGCGACCACGAACACCCAGTACATCAATGCAAGCGGGAACGCCGGGTTCTTCCGCGTGCGGTACGTGCCGTAGCCCCTCGGCTGCCGCTGTCGCCTGCTGGCGGCAGGCGGCAGCGCGCCGGGCTGGAAAGCTGTTTACAATGGTGTCGGCGGGGGCGAGAATGCTCCGGGAATCCGGGCGCGTGGCGGAATTGGCAGACGCGAAGGACTTAGGATCCTTTGGAGCAATCCTTGCAGGTTCGATCCCTGTCGCGCCCACCAGGCCGCCTGCGCGTTTGAGAACCCACGGCGATGTTGTCCGGAATGGCGAACTACGGCGAATTAGGCCGGAATGGGCCGAATTGCAGAGACTTAAGCACGGAATTGGGCCGTTTCGCATGTCCGGTTTCGCGGGGGGTGTCCGGTTTCGCAGTTCCAAAACCATGCCTCGCAAGTGCCTGATTATCAACGGTTGGAACTGATAAAAGACGAAACCGGACAGAATCACCGTAGGTTTGGAGGGGTGGAACCAGGAACCTCTTTTTAACGTTAAAGCTGGCGGTGGTCAGAAATCGACAGGGCATTTTTCGGGGGCGATTCGCTTGGCGGAATGGGGGGGCTAACCGGCCATTAAACACACCTTCAAGCCTGGTTGAAGAAGAAGGCGCCGGCCTTACGACCAGGCCGGCGCGGTGAGGAGGCGGCGGAGACTATGCGATGGGCACCCCCCGGCGCTGGCGCGAGCGGGCGCGGACGGTCAGGGTCATTACGAGCTGGCGAAACTGGTCCAGGCCAAGGCTGGCTTCATCGGCTGTGCCGAACTTGTCTCGCGCGATTGCCTTCCAGTAGCGATCGGGCGCCAGTTGCCGGATGCGATACAACAGCCGGAGCCGAGGCTGGTCTTGCTGGCGGAGTTGCCCTGCCAGATCGTCGGGGTGGCTAACGGCTCGGAACTCCGCCAGGACCTTATCCAGGTCAAGATCGGTGAAGTCCAGATGGCTCTTGTCATAAGTCAACGCGCGGACGTGCAGCTCGTGTCGATCAGGAACGGGCCAATTGTGGGCCTTGCAGGCCGCGCGCACGCTGCCCCATTCGCGGAAGTAGAGCCGCTTTTGTGAAGCGGTCATAAGTGTCACGGATCTGCGTTATACCTTTGCTCGCCAGCCAGACCGACCGCCGCCGGCGAGCAATGCTCAGTTCATTGCAATGAGCTAAGATACTCACCGCGAACCAAATCGAACGCAATTTGGCGCGCTTTGTGGGGATCCCTGCACGCGGCGAGCTCGCGGATTAGACTTGCAAAAAACGTTAGCTTTTCTGCCATGCTGACCCTCTCGCATGGCGTCATGTCTCCAAACGAATCCTTGAGCCCATCTGGCATTCCATGCCGATCATCCCAGCAACCCGCGACCAGGGCATGAGATACGAACGCATCCGCCAACTCGATCCTCTCATCATTACTGAAAGCCAGAACCTCAAAGGCCAGAGTGCTCTCGCGAGGGGGCGCCGGAGAGCGCCCGTCCGCGGCCCTGCTCTGTGAGGGCTTAGGCTGTAAAGAGCAAGCGCCAGCAATGGTAGAGCTTTTGGGGAAGCGCTTCATGCGGACCTCCGGTGCGCTAACCGTTCGATATGGTGATGGATCGCGTTGCCGAAGAGTTGCGGAAGGCTGATCTTCAGTTTGCGAGCGGCGCGTTGGATGTGTGCGGAAACTGCCCGAGGAAAGCCGACCCGCGCCAATTCCCTGCCGTTCGATTCGAGCAATATGTAGGTAACAAGCCCGCCGATACGGGGCTTGCTCGCGGCTTTCTTCTTAGAGGCCTTGGTTTTTGGTTGTGAAGCGGCAGCGGCTTTGCTACTGCTTTTTGCGGACTTGAGTTTGTTTTTCATAACTTGATTTGCGGACTTGGGTCTTTGGCTCCGGTCGTGGTGATACACGGCCGGGGCTCCTTTTTTGCCTTTGTCTGGATGGACCCAGGCATCCAGGCGAAGTGCCATTTCGGCGGTTGGTGTGGTTCCACCTTTGGAGAGCCACTGAGTGACAGCAGAACGCGTTACCCCGAGGGATTTTGCCAGAGCGGACTTGGCGCCACGGTTCGCCGCGGCCCGGATCAGCTCCAGGCGCAACTTATCCCAATGTGAGGAAGATTTCACTGTCACCCCAATTGTTTAGCAGAGCTAAACAAGTAGCGCAACAACTATTTTCTTGGCGCGCTGTGGGGCGCCTTTTGCGCTGCCGGTTGGGATGCTTGCATATCGCCCGGAGCCATGAGGCCCCGCGCTCGCAAAAACCGCTGCTTCTGCTCTAAAAGCGTGTTCGGACGGGACCCTATAGCGGGCGGCGGCGGTGAATCGGAAGACGCCCTCAGGAAGACGGTCGCCCAGTATTCCTTGGCGCTGGCTTTGATGGCGGGATCGTTCATCATCTCAGTGCCCTTCTCTAACCTCTGCTCTTTTGGCAGGTCCTTCATCAAAAGCCAAATAACGCGCACAATATCTAATTCGGCCTCCATCGCAAGTGCTTGACCCGCTCTTGAGCCAACTGCCTCCCAATCAATCCCGGAAGCGAGCTTGACGATGGCATCTTCCATCACCGGCTGCCCCTTGCCAGTTAGCAACCAGTCCCGGAAAACCATGAATTTGGAGCACACCGCCTCAATGAATTTGACCGATGGATTCTTAGACAGACCTCGCTCCAGCATGCTCAGATAGCTCTTGTCATAGCCGATTTCGGCGCCAAAAGCCTCTAAAGTGAGCCCCAGGCCTTCACGCACCCAACGGAGGCGGTCGCCTAGCGTTTGTTGACTATCAAAGTTTTGTTGATTTTCCTGTTGACTCATATCGAACGCCGCGTTAAATATGGGCCAAGATGAATCGCGGTGCAATAGAAAAGAGTGAGCGGAGGCCATCCCGCAAATGGCGGTTTCGCGGAATCTGCGTGGATGCCAGGGCTCTCGGGGTGCACCGAAATTCCTTGTACAAAGTCCTTGCGGGCAAGCGCCAGAGCCGGTCGCTCCAGGCGCGCTACGCGTCGCTGAAGGCGCAACAAGCCAAAGTGACTGAAGCCCCGGCGCGGCCCACGACTAGTGGCAGGACCCGTGGCCGCCGATGCCGGGTCTCGGGGCCGGCCGCGAAGCAGCCTCCGGAGGAATTGTCCAAGTGACTGGCGGCCACAATCCCCGGTTTTCGCAGGACGGCACGCCGGACGATGCACCAAAGCACAGCCCGGCTAATCCCGCGGACGCCAATGTACGGCGGGAGTGGATTGGTGTTTTCGGCAAGGTTGGTTTGACGGTTGTAGCGGTGCGGGCGGCCTACTCAGACGCACTCTGGCAAAATCCCGGTTTTGAGGAAGTGCTCGGGGGGGAACTGAGCGAGGCGAACTTAGGGCAATACGACAGCGCGAAGTACGGCAACCCCATCATCTATTTTTTTTAACGTACATACCAAGCAGTTGGCGGCTGGATTGCGGTTCATCAGGGACCGATTAGCTGCGATTGGCCTGTTGCCTCATGTGGCGATCCGCTACATAGATCCTGAAGGCCCCATAGCCCGCCGCCCAAGATTTTACGACGGAGAGAGGCCGGCAGCATGACTTCGTCAAGCAAATCCTTCCTGAGATTTGGCCCTCTGGCCGCAGTGATGGTCATTTCGGCGGCGCTGGCCGCAATGGGCAGCTTCAGACCCTTTCCCGCATTGGCCGGCCCGGTCAAAAAGGTATGCACGGCCGGTGCAGCTATCACGATGGCTATTCAGGGCGCGGTGATGTGCCCGAAGGGCTGGCCAAGCCGGTTCATTGTTAAACCGCACGTAATGGGCACAGGAAGCTTGATGCTCTTGGCTGGGGCAGCGCTGCTGGTAGTGCTGCTATTTGCCGGCTGCACGCCGCCCGGAGGCACGCTAGGCGCCCATTTTAGGACGAATTTTACGGCAGCAAAAAGACAGGAATTGGAACCTCGTTCTGCGCTTGACGGTTCCAATTCCCTTGCAGCGCGATTGCTGCCGGGAAAACGCACAAGACAAAACAGGCCACTTGCCCGTGGTTGCGACCTGCGGGCTTGTGGTTCTGCGTCGCAGTCTATGCGTGCTCAAAACCGCGCCAGCGCATGTGCGCCGGGCGGCCAAACTCTCACCTTGGGCAGGTGATAACGAAAGAAAGAACAGAATGAGATTTCGAGTTAAATATCCGTTTTTATTGGCAACGCTTGCGCTGCTGGCGTTGGTGGTCTGTTTGGCAATCATTGGCGCTGTTTCGTGCCTGGGGGCCGTGTGCCTCCTCGGGCTTGGCCAGCTCGCGATTCTTTGCAAGGACCGGGCGCGGCCCGCGCTGTTCACCGTGGGGTGGTCTCCAGCGCAGTTCGACGAAATGGACAAGCTCCTGAAGAAGATAGAAGCCCTCGGCATTGAGTGGAAAGAGTTGCCTGAGCGCCTCAGGAGAGTGGAAATGGAAAATGACAGCTTGCGTGCTGACCTTCGCGGTCTTCGCAAGTCCGGCCTGGCTGGGATTGGAAGCGGGGTGCGCTGGATTGGCAACAAACCATTTGTCAGCGACGATTGCGCCAAGGCGCTGACTTCCGTCTTCGTGCTGGATTGCGCCAAGCTGAAGAATGGGCTGGAATCCATGATTCCGGACACCGCTGCGCGCGAGCGGATTATCGCATTTGCGGCGGCCAATCTCGGCCTGGTAACCCGCGCCGCTTTGGACGCCACGACGACGCCGCTCCCAACCGTCTATGTGCCTCAGGTCATCGAACTGGTATTCAAGTATGGGCAGGCAAGACAGTGCGGGACGGTCTTTCCGCTTGGCGCCGGCACCGTCAAGCTGCCCAGGCTAAAGGCCGGAGAAGATGACTTCGGCTACTTCGGCGCCGGAACGGCAGGGATGTCACAGCCGGTTACGGAAAGGCAGGTCACCGCCGAGCTGGTCACCTTCACCGCCAACAAAGCGGGTGGATTGATCCGCATCCCGTATGAAATCGAGGAAGACACCTTTATCCCTCTGGGCCAGTTCCTTGCCCGCTACATCGCCCGCCAGCTCGCTAAGCTGGAGGATAAGGCCATGTTTCTCGCGGACGGCAGCGCGAACTACGCAGGCCAAACCGGCATTGGGCCGTACTGCGTCGCAAATCCTGCCTACCTCTCGGTGCTGGCCGCCGGCAAGACGAAGCCGAGCGATGCAGGGCTGGCCGACTTCCGCAATCTGCGCGCGCAGGTTAGCCCGGCCCTACTCGCCGGGGGATTTGAGCCTGCCTATTACATCAATTCTTCCTTCGAGCCCATGCTCCGGAGCTTCAACCAGTACCCGAATTTCATCGTGTATGAGAACGTGAACGGCCAGCCGCGTTTTGATGGGTGGCCAGTGCATTGGATTGGCGTCTCGCAGTCATTCGTAACCCAGGCGGCGCCCAGCGCATCTATCGCCTTCTTCGGCGACCTGTCCTACTGGTACCTCGGTGAGAGAGGCGCCCCGCGGATTGAAGTCAGCCGCGAAGTGTTCTTTGCGACGGATGAAATCGCAATGCGCGCCTTGGAGCGCATTGACGTTGAAGCGATGGCTGTGGACGCGATGGCTACGCTGCAAACGGCGGCGGAATAAAGCCGCAGGAGATAACGGCCCGGCTGGGCTTTCCCGGCCGGGCGACTCAGCTAAAGACGAATCCAAATGAAGACAACATTACTTATAACGGCCCTGGCACTGGGGCCATTAAGCATGGCTCGTTGCCAAAATCAGACCATGCCGTTCTGGCAGACGGCCACGGCAACAGGCAGCACGCTATCCACCGTGTATTCCCCAGCGCAACCCCTGCAACAGATCCGCGTTGTCGGGGCAATCTGCACAAGCGACCTGGCGGGCTCTGTGTTGAGTCTCTCAACGGGAGTTGGGGCGTACACCGTTCTTAGCAACGCGACCAGCTCTGCCACGACCATCTATATCGCCTCGACGAACGGTTTGACGGCCGGCGATGCGCTGGTATTGCAGACCTGGGGCGCAACCAACGGATACAACACCGTAGCATCAAGTCCAACTGTCAGCAACGCGCTGGTTATCACTGCCGGTGGATTCGGTGCGGCAGTGCAGGCTGGCGACCAGCTCTATAAAATGAGCGCGGCCACCACGATTCCCATCGGATCGAATGGCACGGTGAACTACCAGGGCGAGGCGCTCTTTGTCGGCAACAAAGGGCGGCCGGTCCGCGCCACGCTGAACGGTACCAGCTCAAACACAATTAACGCCATAACGGCGCGCTACGAATAGCGTGAATTCCATCGAAGCCAACTTTGCTGCCGGTTCCGGTTTGGGGGTCAGAACTCTTCCTCCAACTGGGCTCTGCTCCGGCAGCGCGGTAAGAGGCGGGCGGCGTCTCGTCATAGCGCCGCCCGCCAGTCTCGCAAGGCACGCGACTTGATGAACGCCATTGCCGAATCTGTTTCCGCCGCTACAGCGCCGCCGCGCCGGCGGACAAAGCCGCTGCTCCCGTTACGCGCGGTCGCCGCGCTGACGGATAAGAGCAAGAACCAGGTTCTGGAATTGATCGAAGAGGGCAGCCTGCCCTGGTGTTGGGATGTAGCCCTTAACCGGAAGGACGGGCACAAACGCGAGCTTCGGATTCTTCCCGCCTGCGTCGCCGACTATCTGCGCGGACGGGTCTGCGGACTCGAATGGGCAGAAGTCCGGCGCTTACTCTTGCCTGACGGGGAGCCAATGCTTGTGGCCACAGATATTAGCCGCTTGCTGAATGTCTCCGGCACTCACACGTCGCACCTCATCAAACGCAAATTGCTTACTGCCTGTTCGGCATGGAGGCGCGGACCTGGCGGGTCTGCCCGCGTTACTGCCGACAGTTTTATCGGGTTCCTAAAAGCCCGCCGGGTTCTGTGACCACTACTACCACCATCATTACATGTTGTCAGACGCGGCAGTTGCTAACGGCATCGCAGAAGCGGAGAAGCGGATCGATGCGATGGAAGTCCTGTGCGAAATACTCGCCGGCCAGATCAAGGGCGAGCGGAGGCAGCTTGACGAAGTTAAGGAAGCCATTGCTTGCACCCTACAGGGGAGAAAAGAGGCCCTTGAACCGCCGGGCGAGATTGCGCCAGACATGCTGGGCAGTTGAGAGCCGGGACGCCCAGAAAACCTGAGGATTTTATGATGGGGTTGAGAAAATCAATTTGCCGGCCGCCAAAGCGACCGCCACCACAGAAAGGGCGTCGCCGTTCAGTAATGCCGCCGGCCCCGGCGTGCGGGAAGCGTGACCCCATCCGTCTCCCGCACGTCCATTATTCGTGCACGACCTGGCAGAATGAGCGGCAGCAGCGGCTAAGCCGGATTTGCCGGGCTCTGAATCGTGGTCAGGCCGCTGGCAGGCCCCTGCGCAAGATGCTGGCGATTCGCGCTCGCTGGTGGAAAGGCCGAACCTATACGAGCGACCCAGCCCGCCCAATTCAATTTTCCCGTGTGACCCTGGACCGCGTTTACCGGCGCTGGAAGGCGAGCGGCGGCGGCCCGGAGGCCCTGGTGCTCAAATATGTCGCACCCATAAAGCTGCGTCCAAGTCAAGCATTGGCGTTCGGTCAGCTTTGCATTCATTCCGATGCGCGCTCGTTCGCTGACGCCTATGCCCGGCTGCCACGACCGAGGGCCACTGTATTTGCGTATCGGCTGGCCTTGGGCGCGAAGCTGCTCCGCTTGATCGTGAGGCTGTTCGCCGCCCGCCGGTTGGCGGATTTTCGGCAGCGGCTGGCTCGCGTGGCAGTGAATAAGCTTACGAACGGAAAGGCGGCCGGAAAGTGACTCTGCATCCCAGTACCGTAATCAGACAGGTTAAACCGCCTAGAATGGCCGTGGCGGCCCCAGGGCGATTTGGCGGGTATCTGGGTAGCCCCGGAGGCTTCCGACGCCCCCAGCGTGTCGAATTCGTGTTTAATCGAGGCGATAGGAAGGAGTCACGACGGGCGCGGGAGGCTATTTGGGGAAAGGCGGTCCAGTATGGCTAGCGACGGGCAATTTCCGATCAAGATCACGGGGGACGCGAGTTCCTTGGTAGAGGCATCCCAGCAGACGAATCAGGCGCTGGAGTCGAATCGGCTTAAGCTGGCGGAGTTGACGCCGGAGCAGAAGGCGACGACGTCGGCAATGGAGGGCGCGGGCAAGGCCGCAAAGGAGACGGGACGCAGCGTGGACCGGGAGCTGGTGCCGGCCGTGGAAAAGGCGACCGGGAAGATGGGGGAACATCGCGCGATTCTGCGCGGGCTCAGGGAGACATTTCCGACATTGCTGCCGGTGGCCGAAATGGCTTTCCACCCGATCATGCTACTAGGCATGGCGCTGGGAGGAGCGTTCGCGCTGCTGAAGGCGCGGGTGCAAGAGGCGGCGGCGGCGATGTCAGAGGCGCAGTTGCCGGATATTTCACCCGCCAAAGTCGGGCAAGTGACGGCGATGGCGGAGGCATGGAAGCAATACCGGGAGGCGCTTGATGGCACGGTGCACGCTTACAATTCCGTGGAAGGGGCAGCACAGCGGGCGGAGAAGGCGCTGGAGCGCGAGGCGAATCAGCAGAAGCAGTTACTCGCGGCGCGGAAGGGGCTGGAGTTGGCAACGCTGGAGGCGGGGAAGACGAAAATGCCGGAGACGGAGTACGAACGACGCAAGCTGGGAATCGAGGATCGTTATGAACGGGCCGGGGTCGCGGCGGATTTGGCCAAGACGCAGGGTCAGATTGGGCTAAAGGAAAAAGAGGCGGCGGATCTGCGGTCGGATGCGGCGCGGAAGATGGCGGAATCGAGCCGGATCAAAGTGGGGACGGCAGACCAGGATGCGGCCATGGTGGGTGATTACGCGAAGCAAAAATCGGCGGCGGAATCTGACATCAAGGAGCACGAAGAGTGAATAGCGCGGGTTCAACATTTGAGGGATAAGGAGGGCGATTTCTTTGAGCGATACGCGACGTTTTTCAAATTCATGGCGAGATATGGCGGCTGGGATACCACACCGAGTGGCATTGAGGGCGCACTTGACATCGAGCGCGGCTCAATCGCCAGTGACCGGCGGATTATATCTCAAGCGGATCGAATGACGTCCGAGCAGCGCGCTGCGGCGCGAGACGAGGCGCGGCGGCGCAAGACGGGGCTGGCGGGTGAGGCCGGGCGCGAGATGGGGCAGGCTGATATCTTGGATCAGGAGGCGGGCGCGGAGGCGGGGGCGCCGCAAATCGGCAACCAGGTGGCGGACATTAACCAAATGGGCCGCCTCCAATCGGCGCTGGCGACGGCCAGAGAAAACGTCAAACGCGACCAGGAAGCCATTCTTAACGCGCTGCTGCACGCAACCGGTTTTACCGCTGAAGCCCTGAAGAAAATAGAGGAACACGCAAAAACGCTCGCCGATCATGAAAAGCGGGTGCGTGAAGTGGAAGGCAGACCGCCGCGAACGTACTGACTCTCTATGCTCGCACTTAAAGAAATCGGGCCGCCCGCTCGGTCAAAATCTGAGGACAATGGTGAGCAACTCTTGGGCGTGCGGATCATGATATTCCCCGATGCCATCAACTGTGACCTTTTCCCCGATAAGAATAGAATCGGGACGGCAATGCTCGGCCGGCTTCTGCGGTCACGAATAGAACTGGCGGGCCCAAGGGTTAGCCAGATGGGGTCTGTGCTTGAGTTCAACCGCTCATACTACGTTTTGGCCGTTTCCGCGATCGAGACTGCCCTGCGCGCAACCAAAGAGGAGCTACAAGAATTGGGCCTCCTGAATTATGCACAAATAGCCTGGTTGGATTCGCGGGAAGGGTTCTTTCGTCTATGGCACCCAAAGACGGGCCGTTTTGATAAGCCCTCCGACCAGACACTGGATTCCGATAGAGCTATGCTGGATGCCCTTACCGCCGCGCTCTGGGCAGGCCGACAATCAGAGTATGAACCTCCCGGCGAATAACCTCTTCACTGCTGCCCAAATCGCAGCCAGCCTGGGCAGGACTCCGCAGGCTATGCGGAAGGCTCTTTCGCAGAGCCCGGCCTCAGGCGTCCGGATTGTTGGCGGTGTTGAGGCGGCGGCTTGGTCCATTCCACACTTGCCGGAATGTCTGCGGACGCGACTGGAGGCAAAGGCAATCGAGGGTGGATACCGAGACGCTGCCGCAATGCTTTCCGCACCGCCGCGGCGATGGGAACCGGCCTTGCCCCTGGACAAGATCGCCGATGCCGACATTGAAACCGCCCGCAAGCTGCGCGAGGCGTTGCGGCCCTGGCTGGTGCAACAGCACGATCTGAGTCTGTCATCGGCGGACTTGGAATCTAAAGGGGTTGACGATTACGGCCGCCTCTTTGGCAGGATTACTCGGCGCTATTGGCGCGAGCTTTTCACGCGCACCTTGCACCGGGACGGCGGGGCAGAGCAATATGACCGCCTGGAAATCTACTTGCCGGGGCGGCCACGGGCCAAAGAGGAGCCCTCCCGTATGGTATCAGAAGCATTGGCGGAAGAATTCGGCTCGCTTGAAAGCTACATCAAGGCTTGCGGCAACCCGGCGGCGCCGAGTGAAACCGAACGGCGAGCCGTCTGGACGCAGGCGCTTGAAAAATACGGGAGCCTGATTAGCGGCGGAATGCCAGCCAAGCGGGCGGCGCGCCGCGTCCGCAGTTTCCTTTTTGCCAAGGCTTCTTTTCTGGCGCCAACTCGGGATGCGTTGCTGAAAGCCTTTGACCGGAAGCGTGAGGCGCTGGAGAGCAGTGCTGGCAATCCGAAGGCGTTGCGCGATGGCCGGGAGCTGAACGGTGAACGCTTTGACTTGCCGGAGCAGGACCGGGACATGCTGATTCATCGGGCAGTGTTCTATTACCGCGGTGACGTGGCGCCGGCCTGGCGCGCCCTTCTCCGCAATGGTTTCTCGGATCCAGTCCGCCAGCGCTACCTTGGAAAGGCTGCCAGCAAATCGCACGTACCGGCCTCCGTGATGGACTCGGTTTCCTCGGAAGTGGAAATCCTCACGGTGATGCACCAAGGCCCGCGGGCGTTCGATTCCATCACAGGGCACGTGGACCGAAGCTATGAAGGAATTGCCTCGCTCAAGTGCATGTCCGCGGACGATTTCACGATGCCGGTTTACTTTTATGTGCCGGACGGCAAGGGCGGGTTCACCTTGACGCGCGGGCAAATCCTATTATTTTCACTGGCATCCCACAGGAGGCAAAACCGGAGCGTGATCCTTCGTTTTTCTGAGGGAATTGAACAGGCCATGG
>Ga0326728_10019446_pt1 | contig 13174 bp, 8 predicted proteins | sample MB3enrmetagenome_FD_207602 | JGI IMG/M metagenome (GOLD analysis project Ga0326728, IMG submission 207602) | Lab enriched peat soil microbial communities from McLean, Ithaca, NY, United States - MB31MN | ecosystem: Environmental > Terrestrial > Soil > Wetlands > Peat | place: USA: New York...
AAAAAGTGCATCAACTGCCCGCGGAATACGAGGAGTGGCTGGCCGCCGCTGCCATGTTGCACGAGGTGGGCGCCTACGTAAACCGTGCCGGGCGGCGGCGCCATACCTATTACATCATTTCGCATTCGGAGATCTTCGGCTATAGCGTCCATCAGCGGCAGCTCATCGCGGCCATCGCGCGGTATGTGGGGAAATCACGTCCCTCGCCCGATGCCCGCCCCATGCGGCTGCTGGGCGCCGAAGAAAAACAATTCGTGCCTAAGGCCGTGGTGCTGCTGCGGCTGGCCCGGGCCCTGCAACAGAGCCGGCGCGGCGTGATAACCGATCTGGGGGTGAAGGTTCAGGCGGAAACCATCTCGCTGCAGCTCGCCACCAAACGGGGCAGCGCCGATTTGGAGTTGTGGGCGCTGAATAAGGAGCGGCCTTATTTCCGCGCGGTCTTCGGCCGCGAGCTTTTCGCCGCCGTCTCATAAATCGACCGCACCAGCTTCGGCGTCAGGCACCACTGCAAGCTGGCCGACTTGCGAGTGTCCCACTCGACGCGGGCTATCGCGCCTTTTTTCAAATCAATCGCCTTATCGCTGGCGCCGCCGCTGATCAGGAGGCTTATGCACTGGCTCAGGCTGGGGTTGTGGCCCACCACCATGATGGCTTCCTGGTTTGCGTATTTGTCCAATAACGGGCGGAAGGCCGCGATCGTCGCATCGCCGGCGAGTTGCGGGCTGAAAATGAGCTTGCCCTCATAGCCGATTTCATTGGCCACCAGGGACGCGGTCTGCGTGGCCCGCTTCAGCGGGCTGGAAAGGATTACGTCCACCTGCACATCCATGGCGGCCAGCGTGCGCCCGATGTAGCCGCACTGTTCGATTCCCTCCTTGTCCAGCGGGCGCTTGGCATCCTGGGTGGCATTGGATTTGGGCTGTCCGGCGCTGGCGTGCCGGAGAAAATAGACGATCATGAATATCCTGCTTTCTTAACTTTGGTCGCCTTGAGTCTGGCAGCACGGCGGCGCGGAAGGGGTACGGAAGGTATGGAATCCAGGGTGACCCGCCCTTCCGCTGCTTCCATTAGGAATTTTTGCGCGCTGAACCCGCCCCGTGCAGCCGGTTTGGGACGAGTGTATCTACCGTCTTTTTGCAGAATGCGCGCCTTGGCATCGTCGGCCAGATAGGCGGCCAGGATCTCGTCGCGAATGCGCTGGCGCAGCATCGGGTCTTTGACCGGAAACTGCACTTCCGCGCGCTCGTACAGGTTGCGCTGCATCCAGTCGGCGCTGCCCAGGTAGATTTCCTCCGCCCCGCCGTTCTGGAAATAGAAAATTCGGCTGTGTTCCAGGAACCGGCCTATGATGCTGCGCAGGCGGATGTTCGCGCTGACCCCGCGAAGGCCGGGCCGCAGAGAATTCCGCCCGCGGACAATCAGGTCAATGGGCACCCCGGCCTGCGAAGCGCGATACAGCTCCTCGATCAGGGTGCGGTCCAGTAGGCCATTCATCTTGGCGATGATGCGCGCGGGCCGGCCGTGGCGGGCATGATCGGCCTCGCGCCCAATCAATTGCAAGGTGCGTTCCGCCAAATCCACCGGGGCCACCAGCAACCCGTCGTAGTGCGGCTGCTCGGCGTAGGCGGTCAGAAAGTTGAACACCTCATTGACGGCGCCGGTCATTTCCTCGTCGGCCGTGAGCAGGCTCAGGTCCGTGTACAGGGCGGCCGTGATGGGATTGTAATTCCCGGTGCCTAAATGCGCGTAGCGGCGGGTCACACCGTCCTCGTCTTTGCGCACGATGAGCGCCAGCTTGCAATGCGTTTTCAGCCCAACCAGACCGTAAAACACCTGTACGCCCGCATCTTCCATGTCTCGGGCCCAGCGGATGTTGGGCGCCTCGTCGAAGCGGGCCTTGACTTCCACCACCACCGTGACCTCTTTCTGGCTGGCGGCTTCCACCAGCGCGCGCACAATGGGCGAGTCCTCGCTGGTGCGGTACAAGGTTTGCTTCATCGAGAGCACTTTGGGATCGTCTGCCGCGGCCTTGATGAGCGATACCACCGGGGCATAGGAATCATAGGGGTGGTGCAGCAGTATGTCGTGCTGGCGGAGTTCATCGAAGATGTCTCGGCGCCGTGGGCTCAGGCTGATCTGCCGCGCCGAAAAGGGCTTGAACTTTAGGTCCGGCCGGTCGGTGTGGTTGTACAGGTACATGAGCCGCGACAGGTTTACCGGGCCTTCGGTGCGGAACACCTGCCAGTCTTCGACTTCGAAATTGGTTTGCAGGCGTTCCACGATCTGCGGGCTGGCATCGAATTCGATTTCCATGCGCACGGCCGCGCCTTTGCGGCGGTTGTGCAGCTCGGTGCGCACCGAATCCAGCAGGCTGCGCGACTCTTCTTCCTGCAGATAAAGATTGCTGTTGCGGGTGATACGAAAGGCCGCCTCAGAAAGAATGTCGTACCCGCGATACATATCGGTAGCGTGGGAGGCGACCAAGTCGGCCAGGAAAACGTAATCGATGCTCGAATTGCGCGGCGGCAACTGCACGAACCGGGGCAAGGCCCGCGGAACGGTAATCACTCCCAGGTAGGTCATGGCCGAACGCCGGCGGCGGCGCAGCAGCAGCGCCTGGCAGAGCGCCTTGTTCAAGACCCGCGGGAAGGGATGCGCCGGATCGATGGTCACCGGGGTCAGCAACGGATCCATTTCCCGCTCGCAGTATTCGGAAACGAAACGCGTCCGCGCTTCGTCCAGCTCGTTGAGGCGCATTACGTGTATGCCATTTTCCGCCAGGGCGGGGCGGAGCTGCTGATTCCAGCAGCGGTACTGGGCGGCTACGAAATCGTGGGTCGCGCGCGCGATCAGGTCGCGCTGTTCGGCCGGCATCAACCCGTCCACACTGGCGTCCAGGTTGCCGTCTTCAATCCGTTGCACCAGGCCGGAAACCCGGATCTCGAAGAATTCGTCCAGATTGCTGGCGGTAATGGCCAGGAATTTTACCCGCTCCAACAGGGGATTGGTTTCGTCTTCCGCCTCCTCCAGTACGCGGCGATTAAAACCCAGCCACGACGTTTCGCGGTTCAAGTAATAGTTGGGATTTTCCAGTGACGGAAGAGGCATATGGGCGAGCCTTCTTAGTCTGATTCCGGATTGTTAAAACAATATGAAAATCCAGGGGTTCGAGCCGTGATCGCACGGATATTCACTGCCAAGGGGCCCGACCAGTTCTACAATTCCTACCAAGCAGACAATTTATAACACAATCTGCCCAAGCGTGAAGTTTGTGGACGGAAGAACTAACGTGACGGAAAGCGAACAGCGTTCCAGCACTCCCCTGGTGGACTTGGCAGCTCGCGCTTGTCTGATCGCCCGCGATGCGGCCGCCAACCTGCATGAATTTATCACCAACTCTTCGCGCCTGGCATTGCTGACTGTCCGGCAGTGTGAACGCGAACTGGATCACGCCGAGCGGGAAATGGACGAAAAACTGCCCGAAGCCATGGTGCGGGTGGGCGAAAAAACCGCGCGCGAGTTGCTGGCCTCCGTTCGTTTCATTACCGACCTGGAACGCATCAGCGACCTGCTGTTATGGGTCGGGGAGCGTCCGGCGCTAAAACAGTTGGCCCGGGAGGACAAGGACTCGCTGGTCCAGATGCTCGCGATTCTCCAGCGCATGCTGGAAGCCGTGCACAATGGGCTGCTCAAACGCGACTTGGAGTTCGCTCGTTCCGTCCTGCGCCAGGATCACAAAATGGATCGCCTCCGCCGCGACGTCTTTCAGCGTCACCTTGACGTAACCCGTCGCAAGTCCCGCGCGCCCAGCGTAGACGCCCTCTTCATGGTGCAAGCGATCGAGCGGGCGGGTGATCACGCCACCAATCTCGCCGAGGAGTTGGTGCATCTGGTGGAACACCGCAGTATCCGCCACGCCAAAGCCGTCCCGCTGGAAGGATAGCGGAATTTATTTGCAATTGGTAATTTGCAAAGTGAAAACACGCGTGTTCTTCTCTTAGTTTTGCAAATTGCAAATCGCAAATCGCAGGCAGGGAACGGGGAACGGTTGCTTGCATAGTGCAGCTATAATGGTTGTACGTTTCCGGAGGCAGTATGACTACGAGCATGTCTCCACAGCAGGGAACGGTGCTCACGTCCTGGAAAGAGATTGCATCCTATCTGGGCAAGGGTGTCCGCACAGTCCAGAGGTGGGAAGGGCAGTTCGGGCTGCCGGTGCGCCGTCCCAATGAGAAATTCAAGGGCGTCGTCTACGCTTCGCGCCACGAACTGGACCGGTGGTTGGCCATCCACTGGTCGCAGCGGCCGGGAAAATTTACCCTTGCCCAACCCGCCAATGGTCCCGTAAAAATGTCGTTGGTTTTGGAAATCACGAAGTCAAAGGAATTGCGTATCGCGCACGGCGGGCTCGTGAATGAAGTGCGCCAATCCTTGGAATTATTAGCGTTGCGGTGCCAGGAACTTGCTTCTAATATCGCTCGCTCCCAGGGCCTGACGTTACGCCCCGCATTTTCTCTTATAAGTGAGCGGCGGTCGCCCCCCGGCGATCCGGGTGAAGTGGTTGCAACCGATGGAAAACGGCGAGGCTGATTCGGACAGGCAGAGATCGAGAATAAGCCTCATGCGATGAATCAGGCCTTTTCTACATCGTGAGGCGATCCAATGAATGACAAAGAGAAGCGGCAGAAAGCGCGGAGCAGCGCTGTCGGTTCCGGAGTGTCTGGCCGGGCCACTTTCCCCATTGTAGGTGTCGGCGCGTCGGCCGGCGGTCTGGAGGCGTGCACGGCATTGCTGAAGGCTCTTCCCGGTAATTTGGGTATGGCGTTCGTGATCGTGCCCCACCTGGATCGCGCGCGGGAGAGCGCGTTCCCTGAAATTCTTGCCCGAACCACGTCCATGCGAGTGGTGGAAGTGGAGGACGGGACCGGCCTCCAGGCGGACCACCTCTATGTGATACCACCCAATTGCGAAATGACGGTCTCGCGGGGTGTGCTCCGCCTTTCCCACCGCGAGCAGCCGCGGCCGGTCACCATGACCATCGACATCTTTCTGCGCTCGCTGGCCGCCGATCAAGGCAGCAACGCCATCGGCATTATTCTCTCGGGCACCGCGTCAGACGGCACCATGGGCCTGGCGGCCATCAAGGGCGAGGGGGGCATTACTTTTGCCCAGGACAGTTCGGCCAAGTACGATGGGATGCCCGCTAGCGCCATAGCGGCAGGCTGCGTCGACCTGATTCTGCCGCCCGCGGACATCGCTAAGGAGTTGGCGCGGATCGCCCGGCACCCCTATGTGCTCGGCGCCGATATCGCCTCAGAAGAGGTGGGCAAGACCAAAGATGCGCAGATGGCCCAGATCTTTGGCCTGTTGCGCCGCACTACCCGGGTGGATTTTTCCGAATACAAGCCGCCCACCATCGGCCGGCGCGTGGCCCGCCGGATGGCGTTGCACAAATTGGAAAAGTTACGGGATTACGTCGGCCTCCTGCAGCGTGATCGCAATGAAGTAAAAGCCCTTTACCAGGACCTGCTGATCAATGTCACCAGTTTTTTTCGCGATCCGGAGGCGTTCGAGTCGCTCAAGTCTGTCGTCTACGCCGAGTTGCTCAAACAGCGCGGCAAGAGTTCGTCTCCGATTCGCATCTGGGTTCCGGGATGTTCCACTGGCGAGGAGACGTATTCGCATGCCATTTCCCTGCTGGAGCTGCTGGGGGAGGAGCGGACCGAACCTGCCATTCAGATCTTCGGAACCGATCTCAGCGAAACCGCTATCCAGCGTGCCCGGAGCGGCCTATATAAGGAGACCATCGCAGCCGACGTGTCTCCGGTGCGGTTGCGCCGGTTCTTCCACAAGGTTGACAGCGGTTACCAGATCAGCAAATCGATTCGCGACCTGTGTATCTTCTCCACCCAAAACGTGTTCAGCGATCCGCCGTTTTCGCGCATCGACCTGGTGAGTTGCCGCAATGTCATGATCTACCTGAGCCAGGCGCTGCAAAAGCGGGTAATCCCAATTTTTCACTACGCCTTAAACCCAGGCGGGTTCCTGATGGTCGGGAACACCGAGGGCCTGCTCGGCTCCGGCGCCGAACTTTTCGATATGGCGGATAAGAAACAGAGAATCTACCGGAAAAAACCCATCTCCACACCGCTCACCTTAGCGCTTTCGTCCCATATGCCCGAACCTTCCGGTGATGGAAATACGCTCCAACCGGCCAGCCAGGCTGCTGAGCCAGCTCGCGGCCAGATTGACCTGCAGCGCGAAGCTGACCGGTTACTGCTGGCCCGCTACGCGCCTCCTTCCGTTGCTGTGAACGACCAGTTGGACATTATTCAAACCAAAGGGCATACCGGAACGTTCCTGGAGCTGCCAGCCGGTAAGGCCAGCCTCAATCTCCTGAAGATGGCGCGGCCCGGACTGCTTTTCGAGTTGCAAAATGCGATTGAAGAGGCCAAAAAAAACGGAGTGGAAGCGGTGCGGCCCCATGTGCCGGTGGAGAGCAATGGCGGCACCACCGTCACCGATATTCGCGTCACCCCCTTTAAAACCCCCGTGCAGGACAAAACCAGTTTCCTGGTAGCCTTCGAAATCGCGGCTCAGGCTGGGGCTGCACGGTCTTTGGACGCGCCTGCTTCTCTGCTCAGCGAGGACGAGCGTTCGATCAAGGATAGGCAAATCGCGCAACTCAGACAGGAATTGGCGGCCACGAAAGAATACCTGCAATCCATGATCGAGGTGCTGGAATCCACCAACGAAGAGCTGCAGTCCGCCAACGAGGAGATCCAGTCCGGCAACGAGGAGCTGCAAAGCACCAATGAGGAGTTGCAGACCTCGAAAGAAGAACTCGAGTCCGCCAACGAAGAGCTGCACACCGTCAACGAAGAGATGCAACACCGCAACGAGACGCTGACCCAGTTGAATAACGATTTGAGTAACCTGCTGAACAGCGTCAACCTGGCGATGGTGATGGTAGGTCCCGATCTCAGTGTGCGCCGCTTTACCCCGCAAGCGGCCAAGATGCTGGGCTTGACGGCCACGGATGTGGGCAGGCCCATTACGCGGCTCAAACTGAGGGCCGAATTCGACGATCTGGAGCAGAATATGCTCGATGTGATTGCGGAGGTGCGCTCCAAACAGTACCGCGTCCAAGATTCCGCAGGCCAGCGGTGCGAACTGCGGTTTACCCCCTACCGCACCTCCGATAACCGTATCGACGGCGTCGTGTTGAGTGTGCTCACTGCCGAGGATTTGGGAGATCACGGCAATCCGCGCCCGGAATCCGTCTCTCCGCCGTCCGCAAAGCAGCCCGGCAATGAGAATAAGAAGACTTCAAAGGCGGGAAAGCGCAAGTAAACCCAGAAATCTAGCCCCTCGCAAAGTGGTAGCGCCGCCGTCCCCGGCGGCGGGCTGCGAGTACCAAAGATAGAGCCGCACGGCGAGAGCTTGCTCTTCGTTCACGTCGAAGCGCCGGGCAAGAACAAACCATCTTCCTGCCGGCTGCCTGCCAGTAATCACACTCGTTCCAGTTCTGCTGGCGTCTATCGGCGCATCCCGCCGCCACCTGCTGCGCGTAGAGTCAGATCAGTTGCCATCTCGAACGGAGCTTTTGGAAGTTCCCCTTTCGAAGTATGACAAGCCTTTTATGCCATCCTTGCCGCGAGGTCAGAGCGAGAACTCGGTTTACCGCGTTCAAATTGGCCGTGTGATCGAGTCCATCTGCACGGCATGCTTGCAGACCATTGCGTACAGTCCCGATCCGGCGGCGTTAACTGTTGCGGAACGCGCTCACCGGTGCCTCTCCTGCCCGGTATTCAAGAAGAAAATTGAGCTGTTTCTAATTGATGATGGGCCCCCAAGGCGGTGAGCACAAAAGCCCGCTGGAAACGGGAAACGCGAAACTTGAGGCGCTTAGCGGGCGCGAGTCCGCCGCGGCGGACGGAAGCCCGCTGCCGAAATCCCGAGCGTGGGCGAGGGATCTCTTGCAGATCAGTGAATGGCCAGAATCTTATCGTTCAAGAATTTCAGGCGGCCGATGTCGGCGTCGGCGGTAACCATGTCGCTCACGCCCAGTACCAGGTGCTTGGCGTGGCCATAACGCTCGACCAGTTCGGCGACGTAACGGCGGAACGATTCTTCATCCGTGCTCCCCGGACAAAGTTGGGTGGCCGGAATGCCGCCCCAGATCGTGATCCGGCCCGCAAAGGCTTGGTGGATCTGCTCCAGCGGTACCTGCGTCATCGGATAAGGACAAATCGAGTCGGCCACGTCGAAGCCGGTTTCCAGAAATAAAGGCATAAGCCGGCGATTTTCTCCGTCGGTATGAGTCAGCAGATACTTGCCGCGCGCGTGGAGCTGCTCGCCATACTGTTTGAGCACCGGCAGAATGTGTTTCCGGAACAGCGGTGGCGGGGTGAGGGAATCGTCATAATTTCCGCCCAGGTAAACCACTTCCGCAGGGGAATCCAGGGCGGTGTCCTGCATCGCCTGGAAGAACGGTTCCATCTGCTCGGCCAGGCGGTAAATCTTCTCCGGGTAGTCGGCCAAAGCGTAATAGAACTGTTCGGTAAACATCAGTTGTTTCATGATGTGATGGATGGGGCCGGCGGACCCCAGGGTGGCCGCGACGGCGACGCCATGGTTGCCTACCTTCTGGCGCAGCGCCAGATACCCGTCCATCTGCGGCTTCACCTTGATGTGCTCGAACAGATATCCCACCGGTTCGAAATCTTCAGGCTTAAGGATGGGGGGCTCGGAGACCCAGGCGGTGTAGGCGCCGGCGTCCAACGCCTCTTCGGTAAAGCCGAAGGCGGTCTGCACCGTACCTAGGGGAGTCACATACTGGACGACCGTCTCCGTTCGATTCTTCGCTTGCCGGTGGGAGATCCGGCGTTCCACCCCTTCGAACTCGAAGTCATACGTCACGGTAGGGAGGTGCATCAGGCCCAGGCCACGGTCGATGCGGCGCGCCTCATCCACTTCGTAGTTGGGGTTAGTGGCATAAACGCCGGCTCCCAGACGCACGGCGATTTCCTCGACCGTAAGCCCGCGCCATTCTGCGGGCATGGTGCCTTTGCGCAGGGCGGCCCGGTACCAGAAATCGAGCCGCGGCACCCAGGGCACCCGATCTGTGGTTTCGCCCCGAATGGCCGCCAAAGCTCGTTCGCGTTCTGTCATGTCCTTCTCCTTGTTGTGACCTCTATCACATACTTCGGCGTTGGCAAGGACAGTATAATCCGGCTACTTTGTCCGACGGAGTTAGTAACAAGTAACAAGACCAAGGTTTAACCAGTTACCTGTTACTTGTAACCTGCTACTTTCTCCGAGGCACAGGAGAATTCTTCCATGAGCACATCCGCACCGGCGCCAGCTCCGAAACGCGTACCCCTGGGCGTCCTGGCCTCGGCCTGCCTCGGCTCGGCACTGGAATGGTACGACTTCTTTCTTTACGGCACGGCGGCCGCGCTGGTGTTCGGAGAACTGTTCTTTCCCAAATTCGATCCGCTGGTTGGGACCCTGCTTTCGTTCGTGACCTTTGGCGTGGGCTTCATCGTCCGGCCATTCGGCGGCATGCTGTTCGGATATCTCGGCGACAAGTACGGACGGAAACCGGTGCTGATGGCAACCCTGCTTCTGGTCGGCATTGGCACCATGTTGATCGGCTGCCTCCCAACCTATAACCAGATCGGGATTTCGGCGCCCATCCTGCTCGTCGCCATGCGGGTGATACAAGGGCTGGGAGCGGGCGCAGAATACGGGGGGGCGGTAATTCTTCTCGTCGAGTACGCGCCTGCCGGCAAGCGCGGCTTCTGGGCCAGCTTCGCCCCGCTTGGGGTCTCGATCGGCAACCTGCTGGCGGCCGGTGTCTTCGCCCTTGTGAGCCGGTTGCCGAAGACGCAATTCATGAGCTGGGGATGGCGCATACCTTTCCTGCTCAGCCTGATTCTGGTCCTGGTCGGCATCTACATCCGCTACCGGGTGATGGAGACGCCGGTGTTTCGCGAGACCATAGCACGCCGCGCGGGCAAGAAGCAGGAAAACCCCTTGATTGCCTCTGTCCGGCAGCAACCGCGGAGTTTCTTCGTGGTTCTCGGGGCGCGCCTGGCGGAGAACGGACTGGGGTACCTTTTTCCCGTATTTGGGCTCACTTATCTAGTGAGCAATCTCCACGTTCCCAAGACCCTCGCGCTGAATGCGCTCTTTATCGCCTATTTTGTCGAATTGTTCGCCGTACCGGCGTTCTCGGCGCTCTCCGACCGCATTGGCCGCAGGCCCGTCTACATGTTCGGTGGGTTAGCCGGAGTGGCGCTGGCATTTCCGTTTTTCCTGATGGTCGGCACAAGGCAATTCTTCTGGATCGCCCTCGCCTTTGTCCTGTCCCGTGCAGTGGTGATTGGGGCGATGTTCGGCCCGCAGGCCGCCTACTTCGCGGAATTGTTCTCCCCCAGCCGCCGTTACTCGGGCTTCGCCTTTGCCCGCGAAATGGGCTCGATTCTGGCTGGCGGTCCGGCGCCGTTTCTGGCCACCGCACTGGTGGCCTGGGCGGGCGGGGCCTGGTGGCCGGTGGCCTGCTATATCATCGTGTTGTCGGGGCTCACGGTTTTCGCGGTCTGGTGCGGCCCTGAAACTTATCACGACGATATTCGCGCTGAGGCTGGAGGCGATCGCTAGCTTTGAGCGAAACCGTACGAGTCGAACTTGCCCCCTTGGGCGTATCTCTCGAGGTCCCGCGCGGCGCGGCGCTGGGCAATGTCCTATCGGCATATGGGCTGGAATTCCCCTGCGGCGGCGCCGAAGTGTGCGGCGGCTGCCGGGTTCGTGTCTTGCAAGGAGAGCTTCCGGTCACGCCCCACGACCGCCTGGTGTTTACCGAGGCGGAGCTGACTGCCGGATGGCGTCTGGCCTGCCAGGCCCGCGCCGAGAATGCACTCCGGCTGCAAGTCGAACAGTGGACGCTGCCCATTCTTACCGACCAGGTCCGCCTGAAGGGTTCACAGCGAACCGGTCTCGGCATTGCCGTGGACTTGGGAACCACGACCATCGTGGCCCAAATGATCGATCTCGCGACCGGCGACGTGGTTGCCGTCCGAACTGCCCTGAATCCGCAGACCGCCTACGGCGCCGATGTGATGACCCGGATCCGCTTTGCCCTGACGAACCCGGCTCTAACCCTGCTGATTCGCGATGTCCTGGGAAACATGATCAAGGAGGTGACAGCATCCCGGGAGGGCGAGGTTGTCGAGGTGGTGCTGGTGGGCAACGCCGTCATGCATCATTTGTTCTCCGCCCTCGATGTGGAACCCCTCTCGCATGTGCCCTTCGCTTCCCCCAACCTGGGTGAGCAGCGGTTTACGCCGCAAGAACTGAATTGGAGCTTGCCGTCCAATTGCCGGATTCGCTTTCTCCCCTGTCTTGGCGGTTTCGTAGGCTCCGATATCCTGGCCGGCATAGTGGCGGTCGGCACTGCCACGCGCAGCGAGCTTACCGCCCTGATCGATCTCGGCACTAACGGCGAGATTGCGCTCGGCGACCGGGAGCGTATTCTGTGCGCTTCCACCGCTGCCGGTCCGGCCTTTGAGGCTGGTTCGATTCGCATGGGTATGCGCGCCGCCACCGGCGCGATCTCTCGCGTCTTGTTGCGCGACGGCCGGCTGGCATGCGAAGTTATTGGCGATGTTGCGCCTCGCGGCATTTGCGGCAGCGGGCTGGTGGATGCCGTGGCGGCGGGACTGCGCTGCGGCGCCATCCTGCCCAGTGGACGGCTGGCCAATGGCCGGAAGGAGTTTCCCCTGGCGGCGCCTGTTATTGTGTCTCAGGGCGATATTCGCGAACTGCAACTGGCCAAGGGCGCAATCGCCGCCGGCTTGCGCATTTTACTGGCTCGGTGGGGAGCAACGGCCGAAGATCTCGCAGCCGTCTACCTTTCCGGCGCCTTTGGCAACTATGTGGCGATTGAGAGCGCCATCGGAATCGGCCTGCTGGAAATCCCGGCCAGCCGCGTGATTGCCTCCGGCAATACCGCCCTCCGCGGCGCCAAGTTAATCATGCTGGCGGTTGGCCAGGATCCGGAACTCAAAGTGGAGCATGTAAGCCTGGCCGCGGATCCTGGTTTTCAGGATACGTTTATTGCGTGCCTGGGATTTCCGGAAGAACAGCCACAAGCCACAAGCCACAAGCAACAAGCCAGAAGTCAAGGGGGTACCTAGGGCACGTTTTATAAACGACATCGTCGTGAACGACGGCAGCTGCCGTCCCCACGGAGCGCGAAGTTTTTAGCTTGCGGCTTGTGGCTTGTTGCTTGTGGCTTGTTGCTGTAATGTAGGCGCAAAGTAAAGCGCCGGGAAATAGAGCAACCTTCGGAAAGAGAGAGCGATATGACGGAACGGGAAAGGGCTCTAGCCGCTGTCCAAGGCAAAACTCCGGATCGGACCCCCTGGGTGCCACGCCTTGATTTTTGGTACCGCGCTGCTCTGCGCAAAGGAACCATGCCCGAGAAGTGGCGCCGACTCACGGTGGAGCAGATCGCCGTAGATCTCGGCGCCGGTATATACGCGACCAACCCGGACTACTCCGCCGATGTGACCGGGCAAATCGATCGTGCCCTGGGACTTTGGCACATCGATACCATTCCTTACGATTTCGAGCTGCAGGGTGTCGAGCGGCGGGTCTCTAAGCGGCCCTCCAAGAACGGCATAGAAACGGTAGTCGAATATGTTACTCCCGTGGGCACGGTGCAAACGGCATTTCTCTTTACCGAAGAGATGTTGGACGCCGGCGCCTCCATCTCCTGGGTCTCCGAGGTGCCGATCCGCAAGCCGGAGGATTTTGAACCGGTGGGATACATCTTCGAGCACATGAAGGTCATTCCCCGCCCGGAAGGCTACCTCGCGCTGCGTAAGCTGGTTGGCGAGCACGGCATCGCCATGGCTTTTGTGCTGGGGACCGCCGGTCCCATGCACCACATCATGAAAGAACTGATGTTCACCGAGGAGTTCTACTACGCGATGTCCGACTATCCGGAGAAGATTTACCGGCTGGCGGAGCAGATGGAGCCCTTCTACGAAGCCATACGGCAGAGCGCGCTGGATTCGGTGGCGGAAGTTGCCTATATCGGCGGCAACTACGACGATTCGATCACCCCGCCCCCGGTGTTCCGCAAGCATATCCTGCCCGATCT
>Ga0326728_10019447_pt1 | contig 13173 bp, 16 predicted proteins | sample MB3enrmetagenome_FD_207602 | JGI IMG/M metagenome (GOLD analysis project Ga0326728, IMG submission 207602) | Lab enriched peat soil microbial communities from McLean, Ithaca, NY, United States - MB31MN | ecosystem: Environmental > Terrestrial > Soil > Wetlands > Peat | place: USA: New York...
CTGGAGTCATATGAAGACCAACGGGGTGTCCAAGAAGCCCTTGAAGAAGAATGAGTCGCTACGCAAGCGGGTAGAGCAAGACCTCAGAAAGATCCAAACCAACCGCAAACTCGTCCAGTCCTTTTTTGTGCTGCAACTGTCATCTATGCTAAAGACTAGTCAGTATGAACGCTGCTCTTGTCAAACAAGCCCTGGAGAAAGTCCTTAACCCCAATATCCTGGTCAACTTGATTTCACGACGCGTCCGCCAGTTGAATTCTGGCGGAGGACGCGCCAGTCGGCCGCTCATCGCCGACGTCGCCAATCTCGGCGCCGCGGAAATCGCCTTGCGCGAAATCGCCGAGGGAAAAATGGGCTGGGAAATGCCCGAAATCATCGCACTCGTTCGTCCGACGAGGAAAAGCCGCAAGCGGCCTCAGCACTGGGCAAAGCAGTAGCCAGAGAAAGTGAGATTGTATGCGACGTCCGAAAGGAATTAAAACCAGGAAATCCGTCGCCAAACGCTTCAAGATCACCGCTAACGGGAAAGTGCTGTTTCGCGGGGCAGGCCGACGCCATTTGATGCAAGGCAAGAGCCCCAAACGCCGCCGGTCGTTGCGAAAGGCCTCGCTCCTTGGACCGACCGACGTTTACCGTATCAAACAGAATCTGCCGTTCAGCCATTGAGAGATCATGACTCGCGACCCCATTGAAAGACGCAGGAGAACTGAAGTCATGTTCACAGTGCTTGCGGTCGGCATCGTTGTGAGCGTCCTCGTCGCGATTGGGCTGGTTTACATGGGACAGATGCACCCTCGCTTCTGATTGCACTGTAGCCGCGGTGACCAACCTGGTTGTCAACAGCGGAGACCTGGCCTATCACACTCATGAAATCATCCACGCCACTGCAGAGGGGAGGCTCTGCAACTCCTTAAGGTCCGCTCGGTTGCGACCGAATTGCTTCGAGCTTAGCAGGCTCTTGACATCCTCCGAAAGAGCGGTATGTTAATATGTGATGTGGCCCTCTTCCCTGGGCGGCTTCCAAGGTGTCCCTCTCTAGTCCGGCTGAATTCAAAGCTTAAACCGTGAGTTGCTGCATAACCGCAGCCGATACATTTATGAATATAATTACTGCAAAACAAAACAACATTGACCTACCTAACGGACCTTTCCACGTGGACGATGCAACACGAAAAGGCGCGCCTGTTTGGAACAGGAATCGAGGCCCTCTTTTTCTGTTTCAACCGCCATCTCAAGAACATGCAGATTCTGGGCGAATTTGTTAACCGGCGATTCAATTTCACGATGCCGGTGACGGACCTCAGGGGCGGCTGATTTCTGCACCTCTGTCCTCATGTCACGCTCGCTAAGATCCTCCTGTGGGTGGCAAAAACCTCATCCGCCCAGGAAGCCGCTAATTTCCAGCGACTTGCGGCCGAGCTATTCACCTCACTCTTAATCCCCCTGCCCTGTTCAGCGCCGCTTGAACAGCAATTCGCCATCCACAGCCACGGCGCTGGGTCAAATTCGCACGCATTTGCCTCGTACGGCGTCCGGCGACGGATACCATCCCAAATCTATAAACGCCTGCTTAACCTCTGGCCGAATCTCCCAGTAAAAGTTCTTGGCGTTTTCAAAACGCCTTCCCGCCGCGATAACGCCAACACCATAATCGTCTTCCGAACGCCATTTGCGGATGAAGGGGTTCCGCGGAGCCGCATCAAAGACCTTGCGGGCAGCACCCCCGACTAGCTGATTCGCCTTGAGAAAATGTGAAAGGCCCAGCAACTTGGCTAATCCTCTAGCCGAATGCGGACCGTCGCAAAGAGCAGCAACTGCGCGGCGCTCAGCTTCCGACAAGTTAGCTTCGACGAGGATGCGTTTGATGTCTCCCCCAGCGATGCGGCCAAGTGACGCCCGGCCTGTTGCGCCCGAACGGGCCCGGCGCTTACTTAAGGACTCAGGGACTTTTGGCATTGGGATTTTCGTAGAACCCCCTTGGCCGGATGTCAATCATAGAAAACGGGACCGTCTTCAGCACCGTTCGGCGTCGGCCAAAATGCCCACGCTGCGGCAGCGACATGGTGCTCGGCTGCGCCAAGCCTAGCGCACATGCCGGGAAAGAGTTCTGGGGCCGCTCCATGTACCCGAACACGAAATGTGCCGGTATCAGGCAGGTTAGTGTGGATTCTTGAGGCGCTCAAGGCAGCGGCGCGGCGGACGCTGGCGGAAGGATTCGTGGTGCGGTTCGCGGTGATGAAATGACTGACAGCAATACTTCGCTAACTACTCGGTCCCACGAATGCACGACTCTTTCCAGCACAGTGTCACAATTCGGGCAGGTCCTTCACTTGCACTCGCCTTTGCATTTGGGGCAAAGGCGCGGCAGAAATGCCAAATAGATGAGGCTGCAAGGTAAAAACAATCCCCCGATGAGGCCCCAGACTAAGGGATTTCGATTCTTACGATCTGCAACTATGCTCAGAATCAAAATCGCCAGGCCGTAAGTGACGATAACAAACACATCCTGGAAACCTTCGAGATGCATGAATTGATCTGGTTAAAAGAACTTTCTTGCTCACTTTGTAGTCACCGCTTCCTTCTTCTGCCAGGGGGCAGGGTGGCGCCAGACGGCAAATAGTGCCGGCGCACTTTCTGCGCAATCTGGCGCTCCGTCATCTTGTCGCTCGTTTCGCACGTGGTGATGCGCACATCGAGTTTGTTCCTCTCGATGCGCTTCCTCAACTCGCCCTTCGCCTCGCCAGGGCCAAATAGCAGAATCGCTTTGGCCGGGCGAAGGCAGGAAATGACTTCGTCGTAGTAATTCGCCAAATGGCCCGAGTATTCCCGTTCTCGGGAATCATCTGCCGGAACCATCTGCGCCTCAAAAGGAGCCTGCGCGGGCGAACGACCGGAGCGCCGAAGTTGCTTTTCCACATGGGAATTTACCCGCCTCGTCTCCTGGCCTTTGTCTGAGAGGAGCACGATGACGGCCTCCCGATGGTCAATCCACAAACCTGCTAATGTTTTCATCACCTGTTTCATAAATCCGGTTTTAAGGAAGACCTACTCGCAGTACTGCTTTCGTCCAGTCCCAACGTGGCCCCTCAAGTGCAGTGGGGTCAATGCTTTGTTCGTATCCGGGTGATAATTCCTCCACCAGTGAGGTTTTGGGCTCGGGCGGTTTCATGTTCAACTCTCCACAAAACGCACGAGGCTGAAGAAAATCTGGACGGGCCATGATCTGGTCTTTGTAGCCTTCTCGCGGACGGGTGTCAGCTTCGCCTGGTTATGCTCGAGCACTTGGTGGCAGCGCGGACAGGCATCGGCATAGCAGAAATTGCCAAGTTTGAGACCGCAGTGAGGGCATTCTTGTTTGAACACATCTTGCCTTTCGTTTCAGAATTGTTTTCTGGTTCGCCTTCGGGGCATTTGGCCTCGCCCAGGAGAGTTGGTTGAGCTTTCCCAGGCAGGCCGATCTGGGGTGGCCTGATCAGACTACGCGAACGCAATTTTCGGTGCCCATTGAATTCGCCGCCTTTTGCAGAGCGCCGGGATCGTCGCACCACACTTCGTCCGCGAAGAACCGGTATTCGTAAGCGGGAACATGTCGCTTCTCCATCTACCTCCGGCCTTTTCCTTTCCACCCGCTAGCAGGCGACACCTTCTTCGCGGGGACGTGCCTCGGTTACCGTTAGCACGCGCGCTCCCAGCTCTTTGCCATTGAGCACCCGGATCGCGGTCCGGGCGCCTTGCGGTGTGGCCATTGTGACGATGGCGAAACCGCGCGGCCGGCCACCTTTACGCTCAGCCGGGAGATTGACCTCGGCAACATTGCCGTGAGGGGAAAACAAGCCCTGCAGATCCCTTGCTGTAGCTGTTGAGGCGAGATTGCCTACGTATAGTTTAGTATTCATGATGTTAACCGAGGCGTGCCGGCTATCCCGGTTTGGTGTCCGCGGAGAATTGTCTGGCGAAGGCGAGGAGATGGTCGGCAATTTCCTGATTGGCCCGGTCTTTGGTTACTTCGCCGCGGCCAAAGCGCTCAAAGTGGCTGGCGATGACGGACGCCGAGCGAACGGAATGTGAGGAGGCGACGGATAGTGCGTTGGTCAGGCTCATGCACCAGGGCGTGAGCGCCAGAGCTTCCAGCAGATCCGCTGCTGCCAGGTACGCATCGACCTTCGCTTTGTCTTGCTCATCCGCTTCGAGGATCTTCGCGCCGTAGGGTTTCCCCCCCAATTGCGCGTTAAACTTGTCGAGCCTGTTCCGGAGTTGTGCTTCCTCTGCTGTCGGCGAGCCTATGAAGGCTCGTTCGAGACGCCTGAAAGAGTGAAAGGCCTCGCAGTAATCTCTGTTTTGCAGCAGGTGCTCGAAAATGGACATGCCAAAAAGTCCCTGCTGCATCATAAATGACATCAGGTGGTCGCGTTCGACCTCCGCTCCCAGAATGAACAGAGCGGTGGAAAGGAACGAGCGGCTATGCTCCTTGCTGCCGGTAAGGTCGTTCACCAGCGAAGCACCTCCTTGAGGGGCGCTGGATTGCAATGCGAACCCCAGCATATGCTCAAAGAGCGCCCTGAAAAGCCTGCAGGTCAACGGCGTGTTTCCCGCAAGCAGGGGTTTCAAGCTGTCGAGTCGGGTTTCCTGCTCGGCACTGGGGAGCGCCTGAGCCGCAGGCGGTTCGCTCTTGTGTTGAGCCCAACCAGGTGAAAGAGCGGCCACTGCACCCCCCTGCTGAGGACCGGCGGCCATTTGCCCGACTGTTGCATTCTCGGAGTTCACGGAGGAGACTAACGCGGTCAGGAGTACCCGCGAGTTGTCGAAGACACGAGCGACATGATCGGTCACCGAAGGTTCTCCCCAAATCATCACGAACCTCTGTGCGCCGATCAGGGCGGCAATGGTCTGAGCGTCTTTGAACACGGCCTCGTCCACGCCGACAAGTCGGCTCGTTTCGTACAATCCTTCCTTCAGCGTCCTTGGGTTGGAAGAAGCCGGCAGCCTCCTTTTCAGTTCCGACGGGTTCTCAAGCAGCTTCAGGTAATTGTGCAAGGATTTAAGCGTGATTGCGGACATAAGATTCTCTCTTTTATTGGGTCCTGGGTTCTTCAGGATGCGGCCTAGCAGGCTCGGGAGCTTCCCGACCACCCTCGCCCTCAAATCTAGCCAGATCTTCTGGTTCTACACGCCTCACCGCCACACCCTGCCCCGGATGCAGACGCGGTCCGCGCTCAAGCACCGAAGGCTCTGGGCCGCTTCCGATCGCTCCGACGTCAATCAGGAGCATCGGTAACGCATCCATCATTTCATTTCTTGTTGGCGGGTGTGGTTTCGGGCTATCGCGCCTGCCCGCCAACGATTCGAGCGGCGACGGTCATTTTCTAGACACCTCAACGGTCGTCTGCTAAGCCCGAGGCGAGCTTGGGCTTGAGACCGGCCTTGCCTCGACCTGCCGGCCAGGTACGACTTGGCGTTCGCTTCCAAGCCGGCTTCTTGGGCCAGACCCAGGCCAGCCAGACAAACCACATCAGGACGAGGACTATGAGAAGCTTCATATTACTATCTTCTTTCGTTCATGGTTTTGCATTTCTTTGCTGCGCTGCTCGGCGCGGCATCAACTGTTTCCTGCGGTTCAGGCGCAACAGGTTCAGGAACTGCCCGCCCACCCTCTCCTTCAAACTTGGACAGATCGTCAGGGTCTAAACGCGCCAAACCGCCACCTTCCGTTGATTCGACCTCCGATGTGGTCGGCTGCCTTGCGTGGCCAAACCCATCTCGCTGTTTGCGCTGTGCCTTCACCACCAATTACACTGTGCAGGTTTCCATGAAAACTGCCCAATACTTTGTTAGTATGCGCGCGATAGCTTAAATCTATCGGCGGGGATAGGAGCTTGAGCGGAGGTTTAGAACCGGCCTGCAAATCCCTGCTGACAGCCGCCCGCCGGGCGAGTAAAACCTCATGACTACCGAGCAAGAGCAGGACATGCAGGCGGTATGGGGAGACACGAACGGAGCCGGCTTTTTGGATTATGTCACCGGCTGGTATGTGAAGGCTGCGCAGTACATCCAAGGCACACGGATATCTGATCGAAGGACCAGACGCAGCACTGCCTGTCAGAAAGCAGGCAGTCTGCAATGTGCCCCCCATAGTGAACGGCAGACCGGAGGTCCGTCCCGCGAAGACAGCCTCGCTGGCGGATTTGTATGACCCGCTCTCGATGCCGCCGACGCTGGTCAAAGCCCATGCAGAATTGGCCCGGGCGGTGGACTTGTGCTATCGCCCTCAACCCTTCACCAGCGAGCGGCAGCGCGTGGAGTACCTTTTCGGCCTTCACGAGCAATTGACCACGCCGCTCTTGCCCCCCGCCGCGTCAAAGCGGCCACGAAAGCGCGTAAGTGACTAATTTCAAATTAGTTATCTACTGCAGCGTGCCTGGCGGGCAGGTCGAGGGGATAGGGAATGGAACACCCCCTTCAACATCGTCCGAAGCCACATCAATGCGACATCAAAGCCTGTTGATAGCCAGGTGATAGGCACCCCAAAGCCACCTTAAGGCCACCTCAAAGCCACCCCAAAGCCGCCTCCTGTTCAGCGACAATTAGAAATGGCCTTTGGCGACAATTATCAACTTTTGTAAGTGTTTTCCCCCAATGAGCATTTTCCTTTTCTAACCCAGCCGCTAAGAGAGCTTTAGCTGCGGTTGGGTTAGAAAAGGAAAATGCGACTTACGTAAATTCATAATTGTCGCCAGACCTGGAAAGTAATTGTCGCTGTACACGCCTCCCTTGCAGACAGGGGGACTGGGGCGTATCTGTGGTATCAGGCGTGGCGGCTCAGTGGGCGTGCGCGGCGAGGCTTTTGACGATCGCGATGTATTGTTGCAACGCTCGCGAATCGTTATCCCCGTTCCAGGCAATGCAGTAGTCGCTCGTGACCGGCGGCTTCAAGGCCCGGAAGGCCACTCCGGGGTGGGGCACCTTCTTGATGTGCTCGCGCGCCAGCGAGACCCCCAAACCTTCGGCGACGAAGGTCATCAGGGCGGGTTCCAACTCGGCGTCTTGCAGAATTCTCGGGGTAAAGCCCGCCTGCTGGCACGTCTCACTGAGCCAATTACGAAAACCCGGATGCGACTTTTCGGACATGCCGACAAAGAACATCGTTTTCAGTTCGCCGAGGCTTACCTGGGCTTTCCGGGCCAGCGGATGTTTTACCGGCAGGACCACGACCGTTCTATGGCGGGCGATGCTTTCCCATTTGAGGCGTCCTGTGGTTGCCGGAGGAGGCAGCCCCACAAAACCCAAATCAATCTTGCGCGCCTCAAGGGCGCGGAACTGTTCCGCGGGAGCCATGTCGAAGAGATTGAGCGCAATGTGGGGGAAGGCCTGGCGGAAAGCCCCGAGCGTTTCAGGGAGCAGCTCGAAGTCAGAATTCGACAAATACGCGATGTTCAACTGGCCCGTTTCGCCCCGGCTGAGGCGCTGCACCGCCAGGACGCTTTCTGTGGCCAGGGCCAAAATGCGCTGGGCGTCAACCAGGAACGAGCGCCCTTCCTCGGTCAAGGCCACTTGGCTCTTGGTGCGGCTCAAGAGGCGCACGCCGATCTCCTCTTCCAGATTATGGATTTGGCGGGTGAGCGAGGGCTGGGCCAAATGCAGTTTGGCGGCGGCCTTGGTGAAATTCAGGTTTTCAGCCACCGCCACGAAATACCGCAGGTGACGCAGTTCCATAACTTGAGCGGGAGTTTAGCAAGGCCATACGCGTTGGCAACCAGTCATTGGCCGGCGGAAGCCCCGTAGAATACAGCCAAGCTCATAGTCTAAAGGTATCGCCGGGGCACTTTCTAAGTATTGGCGCGGGCGCGGCGGTGGGGCGATGTTGGGGGCGTAATGAAACCATATACTCGGAAGGCGTCAGTCCTCTGGCTGGGGACTCGTCAGAGCGGCAAAGGCGCGATCACCACACCCAGTGCGGTGCTGAAGCAGGTGCCCTACGCCTCCGGCAGTGACGTTAGGCGGCGGGGAACGAGCCCGCCCGAGCTGATCGCGGCCGCTCACGCCGGCAGCTTCTCGATGACGCTGGCCAATGAACTGGGCGAGGCTGGTTATCGCCCGCGTCAGATTGATACCACGGCGACGGTCACGATGGAGGACATCGCCGCCGGATGGACGATGACGCAGATCCACCTGGATGTGATTGCCACGGTGCCAAAGGTGGCGCAGTGCGACTTTGTGGATGCGGCGCTGCGGGCCAAGGCGAATTGCCCCGTCTCACGCTCGCTGAACGCGAACATCTCGATGCACGCCACATTGAGCCAACAACGTGCGACCGCACGGCTGCTACCCCAGCGGAACTGGAGTACCGCCGGACCTGGCATCTTTCCAAAGAAGGGACTAAGGCGAAATGGCGCCAACAATTAAGCGCGGTTTGCTAGGGGGAGGCCACTTCCTCCAACTAATTTATTAAAAGACTTATGAACGCTACTCTTGTCAAACAAGCCCTGGAGAAAGTCCTTAACCCCAATATCCTGGTCAACTTGATTTCACGACGCGTCCGCCAGTTGAATTCTGGCGGAGGACGCGCCAGTCGGCCGCTCATCGCCGACGTCGCCAATCTCGGCGCCGCGGACATTGCCTTGCGCGAAATCGCCGAGGGAAAAATGGGCTGGGAAATGCCCGAAATCATCGCACTCACCCGTCCGACAGGAAAGCGCCGCAAGCGGCCTCAGTCCTGGGCAAAGAGTTAGCCAAAGAAAGTAACACTGTGTGCGACGTGCTAGAGGAATTTAGCCAGGTAATCGGCAGTCAGACATTTCAAGATTACCGCTAAGGGGACAGTGCTGTATGGCGGGGCAGGCCGACGCCATTTGCTTCAAGGCAGATGGGGGACGGTCGAAATGCCGCGCGAGACGGCTTCCTGTTGGGTCTCGAGGAAGCCGTGAAGGTGGTGAGCCCGTGTCGGGTGCCGCAGTTTGCGCAAGGCCTTGGCTTCGATCTGGCGGATGCGCTCGCGGGTCACGCTGTACAGGTCACCAATTTCCTCAAGGGTGTGGCCGCAGCCATCAACCAGCCCAAAGCGCATTTCGAGGATCTTCCGTTCCCGTTCGCTGAGGCTGGTCAGCACGTGGTCCAGCATCTCTTTGAGCATGCTATGGCTGGTTCCTTCGGACGGGTTCTCGGCGCTCTTGTCTTCGATGAAGTCCCCCACGCTCACGTCCCCGTCGTCGCCCACCGGCGCGTCGAGCGAGACCGGTTGGCGGGCCATCTTAAGTAACGCGTTGATGCGCGAAACTGGCAGACGCATTTCATCGGCGAGGTCCTCCGCCGTGGGCTCGCGCCCCAGCTCCTGGCTGATCTGTTTCTGGGCACGCCAGAGCCTGGTCATGATCTCGATCATGTGCACCGGGATGCGAATCGTGCGGGCCTGGTCGGCAATCGAGCGGGTCAACGCCTGGCGAATCCACCACACCGCATAGGTGGAAAACTTATAGCCGCGCCGGTATTCGAATTTCTCGACCCCCTTGAGCAGCCCGAGGTTGCCTTCCTGAATCAGGTCGAGAAAGGCCTGGCCCCGATTGACGTATTTCTTGGCGATGGAGACCACCAGGCGCAGGTTGGCTTCGGCCATGTGGGCTTTGGCCTGATGGGCGCGCTCGGTCGCGCCGTGCAACTGGCCGAAGGTCGCGCAAAACTCCGCCTGCGGCCGGCGGACGAATTGTTCGAGGGCGCGGAGCTTGCCTCGTTCCTCTCGGAGGGCGGCTTGCAGGTGGCTGCCTTTGCGTTGGTCTCCCAGCTCCTGGATACGCCGCAAACCGGCTCGGAATTTCTCATGGACATTCGCAGCAACGGCGATCATGTCGTCAAGCACCTTTTGCTTGTAAAAGAACTTCGGAAAGGCGGCCTGGAGATTTCGGTCGAGCTTCTGGCACTGGCGCGCGAGCCTTCCGCGTTGGCCATCGGACTCGGCCTTCTGCAACCGGGTGTAGAGCTCGTCTGCCTGCGCGTCCAACGCCCGAATTCTTTTCACCAGCCCGCGGAGGTCTTTGAGGTGCCCTTCGCGCGTGGCGACCTTCTTGTCCGCCACGATGCGGTCGAAACGTTCCCGCGGGGGCTCGGCGAGCAGCTTTTCGGCAATCGCACAGTGCTCCTTGGCAGCGAAGCCCAGCCCATAAACCAAATGCTTCATTTCGAGTTCGGCCTCCTCGATGCGCTTGAAAACCTCCACCTCCTGCTCGCGCGTGAGCAGGGGCACTCTGCTCATCTGGTTCATATACATCCGAACCGGATCATCGAGGGCATCGAATCGGCGGTCTTCCTCCGGCTCCGGCTCCTCGGGCTGGGCCTTCTCGGCCTCGGGGTGGGTTACAATCTTAATCCCGAGTTGCTCGAGCCGGGTATAGAGTACCTCAAGGTCATGGGGCGAAACTCCGTCCGGCAGAACGTCGTTGATGTCGTCGTAGCTTAGATAATTCTGCTCGCGGGCCACCTCGAGCAACGCTTTGATTGTCGCCGTCAACTCCACTATCTCGGACGGTCCGCAAGCAACGGAGTCGGCACCGTTGCCGACGGGAACAGCCTGGCCTCGATCCGCACCGCCGGCTTTGGCCCCGTGAGCGGGAGGTTTCTTCGGCTGCAATTCCTCGCGGCCGGTGGCCTTGGCTCCAAAGATGAAAGGGTGGCGGGGCCGCTGCGGCCTGCCAGAAGCCGTTCGTCCGTTGCCGCCGCCGTGATTCTTTGCTTTGTTACTCAATTTGCTTTCCTTGACTGGCGAGATGCAGCCATTCACCGTCTAGGCCCAACGGATTGCGTGCGTGTCACAGACTCGCATTGGGGACGACACCGTTTGCTCGGCTGGTTCAGACTAATGACCCTTATTTCCTCGTGAACGGGTTACGGCAGGCGATACTTCGTCACTTACAACTGCGGAGACCGTTGGCCTGAACTGCGACAATCTACCCTCGTTCCACCAACGGAGCAAGGAACATCGTTCCACCGCCCTGGGCTGGGGCGCAAATCGGTTTTAAACAGGCGGACGATGAGGCTGAGGTGCATGATTACCTTGAGAATTGCTGCCGAACCCCCATGCACCACGGCCAGCGGACCCTATCGGAGCCCGGGGTACGGATTTGGACCCCCAGCAACGATTTGGCGCCATCGAGGCGCCGAGAATCGTCGGCTACGGAAGTACCTGGTTGCCAATGGGATGCGCTGAAACCTTTGTGATGCGGCTGCCAGATGACTACAATCAAGCCGCCCGCGATGCCCTCGCTCACCGCCCCCGTACCGCGTGCGCGTCGCGCCGTAGTCTCGCCGTAGTACCTCCGTTAGCTAACGGAGGTACTACGGCGAGGCTCCCATGAGGCTACGGAGGGGCTGCCGCCCTATCAGCGGGAATGGGCCGGGAGGACGGCGGTGGGTGAGGGGCCAGAGGCTGGCCTCTTGGGTGAGCCAACCTGGGCTGGAGCTATCAACCGAGACTCCGGCAACCGGCCAAGGAGCAAGGCCGAGGCGCAGTCCGGCCACGGATGCTTCCGGCAGACCGCCTTTCCCCAGGGCCTGACGGCGGTGGTCGGGGCAGGAGACTTCAGGAAAGCGACTGCCGGGGTTGAGTGCGATCGCCACACCGTGCCCGGAGCGGCTGCCGGCACTGACTATTCCCGAGTCGAAAGCCGGCCAGGCGCGCTGAGGACAACAGTTAAGCAAAACCTGATTTGCGCCCCCGGGGCTGGGCGCATATTCCCGGCGATGAGTATTGTTTTTCTGCAAAAGCGGGCCATGTTCTTCACTCGTGGATACAGCCTCCGAAATCAGGTAGATTGCTTTCCTGGGGGATTACTGGCCGCGCAAGTGTGGCATCGCTACTTTCACCTCCGACCTCCTGGCGGCGGTGGCTGCCACCCAGCCCAGGCCCGAGTGCTTTGCGGTGCCGGTCAACGACCTCAAGGGCGGCTATGAGTACCCGGCGGAAGTTCGCTTCGAAATCGAGGAACAGGACCTGGCCTCCTATCTGCGGGCAGCGGATTTCCTCAACATCAGCCATCCCGACGTCATCAGCGTGCAGCACGAGTTCGGGATTTTCGGCGGGCCGGCCGGCAGCCACGCGCTGGCGCTGCTGCGCGAATTGCGCATGCCGATTGTCACCACCCTGCACACCCTCCTGCGCGAGCCCAATGCGGACCAGCGGCGCGTGATGCAGGAATTGATCGCCCGCTCGACGCGGCTGGTGGTGATGGCGGAGCGGGGTCGCCAGATGCTGCAAGCAATCTACCAGGCGCCGCCGGCCAAGATTGACCTCATCCCCCACGGCATCCCGGACATCCCGTTCGTGGACCCGAATTTCTACAAGGACCAATTCGGCGTGGAAGGCAGGCTGGTGTTACTCACCTTCGGCCTGCTCTCGCCCAACAAGGGAATCGAACATGTGCTGAAAGCGCTGCCGGAAATCCTGGCCGAGTTTCCCAACGTCGTTTACATCGTGCTGGGCGCCACTCATCCCAACCTGGTGCGCGAGCATGGGGAGGCCTACCGGGTCAGCCTGGAGCGGCTGGCCAAGAAGAACAAGGTCCACCAGCACGTCATCTTCTACAACCACTTTGTCGAACTCGAAGAACTCAAGGAGTTTATCGGGGCGGCCGACCTTTACCTCACCCCGTATCTGAACGAGGCGCAGATCACCTCGGGAACACTGGCCTATGCCTTCGGCGCCGGCAAAGCGGTGGTGTCCACGCCGTATTGGCACGCGGCGGAATTGCTTGCCGAGGACCGCGGTGTGCTGGTGCCGTTCGGCGAGCCCCGGGCGATTGCCCGGGGAGTCATTGGACTGCCGCGCGACGAAGCGCGCCGAACCGCGATTCGCAAGAACGCCTATAAGCTGGGCCGCGAGATGGTTTGGAGCAACGTCGCGCGCCTTTACCTGCGGTCGTTCGAGTCCGCACGCCGCGAACGAGCGGTGTTGTCACGGAAATCGTTTGCGACCAAAACCCTGGATCTGCAGCCGCGCGCGCTGCCCGAGTTGAAGCTCGACCATCTCTCGCGGATGACCGACTCGGCCGGGGTCTTCCAGCACGCCCTGTTCACCGTCCCCAACTTCTCCGAAGGCTACTGCACGGACGACAACGCGCGTGCCTTCATTCTCGCCGTGCTGCTGGACGAGATGGAGGAAGAACCCGAAAGCGTGCGGACGCTGGCCACGAC